>JAESGM010000560.1_pt1 | contig 24006 bp, 18 predicted proteins | sample 9269721 | NCBI WGS metagenome assembly JAESGM01 (sample SAMN15720920, study PRJNA650825) | algae metagenome | isolation source: Komarekiella atlantica HA4396-MV6 and co-occurring heterotrophs from... | place: USA: Theobald House, Kauai, HI | collected 2009-07-29 | reverse complement strand
TAGATCGCGGTGATGCGGGCATCGCGCAGATATTGCGCGGCGCCGGTCTCCTCGATGAATCCCATGCCGCCATGCACCTGGATGCCGAGCGAGGCGACTTCGATGCCCATGTCGGTGGAGAAGGCCTTTGCAATCGGCGTGAGCAGGGCCGCGCGGTCGGCCGCCGCCTTGCGCGTGGCGTCATCCCTGCCGCGATGGCCGATGTCGAGCGCGACCGCGGTGGCGTAGCAGATCGCGCGCGAGGCGCGTGTCATCGCCTGCATGGTCAGCAGCATGCGGCGCACATCGATATGCTCGATGATGGCGACCGACTGGTCCGCCTTCATGCCGGGCTCGCGGCCCTGCTTGCGGTCATGCGCATATTGCACGGCCTGCTGCAGCGCGCGTTCGGCAATCGCCACGCCCTGCAGGCCGACGGCGAGACGCGCCTCGTTCATCATGGTGAACATGCACATCATGCCGGCATTTTCTTCGCCGATCAGCCAGGCGGTGGCGCCACCATTGTCGCCATAGACCATCGTGCAGGTAGGGGAGGCGTGAATGCCGAGCTTGTGCTCCAGCGAATGCACGCGCACGTCGTTGCGCGCGCCCGGCGTGCCGTCTTTGTTCAAAAGAAACTTGGGAACGAGAAAGAGCGAGATGCCTTTCGTTCCTGGCGGCGCATCCGGTAGGCGCGCGAGCACGAAGTGGATAATGTTGTCGGTGAGATCGTGCTCGCCATAGGTGATGAAGATTTTCTGGCCGGTGATCCTGTAGGTGCCGTCGCCGTTGCGCTCGGCTTTCGCGCGCAGCGCGCCGACATCGGAGCCCGCCTGCGGCTCGGTGAGCTGCATCGTGCCCATCCATTCGCCGCTGATGAGTTTCGCCAGATACTTCTTTTTCAGGTCGTCGGAGCCGTGCTGGGCCAGCGCGTCAATGCCCGCCATGGTCAGGATCGGACCGAGGCCGAAGGCCATCGCCGCCGCATTCCACATCTCGATGCAGGCGGCGTTGAGCGCGCGCGGCAGACCCTGGCCGCCCCATTCTTCCGGCGATGCGAGGCCGTTCCAGCCGGCCACGGCCCATGCCGTGTAGGCCTCCTTCCAGCCTGGCGGCAGGATCACATGCCCGTCTTTCAGAACAGCGCCATGCTCGTCGCCGGGCCGGTTGAGGGGGCTAAGGATATCGGTGGCGAAGCGCCCGGCTTCCTCCAGCACCGCCCGGACGTCGTCGGCGCCGAGTTCGCCATAGAGGCCGTCGGCGAGGGCGGGCCCCATGCCGGCCGAATGGGCGAGGGCGAAGGCGATGTCGTCCACCGGCGCGCGATAGCTCATGCGTTTTCTCCCGGAACCGGCATATTTTTCGGCCGGTTTCAGGGCTAGTCCACTGGAATCGGTGCGTCAATCATCGCGGCGACAGCGGGGAAAAGTTGATTGCCGGGGCGGAGATAGCTAGTGTCCGCCGCGCCGAAGCGGCCGGGCGCGATCATGCGGCCGGGGCCGGCCGAGGCCCTCCTGACAGCGTTGGGGCGTAGCCAAGTGGTAAGGCAGCGGATTTTGATTCCGCCATTCCCTGGTTCGAATCCAGGCGCCCCAGCCAGACAGTCCGGAATTTGGAGAATATCTTTCCGACATACCGGAAGCGCCCGCCATTTGCGGGCTTTCGTCACCCGTTAAATGTCTCCGCATTCCCGAATGGAGCACTTTCGCGACGGAAACGTCTGACAGTCTCTCGCTACTACAAGGGAAATTCCCGTTTTCTGGAGACTCGGCCCGGAGACCGAAGAATAAAACACTGCGTGATCGGGGTGGCAGTCTGAAGTCCGCAACACGGAGCGTCAATTTCCGCTCCGCTCTGCAATTAGGCAAGCAATATCGATTTGTCGATTTCGACAGCATGGGCGTCTTTATGGCGCCTTTACATTCGGCACTCCGAATTCCAATCGATCTTTTATCTGACCGGGCGTAGCTCCTGTCCGTTCCAATATCAGGAGCGGACCATGCTGGACCTGTTCTTTCTCGCGGTCGGACTCTGCTTTTTCGTGCTTGCGGCCGGCTATGCCTATGCCTGCGACCGGCTGTGAGAGGCGCGCCATGATCATCGATTACTGGCTCGCCGGCCTCGTGACCGCGGGGCTCCTGTTTTACCTCACATACGCTTTGCTGCGGCCCGAGCGGTTTTAAGGGGCGACCATCATGACTCTTAATGGCTGGATTCAGATCGCGATCTATTTCGCGCTGCTCACCGCGCTTGTCGTGCCGCTCGGCCGCTACATGGCGCGCGTCTTCGAGGGCGAGCGCACATTCCTGTCGCCGGTTCTGCGACCCGTGGAAACGGCGCTCTATCGTATCGCCGGCGTCGACGAGACGCACGAACAGCATTGGCTCAGCTACACAATCGCAATGCTGCTGTTTAATGCCGCAGGTTTTGCCCTGCTATATGCCCTGCTGCGCCTGCAAGCCATTCTGCCGGTCAATCCCGCGGACATGTCGGCGGTTGCGCCGGACCTCGCCTTCAACACGGCGGTCAGCTTCACCTCCAACACCAACTGGCAGAATTACGGCGGCGAAAGCACGCTGAGCTATCTCAGCCAGATGGTGGGGCTGACCACGCAGAATTTCGTTTCGGCGGCGACCGGTATCGCACTTTTGCTGGTGCTCATCCGTGCCTTCGCGCGCGCTTCAGGCAAGACTGTCGGCAATTTCTGGGTCGATCTGACGCGCTGCACGCTCTACGTGCTGCTACCGCTGTCGATCATGGCCGCACTGTTCCTGGTCTGGCAGGGCGTGCCGCAGAATATCGGCGCCTATGTCGATGCGACGACGGTGGAAGGCGCGAAGCAAACTTTGAGCCAAGGGCCTGCAGCCTCGCAGATCGCGATCAAGCAGCTTGGCACCAATGGGGGCGGCTTCTGGAACGCGAATTCGTCGGTTCCTTTCGAGAATCCGACGCCGCTCAGCAATTTCCTGCAGGTGCTCTACGTCCTGCTGATCCCGGCGGCGCTCACCTACACCTTCGGCCGCATGGTGAAAGATCAGCGGCAGGGCTGGGCGCTCTATGCCGCCATGTCCATTGTTTTTCTGGCCGGCGTTGCGATCACCTACTGGGCCGAGTCGGCCGGCAATTCTCAATTCGCTGCGCTTGGGCTCGATCCCGCCAACATGGAGGGCAAGGAAGTCCGTTTTGGCCTCGTCAATTCGAGCCTGTGGGCGGTGGCGACGACGGCCGCCTCGAACGGTTCCGTCAACTCCATGCATGACAGCTTCACGCCGCTCGGCGGCATGATCCTGATCGTCCTGATGCAGCTCGGCGAGATCATTTTCGGGGGTGTCGGTTCCGGTCTTTATGGCATGCTGCTCTTTGTCATCATCACGGTGTTCGTTGCCGGGCTGATGGTCGGGCGCACGCCGGAATATCTCGGCAAGAAGATCGAAGCGAAAGAAGTGAAGATGGCGATGCTGGCCATTCTCGTTCTTCCGTTGTCGATCCTCGGCTTCATGGCGATAGCCAGCGTTGCGCCGTTCGGGCTGTCCAGCGTGCAGGATGGAGGCCCGCACGGCTTCAGCGAGATCATGTATCTCTATTCGTCGAGTACCGGCAATAATGGTTCGGCCTTCGCCGGCTTCACCGGCAACACACCCTGGTACAACACGACCGGCGGCCTCGCGATGTTGGTTGGGCGCTATTTCGTCATCGTTCCGGCCATGGCGATCGCGGGATCGGTCGTCGTAAAGAGAGCCGTGCCGCCTTCGGCCGGAACATTCCCGACCCATAGCGGCCTGTTCGTCGGCCTGCTGATTGGCGTGATTCTCATTGTCGGTGGTCTGACGTTCTTCCCGGCGCTCGCGCTCGGGCCCATTGTCGAACATCTCGCCATGCAGGCCGGCACGCTGTTCTGATCGCATCCTCTTCGGAGCTATTCACATGGAACTCTCCAAAGTGCGCAAGCGCATGCCCGTCGTCACGATGTTGGATCCCAAGGTGGTGATCCCTGCCATCGGATCTGCCTTCGCCAAGCTCGATCTGCGCACGCAGATCAAGAACCCCGTGATCTTCGTGCTGGAGATTGTCACTCTGCTCACGAGCGCGCTCTTCGTGCGCGATATTTTTGCAGGTGCTGAGAATCTGAGCTTCACATTCCAGATTGTGCTCTGGCTGTGGTTTACCGTTCTGTTCGCGAACTTCGCGGAGGCCGTCGCCGAGGGCCGCGGGCGGGCGCAGGCAGAGACTCTGCGCAAGTCACGGAGCGAGACGCCGGCCAAGCGTCTGGTCATGCCGGACAATTACGAAGTCTATGAGGGAGTGCCGGCTTCTGCTTTGGAGCCGGGCGACCTTGTCGTCTGCGAAGCCGGCGACATGATTCCCGGCGACGGTGAAGTCATTCAGGGGATCGCCTCGGTGAACGAGGCGGCGATCACCGGTGAATCGGCGCCTGTCATTCGAGAATCCGGCGGCGACCGTTCGGCGGTGACCGGCGGCACGACCGTGATCTCCGACCGCATCATCGTGCGCATCACATCCTCGCAGGGCTCGTCATTTCTCGACCAGATGATCGCGCTGGTCGAAGGCGCCGAACGTCACAAGACCCCGAACGAAATTGCGCTCAGCATCCTGCTCATCGGCCTGACCATCATCTTCGTCTTTGCGACGGCCACTATTCCAAGCTTCGCCACCTATGCCGGCGGTTCGATTTCGATCATCGTGCTGGTGGCCCTGTTCGTGACCCTCATTCCCACAACCATTGGCGCGCTCCTTTCCGCCATCGGCATTGCCGGCATGGACCGTCTGGTGCGCTTCAATGTTCTGGCGATGTCGGGGAGGGCGGTGGAAGCGGCGGGCGATGTCGATACCCTGCTGCTCGACAAGACCGGCACCATCACCTTCGGCAATCGCCTGGCGACCGAGATTATTCCTGTGCCGGGCGTCTCGGAGAAAGAGGCGGCCGAGGCCGCCATGCTGGCAAGCGTTGCCGACGAGACTGCCGAAGGTCGCTCTATCGTGACGCTCATGAACGAGAAGTATGGCATTCGTCTGCATGAGAGTTCAGCGGGCACCAAGTTTATTGAATTTTCTGCTGTCACCCGCCTGTCGGGAGTCGATCTCGGCACGCGCAAGCTGCGTAAGGGCGCGGTCGATGCGATCTTGAAATTCGTACGGGAAATGGCCGGCCAGGACGTGCCCGAGCCTCCGGCATTTCGCGCGGCCGTGGATCGCATCGCCCGTGCGGGGGGCACGCCGCTCGGGCTCGCCGATGGCGAGCGCATTCTTGGCGTCATTCATCTCAAGGACGTGGTCAAGGCGGACATCAAGGACCGCTTTGCCGCCTTGCGCCGCATGGGTATCAAGACTGTGATGATCACCGGCGACAATCCCGTCACCGCGGCGTCGATCGCCTCGGAAGCAGGCGTCGACGATTTCATCGCGGAGGCGACTCCCGAGGACAAGCTGCGCTATATCCGCAACGAGCAGGCGCAGGGCCGCCTGATCGCCATGTGCGGCGACGGGACCAACGACGCGCCCGCGCTCGCGCAGGCCGATGTCGGTGTCGCCATGCAATCCGGCACCCAGGCCGCGCGCGAGGCCGGCAACATGATCGATCTTGATTCCGATCCGACCAAGCTGATCGAGGTGGTGGAGATCGGCAAGCAGCTCCTGATGACGCGCGGCTCGCTGACGACCTTCTCCATCGCCAACGACGTTGCAAAATATTTCGCGATCATCCCGGCGATGTTTGTCGCCATCTATCCACAATTGCAGGCGCTCAACGTCATGCAACTCGGAAGCCCGCAGAGCGCGATCCTGTCGGCGATCATCTTCAATGCGCTGATCATCGTCACGCTCATTCCGCTGGCGCTGAAGGGCGTCAAATATCGCGCCGTCGGGGCTGCTCCTCTGCTCCGGCGCAACCTGCTGATCTATGGCCTCGGCGGCCTGATCGTCCCCTTTGTCGGCATCAAGGCCATCGACCTTCTGGTCAATGCCTTGCATCTCGTTTGAGGAGGAGTGTCATGTTGAAAGAAATCCGTCCAGCTCTCGTCCTGCTCATCGCGTTCACGGTGATCACAGGGCTGATCTATCCATTCGCGATGACCGGCATCGCCAGCGTTGTTTTCCCGTATCAAGCGCAGGGCAGTCTGATCGAGCGCGACGGCAAGGTGGTCGGCTCGGCTCTGATCGGACAGCCGTTCACCAGCGAGCGCTATTTCCATGGCCGTCCCTCCGCAACCGTCGCCCCCGATCCCAAGGATTCATCGAGGACCGCGGATGCGCCCTATAACGCAGCGAATTCCGGCGGCTCGAATCTCGGGCCCACCAGCAAGGTCCTGATCGAGCGAATCAGGGGCGATGTCGAAACCCTGCAACGCGAAAATCCGGGCACGCGGATTCCCACCGATCTGGTCACCGCGTCCGGCAGTGGTCTCGACCCGCATATCTCGCCGGACGCGGCCTATTTCCAGGTGCCGAGGGTGGCCAATGTCCGCGGGTTGCCGGAGGCGCGCGTGCGGGAGCTGGTCACGGAGCGAATCGAGGGCCGCACCTTTGGTGTCCTCGGCGAGCCGCGGGTCAATGTGCTCGCGCTCAATCTCGCGCTTGATACGCTGCGGCCGTAAGATAGGCGGGCATGAGAAAACCGATGCCCGCCGAAGAACGCCAACGAGGTTCGCCGGAAGCCCTTCTCGCTCTCGCCAAGAAGGAAGCCCGCGGGCATCTGAAGATATTTCTGGGCGCCGCGCCCGGCGTGGGCAAGACCTACGCCATGCTGGCCGCCGGCCGCGCGGAGGCATCTGGCGGCCGCGATGTCGTGATCGGCCTGGTCGAAACACACGGACGTGCGGAAACCGAAGCGCTGGTGCAGGGCTTCGAAATCTTGCCGCGCAAGCCCATTGTCTACCGCAACCAGGTGATGAAGGAGTTCGACCTCGACGCGGCGCTGGTGCGGCGGCCAAGCCTGCTCTTGGTCGATGAATATGCCCACACCAATGTGCCCGGCAGCCGTCATCCCAAGCGTTGGCAGGATATCGACGAATTGCTCGGCGCCGGCATCGACGTTTGGACCACGCTCAATATCCAGCACCTCGAAAGCCTCAACGACGTTATCCAGAAGATCACCAAGGTGCGGGTGCGGGAAACCGTACCGGACACAGTCTTCGACAAGGCCGACGAGATTGTGCTGGTCGATTTTCCGCCCGACGAGCTGCTCAAGCGTCTTGCCGAGGGCAAGGTCTATGTTCAGGACACCGCGGCGCGTGCCATCGAAAGTTTCTTCAAGCCGCAGAATCTGACGGCGCTGCGTGAACTGGCGTTGCGCCGCGCCGCCGAACGGATCGATGCCGATCTCGTCGAGCGGATGCAGGCGCAGGCGATCGAGGGCCCGTGGGCCGCGGGCGAGCGCATCCTCGCCTGTATCGGGCCGGATCCGATTTCGCCGACGGTGGTTCGGGCTGCGAAGCGCCTGGCCGATCTCATGGACGCCCCCTGGATCGCGGTCACGGTGGAACGGCCGGCCGGCCATCTTGACGATGTCAAGCGACGACGCATCGACGAGGCGATGGCGCTGGCTTTGTCGCTCGGCGCCGAGACGCAGACGCTGGTGGGCAACGATATTCCGGAGGCGCTCCTGCGCTTTGCCCGTTTTGAGAATGTGACCCAGATCGTTGTCGGGCGGCCGCGCGAGCGGTTCTTTGCCGAGTTGTTCCGCCGTTCGCTCCCGCACGAACTCGTTCGCCGCGCCGAGAATATTGCCGTTCACATACTGACCGAGACGCAGGAAAAATCGCAAGGCGGGGGCTGGCGCCTGTCGCCCCGCCCAAACCTCGGGTTCGATCTTTTGCCGATCCTGTGGTCGACGCTTGCAGTTGCCGCATCCATTGGCATCGGCCATGCGCTGGAAAGCCTCACGACGTTTCCCAATGTGTCAATGATTTTTCTGATGGCCGTCTTGCTTGCAGCCATCAGGTTTGGAATCTGGCCGGCTGTTTACACGTCATTTATTTCTTTTCTTGGCTACAATTTCTTCTTCATCGATCCTCGTTACACGTTCACCGTTGCTCAGCCACACGAAGTATTTGCGCTTGGCGTTTTTCTTCTGGTTGCAATCATGACCTCGGCACTGGCAGGGCGGGTTCGCGAGCAGGCGCAAGTTGCCGCCAGCAGAATGCGTGCAATGCGGCGGCTCTATGAATTCACCCGCCGGTTGTCCGGGCTGGCGACACTCGATGATGTCGCAGAAGGTGCAGCTAGCGAAATCCATGCGAGCCTCGGTCGCGCGACCGTCGTGCTGCTGGCTCAAGATGGAGAGCTCTCTCTCAGTGCGGCTTGGCCACCGGAAGATGCGCTCGACACGGCCAGCGTGACCGCGGCCCGCTGGTCGTTTTCGCACAATGAACCTGCAGGGGCGGACACAGGCACATTGCCGACTGTCGGCTGGTTCTTCATTCCGCTGGTCACGCCGCGCGGGCCCATCGGCGTCATCGGCGTCGCCAAGGATGGCAAGGGAGCGCCGCTCGATTCGGAGGCGCGTGCTCTCTTCGATACTCTGGCCGAGCAGACGGCGTCGGCGCTGGAACGCGCCTCGCTGACGCGGGAAATGGTGAGCGTGCGAACCGCCGCCGAGACCGAGCGGGTGAGAAATACCCTGCTTGCCTCGATTTCGCATGATTTCCGCACGCCGTTGTCGTCGGTCCTGGGCGCGGCTACAAGCCTTCTCGACTTTGGCGAGAAGCTTGACGCGGATACGCGCAAGGATTTGCTGAGCCAGATCAAAAATGAGGCCGAGGATCTCGACGAGATGGTGCGCAATCTGCTCGCCATCACGCGTATCGATGCTGGCGCGCTGGAATTGCACCGCGACTGGATCGATCTGCGCGAGATCGTCGGCCGGGTCGTTAGTGCGGCGCAACGGCGCGGAGCCTTGCAAGAATTTGACGTCAGTCAGCCTAATGATCTGCCGCTCATCCGGGCGGACGCGACGCTGGTCGAGCAGGTCATGGCCAATGTCGTCGGCAATGCGATTGCGCATACGTCCAAAGAAGCGCAGATCACCATACATTCCGATTTCAACGACAAGGAGATCACGATTCACGTGACCGATGATGGACCGGGCATTTCGCCCGGCAAGTTGCCGCGAATATTTGACAAGTTCGTTCGAGGGCGACCACCGGAGACGGCGACGGCCGATGGCGGGCAGGGCACAGGCCTTGGCCTTGCGATCGCCAAGGGAATTATGGAAGCGCATGGTGGCCGGATCGGCGCGCAAAGCCCCGTCATGAACGGACGCGGTACGCGTATTATTCTGACCTTTGCCCGCGAGGAAGCGCCCGCATGACCGCAAAGACGCGTGTTCTGGTCGTGGATGACGAGGCGGCGATCCTGCGCTTTCTCCGGCCTGCGCTCGAAGCCAATGCCTACGAAATGTCGGCGGCTGGAACCGTTACTGAGGCGACCAAACACATCGCTGCCCATGTTCCCGATATCGTTGTGCTCGATCTCGGGCTGCCCGACGGAGACGGCAAGGATGTGATCCGGCGGGTGCGCGAATGGTCCGATGTGCCGATCATCGTCCTCTCTGCCCGTGATCGGGAAGCCGAGAAAATTGAAGCGCTCGATCTCGGCGCCGACGATTATGTGAACAAGCCTTTTGGCGTCGGCGAATTGATGGCACGCATGCGAGCGGCATTGCGTCACCGCATGCAACGCAACGCCGAAACCCCGGTCCTGCGCATTGCCGATCTTGAAATCGACAGCGTCCGCCATCGCGTCAGCCGCTCAGGCACGGAAATCAGGCTGACGCCGAAGGAATTCGAGCTTTTGTCGTTCCTGGCACGTCATGCCGGAAAAGTTATCACTCACAAGCAGATTCTCACCGCCATCTGGGGGCCGGCGCATGCGGCCGACACGCAATATCTCCGGGTTTATGTCGGTCAGTTGCGGCAGAAGATCGAGGAAAATCCGGACGATCCAGTGGTCATCATCACCGAGCCCGGTATTGGCTATCGAATAGCTGAGCCCGGGTAAGGGGGAGGGTATTGACCAGGATATTCCCAAACTTGTCCTTTGCTCGCTGGAGACACGGTTCGAATCCGCACTGGCAGGCTCCCGCTTGGGGCCCAAAGCAACATCCAAACAATAGATAGCGGCCTCTGTGCGGCTTCAATCCGGTGACAATCTCCTGCTGAGGAGAAGGGCAAGTGAGACACCCACGAGGTGCTCTTTTACTCGCTGCAGCTTGGCGGCGAATAAGTCTCCAGAGCCGATTTCCCCCGATTTTGGGGGTACTTTTCTTGTGATTTCAAAGGGGTTTTACTCAATGGGAATGCGGCGGTTCGAATCTAGATAGGTCAGCCAGACAGTGCGCCGGTTTTCGTGGTGTGGGCGTCTCTCCGGAATAGTGGCGATTTCTGCGGGGAATTCGGCGGATCTTCGCCGCTATTTCTGTCTTTGGGTTACGAGAGACGGCGAACGTCGCCCCAAATCATCCCGCAGTCTCCGCATAACACGGCCCAGACTCCCGTTTTGGAGAGAATTGGGCCGGAGACTGGCGAGTATCTGACTGGGCGGCGCTCAGTCCTCAGCAGAATGAACCCCGTATGAAACGCTGAAGCGTGCGCAGAATTCCGATTATGGAATGACCTTGTGGTCGAGAAGGCGGCCACAAGGGGGGTCTTGCGAATGCGACTACGCGCTCAATCTTGCACGCCAGGCGCCGCTTTCCACCATGGACTGGATCACTTCGGCGAGCGCTGTGGCGACCACCTCGCTGGCGCGCGCGTTGATCGTGCGCTGCGACACTACGACCGACAGCCGCCATGACGGCGTCGGGTCCATGATCGGCACGGCGTTCATCTCGCCGCGGGCGATCTCGTCGACAAAAGCGAAATGCGGCATGATCGTCATGTAGCCGGCACGCACGAGCTGGCTGATCGCGGTCAGGGAATCGCTGTCGATCACGACATTCGGCGTCATGCCTTGGCGCACCGCGATGCGGTCAATCACATTGCGGATGACATGCGGGCTGCCCGGCAGCACGATCGGGAGATTCTCCAGTTCCGAAAACCGTATGCTTGCGCGTTTGCAGGCGGGATTCCTGCTGTCGGCGATCAGCATCAGGTCCTCGACCATCATCTCCGTCCAGGCCACGTTCGGGAACGGCTTGTGATCGTAGAGCAGGGCGACGTCGAGCCGGCCAAGCTGCACCCATTCGTCGAGCGTGCCGGTCATCGCCTCGATGATGTGCAGGGAGATGTTCGGGTAGCGCTTGGTCGCGGTCTCGATCAGTTGCGCCGACATGCCGCGGCAGGCGGAGGTCGGCAGGCCGACGGAGACTTTTCCGATCGGGCTGCGGGCCTGGCTCGCCACGATCTCCTTCGCGCGCTCGATATCCTTCAGGATCGTGCGCACATGATCGCAGAATAGCCGCCCCAGGTCGGTTAGCGTCACGCCGCGCGCATGACGGTGCAGCAACTCGACCCCGAGTTCGGCTTCAAGATGCTTGATCTGGAGACTGAGCGCGGGCTGCGAGGTGCGCATGATCTCGGCCGCGCGCGACAGGCTTCCGCAATCTGAGATGTGAATGAGCGAGCGTAACTGTCGGAGGTCCATCAACACGTCGCCTTGGGGCATTAACCCGCTGACCAATTAAACAGCAGCCATAGCTGCTTAGCAATCCGTTCTCGATCTGCCTTGCAGTGCAAGAATATTACGCATTTGCAGGCGTTTAATTAGGCGGACGAACGATCTTAGCGCTTATAGCTGCGAGATATACGATCCTCTTATATGCGCGATTAATAAATTGTCTTTGTGGCGCGGGTCGATTTGCTCCGTAATTGGGTGCCGGGTCTCGGCGGCCTTCGTGGCCGCGGCGGTGTGCAACGAACGGAGAGCCCAGATGTCGCAACGCTTCGCTAGCCCCCTTTCCCTGATCGCCCTCACGGCGGCCGTGCTGATCGCGGGCCCGGCGCTGGCGCAACAGGAGCCCTGCATCGGAAACAGCGGGCCGTTGACCGGCCCCGCGGCGTTCGGCGGCGCCGCGATCAAGTACGGCGCGGAAATCGCGATCGACGAAATCAACGAGAAGGGCGGCGTTCTCGGCAAGAAGCTGCGCTTCGTCCAGTACGACGATGCCGGAGCTCCGCCGCGCGGCGTTGACAACACGCGCCGCATTGCGCTGGCGGACAAATGCATCGCGATATTCGGCGGCTATCATTCGACCGTGGGCCTGGCGCAGGTCGATCCCATACAGGAAATCGGAATTCCTTATATCGGCACCATCGCCGCCAACACCAAGATCATCGAGCACGGCAAGACGCCAAGCGCCATGTTCCGTGTGTCGGCCAAGGATAAGTGGGTCTCACATTTCCTGGTCGAGCAGGCGATGAAGGCGACAAAGAGCGGCAAGATCGCCTTCATCTATGAGAATACCGGCTGGGGCAACGGCGCGGTGCCGGACGTGAAAGCCGCCTTGCAGGCCAAGGGCAAGGAACTGGTCGCAGCCGAGACTTTCAACTGGAATGACCAGGACATGTCGGCGCAGGCGATTCGCATCCGCGACGCGGGCGCGGACACGCTGCTGATCTGGGGCCTGGATCGCGAAGGCAACCAGATCCTGCGCAGCCTCGACAAGATCGGTTACAAGCCAACCATGATCGCGGCCTGGGGACTGGCCGGAAATCTCGGCGAACTCGCAGGCCCGCTCGCCAACGGCGTAAGGGTGATGCAGACCTTCACCTGGATGGGCGAGATGGACGCCAAGACCAAGGTGATCTGGGACAAGATCCAGAAGAAATACAGCCTCAAGGACCCCTCGGATCTGAAAATGGGCTCCGGCACCGCCAACGCCTATGACGCGGTCTACATTCTCGCCAAGGCGATCGAGAAGGCCGGGTTCTATGACTGGGCGAAGGTGCGCGAGGCGCTTTACAAGGTCGAACACGACGGACTCGTGGCGACCTACAAGCCCGCCTTCGACCTCTCCAATCCCGAACGGCAGGATGCGATCCTTCCGCAGTTCTACAAACTGACGGCGTGGCATCACGGCAAGCTGCTACCGATCGCGCAGACGCCTTACGGCGCAAGCCAGTAACGACATGGCCGGCGGACGCAGTGCGTCCGCCGTTTCTTCCCTCTCAGACGTTGTCTGTCATCGGCTTCGAGAGCAGTGATGCAAACTGCCCTTCAGTATGCGTTTTCCGGGCTTGCGATCGGCGGCATCTATGCGCTGGTCGCGCTCGGCTTTCACATCATGTGGTCGGCCGCCAAGGCCGTAAATTTCGCCCATGGCGACACGCTGATGCTGGGCGCGGTGCTCACCATCATGGGCATGGATGCAGGTCTGCCTTTCGCGCTCGCCGCTCTGATGTCGATTGCGGCGGCATGCGTGTTCGGCATTCTGCTTGAGCGCTTCGCGGTCCGTCCCTTCGCCAAGTCGTCTACGTCGATCGGCTGGATGCTGACCACCATTGCCGTTGGCATTATGCTGGAGGCGCTGGTCACCATGCAGTTTGGTGGGTTCTCCCGTCCGCTGCCGTCGCCCGGCGTGTCGCGCGCTATCTCGATTTTCGGCGCCGGCGTCTATCCGCAGGAATTGCTGATCCCGGCCTTTGCGGTCGCGGTGATGCTCGGCTTCGGCTGGATGCAGAAGAAAACCCTGATTGGCCGCGCGATGCAGGCGGTCGCGTTCGACCGCAACGCCGCCGCGCTGATGGGCATCAACGTCAATGCGATGTTCGCCTTCTCCTTTGCTCTGGCGGCGGCGCTGGGAGCTGCCGCGGGCATTCTGGTCGCGCCGGTGACGCAGGCCTCGGCCACCATGGGCCTCATTCTCGGCCTCAAGGGCTTCGCGGTCGCGATCATCGGCGGCATCACCAGCGCACCGGGCGTCGTCGTCGCTGGTCTGGCTTTCGGGATCGTCGAGAAATTCGTCGAGGGCTACATCTCGACGGCCGCGCGCGAGATCATCGGCTTCAGCCTCACCATTCTGGTCCTGCTGATCTTCCCGCAAGGCCTGTTCGGCAAGCGTGAGGTCTTCAAGGTATGACCTCGCGCCACTCGCTTGCGGGTTTTGCTCTTTTCATCGCGTTTCTTGTGGTCGTCCCGTTCACCGCCGCCAACGAATACGAGTTGCGGCTGTTCATGCTGTTCCTGATCTATGCCGTGATCGCGATGGGGCTGAACATCCTGGTCGGACTCGCGGGTCTTGTGTCGCTCGGGCAGGCTGGATTATTCGCGCTCGGCGCCTATACCGGCGCGATTCTGGCGACTCGCGCCGGCTTCGAACTGATTACCGCGAGCATTTCCGCGATTGTTTTCGCCAGCCTGTTCGGCGCCTTGCTGGCCTATCCGACTGTGCGTGTCCGCGGCGTTTATCTTGCGGTGGTCACCATCGCCTTCGGCCTGATTGTCGAGAACGCGGCGATCGAATGGCAGGGGCTGACCGGCGGTCCGATGGGAATCACGTCCATTCCCAAGCCCAACATCTTTGGCTTTCCGCTGACCGGCTATCGCTACTACGCGGTATTGGCGGTGGTGCTGGTGGTCGTCGCTATCGTCACGCACAATCTGAAGCGATCGAAATATGGCCGCGCGATGCTCGCGGTCTCCCAGAGCGAGACCGCGGCACGCAGCCTTGGCATCAACGCGACCGGCATCCGCACGCTGGCCTTCGTGATTTCCGCGGCGACCGCAGGCCTCGCGGGCGTGCTCTATGCCTTCCTGAATTCCTACATTTCTCCCGACATCTTCACGTTCTCGGACTCCATCCGCTTCCTGCTGATGGTGATCTTTGGCGGCGCGGGAACGACGACCGGCGCGCTGATCGGCGCCTTCATCCTCACGTATCTTCCGGAATATCTGCAGCAGCTCCAGTACTGGCAGAAATTCGCCTATGGCGCGTTGCTGGCGCTTGTGATGTTTGTCCTGCCGCTCGGCGTGTTCGGCACGGCGGCACATGTCTGTCGCCGCTGGCGGCCATTGCCGCGTTCCGTCGATGCATCGGAAGGGTTGCCAATTGAACAAGCCCTTGGGCTTACCCGAAATCCCGAAAACAAGCTGGCCACCGAACTGGTGGCGCAAGGCTTGACCGTGCGCTTCGGCGGCCTCACGGCGCTGAACGACGTGTCGCTGCGTGTGCGGCCAGCCGACATTCACGCGCTGATCGGACCGAACGGCGCCGGCAAGTCCACATTCGTCAACACGATCACCGGCTTCTACATCCCGGACAGCGGACGCTTCGAGCTCAGCGGCGTCATCCTGAACGGCCTTTCGCCTTATGCCATCGCGCGGGAAGGGCTGGCGCGGACATTCCAGAATACTGAACTGTTTGGCGACATGACGGTGCTGGAAAATGTCATGGCGGGCTATCAGCACCGCTTCACTTATGGTTTGCTTGCTGCGGCTCTGCGCACCCCGCGCTTCCTACGCGAAGAGGAGGAATGCCGGTGCGCCGCCATCGGGCTTCTGGAATTTGTGGGATTGACCGACTACGGGAACGAGACGGCCCGCTTCCTGCCGTTCGGTTTGCAGCGCCGGCTTGAAATCGCCCGTGCGCTGGCCTCCGCGCCGACGCTTCTGCTGCTCGACGAGCCGGCAGCCGGACTGACCGTGCACGAGATCGACGAGCTTGACCGCATGATCCGGCGGATTGCGTCGCTCGGCATCTCCGTCCTGCTGATCGAGCACCATGTCGATCTGATCATGTCCGTGGCTGATCAGGTCACCGTGCTGGATTACGGCACCATGATCGCGAGCGACACGCCGGACGCCGTGCAGCGTAACCCGCGTGTGATCGAAGCCTATTTCGGCGGCTCCGCAGCGATTGAGAAGGTTGCGTCATGAGCGGGGCCGACATCCTCCTGAAAGTGAGCGGTCTTCATGTGCGCTATGGCGCCGCTGAGGCGGTGCGCGGCGTGGAGATGGAGGTGCGCCGCGGCGAATTGGTCGCCGTGATCGGCAACAACGGGGCAGGGAAGACCTCGATCCTGCGCGGCATTTCTGGTCTGGTGCGGCCAAGCGCCGGGCAGGTGATCTTCAACGGTGTTGAAACGGCGAACTTCGCCACGCACCAGAAGGTGAAGCTCGGCCTCGCCATGATCCCGGAGGGTCGGCTGATCTTCGCCGACCAGACGGTCGAGGACAACCTGATCCTTGGGGCCTATAGCCGCTGGTCACGCGAGCAGGCGCACATCCGCGCCGAATTCGACGAGATTTTCGATCTGTTTCCGCGTCTGAAGGAACGTCTGCATCAGCGCGCTGGCAGCCTGTCCGGCGGCGAACAGCAGATGCTGGCGATTTCGCGAGGGCTTTTGTCGCGGCCGGCGCTGCTGATGATCGACGAATTGTCGCTCGGCCTGGCGCCCAAGATCGTCGAGCAGCTGATGGGTCTGCTGCGCGACCTGAACGCCAAGGGACAGACCATCCTGTTGGTCGAGCAACTGGCTTCGCATGCGCTGGCCATCGCGCAGCGCGCCTATGTCGTCAATCACGGTCACATCGAGCTTGAAGGAACTCCCGCGGAACTCTCCGGATCGCCGAAGGTGATGGAGACCTTCCTCGGCAAGAAACGCAACGTCGGCTGAATCAGAAAAGGAGACCACAATGGGTCAGCGCGTCATCGACTTGAGCCTCTTGATTGAAGACAACATGCCGGCTCACAAGCTGTTCCAGCGGCCCGTCATTACCATGCATCTCAGCCATGAATCGACGCTGGCGTTGAATCTGGGCGTTCCCGGCGATGCGATGACGTTCCAGACCAATTTCATCGCGACCCTCGATCACGTTGGCACGCATGTGGATGCTTTCCGTCACGTCAATCCGAAGGGCGCGCCGGTCGACGAGATGCCGCTTGAGATGTTCATGGGCAAGGCCGTGTGTTTCGACCTCCGCCACATTCCGGATCTCGGCGACATCACGGTCAAGGATATGGAAGACGCCGAGAAGAAATCCGGCGTGAAGGTGAACGGGCATATCGTGCTTCTCTGCACCGGCTTCCACAAGCGCACCTATCCGACGCTGGATTCGGTGTGGAAGAATCCCTTGCTCACGGTCGAAGCCACGCGCTGGCTGTATGATCGCGGCTCGAAGATGCACGGTGTCGAGGGGCCGTCCACCGACAAGCCCTCGGACAATATCTTTGCGCAGCACCGGCTCTGCCGCGATCTCGGCATCAGTCACTGGGAATGGCTGGTGAATCTCGAGGAAGTGCTGGGCAAGGGCGAGTTCCAGTTTTTCGGCGTTCCGTTGAAATTCAAGGGCGGTTCCGGTTCGCCGGTGCGCGCTTTCGCGATCGTCAACGCATGATTCAGCGGAGCGGCGTCCGGGCGATACGCTTCGCCCGGACGCGCGACATTTGCGGAGATGTTCGATGTCGGCTGAATTCGACGCCATGTCCGCAATGGAGTTGCGGCAGAAGATTGCGCACAAGCAGGTTTCGCCGGTTGAGATAACGAAACGCGCGCTCGAAGCCGCCGAGGCGAGCCAGAGCACGCTGAATGCGTTCTTTGTGCTGCTGCCGGACCAGGCACAGGAGGCGGCGCGCGCGGCGGAGGACGCGGTGATGCGGGGCGACCCGCTCGGTACGCTGCATGGCCTTCCGTTCTCGGCGAAGGATCTGATGGCGGTTGCCAATGTGCCGTATGCGTCGGGCTCGCGTGCGATGGCGAGCAACATCGCCGCGGTAGATGCGCCAGCGGTGGAGCGGGCCAAGGCGGCGGGCGCCATCCTAATCGGCAAGACTACGACAAGCGAATTCGGCTGCAAACCCGTCGGCGATAGCCCGCTCACCGGCATCACCCGCCATCCGCGCAACCTGAACAAGACGCCGGGCGGATCGAGCGCGGGCGCGGCGGCCTCGGTCGCCGCCGGCATCACGCCGTTTGCGCTCGGCACCGACGGCGGCGGCTCGATCCGCATTCCGTGCAGCCTGACGGGCCTCGCCGGCATCAAGGGGCATTTCGGACGGGTTCCGGTTTGGCCGACATCGGCGACGCCGACGCTGGCCCATGTCGGGCCCATTGCGCGCAACATGGAAGATGCCGCGCTGCTGTTCTCCGCGATCGCCGGCTATGATGCACGTGATCCCTTCAGCGTGGCGGGCCCGGTGCCAGATGTGCTCGCAGCAGTGAAGGCGCCGGTCGCGGGCATGCGCGTCGCGCTCAGCCTTACATTGGGTTATGCGCGGCCCGACGCTGATGTTGTGGCTGTAATCGAGAAGGCCGGAAAGACGCTGAAAGATCTCGGCTGCATCGTTGAGAAGGTCGACAATGTCTTCGAGAAAGACCCGGCCGATCTCTGGACCGCCGAATTCTATGCGGGTGTCGGCACGCGGCTGCGCGGCTTTGTCGAGATGCAGCGCGATCTGCTGGACCCTGCCGTCGCCGAGGTTCTGGAAATGGCGCTCGCCCAGAACATGCGCGAGTACTACGAGAAGGTGTTCGAAAGATACGCCTTTCGTGAGAAGGTTCGCATGTTCTTCGAACGTTACGACGCACTGGTGTCGCCGGTCGTGCCGGTCTCGTCACTCGATGCCGGCGTCAACATCCCCCCGCATCTTGTTGATCGCAATCTGGTTTCCTGGGTGTACTACACGTACCCATTCAATCTGACTGGCCAGCCGGTCGGAACGGTTTGCGGCGGTTTTGGCGACGACGGCATGCCGATTGGATTGCAGATCGTCGGCCGCGCGCTCAGCGAATATGACGTCGTGCGGCTAGCATCGGCGTTTGAAGGGGCTGTAGCTCAATCGGCAAGTTAGAGATCAATTCAATAATTTCGAAGGTCGGTCGTTGGCGCAAAGCTGATGTGTGCCTAGCGAAGCGATTGCTCGAGCGTCCCGGATGTTAATTGTAACATCCCTGATCCCGACGAAAAAAATCCCTGTTCAATTCCACAGGGAATTGCACCGCAAATGCCTTGAAACAGGAGACTTTTGCCCTCGATGGACCGTGCCTTGCGCACGGTGAGCTGAAATTCCCTGTTTGCAGGGAATTTGGAAGGAGCAAGGCGAGTATCTGCAGTGCCAGCCAAAATCTCGTTTGGGTTCAATTCCTTATCGGCGCCGCGATCTTTCCATTCTGAATGAGCTTGTCCGCCATTCTAGTCTGATTTCGTCGCACTGCGGGACCAGACATCTAGCCCATGAGTGAAGAGCGACTTGCACTTGCTCAATCCAGAAAGCCCGTTGAACATATTTCAAACTGTGCAAGTGATGGATCACTGGCCTATTCGGAGCTGGAGGATTTGGGGAATGCGTGCTCGATTAACCGCTGCTGCACGGAGTTGAGATGTGCCCGCATCGCCTGTTCGGCGAGTGCCGGATTGCGTTCCGCAATGGCTGCAGCAATGCGCCGGTGGTCGCCGGCATAGGCCGCCTGGTTGTTGATGCAATGCGCCGTTTCGCGGCCATGCCGCCAGCGGCCTTCAAGAGACGTCTCAAGAACAGCGTCGAAGATCGCGATGAGCAAGGGATTGCGGGCCGCCGTCGCTACGCGGCGGTGGAACGCGGCGTCGGCCTTTTCATAAGCGACTGGATCTTTGGCAATACGGCTTGCTTCCGCCGCTTCGAACAGCTTGTCGATATCGCCGCGCGTTGCGCGGAGTGCAGCCAGACGCGCCTGCGGTGGTTCGATCGCAAGGCGAGCTTCCAGTGTGTCGACGGGATTGGTGAGCTTGGACAGCTCGTGCACCAGATTTTCGGTCGCAAGACGCATGTCGGTTACGAACGTGCCGCGTCCGTGATGGCGCGTAATGCGGCCTTCGGCTTCGAGGATGCCAAGCGCCTGCCGCAACGAGCGACGACTGACGCCGATCGTTTCGGCGAGTTGCCGCTCGGCCGGCAATCGTCCAGCCGCTTTCAGACGACCGTTATCGATCATGTCGCGGATGCGATCGAGTGCGATGAGATGCGTATCGCCGTCTTCCGTGCGGCCGGCGTCGTTACGCACAGACCGTTGTGCTCCGCGCGCATGTCCGCCATTCGCTTTTGACGGTCTGACATCCGGGTAATTGTCCATTCTGCGATCCCCAACGTGGCAACGCGCGCAAATTTCCATCACTTCCCGCGCCGCAATGCACAACGTTTCGTCATTGGGCTGCGTGGTGCGATGTCGGCTGCCGTCTGTTTACACCAATCTGGACCAATCTGGCAAACTGGTGCGAATGAGTCGATTGACCGTCGAACCAGTGGTGCTACGTTTTCGCAAGTGGTTCACCGACCGTTCGCTGGAGAGATCGACATGACTGGCAATGTGCACCGTCTGCCAAATCGGGATGCCGCACTGAAATCGCTCTATGACGACCTGTCCGCAAAGAACATGTTCCCGTTCTGGGCGCAGTCCACCGACGTCACCAATGACGAAATCAAACAGCTGATGGGTGGCAAAAAGGCGGTCCCGTTTCTTTGGAATTGCGCGGACGATATCGAACCAATTCTGGACCGTGCAGTTGAACTCATCAAAATGGACGACTCGGAGCGTCGCTCGGTGATCCTGATCAACCCGGGCCTGGCGCCCAAGCGCGCGACCGTTTCCACGATGTACACGGCGTATCGCCTCAACGACGCCAACGAGATCATGCCCCCGCACAAGCATTCGCCAAGCGCAGTGCGTTTTGGCCTGAAGGGCAAGGGCAACTTCACCGGCGTCGACGGCGAAGACATCGTGTTCGGACCCGGCGACATGGTGCTGACCCCGAACGACACCTGGCACAATCACGGCACTGTCGGCGATGAGCAGGCGCTCAATCTCTCGGTGCTCGATTTGCCGCTGGTCGAAACCCTGAATGCAGTTCATTTCGATCACAATTACGCCGAAGAAGAAAATGGCGTCATGGTGCCGAAGAAGCAGCAGACTGCGCGCTTCACCTCGGATTATTCGCAGCGCATCTACGGCTATGGCGGACTGATGCCGCGTTTTTCCAGCAAGGAAAAGCGCGGGGCCGGATTCTCCTCGCCAATGTTCGTCTATCGCTGGGAAATGATGGAAGAGCTGCTCGACAAGCACAAGGATTGGGACGGCGATCCCTATGACTCGCTGACGGCCGAGTATATCGACCCGACGACCGGCAGTCCGGTGTTCAAGACCATCACGTTCTTCGCGCAGATGCTCCGGCCCGGCGAGCGCACGCTGCCGCAAAAGCAGACCGCAAGCCTGCTGGTTTCGCCGTTCAAGGGCCGCGGTCATTCGATTGTCGATGGCCAGCGTTTTGACTGGAAGGAATTCGATACGCTCGCCATTCCCGGCGGCTGCTGGTTCGAGCATGTCAATGACAGCAAGGAGCCGGTTTTCCTGTTCGTGGCGAGCGATGAGCCGACACTGAAGAAGCTCGATCTCTACAAGAAATGGGGGCGCACCAGGCAGGACGACATCGTCCGTCTGGTCTGATCGTTCCGACCCGGCGCTGTGCGGACCGCGGCGCCGGGTCTCCTCTTTTTCTCGTGGTCTTGTTTGGGTGAGGGCGTGCTGTCGCGATCCAATACGACACTGGTTTCAACATTCGACTGTCCAGGCGGCGGCCAGGTCTGGGTCGAGGGCAACATTATGTATGTCGGCCATCAGCGGCCGACCAGCGGCACGACGATCGTGGATGTGTCCGATCCAAGCGCGCCACGGCATCTTGCGACCATCGACGTTCCCGAAGGCTGGCACTCGCACAAGGTGCGCGTGTCGGGCGACATCATGATCGTCAATCATGAGAAGTTCGGAAAATCAGCCGCCAACGACATTGGCGGAGGTCTTGCGATCTACGATGTGTCGAAGCCTGCCGATCCGAAACTGATCAGCGAGTGGCTGACGGTCGGTGGCGGCGTGCATCGCTTCGATTTCGATGGCCGCTACGCCTATATCTCGCCGACCGCCGAAGGCTATGTCGGCAATATCGTCATGATCCTCGATCTGATCGATCCGGCAAAGCCCGTGGAGGTTGGCCGCTGGTGGATCCCCGGTCAGTGGGTCGGCGGCGGCGAGCAATATCCGTGGGACAATTGGGTGCCGCCGCGCTGTCATCATCCGCTACGATATGGCGACCGGCTTTACGTCAGCTACTGGCATCACGGCCTGTTCATTCTCGACATTTCCGACATGTCGAAGCCGAAGCTCGTCTCGCATGTGAACACCAGCCCGGCTTTCCCGCACCCGACGCATACCTGCCTGCGCATGCCGCAGAAACTGCGCGGCCGCGACATCATGGTGGTCGCGGACGAGGATGTCGCGAAGCTTTGGCCTGCGGCGCCGGCTTTCGCCTGGATCTACGATATCACCAACGAGCATACGCCGGTTTCGATCGCGACATATCAAGTACCCGGACTCGATGTAGACGGTTCGCCGCAGCCGCCGATGACCGGGTGTCATCAGCCGTCGGAGCGGTTCGTCGGAACTGTCATTCCATTCGCCTGGTTCGCGCAGGGGCTGCGCCTTGTCGATGTCGCCGATCCCTTCAATCCGAAGGAAGTCGGCCATTACCTGCCGGAGGCGCGTGGCGGCACCGATCGTGCCTCGTCCAACGATGTGACGGTCGATTCACGTGGCCTGATCTATCTCGTCGATCGCGTGCAGGGCGTCGACATCATCGAGACAAATGTCTTTTCCTGAGGACAAAACGATGGACGACCGCACCAAGACCCCACGCAAGGATGTCTATCCGATCGGCAAGAAGAATCCGAACTTGCCGTTCCATCCTGCGGTGCGTGCCGGCGACTATATCTTTGTATCGGGACAGGTTGCCAAGGATGCCGACGGCAACATGATTGCCGGCACCATCGAGGACGAAACCCGCGGCACGATCGAATCGATCCGGCGCATTCTGGCGGAAGAGGGCGCCACGCTCGCCGATGTCGTGCGGGTGACCACGTATCTGGAAGATACCCGCGACTTCGGGCGCTACAACAAGGTGTTCGGCGAATTGTTCAAGGATGCCGTTCTCGCGCGCACCACCATCGAGGCGCGCGCCGTGATCAGCACAAAGATCGAAATGGATGCCATCGCCTACAAACCTCTGAAAACCTGAAATGTACCCGCAATCTGGGAGACGGACCGCGATGAAATCGACATCACTTCGTGTTGTAGTTGCCGCTGGCATTCTCTTTGCGAGTGCTGCAGTGACTCATGGGCAATCAGCCGCAGTCCGCTTCGCCGCCGGTCAGCAGGGGTCTCAGAATTACGGTGTCAATGCCGCGCTCGCCCAGGCGTTCAAGTCCGGTGCCGATCTCAATGCCACTGTGCAGGCGTTTGGTGGCCCGACCTCTTATCTGCCGCTGGTGAACAGTGGCGAACTCGATGTCGCGGCGGTGGTGATGCCCGATCTGGGTGACGCGGTGCGTGGAACCGGTCCATTTGCAGGCAATGCGCAGAAGGACATCAAGCTGGTGGCGGCCTTGTTTCCAAGCCCGGTCGGCTTGATGGTGCGCAAGGATTCCGGAATCACCTCGATCAAGGACCTGAAAGGCAAGCGCGTCACCTGGGGGCTGACGGCACAAGCCAGCCTGCTGCCCTATGTTGAAGGCGCGCTCGCCAATGGCGGCCTTACCAGGAGCGACGTGAAGCTGGTGCCAGTCGCCAGCGTCGCAAATGGCGTGGACGATGTGGTCGGCGGCCGCGCCGACGCGACGCTGTTTGCGTTGCGGGGTGGCAAGGTGGTCGAAGCGGATTCGGCGACCGGCGGCATTCGCTGGCTGCCGTTCGATTCCTCGCCGGCCGCCGTCCAGCGGATGCAGGCGGTCGCGCCCGAAGCCTATCTCGTGATGGTTAAGCCGGAGGACAAGGTTGTCGGCGCCCCCGAACCAATGTCGACCATGGCCTACGATTATGTGCTCGTAACAGGGCCTAAAACCTCCGAAGCGGCCATTGCCGCGATGGCCCGGGCGCTGCGTGAGAAAGGGCCGGAGATAGCCAAGGCCAACAAGGTTCTCGGCGATATGACGGCCGACAGCATCGTGCGGCCCTACAAGCAGATTCCGCATCATCCCGCGGCACAGACGGCCCTTGGCATCAAGGCAAACTGATGTTCGGCTTCCGAAGGGACGGTGACAGGCGATGAGCACTGCGG
>JAESGM010000559.1_pt1 | contig 24058 bp, 26 predicted proteins | sample 9269721 | NCBI WGS metagenome assembly JAESGM01 (sample SAMN15720920, study PRJNA650825) | algae metagenome | isolation source: Komarekiella atlantica HA4396-MV6 and co-occurring heterotrophs from... | place: USA: Theobald House, Kauai, HI | collected 2009-07-29 | reverse complement strand
ACCAGCGTCAGCGGGATGATCACCACGAGGTAGGCCGAGGCGCCCTTGAGGTTGTAGCCCTGCGAGAAATGCCGGAGGCCGCCGATCAGGAGGCCGATGCCGACGACGCCGTTGAGCACGATCATCAATACCGCGAACATGGTGTCGCGCCCGAGCGTCGGCGCGCCCTTGGCTCCCAGCATCACCGCCGAGATCAGCGCGACTTCGATGATGACGATGGCGAGCGTCAGGATCAGGGTGCCATAGGGTTCGCCAAGCCGGTGCGCCAGCTCCTCCGCCTCGTGCACCACGCCGAAGGCCGACCAGACGATCACGCCGAGCAGCCAGGCGAAGATCAGCAGCGACGGCAGCGGAGCGCCGATTTGCGCCATCAAGGTGCCGCCGAAGAGCTGGAAGGCTGCAACCGAGGCCCAGGCGCAGGCGAGGCGGGCGATCATCATGTCGGGCAATGAATCCGTCGTTGGAAAATGGAGATCGTCGGGTAGGCGCCAAAAATGATCTCACAACGGCAGGCCCATGACACGCGCTGTTTCCTCGCGTGCGGCAATCCCCCGCAATGGCGCCACAAAGCAAGTCGAGACCAACAAGATGAACATGCTCGGCCTGTGCCTGACCAACCTACCCCTTCTCGCTGGAGCCGCGCTCCTTGCCGGCACGGTCGCAGCGGCCGCTCAGCCAGCGCCCACCTTCCGCGCGAGCTGCGGCGAATTGCGCACGGCGCTGAAATCGCTGGCCGGCCGGGAGGGCGAGCTTGTCACGATCCAGGTCGAGGGACCGCTGACCATGGTCAAGACCGGCGCCGGCCTGACCTATCTCGGCCTGTGCCAGGCGCCTGATCCGCAGGTGCTCTGCGTCACCTATGACGACAACGGGCGCAAGGCTGGCGAGCGCGTCGTCGTAAGCGGCAGCTGGGAGCAATTCGGGCCGGACCACGTCAAGCTCGACCCCTGCCTGCACCACCCACCGGACGAGCCGGCGCCCTGATGCTCAGGCCAACTTGGCCAGGAAGTCCGTCGCCTTGTAGCCATCCGGCACACCGTCGACGATGATCGCGGCACTGCGGGAATTGTCCGTCCTGAGCGCCAGGATCGCCTGATAGGCTGGCGATGCGTACCAGCCTTGGGCGGCAGCGCGATCGGGAAAGGCGATCACGACGAGATCACCCTCCCAGGGCCCCTCCAGAACTTCCGGCGTCATGCCATGGATCAGGAAGCGGCCGCCGAAGGGCATGAGCGTCTCGTCGATGCGCTTGATGTAGTCGACGATCTCGGCGTTCACGTCGACGTCGCGAAGATGGGCGATGGCGTAGGCGGTCATGATGCGGTCCCCGTTCGAAACGGGCCTGGACCCGCGATGGCCGGGACCATGCGATAGAGCTGGCGGCAAGTCGATTACCTTGCAGGTAAGCGAAAAGGCGCCACGCTCAGCCGTCGACGATGCCTTTGCTCGCCAATGACGAAGGCGCGGTCGCAACCGGCTTATCGGTGACCAGATACTGCGCCCGCGCCAGCGCCGCGAAGCGCCCGCCCTTGGCGACAAGCTCCTCGAAGGAGCCCATTTCAATCACCTGGCCCTGCTCAAACACCAGGATGCGGTCGGCATTGCGGATGGTCGCGAGGCGGTGGGCGATGACGAAGGTGGTGCGGCCCTTCATCACCTCGTCGAGCGCCTTTTGCAGCTTCACTTCGGTCGCGGCATCAAGGGCCGAGGTCGCCTCGTCGAGGATCAGGATCGGCGGATTCTTGAGCAAGGCGCGCGCGATCGACAGGCGCTGGCGCTCGCCGCCGGAGAGCGTGCGGCCACGCTCGCCAACGATGGTGTCGAGCCCGTCGGTCTGGCGCGCCATCACTTCCGTGGCCTGCGCCCGGTCGAGCGCCTCCATCATCTCGGCATCGGTCGCATCGGGCTTGCCGACGGTCAGGTTCTCGCGGATCGAGCGGGCGAACAGCATCGGCTCCTGGAAGACAACGCCGATATTGCGCCGGAGCGAGAGCAGCGAGATCTCGCGGATGTCGCGGCCATCGGCGAGGATGCGGCCCGATTGAGGGTCGAAGGCGCGGTGCAGCAGGCCGAGCGTGGTCGACTTGCCCGAGCCGGTCGAGCCGACGATCGCGATGGTCTCGCCCGGCTTCACATCGAAGGAAACGTCGGCGACGGCGGCGCGCTTGCCGTCATAGGAGAAGGAGACATCGTCGAAGGCGATGGCGCCTTCGAGCCGGCCGGCATCGGGGGCGCCGGCCACATCGCGCACCGCCGGGAGCGTGTCGAGCACCTCGAAGAACTCGCGCATCTTCGGGGCCTGCATGAAGATGAAGTTCACGAAGGCGACGATCTGCTCGAGCCGGCCGACCAGCATGGTCGCGAAGCCCATGAAGGTGACGATCTCGCCGACCGTGGTCTGCCCCTGCATCAGGAGCCAGGTGCCGACGACGAAGATCGAGAGCACGGTCAGCGTCGCCGAGGCACGGGTCGCGACGGTGGCGACCGCCCACCAGGTCAGCACCGGGATCTGCGCTTCGAGCAGGCTGGTGATGGTGTTGCGCAGCCCGCGCACCTCGGCCTCGATCCTGGTGAAGCTCTGGATCACCGGGACGTTGCCGAGCGCATCCGAGGCCCGCTCGGCAAGGCTGGAATGATAGGCCTCGACATTGCTCTGCAACTTGTCGGTCTTGCGCAGGACGAAGGCTGTGAGCGTGCCGAACAGCACGACCAGGAAAATCAGTACCAGGCCGAGCTGCCAGTTCTTCCACAACGTGAACGGCAGGAGGATGAAGAGCGCGACGAAACTGGCGCAATGCTCGCGGAAGAAGGAGAGCCACAGCGCCCACATGCCGCTGGTGCCTTCCAGCATCACCTTGAGCACGCGGCCGGAATGGGTTTGCGTGTGATAGGCGAGCGGCAGCGTCAGCGCGTGCTCGAAATAATTCGCCATCACCGCGAGCCGCCGGCGATGCGCCAGCCGGTCGGCGAAGAGTGCGACGAAGACGCCGGCGCCGATATTGAACAGACCGAAGCCGACCCAGGCGGCGAGCAGGACGCTGATGTCGGCCCAGCCCGGGCGCGTGCCGGCGGTCTGCAGGCTGGTCAATTTGTCGATCAGCGCGCCGAACAGCATCGGCTCGGCGAAGGCCGCACCCGCCAGCGCGACGTTGGCGAGCGCCAGAATGAGCCCGAGGCGCCGTTCCGGGCCGAGCTCGCCGAGGACGCGGGCGTAGATCGCAAGCAGAGACATTGCCGGGCAGCTTTAGACAACGGCGCGGCGCGAGCAAGCCCTCAACCGTAAGGCTTCCTTCAATCGCCGCTTCCTATGGTTTCCAAGACAGCGAAAGCTCGGGCTCGGCCGAATGCCGGGCTGGCCGGCTTGGGATGGCATTCATGGATATCGCGACCGGCGTCGGGATTCTGAGCGGCATCGCCACCATCTGCGCGATCATGGTCCGCTTCCCGTTCTCGGTGATCATGCATGGCCTATCGATGGGCATCCGCTTCGCCTTCGCCATGCGCTCAGTGAGCCGCCACCGGTCGCTCCCCCCGATCGACAGGTCGGCGCTCGCGACCGCCCTGCTCGTATCCGCGTCTCTGCCCGCAAACGCCGAATCGCTGCCATCCGGCTTCGTGCGGCTGCGTGAGCTCGCGCCGGCGATCGCGCAGGATATGCGCTATGCGACGCCGTTCAATTTCACCGGCGCGGCCGTGCCCGGTTATGGCCGGCGCGAATGCGTGCTGACGCGCATGGCTGCGGACGCCGTGATCCGCGTCGAGAGGCAGCTCGCCCGGCAGGGCTATGGCTTGAAACTGTTCGACTGCTACCGGCCGGCCCGAGCCGTCGCTGCCTTCAACGACTGGGTGAAGCGCCCTGGCGCCACCGATCTCGGCCGCATCTTCCATCCCGGCATCGCCCGGGGCGATCTTGTCGACAGAGGCTACATCGCCGGCAATTCGAGCCATTCGCGCGGCTCCACCGTCGATGTCGGCCTCGTCCGTGCCGGCGCCGCCGCCTTGCCGACACCCGGGGATGCCGGGCCCTGCGACGGACCTCTGGCGACCCGCCCGCACGAGACCGAGCTCGATCTCGGCACGAGCTTCGACTGCTTCTCGGGGAAAAGCGCGCTCGGACATCCCAGCGTCACGAACGAAGCTCGCCAAAACCGCGCCATCCTCGCCGCCGCGATGAGCGCCGAGGGCTTCCGCGGCTATGGCAAGGAATGGTGGCACTTCACGCTCGCGAAGGAGCCTTTTCCGAAGACGCCCTTCGACTTCGCGATCGAATGACCGTGTCAGCCATGCCCCCTCAGGGCGCGACCACCAACGCCCAGTAGACCTGATACTTCGAGCCCGCCGCATAGGCCGAGGCGATGCCCATGCGCGTCGCGTTCGGCGCTTTCATCACCCGGTCATGCTGTGGCGAGTCGCGCCAGCCCGAGAAAGCTTCGGCGAGGCGGCGATAACCGGCCGAGAGATTGGCTTCCGCGCCTGGCTGCCCGGCCCGGGCGAGCCTCGCCTTCACCGCCTCGGCCTGGGCCGGCTTGTCGGCGGCGGCCATGGCGGCGGCTTCCTGCTCGGCGGCCTGCATCAGCTCCGGATCGAGCTTCAGCGTGCCGAGGCCGGCATTGAGCCGATAGGCCGAGATCGTCGCGCGCGCCGCCTCCGCATCGACCCTGGCCGAGGGCGAGCCAAGATCGCGGTAAAAAGCGGGCTGGGTCCGAACCGGCTCGGTGCAGCCGGCAAGGTTGAGCAGCGACAGCGCCGCAGCGAGCGCGGCGGGACAGCTCATCGAACGCAGCCGCTGTGGGCGCGCGGAGAGCGCGGGGAGAAGGCGCATCGCATCAGTCCTTGGTCTCGTCCTTGCCGCCATTCGCGGCCGGTTCCGGTTTGGCGGGTGGCGAAGCGGGGGTCTCCTCCGCCTCCTCTTCGCTCGCAGCCGGTGGGCCCGAGCGCTTGACGCTGACACGCCCGCCCGCCGGCTTGGCGCGACGGCCGACTTCCCTTGAGACCGCCGCAGCGATCTCGCCGAGCGAATGCTCGACGCCTTCAAGCCCTTTGACCGTGAGCTCGGTCGCAACCGGCGTCTCCAGCTCGGCGAGGCGTCTATGGATGACGTAGTTGAGGTCGCTGGTGACGCGCCCGACGATGTCGACCTCGCCGACCACGCAGATCAGGTCGAAATCCATGGTCGTGGTGCCGAGCTTCTTGAACAGCACGTTCGGCCCCGGCTTCTTCAGCACGTCGCCATGCGCTTCCGCAGCTTCGAGCAGCATGGCGCGGACGTCCGTCGGGTTGAGCCGACGCGGCACGCTGATCGAGATCAGCACACGGCCGGTCCGGTCGGAGCGGACACGATTGCGCACCACGCCCGAGACCAGGTTCGAGTTCGGCACGATCACCGAGGAGCGGTCGAAGGTCTCGATCTCGGTCGAGCGGACATTGATGCGCTTGACGATACCCTCGGCGTCGCCGACCAGCACCTGGTCGCCGACCCGGATCGGCCGCTCCCAGAGCAGGATCAGGCCTGAGACGAAGTTCGACACCACCGATTGCAGGCCGAAACCGATACCGACCGAAAGCGCCGAGGCGACCAGCGTGAGCCGCTCCATGCTGAGGCCGAGCGAGGAGAAGCCGATCGCGGCCGCGGCGGCGTAACCGACATAGCCGGCCGCGGTGGTGATCGAGTTGCGCAGGCCGGTGTCGAGCGAAGTCGTCGGCAGGAACTTGCCTTCGAGCCAGCGCTGCAGCGAGCGTGTCGCCGCCAGCCCGAGCGCGAACAGCATGATCGCCACGACGATCGAGGACAGCGAGACCGTGACCCCGCCGACCTGGAAGCCGAAGAAGGCGGCCCGCAGGGACGTCGTCAGATCCGTCGATTCCAGGCCCCAGGGCGCCAGCGCCAGCATCACCGTGACGACGATCAGCACGATCTTGAGGGCGCCGGCGAGCACCACAGCGATCTTCTGCAGCGTAGCCGCGCGCAGGCCGATACCGGCCCGCAGCGTCAGGGCGAAGCGGCCATCGCCGGTGAGCTGGCTAACGATGCCGAGATCGATGAGCTGCATCAGCAGCACGAAGACGGCGGCGAGGATGCCGAGCCAGATCACCTGCTCGGTCAGGAAGGTCGCCAGCACGACATAGCCGAGCAGCAGCGCCAGGATGATGGCGATGCCGACCACCCAGCCGAGTATCCTCACCGGCCCGAGGCTGGCGCCGTCGACCGGCACATAGGGGCCCAGGCACGCCTCCTGCTCGATCTCCTGATTGTCGCGCAGGCGATAGAGCCCGGCGATCAGGATGAGCGCGAAGACGGTGGCGACGACGCCGCGCACGATGATCGACAGAGTGAGGCCGGCGGCGATCGCCTGGAGCCAGGCTTCCAGCACCTTGCCGATCGCCATGACGATGGCGAGCGAGCCGGCAAGCCGGGTCACGGTCTTCGCGGTCGATTCCATCACGCTGGCGAGACGGCGCTGCGGCTCGCCGGGTGCGAACAGCGCATCCATCAGCGCCTGGACGAAGGCGAAGAGGGCGAGCCCGAAGACCGCGGCGAGGATCACCGGCTGGATTCTCGGCGGCAGCAGGCCGGCGGTATTCAGGCCGGCATAGATCAGCCAGCTCGCCAGCGCCGGCGGCGCCGTTCGTGCGACGACGCGGATCAGGGCCGCATAGAGGATGTGGCGATCGCTCGAATCGACGCTCGCAGCCAGCCGCGCCGTCAGTCGCGGCATGTAGCGGGCGCGCGCGACATAGAGCGCGATCGCGCCCAGGAACGAGAGCGCGACCAGGACGCCGCGCGGACTGAACAGGGCCGAGGTGAAGACCGAGAGCCAGTCGCCGAAGATGAATTGCGAGGCGCGCAGATCGGAGGGGAAGGCCGTCAGCGTCGTCGACCAGACCTCGGGGTTGAGGATCGACGGCCCAGCCGCAAACAGCGCCTTGGCGAAGCGATCGCGTCTGAGATCGCCGATCGAGCTCTGCAATTGCTCGCCCTGGAGCAGCGTCGCACGCCCGATCTTCAGGGTCTCGTCGGCCTCGGCGAAGGTCTTGGTGCGGGTCTCGCGCTCGCGCGCCACATCCGGCGTCTCGGGCGGCGCATTGGCGTCGGGCTTGGCCCCGAGTTGGTCGAGCCTCAGCTTGGCCTGCTCGGTGCGTGGCGCCTGTTCGTCGGTGAGGATCCGCAACTGGTCGAGCAGGGGCTGCAAGCGCAGGCGCTGGCGCTGCAACTCCGCGTCCGAAACGTTCGGATTGGCCAGCGAGCCTTCGATCTGGGTCAGCTCGCCCCGGATCGAATCCAGGCGGGCGCGCGGACTGGCGGCAGGATCGGCCGTTTGCGCCAGCGCCGGCAGCGGCAGGAGCAGCAGCGCCAGCGCGAACAGCAGGGCGCCGCCGGCGCGGCGGAAGGCTCGGTGAAGGCCGGGGGTCATCGGCATCGCGGTCCTGCCGGGCTGATTCGCATCGTCGGGCAGCCTCGCCATTGCCGGCCGCGGAAAGCAAGCGCGTCGACGGAAACGGCAGCATTGCCGGTTTCGCGGCTGCGCCGCGCCGGAGGGTGAGACTCAACCAAGGGCATCACATTCCTGTGAGAGCACGTCGTCGTCGACGCGCCTGACGCTCCGTCTCTGCGACAGAAAACCGGACAGCATCATGGCAGCGCAGGCGAAAGCCGCCCGGGATCGCAACGAGCGCGCGCAGGAATAGCCCAACGCGACCGTGATCACAGGTGACCATGCAACCTCTGGCGGTAGCCGCGCTTCTGGGTTTGAATTCCTCCAATGAACATCCCCGGCTGCTGACGAGCCGGCGTTTGCAACGGTGAGGCGCGCTGGCTCTCTCGCCGACCTTGGAATCGAAACCGGGAGGTTTGCGGTGGCTAAGCTCAGCATCAATGGCAAAACGATTGACGTTACGGTGGAGGACGACACGCCGCTGCTCTGGGTCATCCGCGAGCAGATCGGCCTGACCGGCACGAAATATGGCTGCGGCGTCGCCCAATGCGGCGCCTGCACCGTGCATATCGACGGTGTCGCTACCCGCTCCTGCACCATGCCGGTGAGCGCCCTCACCGCTGAGCAGAAGATCGTCACGATCGAGGGTCTGTCGCCCGACGGCAACCATCCGATCCAGAAGGCCTGGATCGAGCACGACGTGCCGCAATGCGGCTTCTGCCAGAGCGGCATGATCATGGCCGCAGCCGCACTGCTCCAGGCCAATCCCAAGCCGAGCGACGCCGACATCGCCGCCGAGATGACCAATATCTGCCGCTGCGGCACCTACAACCGCGTCAAGGCCGCCATCAAGGACGTCGCCGCCGGCGGCCAGATGAACCGCGGCTGATCCGATCTCACCCATTCCCAGCGCACGGCTCGAGCGCGACCGCCTCGCCGCAGCGCCATCCGCCATCAGGAGGACGCCATGAGTCTAGCCTCTGTGACCGATACGAAGCTCTCCCGCCGCAGCCTGCTGAAAGGCTCGGCTGCAGCCGCCGGCGCCTTCAGTTTCGGCTTTTCCGTCCCGCTCTCCAGTGAGGCGCAGGCCCAAGGCGCCGTGCCGGAGGTCAATGCCTGGGTCGTGGTTCACCCAGACGACAAGGTGGTGATCCGCATCGCGCGCTCGGAAATGGGTCAGGGCACGCTGACTGGCCTCGCCCAGCTCGTCGCCGAGGAGCTCGATTGCGACTGGGCCAAGGTCACCACCGAATATCCGACGCCGGGCCAGAACCTCGCCCGCAACCGCGTCTGGGGCAATTTCTCGACCGGCGGCAGCCGCGGCATCCGCGAATCCCATGACTATGTCCGCAAGGGCGGCGCCGCCGCACGGATGATGCTGGTCCAGGCCGCGGCCGATGGCTGGAAGGTGCCGGTCGCCGAATGCAGCGCCACCAAGGGCGTGATCAGCCATAAGGGCTCCGGCCGCTCGATCCGCTATGGCGAGGTCGCCGCTGCGGCCGCCAAGCTCCAGGCCCCTGCCCCGGCCAATGTCCCGCTCAAGGACCCCAAGGACTGGACCATTGCCGGCAAGCCGCTGAAGCGGCTCGACACCGCCGACAAGACCACCGGCAAGAAGGTCTACGGCATGGACTTCAAGCTGCCGGGGATGCTCAACGCCGCGATCAAGGACTGCCCGGTCTTCGGCGGCAAGGTGAAGAGCTTCGACGCCGCCAAGATCAAGGACATGCCGGGCGTCAAGCACGTGCTGCCGGTCGGCGACAGCGCGATCGCGGTCGTCGCCGACAGCTGGTGGCGCGCCAAGACCGCGCTCGACGCCCTGCCGATCACCTGGGACGAGGGCGAGCACGCCAAGGTCTCCAGCGAGAGCATCGCCGCCTGGCTGAAGGAAGGGCTCGATGCGCCGCAGGCCGCAGTCGGCAACCAGAACGGCGACGTCAAAGGCGCCATCGCCAACGCTGCCCGCGTCATCCAGCAGGTCTATTCCTACCCGTTCCAGAACCATGCCTGCATGGAGGTGATGAACGCGACCGCGCTCTACACGCCCGAGCGCTGCGAGGTCTGGACGCCCACGCAGAACGGCGAGGCGGCGCTCGCTGCCGCATCCGAGGCCTCCGGCCTGCCATTGGCGAAATGCGAAGCCTACAAGATCGACCTCGGCGGCGGTTTTGGCCGGCGCGGCGCCGTGCATGACTGGGTCCGCCAGGTCGTCGCCATCGCCAAGCAGATCCCCGGCACGCCGGTGAAGCTGATCTGGTCGCGCGAGGAGGACATGCTGCACGGGCGCTTCCACCCGGTGACGCAATGCAAGCTCACCGGCGCGCTCGACAAGGACGGCAACCTCACCGGTCTGCACATGCGCATCTCCGGCCAGTCGATCGTCGCCGGCATCTTCCCGCAGAACATCCAGAACGGGCGCGATCCCGCCGTCTTCCAGGGCCTCAACCCGCCGGGGCCGGAGGCCTCGATCGGCTACACCGTGCCGAACCTTTTGATCGACCACGCCATGCGCAATCCACATGTGCCGCCGGGCTTCTGGCGCGGGGTCAACCTCAACCAGAACACCATCTATCTCGAATGCTTCATCGACGAACTCGCCCATGCCGCCGGCAAGGACCCGCTCGACTACCGCCGGGCGCTGATGAAGAACCATCCCAAGCATCTCGCCGTGCTCAATGCCGTCGCCGAGAAGGCAGGCTGGGGCACGAAGGCTCCGGATGGGGTCTATCGCGGCATCTGCCAGACCATGGGCTTCGGCTCCTATGTCGCGGCGGTTGCCGAGGTCTCGGTCGATGCCGAGGGCAAGCTCAAGATCCACAAGATCACCGCGGCGACCGACCCCGGTCATGCCGTCAACCCCGCGCAGATCGAGCGCCAGGTCGAGGGCTCCTTCGTCTATGGGCTCTCCGCTGCGCTCTTCGGCGAGTGCACGGTCAAGGATGGACGCATGGTCGAGGAGAACTTCGACACCTATCCGGTGGTGCGCATGGAGGACATGCCGGCGGTCGAGACGGTGATCGTGCCCTCTGGCGGTTTCTGGGGCGGCGTCGGCGAACCGACCATCGCGGTGGCCGCGCCGGCGGTGCTGAACGCGATCTTCGCCGCCACCGGCAAGCGCGTGCGCAACCTGCCGCTCAAGAACACGGATCTGCGCAAGGCGTGAGGCTTGGCGCGATCCGGACCGTGTTGACCTGGCTGGCGCTCGCGAGCGCGCCGGCCAGCGCGCTCGAAGCCTACGAAGTCGTCGGCGACGCGATCCCCGCGCCGCTCGGCGGCAAGACCGGCGATCCCGTTCGCGGGCGGGCGCTCGTGCTCGACCGCACGCAAGGCAATTGCCTGATCTGCCACCTTGTCCCGGAGCCGAACGAGCCCTTCCAGGGCACGATCGGTCCGGGTCTTGCCGGCGTCGGCACCCGGCTAGATGCGGGACAGCTGCGCCTGCGCCTCGTCGATGCCAGCCTGCTCAACCCGCAGACGGTGATGCCGCCCTATTTTCGTAACCAAGGATTGCGAGACGTTGCGCCGGCCTTTCGCGATCGGCCGGCGCTGAACGCCCAGGAGATCGAGGATGTCGTCACCTATCTCGCCAGCCTGCGCACGCCCTGAACCGGCGCTCTCGCGCCGCGAGGTCATGGCGGCGGGCGCCGCCGGCCTCGCGCTGGCCACCTTGCCTGCAACCGGCCATACCGCCGCGCCGCCAGCGCTCTCCGAACTGATCGCGCGCATCACCGAAGGCGCAGTCCCCGAGCGCAGCAAGATCACTTTCGACATCCCCCAGCTGGTCGAGAACGGCAATTCGGTCGATGTCGCTATCCAGGTCGAGAGCCCGATGACGGATACTGACCATGTCCGCTGGATCCATGTCATCGCCGAGAAGAATCCGTTTCCCGACGTGGCGCGCTTCAATCTTACGCCCCGCAGCGGCCGGGCCGACATCCGCGCCACCTTGCGGCTCGCCACCTCGCAGAAGGTCGTTGCAATCGCCTCGCTCAGCGGCGGCAGCTATGTCATGGCCGATGCCGACATCGTCGTGACGCTGAGCGCCTGCATTGATGGGGGTTGACACCATGGCATCGTTCAACGCCCGCATCACCATGCCAGCCGAGGCCAAGGCCGGCGAGATCGTCGAGATCCGCGTCCTCGTCCGCCACCCGATGGATCGCGGCGGCCAGGTCGACGCCGAGGGCCGGGTCGTGCCGCGCAAGATCCTCAACCGGCTGACCGTGACCTATGCCGGGGAGCCAGTCTTCCGCTACGACATGCATACCGGCGTCTCGGCCAACCCCTTCGTCAGCTTCACCACTCGCGCCGTCGCGACCGGCGACCTCACCTTCGAATGGCGCGAGGATGGCGGGGCGTCCTTCACCCGCACCGCCCGTCTCGTCGTGACATGATCGCAGCTGGCCGCATCCTCGCGGCAACCCTGCTCGTGATGGCGGGCGCCTCAGTGGCCGAGGAGATCAAGCCGGGCAGCGCCTTCCTTTCGCCGCAGATGCAGCGACAGCAGGAGGACGGAGCCCGCAATCCTGGCTGGCTCTGGGTCGAACAGGGCGAGGAACTGTTCAGCCGCCGTGACGGTATGACCCCGACCTGCCTCTCCTGCCACTCGGACCCCAGGCAGAGCCTGCGCGGGGCAGCCGCCCGCTATCCGCAGGTCGATGCCGGCAGCGGCAAGCTGATCAACCTTGAAGGGCGCATCGAGCAATGCCGGCTCCACCGGCAGCAGCAGCCCGCTTTCGGCTATGAGAGCCAGGAATTGCTCGGCCTCACCGCCTATGTCGCCTCGCTCTCGAAAGGTCTGCCGCTGTCGGTCTCGAAAGAGGGCGCGGCCAAGCCCTTCTATGAAGCCGGCAAGGCTTTCTACGAACGCCGGCAGGGTCAGCTCAACCTCGCTTGCACGCAATGCCATGACGGCCTCGTCGGCCAGAAGCTGCGCGGCGATACGATCAGCTACGGCATCGGCACCGGCTATCCGGCCTACCGGCTCGAATGGAACGGACTCGGCTCGCTGCATCGACGCCTGCGGGCCTGCTCGCTCGGCGTCAGGGCGACGCAATTCGACTACGGCTCTGATGATTATCTCGCGCTGGAGCTCTATCTTGCTGTGCGCGCCAACGGCCTCGCGTTGGAGGCACCGGGTCTGCGCCGATAGGCCTTGGCGATAGTCGCGCGAACCGTCACGATCCCGGCACAGTCCTGTCGGAGACATCCAGGATGCTTCGCCTGCCTGCCTTCGTCGCTGCGCTCCTGATCGCCACGGCCGCCTTCGCGGAGCCCGATGCCGAGACGCCTACTTTAGCCGCTGGTGTGACCACGCCACTGCCCTTCGTGCTCAAAGGCACCGAGGTCAGGACGATCAGGGCCAAGGCGCTGCAGCGCGACTACGAAATCTTTGTCAGCCTGCCGGAATCCTATCAGTCGCAGCCGCGGCGGCGCTTCCCCGTGCTGTTCGTCACCGATGCCGACTATGCCTTTCCGCTGGTTCGCAGCATCGCCCGCCGCGTCAGCAACCGGGCCAGGGGGCTGGAGGAATTCATCCTGGTCGGCCTGTCCTATTCGGTCGGCGACACGCCCGAATACAGCCGCCGGCGCGATTACACGCCGACGCCGAACGGCGAGAAGACGCGTGACCCATCCGGCAAACCGCCGGTCTTCGGCGAGGCGGAAGGCTATCGCCGCTTCCTCTCCGAGGAGCTGATGCCCTTCGTCGCGGCGACCTATCGCACCGACACCACCCGCAGCATCTATGCCGGCCACTCCTATGGCGGGCTGTTCGGCCTCTATGTGCTGCTGACCGAGCCGAAGCTATTCCAGCACTACATCATCGGCAGCCCCTCGCTCTGGTTCGACCAGAAGGTGCTGTTCCAGCGCGAGCGCACCTATGCCGATGCCAACAAGGAATTGAAGGCGAATGTGCTGATGGCGATCGCCTCCTATGAGACGATCGACAAGGCTTCGGGCGATCCGCGCTACAACGGCAAGACCGACATGATCGCCGATCTCAGGGAGTTCGAGCAGGCGCTGCGCTCGCGCAACTATCCCGGCCTCAAGCTCTCGAGCGAGATCATTCCCGGCGAGGACCATCTCACCGTCTTCCCGGCGATCGTCACGCGCGGGCTGCTCTGGGCGCTGCCGGCGAAGCGGGATTGACGCTTCAGTCCTTCTTGTCCTTGCCGTTCTTCGGCTTGTCTTTGTCCTTGTCCCGGCCCTTCGGCTTGGCGCGGTTGTGGAAGCTGGCATTGCCGAGCCCAGTGCCGATGGTCAGCACCGCCCAGTGCTCGACATCTTGCATGAACGGCAGCTCGCTCAAACCCTGGACAACGGCATCGTTGTGCATGGTGACGACGGTATCGTGCTCGCCGATCTCCGGCGCCATCTCGCGGATGCTCTCGACCAAGTTGAAGCGGCTGCTCGACCAATTCCCGGGCAGGTTCTGCGCCCCACGATCGATCGCGCCATCCGGCTCGATCAGCCCGGGGCAGCCAATACCGATGAAAGGCGCAACGCGAAGGCCCCCCCCTTCGGCGTGCTTGATCTGCTCGCGCAGCATCTTGCCGAGCCGCTTCACCGCCTCCTCGCGGCTCGGTTCCTCGTCGGCATGGCGCCAGAGTTCGGTTTCCCAGACGCGCGCCTTGCTAAGGTCTGAAGCCTTGTCCTGGCGCAGTTCGACGATGCCGGCGCGGATATTGGAACCGCCGATATCGACCGCGACCAGGCTGTCATAGGCCTCGAAGATCCATTTCGGCGCGAGATGGGCGCTGCCGACCAGCCCGGCCTCGTCCGGGTGATGGCGCACCGGCACGAGCTCGATCGTATAGCCCTCAGTCTGCAGGATGATGCCGGCCCGCGCGATCGCGAGCTCGCCGATCCGGCTCTGGCGGAAACCGCCGCCGACGACAATGCGCTCGACCGGGCTCCAGGCCTTCTGCCGCATGAAGCGGCGTATCACGAAGGCGAGCGACTGGGCGAAGCGCTCGACCGCCGAGAGCACCAGCGCCGCCTCGCGTGGCTCACCTTCCGTGATCAGCTTGTCGAGATCCGACTTGCTGACGGTCTTGCCGGCCTTGGCCAGCGGGTCCTCGCCGGTCTCGGCGAGATGGCTGCGCAATTCGGCGAGATGGTCCATGAAGGCCCCCCGGCTCGCCTTGTCGCCGAGGAAGCCGTCGCCATCACGGATTTCCAGATTGTAGCTGGTGACGAGGACCGAAGGCAGCTCCTGCGCCCCATGCGGCCCGTTCGCGCTCGTCTTGCTCGCCGTCGCCACTGCCATCGCTTTACCCCAGCTTGAAAGCCCACGGGGAGAACGAACAAGGCCCCTGGCGGTTCCTGCGCCGCGCCACCGCATGCCCCGTCTGCGCTGCGGGCGGGGCCATTCAACCTGCTGGCGATTGACCGCACCGCGCCCTTTCGCCTCCATAGCCGGCGGCGCGGTTCGCGCCCGGGGGGATGATAGATGCTCGAAGTGATCGGCCGCTCGCTTGCGATCGGCATCGGCGCTACCGCTCTGCTCGATCTCTGGGCGCTCTTCCTCAACCGGGCCTTCGGCATCCCGCTGGCGAACTGGGCCATGGTCGGGCGCTGGTTCGCCTATCTGCCGCGCGGCCGCTTCATGCACGACACCATCGCCGACACGCCGCCCGTGCCGGGCGAGCTCGCGATCGGCTGGATCATGCACTACCTGATCGGCGCCCTCTTCGCCGCGATCGTGCTGATGTTCTGGGGGCTGGACTGGGCCCGCATCCCGACGCTGCTGCCGGCCCTGATCGTCGGCGTCGTCACGGTCGGCTGCGGCTGGTTCATCCTGCAGCCCGGCATGGGCTTCGGCCTCGCCGCCAGCAAGCGGCCGAACGCCAACCAGGTCAGGCTGATCGGCCTGATCAATCACGTCGTCTTCGGCCTGGGCCTCTGGCTCGCCGCGCTACTGATGCGCTGAACGACACTCTTCGAATTGCCAGAGACAAGGATGAAATCCATGGCCGCGACCCTGTTCCAGAATGCCCGCATCGTTGACGGCACCGCGCCCGAGCGCGCAGCGCCGGTCTCGGTCCTGGTCGAGGGCGGGCTGGTCCGCGAGGTCGGCAAGAGCGTTCGCTCCGACAAGGCGAAGGTGGTCGATCTCAAGGGCCGCACGCTGATGCCGGGCCTGATCGACGCCCATGTCCATGTCATCGCCGGTCTCGCCGATCTCGGCCGCAACGCCGCCTTGCCGGATTCGCTCGTGACGGTGCGTTCGCTGGTGATCATGCGCGACATGCTGCTGCGCGGCTTCACCACCGTGCGCGATGTCGGCGGCGCCGACTTCGGCCTGAAGCAGGCGACCGAGGAGCACGACTATCCGACGCCGCGCCTCGTCATCTCCGGCAAGGCGCTGAGCCAGACCGGCGGCCATGCCGATTTCCGCGGCCGCTATGACGACCGGCTCGCGCCAGGCACCCGTCATCGCCTCGGCGCGCTCGGCCGCATCTGCGACGGCGAGGCCGAGGTCCGGCGCGCCGCCCGCGAAGAGCTCAAGGGCGGCGCCGACTTCATCAAGATCATGGCCAATGGCGGCTGCGCCTCGCCGACCGACCCGATCCATTTCCTCGGCTTCTCGGTCGGGGAACTGGAAGCGGTCGTGGAAGAGGCGCGCATGGCCGGAACCTACGTCTCCGCCCATGTCTACACCGACGAAGCCATCCGCCGCTGCGTCGAGGCCGGCGTCCATTCCCTGGAGCATTGCAACCTGATCAAGGCCGAGACCGCCAAGCTCGCCGCCAAGAATGGCGCCGTCGCAGTCCCCACCCTCGTCACCTATGACAAGCTCGCCAGCGAGGGCGGCAAGCTCGGCTTCCCGCCCGATTCGGTCGCCAAGGTCGAATATGTCCGCGCCGCCGGCATGGAATCGCTCGCGATCATGAAGCAGGCCGGTCTCGCCATGGCCTATGGCAGCGACCTGCTCGGCGAGATGCACCGCCACCAGTCGGAGGAGTTCGTCATCCGCGGCCGGGCCCTGCCGGCGCATGAGGTGATCGGCTCGGCCACCCATGTCGCGGCCAAGCTCCTGAAGCTCGAAGGCAAGATCGGCACGATCGCACCGGGCGCCCATGCCGATCTGATCGTCGTCGACGGCGATCCGCTGCAGGACCTTGCGCTGCTGACCCGCCAGGGCAAGCACATGCCTGTCATCATGAAGGCTGGCGCCTTCATCAAGCGCGCCCGGCTGGACTGACGCGCCGATGAAGCCGTGGACTCAGCTCGACGCCGCCGCGATTCCCGGCGGCGGCACACTCAAGCTCATGCGCCGCGGCGAGGACGAGTTCTCGATCACGCTCGGCCATAACGAGCTGATGAACTCGCGCCTCAAGGGTTCGGAGGAGGCGCTGGCAACACTCGCCATCACCAGGATCGGACAACGCCCGAAGCCGTGCCTCTTGATCGGCGGGCTCGGCATGGGCTTCACGCTGCGGGCAGCGCTCGGGGCGTTGCCGAAAGATGCCGAGATCGTCGTCGCCGAGTTGATCCCCGCGGTTGTCGCCTGGGCGCGCGGCCCGCTCGCTCCGATCTTCGCCGGTTGCCTCGACGATCCTCGTGTCAGCGTGCGGGAGGCCGATGTCGTGGGAGCAATCCGCGAGGGGCGCGGCCACTACGATGCGATCCTGCTCGATGTCGACAACGGCCCGGACGGGCTGATGGTCGAGGCCAACGACCGCCTCTACGACCATGCCGGCCTCAGCCATGCGAAGGCCGCATTGCGGTTGGGCGGTGTCCTCGCGGTCTGGTCTGCCGGTCCCGACCGCAATTTCACCCAGCGCCTGCGCCAGGCCGGCTTCTCTGTCGAGGAGAAAACGGTGCGCGCCCGAGCCGGAGCTGGCGGCGCAAAGCACATGATCTGGCTGGCCGATACGGCGCGGCCCGTGCAGCAGCAGTCGAAGCCGCGACGCTAGCGCTCGCCCAGCAGGCGCGTCAGGCCGGCGGAAAGCCCGACATTCGGAACTGCAGCCGGCAGCGCGAGATCGCCTTGCACCGGCTTACGCGGCGGGTTGCGGGCGGCATCGAGCACGGCGGCGAAGCCGGCTTGCGTCGAACAGATCACCGGCACCCCGACATGAGGTTCGACCCGCGCCGCGAGCCCGGCGAGCCCGGCGCCGCCCAAAATCACCGCTTGCGCCCCGTCGCGTGCGACCGTCCGCCGGCAAGCTTCCGCCAGCAACGCGATCGAACCGTCCGGATCGGCCGCGATGTCGCCGCCGGTCGGCGCCACCGTCTCGACGGCGGCCAGCCGGCCATCCAGCCCGAGCGCGGCAGTGAATTCGGTCAGGATCGGCCCCCAGCGCTCGCCGCCGGTGACGATCGAGAAGCGCCCACCCTGCGCCGCCGCCTGCCGGCAGGCGGCCTCGGCCATGCCGACCACCGGAACCTCGGCGATCTCCTTCAGCGCCATCAATCCGGGATCGCCGAAGCAGGCGAGATAGACCGCGTCGCAATCGGCGCCGTGCTCGGCAAAGGCGTCCAGCGCCGCGTGGCCGGCGATGGCTCCGGCACTGCGACTGGAGATGTAGCGCGCGCCGAAGCGGCCGGTCGCCGGCTTCAATGTCACCCCGCTGGGCGACAGCGGCGCCAGCACGCGCATGACCAGATCGGTCATCTCGGCGCTGGTATTCGGATTGAGGACGAGGATGCGCAAGATGATCTCGGGGGCGAGAGTTGACCGGCCTTAGGGTCTTCTATCAAGAGCCGTGCCATGAGCTTTGCCGTGCCAAAGCCTGCGCGGCAAGGCCGTGCAGCCCGCGTTCCCCGCATGGTCGGCTCGCAACGCAAGCGGCCCGATGAAGCCGTCACGACAGCCGCGTGGAACCACCCCCCATCGCTCGGGTTGCACGATCGACCACCCCAGCTCGGAGGATGGACGATGCCAGCCAAATCCAAAGCACAGCAGAAGGCCGCCGGAGCCGCGCTCGCCGCCAAGCGTGGTGATATCCCCAAGAGCATGCTCAAGGGAGCCTCGAAATCGATGGCGGAGTCGATGACCGAGAATGAACTCGATGAGCTCGCCTCGACCAAGCGCAAGGGCAAGCCAGAGCATGTGACAAAGCACTGACGAACGGCCGGCTTTGGTCGGGCGCCGCCATCAGCGCTTGTCCGTCAGCGGGCTTCACCGCCTCCAGCCTGCATCCGCAGGAGGCCTTGCTCGATCGCGGCGCGCGCCGCTTCGAAGGCAACCGTCTCGCCGGGCAGCTCACCTTGCTGCTGTTCGAGCAGCAGCAGCGCCGTCTCATAGAGCTCGCGGACGTCGTCCGCCCGCAAGACCTGCTTCTGGACCAGCCCGCGCAACAGCGCGGCAACGGTGGCCGACAGGATCAGATTGCTGGCGTCGGCTCTGCCGCTGGCAGGACGCGCCATCGGCCCGCTCACGCAACGAACGACGACGGCGGCTCGGGAACGTCATGGCCCTCCGCCGCATAGGCACCGATCTTGTTGCGCAGCGTCCGGATGGCGACGCCGAGAATGGCAGCGGCATGGGTCCGGTTGCCACCGGTCTCCCGCAGGGTCGCCAGGATGAGATCGCGCTCGACCTCGGCGATCGGCAGGCCGACGAGCTGGTCCAAGGCGGCTAGGTCAGGCTGAGGCTCGGTCATAGCCAGTGGTCCTTTCCGCGCCCCCAAACGGCCCCGGTGGACACCAACAGAGAACGCTCTCAGGGTTAATGAAAGGTAAAGTGCCGGTCGCGACGGTGGATCACGCTCGACACGCGCGGGCCGACTATCGCGATGCGCGGGGCCGGCAGGCCGCGATCCATGCAGCCAAATGGCGTCCCGGAAGGGATTCGAACCCCTGACCTACGGTTTAGGAAACCGTTGCTCTATCCTGCTGAGCTACCGGGACGCACGTCCTTGCGTTTAGCATAAAGCCGATGCGGGTGAAGCCTTCCTTTACAGTGATCCCTGCGTTCCTCGCCATCATGGCAGCGTCGAGCGCCGTGACGCGGGCGGGGGATGACGCCTGCGCGACTGCCGAAGGGGCCGAGCTGGTCAGCCTGGCGGGTCTCGACCGGCATGGCGACCTGCTTCTCGCCGACGGCCGGAGCGTCAGGCTGGCCGGGCTCGCGCCGCGGCAGAACGATGCCGAGCGCGAGCGCTTCGCCGCACAGCTGGCGCGTTGGCACGGGCAGGCGTTCCGATTGGCGCTGCTCGGCGGCACGGATCGCTGGGGACGCGTCCCCGCGCGCCTGCTCGCGGCCGAAGGTGACGACGCCCTTGCCGGCCAGCCCGACTTGGCCGCCGCCATGCTCGCGGAGGGCGCGGCCCTGCGCCTGCCCGAGCCTGGCCTTGCCGCCTGCAACGAAGTCTGGCGCAAGGCCGAGCCGCGGCTCGCGACAGCGGGCAAAACCGGTGTCCTTCCGGCGACAGCGGAGCGAAAACGTGACCCAGTGGCGCTGCCGGTGATTGACGGTCATGATGCTGCCGCGATGCGAGCGCAGGCGGGCCGGATCGTCGTGGTCGAGGGGCGTGTCGCTGCCGTCGGAGAGCGGGCGCAGCGGACCTATCTCAATTTCGAACGGCGGCGCGGCGCGGGTGGCAGCATCGTTCTGTCGCGCGCGCTGTGGCGTGAATTGCAGCGCGCCGGCTGGACCGCCCAGGCGCTGACGGGTAAACGCGTGCGCGTACGCGGCGTGATCGAGGGGCGCGACGGCCTCCTGATCGAAGCCGAGACGCGTAGCGCACTGGAATTGGTTGACTAGGGGCCGATGCGGAGAGTTCAGCGACATCGTCAGCCGATCCGGGGACGCCTCGTCTCCGCGCTGCTGCCGGCCTTGTTGCTGGCGGCCTGCTTCGGCGACCAGAATTCCGTCCTGGCCCCGCTCAACCAGCCCGGCGGCGAGCCGGCGCCGCGCGTCGCCAGCCTGCAGCGCAGCACCGACCGCGAGCACCAGCGCCTGCTCGCGGCCTTCGGCGGCGAATACCGTGCCCCGCAGGTCAAGGCCGAGCTGGAAGGGATCATCACCCGCCTCGCCAAGGCCGGCGAAGGCCAGATCGGCAGCTATGAGGTGACGATCCTGAATTCGCCGATCGTCAACGCCTTCGCCCTGCCGACCGGACGGCTCTACGTCACCCGCGGCCTGCTCGCCCTCGCCAACGATTCGGCCGAGATCGCCTCGGTGATGGCGCATGAGATCGCCCATGTCACCGCGAGCCACGCCGTCGAGCGCGCCGAGATGGAAGCGGAATCGGCACTGGTCAGCAAGGTCGTGGCGCAGGTGCTGAACGACCCGACGACCGGGGCTGCGGTACAGCAGAGCTCGAAGCTCTCGCTCGCCCGCTTCTCGCGTCAGCAGGAGCTGACCGCCGATCAGATCAGCGTGCGCAATATCGCCCGTGCCGGCTATGATCCCTATGGCGCCGGCCGCTTCCTGGTCTCGCTCGGCCGCAACACCAGCTTCCGCGCCGGCAGCCAGGGCGGCGGCGACAAGAAGCTCGACATCCTCTCCAGCCATCCATCGACGCCCGAGCGCGTCGCCGCGGTCACCAATGGCGCCCGCCAGATCGGCGCGCCTGGCCTCGGCGAGCGCGATGCCGCACGCTGGCTCAGCGTCATCGACGGCGTTGCCTTCGGCGACGACCCGGCAGACGGCGTGGTGCGCGGCCGGCGCTACGTCAACAGTGCGCTCCGCATCGCCTTCACCGCGCCGGATGGCTTCGAGCTGGAGGCGGCGCGCGAGATGGTGGTCGGCGTCAGCAATGATGGCTCGCAGGCGCTGCGTTTCGACTCGGTCGCGCTGAAATCCGGGCAGACGCTGGAATCCTATGTCGCGTCCGGCTGGATCGACGGCGTCGCCACGGCGGAGGTGCAGTCACTCACCGTCGGCGGCCTGCCGGCGGCGGTGACCTCGGGCAAGGGCGCCGACTGGACATTCCGCCTCGCCGCGATCCAGGCCGGCCCGCGAGTCTACCGCTTCATCCTGGCCGCCAAGGGCCAGAGCGACCCCGAGCGTGGCATGCGGGCTCTGCTCGACAGCTTCCGCAATCTCAGCGCCAGCGACGCGCAATCGGTCAGCCCGTTGCGGATCCGGCTCATCACGGCAGGCGCCGGCGATACGCCAGCCGGCCTCGCCGAGCGCATGGCCTCGACCGACCGGCCTCTGGAGCAGTTCCTGATCCTGAACGGGCTGGAGCGCAGCGCCAGGCTGACGCCCGGCCAGCGTTACAAGATCGTGAGCGAGTAGCGCGCCAGCCGCCCAACCCTTTCCCGCCGCCTTGTGCTAGCCTCCGCGCCGTCGTCAGGACAGGGAGGCAACCATGGCGCTCGATCGTCGCATCGTCGAACTCTACGACGAATACACCCACAAGCCGCTCGACCGGCGCAGCTTCATGAACCGGCTGATCGCCATCGCCGGCACCACGGCAGCGGCGGAAGCTGCTCTCGCGCTGCTGGAGCCGAACTACGCCCAGGCCCAGCAGATCCCGGCCGAGGATGCGCGCATCGAGGGCAAGCGCATCGACGAGACCATCGGCGGCGTGAGGCTCAAGGGCTATCTCGTCACGCCGAAGACGCAGGCCAAGCGCGGCGGCGTCTTGATCATCCATGAGAACCGCGGGCTGAACCCGCATATCGAGGACGTAACCCGCCGCGCGGCTCTCGCCGGCTTCAGCGCCCTCGGCGTCGATTTCCTCACCCCGCTCGGCGGCACGCCGGCCGATGCCGACGCTGCCCGCAACCTGTTCCCGCAGCTCAAGCCCGAAGATGTCGTCGCGCAAGGACGGGCAGCGCTGGCCTTCCTCAAGGCCCGGCCGGATGCGACCGGCAAGGTCGGTGCGGTCGGCTTCTGCTGGGGCGGCGGTGCGGTCAACGACCTTGCCGTCAGCGCGCCGGAGCTCAATGCCGGCGTCGTCTTCTATGGCCGCTCGCCCGATCTCGCCAAGGTGCCGCAGATCAAGGCCCGGCTGCTGATCCAGCAGGCCGCCCGCGATACCCGTCTCGTCGAGGGCCTCCCGGCCTATGAGGCCGCGCTGAAGGCGGCCGGCATCAACTACCAGGCGATCGTCTATCCCGACGTCGACCACGCCTTCCACAACGACACCAGCGCCGAGCGCTACAACGCCGCGGCGGCGAAGCTCGCGTGGGAGCGGACGGTGGCCTTCCTCGCGGCCGAGACCGGCGCCGCCTGATACGAAAAAGCCCGGCGGAGCGATCCGCCGGGCTCTGCTATCCGGTAGGGGAAAGCTGCCTCAGGCAGCCTCCTCCTGCAGGTCGTCGTCGCCATCCTCGCCATCGGCAGCTTCGGCAGCGTCAGCCTTGCCGGCGCGGCGCGGCGACTTGGCGAGCTGGCCCTCGATCTTCTTCAGCGCCTCGGTCTCGGTGATCTCCTCGACCGCCGAAATCTCGCGGGTCATCCGGTCGATCGCCGCTTCGTAGAGCTGGCGCTCGGAATAGGACTGCTCGGGCTGCGCCTCGGAACGATAGAGATCGCGCACCACCTCGGCGATCGCGACAAGGTCGCCCGAATTGATCTTGGCTTCGTATTCCTGGGCGCGGCGCGACCACATGGTGCGCTTGACCCGGGCACGGCCGGTCAGGGTCGCGAGCGCCTTGCCGACGATCTCGGCATCGGCGAGCTTGCGCAGGCCGACGCTCGCCGCCTTGGCGGTGGGCACACGCAGGGTCATCTTGTCCTTGGCGAAGCTGACGACGAACAGCTCGAGCTTGAAGCCAGCGACTTCCTGCTCCTCGATCGCCGTGATCTGACCGACGCCATGGGACGGGTAGACGACGAACTCGCCCGTCTTGAAGCCCTGGCGCACAACAGTCTTCTTCGCAGTGGACATGCCGTTTCGACTCCTGCATCTCTCCGCCGAAGCGGAGACGCGACTTTCAACCGCTGGCCAGGATGGCCGGCGGCACTCTGCCTGACACGTCGGGTGAGCCTTCTGGCTCTTGCCCGGCGCAACACGCTCCCACAGCCAATCGTTTCTTGCGAACCGCCAGACACGAAGACAACGACACACCGGACATTCTGACCGGCGGTGCATTGCTGTCGTCTCAGGGGGTGCCCCGTTTGTGTGACCTCGCAGGGGCAGGCGGAACGAACTCGACTGTGGCTTGTGGATACCACAAAAATCGCGCCGAATCAAAGGTAAACGGAATGCAAACACAACCGGGCCGCGCCGCGGCCGGTCATGGTTAACTGCAATCGGGCTCTGCCGCAGGGTAAGCTCAGTCGCCTTCGCCGGGCTCCGGCGACAGAAGCTCGAGCTTGTTCGGCACGCCGTCGAACTCCTTGGCGTCGGCCGGCGAGTCCTTCTTCTGCGTGATGTTGGGCCAGCTCGCGGCGAACTTCGCATTGAGCTGCAGCCAGCTGTCGAGACCCGGCTCGGTGTCGGGCTTGATCGCCTCGGCCGGGCATTCCGGCTCGCAGACACCGCAGTCGATGCACTCGTCGGGATGGATGACGAGGAAGTTCTCGCCTTCATAGAAACAGTCGACCGGACAGACTTCGACGCAGTCCATATACTTGCACTTGATGCAGTTCTCGGTGACCACATAGGTCATGGCGCTGTCCTTCCAATCGGCCGGCGCTTCTTTAGAGCCGGTCGAGAGAATGTTTCAAGGCCCTGTCACGACCGGAAACGAGATCAAACTTCCATCGAAAC
>JAESGM010000558.1_pt1 | contig 24098 bp, 25 predicted proteins | sample 9269721 | NCBI WGS metagenome assembly JAESGM01 (sample SAMN15720920, study PRJNA650825) | algae metagenome | isolation source: Komarekiella atlantica HA4396-MV6 and co-occurring heterotrophs from... | place: USA: Theobald House, Kauai, HI | collected 2009-07-29 | reverse complement strand
AACGGCGAAGGGAACAGAACATTCGTCCGGGTCTATGAAGACTCGTCCAGGGCAGCTGCCGACTATTTCGACGCGATGCGGCAAAATGGCCTTGAAATGCCGCCGCTGGCCGGCCTGCCGGTTTCAATAAAAGACGTCTTTGATGTCAGAGGCGAAACAACACTTGCCGGATCGAAAGCGCTTTCCGGCGCCGCTCATGCGGCGCAAGACGCCCGAATTCTACGGCGCCTTCGCCAGGCGGGGGCTATCATTGTCGGCAGAACAAATATGACCGAGTTCGCTTTCAGCGGGCTTGGGATAAACCCGCATTATGGTACGCCGGCCAATCCCTGGCGCCGCACAGAACGCCGAATTCCCGGGGGATCATCGTCCGGCGCTGCGATTTCAGTGACCGACGGAATGTGCCAAGTGGCGATTGGGACAGATACCGGCGGATCTGTACGGATTCCTGCGGCGCTTTGTGGTCTTGTCGGGTTTAAGCCGACGGCCCGCACTGTGCCGAGAGAAGGCACACTCCCGCTTTCAACGAGTTTCGACTCGATCGGTCCCATAGCACATGATGTCGCAACGTGTGCCCAAGTTTATGGCCTGCTCGCAGGTGGTGATCCCTTCGCTGCTCGTAAGGTGAATCCCAGATCGCTGACATTGCACGCAGTGACAAACTACGTCCTAGAGGGGGTCGATCCTTATGTCGCGGAAACCTATGAAGCCGCTTTAGAACGTCTGGCGGAGGCTGGAGTAGCCATCCATCATGTGCGTTCAACCGTCCTGGAAAGACTGCCCCAGCTGTTCGAACAAGGTGGCATTGTGGCGGCCGAAGCCTACGCTTGGCACAAAGGTCTGCTGAGCAAGCACGAAGGCCTCTATGATCCCCGCGTCAGTTCACGCATTCATCGTGGGGCGGCTCACAAGGCATCCGATTACATTTCTCTTCTAAACCTGCGGGCGGAACTGATCTTGCAGTGGCGGAAAGAAATGGAAGGTGCAGACGCGATTTTGCTGCCGACCGTTCCTATGGTCGCGCCGAAAATTGCCGATCTGGAGACAGAAGCCGAATACACTCGCGTCAATCTGCTCATGCTGCGGAACCCGACAATCGTGAATGCGCTGGATGGCTGCGCGATCAGCCTGCCTTGCTCTGAACCCGGTGCTGCGGCTGTTGGCCTGATGCTCGCTGCACCAGGCGGTCACGATGACAACTTGCTGGCCATCGCTGCAGGCATCGAGGGCATCGTCAGAGCCTGATGACGTTCGCTCAATGCGAGCCGATGCGCTCAGCTGTTCCCGCGGCAACATTTGATTGAATGATGCTGTGCCGCCGCCGTGCAGCAGCAAATCGCATTTCCGCGCCGCACAAAAAAGCACCTGTTTGCAGCAGAAATAGTCAGGCTTTTTGGGGCTAACGAGCTTGACAGCGATGCAAATGAATACAGAATGTAGCTATAATATGTATATAAAAATTAATGCGGTGAATCGATCGGGAGTTTGAAATTCAGGTTGATTGCAGCGGGCGATGCCATTGGCACGAGGCGCTGCGTGTATCGGAGTGAGCACGTTAACGGCCAATCAAAGAGGCCTTATTAGAGGAACGCGGATATGCATTCGAAAGCAGGGATGTCCCGTAGAAAACTGCTCCAGGTTGGGGGCGCTGCTTTTGCTGCGGCGAATGTGTTTTCTCCCGCTATCTTGCGGGCGCAAGCTCCGACACTCCGCTATGCGACCGGCGGCGCAATCGCCCCGAACGAGATCGAGACATTGTTCTTCACGGACTTCTTCAAGAAGAACGTGCTCAAGCGCTACGGCAAGGACTACAATCTCGAAGTGACCTTCACTCGGGGCACCCCGGAAGCCGCGTCGCTCATGGCGGCCGGGCAGGTTGATTTTGCCTGCGTGTCGTTCCCGATCTTTGCCGCGTCGGTTCTGAAGAATGCAATCCCCGGCGGAATGTCGGTCATCGCCGACATTTTCCAGGACGGACACAAGGGCTATGCGTCGAATTCGTTCTTCGTCCTGGAGGACGGGCCGAAGACGGTGAAGGATCTGAAGGGCAAGAAGATCGCCGTCAATGCCTTCGGCTCGGCTGTCGATCTCGAACTGCGCGTGGTCCTGAAGAAGAACGGCCTTGATCCCAAGAAGGACGTTCAGGTCGTGGAGGTCACGTTCCCGAATATGGGACCGGCCCTGCGCGAGAAGCGCGTCGACTGCGCAGTCATGGTGCTTCCGTTCATGGCGGCCGAGCAGAACAAGGGTGGCATTCGCGAGCTCTTCACGGGCGCTGATGCATTCGCGACGTTCTCCGTTGTCTATATGGCGGCTCGCAATGAATTCCTGAAGGCGCAGCCCGCGGTCATGAAGGCCTGGCTCGCGGATTATGTCGACGCTCTGCATTGGCTTTATGCGCCGGCCAATCGCAGCAAGGCGGTGGATGTGATGTCAGAATTCACAAAATCGCCCCGGGAACTTGTGGACAGCTATTTCATTACGCCGCGGGACTATTTCCGTGACCGCAACGCTTGCGTGACCGTCAAGAATTTGCAGGGGCCGATCGATGCGATGGTGGAGGAAGGCTTCCTCCCGGCAAAAGTCGACATGTCCAAGTATATCGACACGTCCTTCCTGCCTTATCCATGCAAGGCATAGAGGCACCTAAAATCGCCGTCGAAGCATTGTCGAAATGCTTCGCGAGCGAGACCGGTGAAGTTCTGGCGCTCGACACGATAGACATGGCGATCGGGACGGGAGACTTCGTCTCGATCGTTGGTCCGTCGGGCTGCGGGAAAAGCACGCTTCTGTATATGCTCGGTGGTTTCATCGCCCCGACCAAAGGGCGACTGCTCGCCGACGGCCATCCCATTACAAAGCCGGGCGTCGATCGCGGCATCGTCTTCCAGGACTATGCGCTGTTTCCCTGGCTGACCGTTTACGAGAACATCGCCTACGGTCTACAGATGAAAGGCGTGCCCGCGCAGGAAGAGCGCGAAACAGTGGCGCGCTATATCGACTTGATCGGCTTGCACGGCTTTGAAAGCCGCTTTCCGCGCGAATTGTCCGGCGGAATGAAACAACGCGTCGCGCTGGCGCGCACCTTTGCCTATGGCCCCGACATTCTCCTGCTCGACGAGCCTTTCGGCGCGCTCGATTCGCAAACCCGTGAAATCATGCAGGACGAGTTGCTGCGGCTCTGGCGCACCACCGGCAAGACCATCCTCATGGTGACCCACGACGTGCAGGAAGCAGTCTATCTGTCGACCAAGGTCTTCGTGATGTCGAAGCGGCCAGGCAGGATCGTCAGGGAATTCCCGGTTTTGCTCGATCGGGGAGGCAACCGCGAGTCCGTGGTGCTCTCACAGGCCTATACCAGCCTGTACAACGAGGTGTGGCTGGCCGTGCGCAAGGAAGTGCTTGTGCCTGCGGAGAAGCTGTCGTGATGTGGGCAGGAGCGGTCCAGCATGTTGGGAATGCCTTGTCGCGCCTTGGGCCGCTCCTGATCTTTCTCGGTCTCTGGCAGGCCGTGACAATGCTGCATCTGGTCGATCCCAGTTTCCTTCCGGGACTCGGCGCCATCGGATATGCGCTTTTCGATCTGCTGGGGAGCCGGGAGATCTTCGTCAATCTCGGCGTGTCGCTGCTGACGGGGATGGCGGGACTTGCACTGGGCATCCTTATTGGTGTGCCGCTGGGCATCGCCATGGCCTTGTCTGGCAAGGCGGACGGCTTTTTCGGTCCGATCGTGAAAGCCACCTATTCGTTGCCAAAGTCGGCGCTGATCCCGCTCTTCGTGTTGTGGTTCGGCGTCGGCGGGCTGACCAATATTCTCGCGGTAATGCTGACCGCTCTTCTGCCAATTGTCATCTATACCTATCACGGCGTGCATGGTGTGCCGCGGATTTTCATCTGGAGCGCGAAATCGCTCGGAACGCCGAACTGGAAAATGCTGTTCCGCGTCCTGCTGCCTGCGTCATCGCATGCCATTCTGACCGGAACCAGGATCGCGCTCGGGTTCTCGTTCATCATCACCATTGCCGCGGAAATGATCGTCGCCAATTATGGCATCGGCAAATTGATGTTCCAGTACGGCGACAGCGGCGCCTACAACTACATGTTCGCGGCGATCATAACGGTCGTCGTCGTCGCCTATCTCGCCGACCGGGCGTTGCTGGCCTTCAATAATCACATCCTGCGCTGGCAGGAGCCGATGGACAACCATGCCTGATACATTCGCGCTGCGCATCACGGGCAGATTCGGGCGCGCGCTGGTCGCGCTCTATCCTATCGTCCTGCTCCTGATCCTGTGGGAGATCGTGACACGTCTCGGCTATGTGCGCCCGCTGTTCCTGCCGCCGTTCTCCGTTGTCGTGAAGCAGCTCTATCTGCTGGCGCTCGATGGCGAATTGTTGCCGCCGCTGCTGACCAGTCTCTACCGCACGGTAGTCGGCCTTGGGCTGGCGATGATCGTCGGCATTCCGCTCGGATTCCTGATGGTGCGCAGCCGCTTCATGCAGTGGCTGCTCGATCCGCTAGTGGCTTTCGGTCTGCCCGCACCGAAGATCGCGCTCATTCCGGTCTTCACCCTGTGGTTCGGCATCGATCATATGGCGAAGATCATGCTGGTGGCCTTGACCAGTGTTTTTCCGTTCATTGTTGCAGCTGCTGCGGGCGCTCGCACCGTCGTCCTGAATCAGATCTGGGCTGCGCGGGCGATGGGTTCGTCCGAACTGACATTGCTCCGCCGGGTGGTGTTGCCCGCATCGTTGCCATCCTTGATGAGCGGGTTGCGGGTGGCAGTGCCGATCGGCCTTTTGACGACCTTTACGACGGAGATGGTGGCCGGCGGCGGGCTTGGCGGCGCTTTGGTGATGGCGCAGCGCTATTTCGAGAGCCCGACCGTCTATGCCTATCTGCTGATGATGCTGTTCTGCGGTTATGTGACCGACGTCGGCTTGCTGCGTCTGCGCCACCGGGTGTTGCGCTGGCACGAGGGCTGATCAGTTCTGAAACGTACTGGCGAGCAATGGGGGACAAGATGGCGGCCGTCGATCGGGATGAGAAACTGTTTCAGGAGCGGGGATTTCAGGGCCGCATGGGCTTCGGTGAAAAGCCGGCGCTGGTCGTGATCGACATGCAGAAGGGATTTACGAATTCCGCGGCAACGCTGGGCTCAAACCTCGACAGCCAGATCGAAGCAACAATTCCGCTGGTGAACGTCGCGCATGAGCGCGGCATCCCGGTGTTCTTCTCAGCCTGCGTCTACGACGATCCCGATATGAAAGACGCCGGCGTCTGGATCAACAAGATCGCCGGTCTCGCCACGCTGCGCGTGGGAACCGAGAATGTCGAGATCGATTCCCGGCTCGGTATGCGCAAAGGGGATTCGCTGCTGATCAAAAAATATGCCTCGTGCTTCTTCGGAACCGACCTCATGTCGCGGCTGACGTCGCGGGGAGTTGACACATTGATCCTGACCGGTTGCACCACCAGCGGATGCGTGCGGGCGACGGCGGTGGATTCCTGCCAGTCGGGTCTCCGGGCGATTGTGGTGCGCGAAGCGGTGGGAGACCGCTCCGCCGCGGCGCATGAACAAAGCCTGTTCGACCTCGATGCGAAGTATGCCGACGTCGTCTCGCTGTCGGAGACGTTGGCCTACATGGCGTCAGTAGGTCACAACGTCTCCCGCTAGCGTTTTTTTGCGTTCAGCGGTCTGGCTTGAGGCCGATGGCCCTCACCAGCGGCCCGAACCGCTCATGCTCTTCGTCGTAGAATTTCTTCAGTTCCGCAGGTGATGAGCCGACAAAAACCGCGCCCTGCGCGGTCATCCGCTCGCGCAGATCGGAGGCGGTGATCGCCTTGGCGATGTCGGCGCTGATCTTGTCGACGACGCCTTTCGGGGTTCCCTGCGGCGCGATGATGGTCGACCAGGACTGCGCTTGCAGGTAAGGGTAGCCGGCTTCGGTCGAGGTCGGCGTGTCCGGAACGACGTGCGACCGATCCCGCGCCAGCACCGCGATGGGCCGCAATTTGCCGGCCTTGATGTTGGGGACGACTTCGGTCGGAACGCCGGCATAGAATTGCAGCCGGCCTGCCACCAGATCGACAACGCCCTGTCCGCCGCTTTTGTAGGGCACGTGCACAAGATCGAGCTTTTCGCGCTGTGCCAGCAATTCCCCGATCAGGTGCGGCGTCGTGCCGGCGCCGGGCGATGGATAGGTGAGGCCGGGATTCTTTTTGGCATAGGCAATCAGGTCGGCGAGCGAGTGGATGGGAAGCGACGGGTTGACGACGAGGATTAGCGGATAATAGGCGATCAGCGATACCGGCTCGAAGCTTTTGCGCGTGTTATATGGAAGGTCCGGATAGACATATTCCGTGATCACGAAGGGCGGGGCTGCCAGCATGAGGATGTAGCCGTCGGGCGTTGCGCGCGAGACCTGCGCCGTTCCGACCGTGGTCGTGCCGCCCGGCTTGTTTTCGACAATTACGGTCTGGCCCCACATCTCGCCGAGCTTCTGCGCGATGCTGCGACCCATGATGTCCGAGGCGCCGCCCGGTGCCATCGGTACAATCATGGTGACGGGTTTGGACGGGAATTCCTGCGCTGATGCGGCCGGAATTAAAGCAAAAGCCGATACGAGGCCGGCAAAGATCCATCTGCTAGGCATATTCACTCTCCATGAGTTTGAATTGCGGTTGAGGATCCCGGCGTGGTCCCTATCCCAGCTCCATCGCTGGCGTGCTGAGTGATTGCGGGCGAAAGCCCAGAAGTTTTTCGAAGCGGTCGGCGTAAAGCGGCCACGCTTTCGGGTTGACGAGACGCGGCGGTACCATGCCCCTGAAAATCGTGACCCATTGCTCCGCGGCGTAAGCCGCCATGGTCTGCATGGCTTCCTGCGTCATGCCTGCGATATGCGGTGTGGCGATCACGGTCTCGAATGCAAGAAGCGGATGGTCCGGGGGAGGTGGCTCTTTCAGGAACACATCGAGCGCGGCGCCGGCTATCTGGCGGCGCGACAAGGCGTCTGCGAGTTCGTCTTCCTTCACAATGCCGCCGCGTGCCGTGGTGATAAAAAAGGTCGTCGGCTTCATCAGCGCGAACTGCTCGTGCCCAAGCATGCCAAACGTTTCGTCGTTGCGGGGACAATGGACGGAAACGAAGTCCGCTAACGCTAGCAGCTCTTCGAACTCTGCCTTTCTGGCGCCGCGCTGGGCGACGGTTTCGGCGGTGAGATAGGGGTCATAAGCCAGGACGGTCATGCCGAACAGGCCCTTGCAGAGTTGAGCGACGCGCGTTCCAATGTGGCCGAGGCCGATCAGGCCAACCGTTTTGCCATAAAGATCGTTGCCAACCACGTTGTAGCGATCGACGCTGCCGGTCTGGCGCAGCCCGCGATCGGACAGGCCTATTTTCTTGCTGAGGGACAGCATAAAGCCGAGCGTGTGCTCGGCGACGGCTTCCTTGTTGGAACCGGTCTGGTTGCAGACGATGATGCCCGCGGCGGTGCAAGCCTCAACGTCAATGACGTCATAACCCGCGCCGGTCGAGCTGATTGCCAGCAGATTCGGGCACCTCGCGACGAGTTTTCCGTCGCCGAACCACGGCGCCTGCAAGTCGCCGCGGGTCGAGACCTGATAGCCATGCACCGAGGAGAGGGCCTGCCAGTTGTCGTCGGCCTTGGCGGCATAGTCGAGCCGGAGCAGTTCGATATCCGGGCACGCGTCCAGCATCTGCAGGGCGACCGGATCGATCCAGCGCTCGAAATAGGCCAGGCGCTTGATATTGGCGATCATCGCCTGAGCCTGCCCGGTCTATGCACTGTGTGAGCCGAAGATCTCAGCTCAGACATTGGCAACCTCCGGCTTTCCTGCCTTTGCAGGGAAGCGATCGGACGTGTCAATGTTGAAGATACGTTGCGCGTTGAGACCCAGGATGTTGCGCTTGGCCTGTTCGTTCAGGAAAGGCAGGTCCCAGATGGTGCTCGGCAGGTCCATGTCCCAATGCGGATAGTCGGATGAATAGAGCAACTGCGTGTCCGCATTGAGCATCTTGAATGTCAGCTCAAGCGCCTCGAGATTGTTCACCATCTCCATCGGCTGGGTGGTGTAATACATGTCGCGCATGTAGTCGCTCGGCAGCTTCTTCAGGGAGGGGCATTCCGAGGTCCGCATGCGGTAGTCGTTGTCGAGCCGCTGCATCAACCACGGCACCCAGGCGATACCGGACTCGATCCAGATCACCTTCAGCTTTGGAAATCGCTCGGGCAGGCCATTGGTGACCCAGTTGGCGCAATGAACCGCGTTGAAGAAAGTGAAGCCGAGCGCGTGCGCGGTGATGAAGCGGTTGGTCGTGGAAATAAGCTGATCGTTCCAGTGATAGGAGCCGTGGAACGAGAGCGGCAGCCCCATCTCTTCAAGCAGGGCATAAGTCTTCATATAGGCGTTGTCATAGACGCCCTTGTAGCGCGTCGACACCACCATGAAGCCAATCACGCCCTTCTTGTCGCCGAATTCCTTGACCATGCGATAGGTCTGGTCCGGATCGTTGAAGGGGAGATACAGCATCGAGCACAGGCGATTGCTGGCCGGCAACAGGTTGTCGACCATCCACCTGTTGTAGGCGCGCGCCATCTGCACTTCGACCTCGGCCTGCGGATGCAGACCAAGAAACAGCATCGGCGTCGGGAACAGGCAGGCATAGTCGACGCTGAGCGCGTCCATCCAGCGGAATGCCTGTTCGGCGTCGCGTGCAGCGCCTTTCTGCGGCATCTTTTCGGTCTTGCGCCCGAAATAGCGCGTTACCCGTCCGCCGACGTCCTGATAGCCCGGCTGATCGTAGAGAATCGCCGAGACGCTCTTGGTCTTGATTGTGTTGAGCGCGACCTGCCGGAATGTCGGGTCCTCGATATAGCTGAGAACCTGCTCGAAATTGTCGGTTTCATAGTGGTGGCAATCGACGTCGACGATCAGCACGTCATTGAGGCCACGTACATCGGCCTGCTTGCGCGCGTTGGCGAGATGCCGGCTGGTGTTGAAATCGTCGAAATGCAGGTCATAGAGCGGATCGCTTGAGCGGAAATGCATGAGAGATGTCCTTCGTCCTAACGCGTCCCGGACCAGGACTGCCACATGCCCAGTTCGAACAGCTCGAGATTGGCGCTTTTCAGGAGGCCGGTCGCAGCGATCATGATTGCGGTGGCGCTGGCTTCGCCCGCGGGCCGCATCGGCATCGCGGAACATCCGGCCTCCGTCATCAGGGCGTAGAGCGTCACCGCCGAACTGAACACGTCCTGGAGGGCCGCAGTCGGAAACTGGTCCGCTTCCCGGGCGCGGATGAAGTCGTCGGCAAGGTCCTTGAACTCCCGCGCCAGACGCGCGGCGCGAGCAAGACGCTCATCCCGCGCCGGTTGAAATTCGTCTTGCGCTTCCAGCGCCGCACTAGAGCACGACATAGACATCTCCGTCGCGTTCCAGAACCTTGAAGCGGCGCAAGCCGTGCTTGCCGTCACCCGCGCAACGGCCGGTCTCGATGTTGAATTCCCAGCCATGCCACGGGCAAACGATGTGCAGTTCGTCTTCATTGAACCGCATACCCTGAAACGTTCTGTCTGCTCCGAGGATTTCCTCGACCTTGTGAACGAGAACACCTTCGCAGACCGGTCCGCCCTGATGTGGACACTGATTGGCAAAAGCGTGCAGTTGCCCCTTTGCGCGTAGCACGCCGATCTGGTGGCTGCCGTGGGTGATGACCTTGCGTTCGCCTTCCGCCAGCTCTGCGGATTTCCCAACAAGTAGTTCCATCTGTCACTCGCCGCGTTCTCACTGGGCTGCGACATGCGTCTGCAGCACGATCAGACTGCGGAAGTGCGGGGCAGGAGAAAAACGAAATGTTTTGCCGGCCTCATGAGAATTATTCATACTATAAAGAAGGTCTGGAAAATGGGCCTGTCTGTAGCATTCCGGCGTGAGCCGGTCTTGTGCAAGGAGTTCTGATCGATGCGAAAGAGGCCTGCCACGAGGCAGTATTTTCCGTCACTGGCGAGCCTGCGCGCATTCGAAGCCACAGCGCGGCATCTCAGCTTTACGCGCGCGGCCATGGAACTCAACCTCACGCAGACGGCGGTGAGCCATCGGATCAAGAGCCTGGAAGATCTGCTCGGTGCCAAGCTGTTCGTTCGCGAAGGCAGCAACGTGAAGTTGTCCGATGTCGGACACGACTATCTCAGTTCCGTGCGATCGGCGATCACGACGATATCGTCGGCTACCAGCCGGGCGATGGACTATGAGCGCGACAATGTCCTGACCGTGATGTCGATGGTCAATTTCGCGCTCAAATATCTAATCCCGAACTTGCACGATTTTCGTAGAAAGCATCCCGGCATCACCCTGCGGATTGGAACGGTCGCATCTTTCGACAGCTTGATACGCCACGACTACGATGTAGCTCTCCGCTATGGTACAGGCGACTGGCTTGGCTTTACCTCGCAGCGCATTGCGCCGGAAGAATGCTTCCCGGTCTGCAGCCCGCAACTGCTCAAATCCGGTCCGCGCCTGCGGACGCCGGAAGACCTGCGTCACCACACCGTGATCCGCTCGGGCTCGCATTTGCTCGGGGATGAATGGTCACAATGGCTGGAGCGCGCGGGCCTGAAAAAGCTCGGCTTCGCCGACGAGATCATGTTCGATTTTCTGTTTGCGTCCGTTCAGGCCGCGATCAGCGGTCTCGGCGTGGTCATGGGGCGGACATCGGTGGTCAGCCTGGAGCTGGAAGCCGGAACGCTAATTGAGCCGTTCTCGATCCGGCTGCCATCGGCGTCCGGTTATCATGTGGCTGCCAAGAACGAGACGATTGGCCGGCCCGCGGTGCAGTTGTTCAGCGAATGGGTGCTTGATCGCTTTGGTTCGGGCTTTCTGGAGGAATAGAAGGCTCAGGGAAGAGGCGTCGAGTCAGCTATAGCGATCAAAATTGCCTGGTTGCTTGGCAGGATTGACCGTTCTTGTTCTGCGTTTCCCTGACCTTGGGCTTAGGGAAAAATGCTACTAACGCACCGAATTCAGCCAGCCACTGCGACGGTTTCAGCGGCGCGGGTGTCTCACCGGAGTAGGGGCGATTTCAGCGAAGACGTCGGCGGATCTTGATCGCTGCGTCCGTCTGTGTGTTGCGAAAGACGACAAGCCTCGGTCGAAATTGCCCCACAGTGTCCGTACAACACGGCACACATCGAGGCTCCTGCGGGGTCGGGCGTGATCGGCCTCAACGAAGTTGCCGCACGTCTAGCGATGGTAGGGGACAAGGTCATTTTTGTTGCCTACACTAGTTTTGACAGTGATGAAGATCGTGGCTTTCAGCCATCCGCTGTGATCGTTACGAAAGAATCAGAAAATTTAATTGCGAGCTGGAGCCCATAACGTGCGGCTTTCTTGTGAAAACCGCCCCAGTTTCGCCCCAGAAACGATCGTGATAAGCGTCAACGAACGTGATTAAACAGCCAGAAAAATGCAAGAACATCAACGGTAGCTGTCTTTGTCGTGCCGCTCATAACGGTCTGGTTGCAGGTTCGAGTCCTGCCGGGCCCACCATCACATCGATGCTATTATTTTCCGTCGTCAGAGGAGACCCACGATGAAGCTGCCATTGAGCGGCGGGTGCCAGTGCGGACAATTGCGTTACGAGATTCGCGCCGAACCAATGTCCGTCTATATCTGTCACTGCACGGAGTGCCAGCGTCAGTCCGGCGGCGCCTTTGGCATGTCGATGGTCGTGCCGCGTCCGTCGCTGGTATACGTGTCGGGCAAGCCGGCAACCTGGTCCCGCACCAGTGACCGCGGCAACGTGCTCGACGGCGACATGTGCGCCACCTGCGGCGTGCGGATCGCGCATCATCCGAAGGTCAACCCGGCCGTCTCGATCCTGAAGCCCGGCACCCTCGACGATACCCGGTGGCTGGTCCCCGTGGGCCATATCTGGACCCGCAGCGCGCAGCCTTGGGTGCCGATCCCGGAGGACACGGTGAATTTCGAAGGACATCCGGATATCGCGCAGTTGATCGCTGCGTGGCAGAGCCGACGCCAAACGATCTAGCGTTCGAGGCCGGACCGGATATCTGTCTAATCCGCCTCCACCTGCGCCATCAGGAGATCGTAGCGTTCGATCACGATCGACTGGCGCGCGACAGTGATGATTCCCTTCTTCTGGAACTTGTCGAGCGTCATTGTCACCCATTGCCGCGTCGAGCCCACAATGGTTGCGATCTGGTCATGGGTGATCTTGCGTTCGATGAACAGCCGGTTGCCGTCACGGCGGCCGTGGTTCTCGGCGAGGATCACCAGTAGCTGCGCCAGCCGCTCGACGACGGAGCGCGTGCCGAGCATCTGCGCCAGCGCCGAATAGCATTTTCCCTTGGCCACGAGTCCTTCGATGAGGCAGAGCGCGAAGGACGGCTGTGTCTCGATCAGTCCGCGGATCGCGCCGGCCGGAAGATAGAGCAGGCGGCAGGCCTGCGTGACGTCGGCAGACCAGATATGCTGGCCACCGCCGAAAATCTCGGGGCCGCCGACGAAATGGCCCGCAGTCCAGTAGGCGAGCGTGATCTCGCGCCCCGACGGTGCGGCGTAGAACGTGCGCACCACGCCCTCTTCGATCAGCCAGATCCCGTCGTGCTGGTCGCCCTGTATGAAGACGCTACCGCCGGCGTCCACTGTCACCGGCGTTCCCTGGCGGCGCAGAACCTGCCAGGCGCTGTCGGAAAGCCGGGCGAGAAAATTCGCGCCTTCGTTCAGATCGTCGATGGTCTCGGCCAGGAAGAGGGCTGGTTCGGCGGCCTCGAGTGCGACAGCTTTTGACATCATGGTTGCGGGGGTTTGCGGGCGGTTCATGGCGCGGCCTCGTGCAAAGCAGGGTTCTGCGACAGGAAGGCGGCAAGTCCGGCGATGTCCTCGTCGGAGAGCGTGCGCGCGATCTTCTGCATCATTCCTCCGGCGTCGTTGCCGCGCCGTCCGTCCCGGAAGTCTGCGAGTTGCTTGGCGATATAATAGTCGCGCTGGCCGGCAATCCGTCCGGCTTCGATATCGGGCCGGTCGGCAAGTTCCGGCGCGGCTGTGCTGTGGCATGAAATACAGGAGGGAAAGCCGCCTGCGCCCTTGATGGCAAGCTGGCGCACGCGCGGGGTGTCGGGCGCGTTTTCCAGCGTGGGTGTCGGCCACGGCGGCGACTGCTCCGCAAACCATGCGGCGATGCGTTCCAGGTCTTCGTCCTTGAGTTCGGTCATCATCTTCTGCATCTGTCCGCTGTCGTTCGTCCGATGGCCAGCGCGAAAGTCGTTCAACTGCTTGAGGATGTAGTCCGGCTTCAGCCCGGCGATGCGCGGAAACTTGATGCGGTTTCCGGCGCCGTCGAGCCCGTGACAGCCGCCGCATGCATCCCACGGCTCCATCCCGGTGGTGTCGAGCATGTCGGCATGAGCGGACGTTGCAAGAGATGCTCCAATCATCATTGCCACGACCGCCACCAGAACGCGCCGATGATACGCCTGGACCGGCATTGCCCTACCGGTTCTGCTGCTCGAAGGCCTTCAGGCTCTCGGCGCGAATCTGCGCGATGCATTGCCGCTTCAATTCAGCGAAGGCCGGTTCCGCTGTCACTTCCGGCTGTCGCGGACGCGGCAGATTGACGGGAAGGTCGGCGATGATCCGGCCAGGGCTGGCACTCATGACCAGGACGCGGTCCGCGAGGAAGATCGCCTCCTCGACATCGTGGGTGATGAACATCACGGTGATGCCGAACTCGTTCCATATCTTGAGCAGGTTTTCCTGCATCATGACGCGCGTTTGCGCATCGAGCGCGCCGAAGGGCTCGTCCATCAGCAGCACCCGCGGGTAATTGGCGAGCGCGCGCGCAATGCCGACACGCTGCTGCATGCCGCCCGACAACTCGGCCGGATAGCGGTCGGCAAAACGGGTAAGGCCCACCATGTCGAGAAAGGTGTTGGCGACCGGCTCCGCGGCGAGGCCGGCGATCTTCGGGCCGAATGCAATGTTCTCCTTCACCGTTTTCCAGGGGAAGAGGGAATATTGCTGAAACACCATGCCGCGGTCCGGTCCGGGCCGGGTCACGCGTTCGCCGTCAACGCGCACGTCGCCGGTATTGGGCTTCACATAGCCGGCGACGGTATTGAGCAATGTGGACTTGCCGCAGCCCGAAGGGCCGAGGATGCAGACGAATTCGCCGGGCTCGATGCGGATCGTGGTTTCCTCGACCGCCTTGTGCGCCTGCCGTCCCTTGCCGAATATGATCGACACATTGTCGATTTCGATGAGGCCGGTCTGCACGTCGGGACGCGACCGGTGCCGCAGCGCATCCGGCGACTTGCCGCGCATGGAAATGACGCTGCTCAGCATGGCGCGGGCTCCTTCGGTTGCCAGGACGCGGATTCAGGTGTGCTTCTGCCGTCGCGAACGATCAGCAAAGCTGACATGGCGAGCATCGCCAGCCCGGCGGCGGCTACGACCGGGCCGACCGGCTCGAGCGCAAGGCTGGTCGAGACCTCGACGCCAAGGATCGCCAGGCTGACCACCCATGATGGACTTGAATGGCAGACCACCCAGAACAGGGTGATGCCGGTCAGGCTTGCGCAGAGCGCGCCGATGCTGGTCATCAGCCCGCAGCGAATGGACCGGACGCTCTGCTGAAAGGGCGAACCGGCTGGCGTTTGGTCCGCGACCAGTGCGAAATTCAGGCCGACCAGCGCGCCGATCAGGGTCATAATTGCGAACTTGTGCGGAATGATCAGCAGGCTCCATTCGGAGACGCCGCGGCCGTAGGCGTAGTTCATATAGCCGATCTCGAGCAGCCACTCGTTCAGGATGATCGGCACCATGTCGGAAACCGATCCGGTGCTTGCGATGATCCGTGCGACGCCGGAGAGCCAGTTATAGGGCGTCACGTAGTTGGGGAATTCGCCGAACCGCGCGACCAGGATGCCAAGGAGCAAGAGATAGAGGAAGACCGGAAAGCCGAACGTGATCGACAAAAACAGGCGGCGCTGGCGGGCAATGGCGCCGAACACAGAGCTTGCAAGACTTTCACTGCGAACGGCCGTGACGCCGAGCTGGGCGTGGTGAACTGCCAGGACGCTCATCGGTTTTTCCTCTGCCAGGACAGCAAGGGCTGCGTGAGCTTGCGGACGGCCTGCGTGGACAATGTTCCGAGCAGGCCGATGACCAGCATGCCGACCACGATGTCGGGATACTTGATCAGCGAGTAGGCGTTCCAGGTGAAGTAACCGATGCCGTACTGCCCGGAGATGATCTCGCCGGCGAGCAGGGAGAACCATGACACGCCCATGCCGATGGCGAGGCCGGTGGCAATCGAAGGCAGGGCGGCCGGCATGACGACGTGCCAGAAGATCTGCAGGGCGGAGGCGCCGAGCGATTGTGCCGCCCGCACCAGAACTTCTGGTGTCTGCTCGACGCCATGCACCGTGTTGAGGACGATCGGGAACAGGGCGCCGAGGAAAGTGATATAGATGATCGAGGATTCCTCGGTCGGCCACATCAGGATGGCAAGCGGTATCCAGGCGACGGCCGGAATCGGGCGCAGGATTTCGATATAAGGCATCACGAAATCGCGCGCGATCCGTGACCGTCCCATGATGACGCCGATGCAGATGCCAAGCGCGGATGCCAATGCAAAGCCGATCAGGATGCGCTTCATGCTGACGGCGATATGCACATAGAATATCGACTCATGCAGGTGTCCGATGAACGCATTCAAGACCACCAGCGGCGCGGGCACGTTCTCGAAATTGATGAAGAACTTGAACTTCGTGACGCACAACACGTGCCAGATGGCAATGCCGATGGCGAGTGACAGCAGCCGCACCGCCCAGCTTCCCGCGAATGCCGCCCAGTCGAACCGCGCGACGCTGTCCGGCATCAGATCGTGTGCTTCTTCCGCGTTGTCGGCGGCCTCGCGTCCGGCCTTTGTTTCTCCGCCCGCAATCTCAACAGCCATCGGCGGCGAAGGTGCGGTCTCCTTGGCTTCGGCTTCGGTCATGACTGCCAGTGTCGAAGTCTTCATGAGGCGTTCCGTCTGCTTTTGTTATGCTCTGCGGCCAATGGCCGAACCCGCCGCGCTGGCGGCGGGTTCGATGGCGTCTCATGTCACGACGAGAACGAGCCCCATGCCTCGTCATAGGTGACGACAGTGCCGCCGACTTTCTTGGCGTGCGCGTCCGCTTCGCGTTTGCGCAGGAAGGTTGCGAAGGTCCCGTCGGAGGCTTTCACGTAGAATGCGGTCTTGCCGAACAGCTTCAGGCCGGTTTCGACGTCATAGACGTAGGTGGCGTTCAGCTTTGCGCCCTCGGCGTTGTACTTGGCCACCGCCTTGAGAAACTCGGCCATGTTCGGAAATGTCTTGATGCCGTCGCGCGCATGCCAGATCTCCATCGGCAGGCCGGCATTGGCTTTCACCGGATCGACGATCTTCGCCTTCTCCGCTTCGTAATCGACCTTCAGGTCCTTGTAGGCCGTCTTGACGTAAGTCTCGGTGATCCATGCATTGAAATCGAGCGGGGGAATGGCCTGTTCCTTCTGCAGCACCGTGTGGTCGAACTTCAGCGCGTCGACCCATTTCGGCTTGATCGTCGGGTCGAGCGTGAGGTGGCCACCCTTCGAGAAATAGATGTAGAGCACTTCCTTCTCGACGCCGCTCCACTTCTCCATGAGCTCGACCGCGCGCATGGGATCTTCCTTGATCCAGACGCCGGCCTCGTAGATCGCCTTGATGAAGGCGACGACGACTTCCGGATTTTCCTCGGCGAAGTCCTTGCGCACGACGAGACCGTGCAGATAGGGAACGCCGGTTTCCGAGCCGTCATAGATTTTTCGGCCCGTGCCGCGGAATTCCATGATTTCCGTCCACGGGCAGAAATCGGCGTGCGCGTCGATCTTGTTGGCCGCGATGTTGGCTGCGCCGACGGCGGGCGCCTGGTTCTTGAGCTGATAGCCGCTGCTTGGGATGCTGGCGTCCTGCATGGCCTTGAGCAGCATGCCCCAGGCGGCGGAGCCGACCGGCGTGGAGACAGCTTTGCCTTTAAGGTCCTCGATCGAATAGATGTCGGACTTCACCGGCACGACGATCGAGTTGCCCGAGCCTTTCAGGTTGTAGCCGGTGCCGGCGACATACAGCGTGCGCAGGCTCTGGGTTTCCTGAAACTTCGCGCCGTTGACGATCAGCGGATAGTCACCCATCACGCCGAAGTTGAGCTTGTTGGCGAGCATCTGGTTGGTGATCGGCCCGCCTGACGAATAGTCGCTCCAGCTCACCTTGAAATCGGCGCCCTTGTACTTGCCGGTCTTTGGCAGATGCTTTTCAAGAAGCTTCAGCTCCTTGACCACAATGCCGGCCGTGTAGGTATCGGTGCACATGCTCTGGTGCCCGATATTGATCTCGATGGTCTTGGCCTGCAGCGGCGCCGCGAGGGCCAGGGAAAAGGCCGCGGCAAGCAGGACTTTTGAGCGCGTCATGGTCGGATCCCCTTGTTTTGAGCCGTAACTTGTTCGGAGCTCGGGAATAGAAGCCGCAAATGGCGTGCCAATTCCGCAGGCATCCCCGCGGCCCCGTCTAGGCCATTGCTTTTCATTGGATTTTTTCAAAAGTCCGGGGGGCGATGCGGAGACCTCCGGAGTGGGCGCTGCCCAGCCCTTGTGCGGCCTCTAGGGCGGGCAGCGGAAGGAGAAGGCAGGCTGCAAACGAGCGATGATACAAGTTGCGTGCCGCCGGATCGCGCGTCGAACGGGCATGTCCGGCGCCGCGCGGGACGAGGCGGCCTGATCAGACGAATTCCGGTGCCGGCGAGCCATGCGAGTCCTGCGCATCCGATGGCGATTGCCGTGAATCTTATCCGGCCAAGGCGGCATCACAAGCTGGCAACGCTCCAATTTGGCGGACCCTGGACGAATGCCACGACCAAAGATTCCTGGAATTTGAAAAATTCTTCCGCAGCGGCGGAACCCGCATTTCAGACGCGCATGCCGTGTATCTGCGGCTCAGGGCAATGCGCGAAGTCGTGCCTCGATGACGCTCGCGCGCCAGTCGCGTTCACCCAGCGCGCCAAGCCTGAGGATGCCGCTGCTGTCGAGTGCATAGGCCACCGGCAGGCCGCGCACATGCCAGGGTGCGGCCGCTGTTTTTTCGCCGTCGAGAAGGACCGGAAGACCGGGTGCGGGATGATCCCTGAGGAAACTGGCCACGCGGTCCGGCCGGTCGCCGAGATTGATGGCGAGAATTTCGATGCGCGTGTCGGCTAGCCGTGCGCGCAAATCCGCCAGCGCCGGAAGTTCGCGCCGGCAGGGGGCGCACCACACCGCCCAGAACGCGACGACAAGCGGGCGTCCGCGATAATCGGCGAGCCGATGCACACCGCCGTCAAGACCCGGAATGGCGAAATCAGGCGCCGCGATGCTGCCGGGAAGTTCGGTGAGGGGAAGCGGGTCTGCCCGCGCGGCCTGCGGCAGCAGTGCCGCCGCCAACAACGACAGCACATGCCGCCGGTCGATCATCGCCGCGGCACCCGCACCTTGAACACATGCGAGTCCGGCAACCCGTAGACATATTCGAAGTCGATCGGAAATCCGCGCCGGTCATAGGTCAGCCGGGTCAGCTTGAAGATCGGTGTCGCCGGCTTGATCCCCAGACGCTGCGCCGGATCGTCTTCGGCCGGCGCGACTTCGATGTTGACGTCGGCGAAGCCGAGCGGCACGCCGAGCGCACGCTCCAGCAGCACGAAGATATCCTGACCGGCGAGATCCTGCTCGACCAGGCGGCGGCCGACATCGAGCGGGAAGTAGCTCAGATCGTAGGACATGACCCGGCCGCCGGCGATGCGCAGCCGTGCGATGCGTACCACGCTGGAATTCTCCGGCAGGCCGAATGCGCTCGCCACCGCATCCGGCGCTGCACATTCCGTCAACTCCAGCACCTTGCTGCGCGCATTCACGCCCATCGGCGCCAGCATCTCGCCGAAGCCCTGCAACTTGCCGAGATTCTGCACCGCGCAGATGCGGCGCAGGAACCAGCCCTTGCCGTGATGGCTCTCGATAATGCCTTCGTCGCGCAATGCCTCCAGCGCCTGCCGCACGGTGACGCGGCTGACGTCGAAGCGGCGCACCAGATCGCTTTCCGAGGGCAGCTTGTCGCCGCGCGTCAAGCCGGACGACAGCATGTGCTCCATCAGCCAGTCGCGCAGGCGGACATATTTCGGCGTAGTGTCCGCTCGCGTCGCCGGGGTCTCGACGGCCTTGCTCACGAGGCGCTGGCTGGGTCCAGATCGTGTCTGGGAAGTCATCCTGCGATCCTCGGGGCGAAACATGGTGTCCTCAGTCTTCGCGCAAGCGGCCGATGGCCCAGCGGACATTCTTGCGAACATCTGGGTCGTCGTCGTCGACATGCTTTTGCAGATAGGCGAGGGCGGACGGGTGGCCGATCTCGCCAAGCGCGGCGGCGACTTCCTTGCGCAGATTGCTGACCTCATGATCGAGGAACGGGCCGAGCGGCTTCACGGCGTCGGTCACGCGCAATTTCCCGAGGCTGCGCGCCGATTTCAGCGTGACCTGCCAATAGGGGTCGTCGAGAGCGGCGATCAGACGCTTGCCGGCGTCCGCGCCCTTGGTGCGGGCCAGCGTCTCGGCGGCAATCTCACGCACCATCCAGTCGGAATCGTCCAATGCGGCGACGACGGCATTGGCCGCGTGCGGGCTCGCGGAGAAACCGAGGGCCGAGACGGCTGAGCGCCGCACGATCGGTTCGGGATCGCGGCTTGCGCCGATCAGGGCAGGCAGGGATTCCTCCAGCTTCAGCCAGCCGATGACGGCCACCGCCTGCTCGCGCACGGTCGCATCGCTGTCGCTCAATGCGGTCACCGCCGGCTTGAGCGATTCCGGCCGGCGCAATTCCTTGATGCCGCGGAATGCCGACATGCGCACGAATGGATTGTCGTGCGTGAGATACGCGAAAAGCGGATCCGCGGCAGCGGGGTCTTTCAGTTCGGTCAATGAGTCTGACGCCGCGCGCGCCACCGCTTCGTCGGTATCGTTCAATACGCTTGCCAGCGCCGACGCCACCTCGGGGCCATCGAAGCCGCTGAGTGCGATCGCCGCCTGCAGCCGCACCTCGGACGCTGAGTCGGTGAGTGCACGCGCGAGATAGGGAATGGCTTCGGGCGCGGCGGTATCTGCAAGATCCATGACCGTGACGCGGCGGGTGCCGGCATCCGCATCGTCGAGACCGGCGGCGATGCTGTCGACGTCGCCGAAGTCCTCGAAAGGCTCGAAGGCACTCATTGTCTCACCGTTACTTGAGAAGATAGGGGATGTTGACGGTGACGGCGCCGGTCGGGCAGTCAGCCTCGCACGGCATGCAGTACCAGCACTCGTCATACTTCATGTAGGCCTTGCCGGTCAGCTCGGAGATGCGCAGCACGTCGAGTGGGCAGACGTCGACGCAGACGGTGCAGCCCTTTTCGGCGATGCACTTGGCTTCGTCGACGATGACGGGAACGGTGGTCGGTGTATTGGCCAAAGGCATATCTGTCTCCTGATCGCGCGATTACTCGGCGGCTTCCGATGCGTGGATGCGTTGCTTGTAGTAGGCGTCGCGCTCGTGCTCCTCGATCTCGATGACGTAGGGAGCGATCGCCTTCTTGGTGAGTGAGGGGGCGCCGTCGTCGCCCTTGGTCAGCATGGAGTGGCAGAACCAGTTCTCGTCGTCGCGGCCCGGATATTCGACGCGGTTGTGATAGAGGCCCCAGCGGCTTTCGGTGCGGTAGAGCGACGCCGCAGCTGCCATGTCGGCGCAATCGATGATCGATTGCGTTTCCAGCGCGCGCATCAGCTCGTGGCTGTCGCGCGCATACATCGCTGTATTCAGGTCGTCGCGCACTTCGGCAAAGCGCTTCTGCGCCAGTTCCATCTTGCGGGTAACTTTCGGCGGTTGCAGATAGTCGTTCACCAGACGGCGGATCTTGTACTCGACCTGGTTCGGCGGAATACCGTCCTCGCGCCTGGTCGGCGCCAGTACGCGCTCCTGTTCCACGGTGACCGCGGCCGGATCGTAGTCGGCGAAATCCACTTCCTTGACGAAATCGACGGCGTGTTCGCCGGCCACGGCGCCGTTGGTGAAGGCGCCAAGCATGTAGTTATGCGGCACGCTTGCCATGTCGCCCGCGGCATAGAGGCCGGGCACCGTGGTACGGGCGAATTCATCGACATAGACGCCCGATGCCGAATGACCCGAACAGAAACCGATTTCCGAGATGTGCATCTCGATCATCGCCTCCTTGTAGTCGGTGCCGCGATTGGCGTGGAAGCGGCCGCGCGTCGGCCGCTCGACGATGTGCAGCACGCGCTCGATCTCGTTGACCGTTTCCGGCGCCAGATGATTGAGCTTGAGGAAGACCGGCCCCTTGCCGGACTGCAGTTCGTTATAGAATTCCTGCATCATCTGGCCGGACCAGTAATCGCACTCGATGAAGCGGTTGCCCTCGTTGTTGGCGGTGTAGCCGCCGAAGGGCCCGGCGACATAGGCGCAGGACGGGCCGTTGTAATCCTTGATCAGCGGGTTGATCTGGTAGCATTCGAGGTTCGCGAGGCCCGCGCCCGCGTGATAGGCCATCGCGTAGCCGTCGCCGGAATTGGCGGCATTCTCGTAAGTGCCGAAGAGATAGCCGGACGTCGGCAGGCCCAGGCGGCCGGCGGCGCCCATGCAGAGGATCACGGCCTTGGCGCGGATGACCAGGAATTCCGCCGAGCGGGTGTTGACGCAGATCGCGCCGGCGACCCGGCCGTCCTTGCCGGTGAGCAGGCGCGTGGCCATGAAGCGGTTGGAGATCAGCACGCGCTCGCGGCGCAATTGCCGGTAGAGTGCCTTCTTCACCGTTTCGCCGTTCGGCATCGGCAGAACATAGGTGCCGATGTGATGCACTTTCTTCACATCGAAATCGCCGTTCTGGTTCTTCTGGAAACGGATGCCGTAGCTGTCGAGTTCCTGGATGATGCTGAAGCAGTTCTGCGCGTATTTGTAGACGGCCGCCTGATCGACAATGCCGTCGTTGGCGATGGTGATTTCCTTGGTGTATTGCTCCGGTGTCGCGTAGCCGGGGATGACGGAATTGTTCAGACCGTCCATGCCCATCGAGATCGCGCCGGACCGCTTCACGTTGGCCTTCTCGAGCAGGATGACGTTTGCCTTCGGGTCCTTCTTGCGCGCCTTGATCGCGGCCATCGGGCCGGCGGTTCCGCCGCCGATCACCAGCACATCGCACTGCACTTCCGACAGGCCGCTTCGAATCTCATCCATCGTCATTATTCCTTATGTGCTGTCCGGTTCACGCCGCGCCGGCGAAAGGGCGCGATACCGAAGCCGCGATTTCTGTCAGGTAGGTCCACGGAAAGATCCCGCGATCATGGCCATCGGAGAATGCGAGGCGCACCGCGTAATTGCCGATCGGCTCGACCTTTGTGATGGTCAGTCCCGAAGCGGCCGGCACGGCCCAGCCATCGACCTCAAAGCGCACCGAATTGGCGTCACGGGCGCGTTCGCGCAGGAAAGAGGCGGGGTAGTCGATTGTCCTGCCGGTATCCCAGGTGACCGAAAGCCTGGTGCGGTCGCGGTTGAGGCGGATTTCGCTCGGGTTCATGTCAGGCACGCTCCGGACAAGCCTTGCTGCTTGTCATTTCGATGCGGGAAACGTGCCAGTTCGCAACAGTTCCAGACTAGCAACTAATTGACCGACGCCTGCCGCCCGACCGGGCAATTTTAAATGAGGCCGCCAACAAGCGGCCGCCGGGCGCGCAAAACGCCTGAACCCACTGCCTTTTCAGCTCGTTCGGGGCCAGATCCCATGACTTTTGCCGTCACCGAAGCCTGCATCCGCTGCAAATACACCGACTGTGTCTCGGTCTGTCCGGTCGATTGCTTCTATGAGGGCGAGAACATGCTCGTCATTCACCCGGACGAGTGCATCGATTGCGGCGTCTGCGAGCCGGAATGCCCGGCAGAGGCGATCATTCCCGACACGGCGGAGGGCGCGGCGCGCTGGGTCGAACTCAACGCCAAATACGCGCCCCTGTGGCCGAATATCAGCGACGCCAAGGATCCGCCGCCCGATGCGGAAGAATTCAACGGCAAGGCCGGCAAGTTCGAGACCCATTTCTCGCCGGAGCCGGCGACCGAGCCGGCGTCGTGAACGGGCGAGAAACCGGCACAGAGTTCTGGCAAGCCACTCCGGCTGATTCCGATTTCTTTGGATTGCCAAGGCGTTACGCTTGCGCCTGCAATTCATTCCTGAGAGTGTCAGGCACCTGCGGCCGGACACATGAGCCGGCGCGGTCATGAGCGAGGTCGCAGAGACCGTCAAAGTGCCAATCCGTCGGTCTCTTCAGGCGACGCAGGAGCGTCTGCGCCTCATTCTCCCAGGCTTGGCCGTCGCCATTCTGGTTGCGATGAGCGCCGTACTGGTCGTGGAGCATCACGGCGGGCCGGTGATGCTGATGGCGTTGCTGCTCGGGATGGCATTCGGCTTCCTGCGCGAGGACCAGCGCCTGCAGCCCGGCCTGACCTTCACCAGCAAGTCGGTGCTCAGGCTCGGCGTGGCGCTGCTCGGCGCGCAGATCACCATACAATATCTGACAGACCTTGGATGGGCGGCGCTGTCGCTGGTCGTGGCGGGGGTGGTCCTGACAATCTTGTCGGGGATCGGACTTGCACGTTGGCTCGGGCGGTCCTCCTGGTTCGGTGTGCTGGCCGGCGGAGCCGTCGGCATTTGCGGCGCGTCCGCAGCGGCCGCCTTGTCCGCCGTGCTGCCGCGCCGTGAAACGAGCGATGCCGACACCGCGATGACGATCATCGGCGTAACCGCGCTCAGCACCATCGCGATGATCGCCTATCCCGTGATCGGGCGGGCGGTCGGGCTCGACGATCAGGGTATCGGCTTCTTTCTCGGCGTCACGATTCACGACGTCGCGCAGGTGGTGGGCGCCGGATATTCGGTGTCCGATCTTGCCGGCAATGTCGCCGTGGTGGTCAAGCTGTTCCGCGTGCTGCTGCTGTTGCC
>JAESGM010000557.1_pt1 | contig 24151 bp, 20 predicted proteins | sample 9269721 | NCBI WGS metagenome assembly JAESGM01 (sample SAMN15720920, study PRJNA650825) | algae metagenome | isolation source: Komarekiella atlantica HA4396-MV6 and co-occurring heterotrophs from... | place: USA: Theobald House, Kauai, HI | collected 2009-07-29 | reverse complement strand
CTGCTCGGCGTCGCGACGCTGATCATCGTGATGTCGGTGATGAACGGCTTCCGCAAGGAGCTGCTGGAGAAGATCGTCGGCGTCAACGGCCACATCTTCGCGACCCCGATCGACCGGCCGCTCGACGATTACGAGCAGGTCGCTGCGAAGCTGCGCCAAGTCCAGGGTATCAAGCTGGCGATCCCGCTGGTCGAAGGCCAGGCGCTCGCCTCCTCGCAGGTCGGCAATGGCGGCGTGCTGGTGCGGGGCATCTCGGAAGAGGACATCAAGTCGATCCCCTTCATCGCCAAGAATGTCCGCCAAGGCACGCTCGACGGCTTCGCCACCGCCAATGGCGTCGCGATCGGCCGGCGGCTCGCGGGCTCGCTCGGCCTGCAGGTCGGCGACACCATCACCATCGTCACCCCGCGCGGCGCCTCGACGCCCTTCGGCACGGCGCCGCGGATCAAGGCTTATCCGGTCACGGCGATCTTCGAGATCGGCATGTCGGAGTTCGATGCCTCCTTCGTCTTCATGCCGCTCGGTGAGGCGCAGGCCTATTTCAATCGCGACGGCGACGTGAACGTCATCGAGATCTTCATCAACGATCCCGACCAGACGCAGGCCGTGCGCGACCGGATCGAGCAGGACGCACCGCGCCCGCTCGTGCTGTCCGACTGGCGCCAGCGCAACCGCACCTTCTTCAATGCGCTCGAGGTCGAGCGCAATGTGATGTTCATCATCCTGACGCTGATCGTCCTCGTAGCGACGCTGAACATCGTCTCCGGCCTGATCATGCTGGTGAAGGACAAGACCGAGGACATCGCGATCATGCGCACCATGGGCGCCTCGCGCGGCACGGTGCTGCGGGTGTTCCTGATCACCGGCGCGGCGATCGGCGTGTTCGGCACCATCGCCGGCTTCATTCTCGGCGTCGTCTTCGCCAAGAACATCCAGACCATCAACAAGGGACTGAGCAGCCTTCTCGGCGTCAACCCCTGGGATCCGACCGTGCGCTTCCTCAGTGACATTCCCTCGGTGATCGATTGGCGCGAAGTCGCCGCCGTCGTGGTGATGACGCTCGTCCTGTCGCTTCTGGCGACGCTCTATCCGGCCTGGAAGGCGGCGCGGCTCGACCCCGTCAAAGCCTTGCGGATGGGTTGAGGACGCAATCGATGGCAACCGAGACGCCGGCGCTCTTCCTCTCCCAGATCGAGCGCTACTACCCCCAGTCCGACGGCCCGCTCGAGGTGCTGCGCAAGGCCGATTTCGCGATCTGGCCGGGCGAGCTCGTGGCGCTCGTCGCACCCAGCGGCACCGGCAAGTCGACCCTGCTGCATGTCGCCGGCCTGCTTGAGAGCCCCGATGGCGGCGAGGTCTTCATCGGCGGCGTGCCGACCTCGCGGCTCGACGACAAGGGCCTGACCCGGCTGCGGCGCACCGAGATCGGCTTCGTCTACCAGTTCCACCATCTCCTGCCGGAATTCACCGCGCTGGAAAACGTCGTGCTGCCGCAGCGCATTCGCGGCCTCGGCAAGGCCGAGGCGGAATCGCGCGCGACCGAGCTTTTGAGCTTCCTTGGTCTTGCTGAGCGGCTGGATCACCTGCCGGGCGAACTCTCGGGCGGCGAACAGCAGCGCGTCGCAATCGGACGCGCCGTCGCCAATGCGCCGCGCGTCCTGCTGGCCGATGAGCCGACAGGCAATCTCGACCCGCACACCGCGTTGCACGTTTTCAATACGCTGGTGGCGCTGGCGCGCGCCTCGGGCCTCGCGGCGCTGATTGCGACACATAATCTCGACCTCGCAGCCCGCATGGACCGGCAGGTCACGATCCGCGACGGTATGATCGTGCCGCTGGCCTGAGCCTTTGGCTCAACGCCCGCCGCGGTCGTAGCACTCGGCGAAATAGAGCATGAAGGCGTCGACCAGACCGTCCTCGTAAGGAGCGGTCTTGGCTTCCCAGCGCGCGACATAGGCGTCCCAGAGCTTGCCCTTGCGCGAGGAGAGCAGGCCGTCGAGCCCGCGCCCCGCTTCGAGGCCCTCGGCGACCGCCTGCGGATCGAGATCCTCGACCAGCATGCGCAGCGCGTGCTGCATCGCCGAATAGGTCTTGATCTGGTGGACCTTGAGGTCCCGGAAGCTCTCCTCGAACGCCTTCTGGGCGTTGAGGTAACCGCTAGTCGGCCGCCCGAAGATCAGTTTCAGCGCGTCTTCGATCGTCGGCGAGAACTTCAGCGGGTTGTTGTCCTGCGCCTGGATCATCGTCTGATTGGAGCTGCGCGCGATGCGCTTGCTCTCGGCGCGCGCGGCCAGCAGCGCCTTCAGCTCGATGGCGATCAGGCGCATCAGCGCGCCGGTCTGCTCGGCGAAGGCGCCGGGATCCTGCCAGGACAGTTCCTCGACGGGCAGGCCAGCGCCGCGGGCGAAGCGGGCGGTGAACTCGGCCGCCGAGATCGACGGGCCGCCGGACGGAGCGCCCATCGGCGGCTGCGGCGGTGGCGGTGAAGCCGCAGGCCGCGACGGCGGCGGCTCATAGGGCGCATCGAAGCTCGGGCGCGAGGGCGGCTCGGCCGGCGCTTCGTCCCAGGGATTGCCGACGGACGCCGCCGATGGCGGTCGACGCGGTGTCGGGATCGGCGCGATCGGCTCGGGCTCCGGCGCAGGCGGTGCCTGATAGGGCGCCCAGGCCATGTCGTCCTGGCGCGGCGGGGCCGCCGGTGGCGGCGGGGGTGCGGGATAGGCCTGCGCCGGGTCCGAGGGCGTCGGAATGTCGGCGGCCCAGTCGATGAAGGGCGCGTGGACCGGCTGGTATTTCTGCGGCGGGATCAGGTCGCGGCGGGCGATCGGCGGCGCTTCGTCACCGTTCGAATCCCATAGCGATTCGCCGGGCGGTGGCGGCATCGGCGCGCGCTGCTCCACCGGGCCGGGCGCTCCGCGCTCCGCCTCGTCGATCGCGACCGCGATGATGTACTGGCCGATCTCGAGCCGGTCGCCATGCTGAAGCCGGTAGGGCGACTGCACCCGGTAGGCCCCGCCATTGACGAAAGTGCCGTTGGTCGAGATGTCACGCAGCCAGTAGGCGTTGTCGTTGAAACGGATCTCGCAATGCCGTCCGGAGATGGCGCGGCTGGGATCGGGCAGGCACCAGTCGAGATGCTGGTCGCGGCCGATATCGAGCCCGCGCCCGCCGCTCAGCGTCACGCTCAGCGGGCCGCCATCGGGCAGCGAGGCCTGATTCTCGATCGTCAGCGTCAGCGCCATGTCGGGCCGCCCGCTTTGCCGCCGTCGAGCACCGGCCGCCGCATCGGCGCCAGGGCCATGCTACGCTCTCGTCCTGCCGCTATCGTCATCGATCAGACGAATGCACGCTTCGACGCAATTTCGCAATGCGGCATCGCGCTCGCGCTCGGGAACGCGCCCGAGCGCCACCTGCACGGCCGCCGCCGCGATCTTGGCGGTGAGGTCGGGCGGGCAGGGCACCGGGTGGCTCGCCAGCATGCTGCCGCCCGAATAGCCGGCCGCCCGGGCGATCCAGGTGCCCGGCTCCTCGCTGTCGCCGGCTTCGGCCGCGGCAAGGGCGGCCCAGCGCAGGGCGTCGCTGGGATCGCGCACCCAGGCTTCGGCCGCCTGCAGGCCGGGGTCCGGTGCGGCGCCCGGCGGGCGCATCCGCTGCACCGTTTGGATCGCCCACCAGACCGCCTCGCGGCGCGGCAGGATGAAGGCGCAGAAGCCGATCGCCGCCTTCGGCTGGGGGCCCTTGGCGAGGCGCGCCAGGAAGCTCAGCGTCGGTTCGGTCGTCGGCGGCGTGGCGACGAACTCCCTGACAGCGGGAAAAGTGTCGAAAACCTCGCGGGCCGTGCTGAAGCGGAGCCGGGTCATGTCGTGCTCGGTCGATCCTGCTCAGTTGATCTTGACGAAGCCGCCGGTGATCGTGGTCGTGGCGCTGCCTTTGACCGCGGTCGTGACGCCGTCGACCGTGATATTGGTCGATTTGATGGTGATGCTCATCGGCGTCATCGTGATCTCGCTGCCGCCGCAGACGAATTTGATCTCCATCGCGGCCTCGACATAGAGCTTGCCCTGCTTCACGTGCAGCTTGTCGCTGCCACTCAGGATCTGCGTCGTGCGGGCGAAGTCGGTCGGGCCGCCCTCGAATTTCTTGCCGACGTCGCGGGTCTCGATGTTGAAGACCTCGGTCTTGTGATCGCGCTCGGCCTGCATGGAGAAGACCTCCTTGCCGGCGAGGTCCTCGAACTTGATTTCGTTGAACTTGCCCGACTTGCCGCCGCCATCGGTCGATTCCGACTTCAGGCCCGACTGAGTCTTGTTGGCCGGCAGGTCATAGGGCGGCATGTGCTGGTCGTTGACCACCGCGCCGGTGATGATCGGTCGGTCCGGATCGCCACCGATATAGGAGACGACGACCTCCTGGCCGATGCGCGGGATGACCTGGCCGCCCCAGTTCTTGCCGGACCAGGGCTGTGCGACGCGGACGCGGCAGGAGGTCGTGTCCTTCTCGCGGTCCCAATGGAAACGCAGCCAGACGCGACCGTACTTATCGACGTCGATGTCGCCTTCCTCGCCCTTGTTCTTCTCGCCGACCACTTTGGCAGTGTCCGGGCCGATATGGAGCGGGGCGGGCGTCACCTGCGGGGCGCGGAAGCGCTTGGTCGCCTTCTGCATCTCGTAGGAGCCGTGATAGATCGCCTGGTCGGTGCGCTTCGACGAGCGATAGCTCTGGACGCCGTAGCTGTGCGTCGCCCGCACCACGAGGAATTCCGCATCCTCCGAGCCGACCGGATGATCGGTCAGCGTCATCAAGGTGCCGGGGTTGAGGCTGGGAGCCTCGCCCACGGCGAGCCGCCGCTCGTCCTGCGCCTGCTCGGCCTGGACCTGGATGCGCGCGAGCTTCTCGCCCTTGCCGCGATCGAGATAGGAGCCGGGATAGTCGAAGGCCTCGTAGGATTTGGTGCGCGGGAAGCCGTCCTCGGCCCGCGCCGTCAGGTCCGAGGTGGATTTCTCGAAATCATAGTCCTTGATCTCGATCTTGCCGGTCCGCAGCCGCCGCTGCGCCGTCCATTGCGTCAGATGCTCGATATGGCGCCGCTGGGCCCCGTCCGTCGGCATGAAGGGATAGGCGCTGCCCGCTCCGGTGAAGGTCGGCTCGGCCGCGGGCGTGACCGCATCATGCGAGCTGCGGGCATCCGACAGGACCAGCTTGTGATCCCCCTCGGTATGCTTGAAGTAGTAGTAGATGCCGTACTTCTCCATCAGGCGCAGGACGAAATCGAGGTCGCTCTCGCGATACTGCACGCAATAGTCGATCTCCGGAGGCGCCTCGCTGACGCGGTCCTCGAAGCTCGCCTTGTCCTCTTTGCCGAAGATCGTCTTGATGATGTCGAGCGCGGTCTTGTTCTTGAAAATGCGGCAATCCGTGCGCTGCGAGAGCAGCCAGAGCCAGGGGCGCAACACGAAGCGGTAATGGTCGATGTCCTTGTCCCGGCCGAGCCATTGCGCCTCGACGAGGACGCCGTTGAAGATCCGGCTCTCACCATTCTTCAACGTCATGTTGATGTGACACTTCTCGCCGATCAAGTCTTGAAGATTGTCACCCCGAGATGTGCTTACAGCTTCGATCTGATAGACGAATAACTCGCTGAGAGCTTCTCGTGCCTCAAACTTTAAAAGCGAAAAGACATCTTGTCCTGCCGGTGTCGTAAAGGAGGCAAGTCTTTTCGATTGTCCAAGGGCGGCGGCCATTAACCAAACCTCGTGGCTTGCGGCAAGAGACGACTATTGACGCAGCAAACGCTGCGAGGCATACTTCGCGCCGTCAGTCTTCGACCGCCTCAGCGAACCTAAACGGGAGGAAGACCGTGCGCAAGCAGGCCCTTGTCATGGTTAGTGCCGCTCTTGCCGCAGGCTTCTGCGCCTTGCCGTTTTCCGCGCAGGCCCAAGCCTACAAAGCAGACGACATCGTCAAGCACTTCGGAGCCGCGAAGCCGAATCTCGGCGTCTCGCGCGGGCTGTGCGTCGGCACCGAAGCCGAATGCAACAAGGCCGGTCACGTGGTGAAGCCGCCGACCGCCTTCGATCTCGTCGTCAAATTCAAATACAATTCCGACGTGCTCGAGCCCGAGGCGAAGGCGAATCTCGACGAGTTCGCCAAGGCGCTGAAGGACCCGCAGCTCTCGACCAGCAACTTCCTGGTCGAGGGACATACCGATGCAAGCGGCACAGCCGACTATAATCTCAGCCTGTCGGATCGTCGGGCCAAGGCCGTGGTGCGCTATCTCAGCGATCGCGGGGTCGATACGGCCAAGCTGGTGGCGCGTGGCCTTGGCCAGAGCAAGCCGCTCGTCTCCGACAAGTTCTCCGCCGATAATCGCCGGGTCGAGACACGGCTGCAGGTGGAGTGACGGCCAGGCGGCCAACCCGATAGTCTCGATCGATTGTGAGGGGGCATGGCCGCGCTTAATTTCGCTGATCTGGCGAAGCCGCTTTCGGCTGACGATCCGTGCGGCCCCGATCCGGATGCCGATCCCGACATCATGAACGTCATGGCGCGCCTCGAAGTGGTGCTGCCGACCTCCTATTTCCGCCGCGACGACGAGGGGCGGCAGATTCCGTTCGATCGCAGCGCGATCGATTTTCCCGTGGCCTTCGGCGACCTCGGCAAGATCCTGAAGCAGAGCCGCGACCTGCGCGGCTTCGTCCTGGCGGCCAAGCTCTGCCTGCTCAACCGCGACATCGCCGGCTTCGCTGCGAGCCTCGGGCTGATCACCAGCTATCTCGGCGACTATTGGGAGGAGGTCCATCCCAGAGCCGAGGATGGCGATTTCATCATGCGCGAGGTCGCGCTGCAGGGGCTCGACGAGAACGCCACCATCGCCCTGCCGCTGCAGCATGCGCCGATCTTCACGAGCAAGCGGCTGGGACCGGTGATGTTCCGCAGCCAGCTCGTCGCCAGCGGCGAGCTGCGCCCCGGCGAGGACGAGCAGCATCCGGATGCCGGCGGGATCATCGCCGCGCTCAAGGAGGCGGAGCTCTCCGACCTCACGGCGATGCTCGGCCATGTCAGCGCGATCCGGGACGCGCTGACCCGGCTGCGCGCGATCTGGGCCGAGCGGACCGGCGCCGACCAGGCCGTGACCTTCCAGCGCCTGCCGACCCTGGTCGGGCAGATCATCAGCTTTCTCGAAGCCGCGATCGAACGGCGCGCGCCGGGCGGGCAGGGCGCTGCCGCCGCCGTCGACGCGCCTGCCGAGGCGGGCGGGACAGTCATGGTCGCCCAGATCGCGATCCCGGCCGGAGCCTGCGCCTCTGTCGCCGAGGCAGAGGCGGCGCTTGCTGCTTGCCTCGGCTATTTCCGCCGCGTCGAGCCGTCGAGCCCGGCGGTTCTGCTGATCGGGCAGGCCCAGCGCCTGATCGGCAAGTCGCTGATCGAGGTCATCCAGATCATGTTCCCGGAGCACGTCGACAAGGCGATGCTCGAGATCGGCGACGATACGAAATACCAGCTGCCGCTCGAGCGCCTCGGCGGCGACGGCTACGATAGCGGCAGCAGCGGCTATGACGATGACTCGTCGAGCAGCGATGACGAGTCATCGTCCTATGACGACAACTCGTCTTACGACGAGGAGACGACCAGCGAGGACGGCGAGTCCGAGGAATCCGGGGATGCCGAGGCGGAGGTGTCGGAGGATGCCGATAGCTCGGCGGAGGAAGAGCAGCCCGAGGCCGAGCCTGCGCCCAGGGAGCCTGCTGCGGCCCCGCGCATGCCCGTGATCATTGTCGCGAGCCGAGCTGAGGCGATCGCCCGGATGAAGTCGATCGCGGCCTTCTACCGCCATGCCGAACCGTCCAACCCGGTTCCCCTGCTGATGGACAAGGCCTGCGGGCTGGCGCAGCAAGATTTTCTCTCGCTGCTGAGCGATATCCTCCCTGAAGTCGGCATAAGGCAGAGCAGCGACGAATAGTGTCGCGCCGCCCCCTACTAACGGGTCGGCGCACCTCATTCGTTCGGTGGATGCGGCAACGTCATCCATCTGCAAACCTGAGCTGGCTGGATCATGCGCAGCCGATGCGAGCAGTTCGACGAGAACTGTCAAGCCGTCGGCAAGTGTGTATGGTATAGCGAGCTGGATCGTAGGCGTGGTGTCACGCTCTCCTTGCGTGATGCCTCTAGAGGAAGGGGCGCCGTCATGGCCGGAGATTCGGGTCAGAAATTCATTCGCCGCAACAGGCCGCCGCGGGTGCATATCACCTACGAGGACCCGTATAACGCCGATCAGAAGGTCGAGCTGCCCTTTGTCATGGGCGTCCTCGCCGACCTCTCGGGCAACGCCTCTGCGGTCGAGAAGCCTGATGTCGGCGAACGTAAGTTCCTCGACGTCGACATGGACAATTTCGATCAGCGCATGGCCGCGATCGAGCCGGGCGCGGCCTTCACCGTGCCGAACAAGCTCGGCGGCGAGGGGGGCGACAAGCTCTCGGTCTCGCTCAAGTTCAAGAAGTATGACGACTTCAATCCGGCTGCGATCGCCCGCCAGATTCCGGCGACGGCCAAGCTGCTGGAGGCGCGCGAACAGCTCGCCAACCTGCTCCGCTACATGGATGGCAAGGTCGCGGCCAGCGATCAGCTCAAGGCTCTGCTTGCCGATCCAAATCTGATGGCGGCGCTGAAGGACAAGCTCGGCGAAAAGCCGGCTGGTGACGACAAGCAGGACGGCAACGGGTAAGCGAGGCGGCCATGGCGGAAGCACAGATCCAACAACCCGGCGCAGCGGCTGCTGAAACCCGCGACGTCGATGATTTCTCCTCGCTTCTGAAGCAGAGCTTCAAGCCCAAGACCGAACGGGCGGCGAGCGAGGTCGAGAACGCGGTCGCGACCCTGGTCAACCAGGCGCTCGCCGACTCGACGCTGATCAAGGGCGACGTCCTCGACACGATCGAGGAGATGATCGCCCGGCTCGATGCCAAGCTCAGTGAGCAGATGAACGAGGTGCTGCATGCGCCGGAGTTCCAGAAGCTCGAAAGCGCCTGGCGCGGCCTCAACTACCTCGTCTTCAACTCCGAGACCGACTCGCAGCTGAAGATCAAGGTGATGAACGTCGGCAAGAGCGAGCTCTACCGCAATCTCAAGACCTATCCCGGTGCGCGCTGGGACCAGAGCCCGCTCTTCAAGCAGGTCTATGAGCAGGAGTTCGGCCAGCTCGGCGGCCAGCCCTTCGGCGCCCTGGTCGGCGACTATCACTTCAGCCATGCCCCGACGGATGTGCAGCTGCTGCGCGATCTCTCCAAGGTCGCTGCCGCCGCCCACGCTCCGTTCTTCACCGGTGCCGACCCGAACCTGATGGGCATGGACTCCTGGACGGAGCTCTCCAACCCGCGCGATCTCGGCAAGGTCTTCGACACGCCGGACTACGCGGCCTGGAAGGGCCTGCGCGACGCGGCCGACTCCCGCTATGTCGGCCTGTGCCTGCCGCGGGTGCTGGCGCGGGTTCCCTACGGAGCCAAGTCGGAGCCGGTCGAGGAGTTCGCCTTCGAGGAGGACACCGACGGCCACAAGGGCGAGAAATACGCCTGGATGAACGCTGCCTATGCCATGGCGGTGAACATCAACCGCGCCTTCAAGGAATATGGCTGGTGCACCCGCATCCGCGGTGTTCAGTCTGGCGGCGAGGTGCTCAACCTGCCGACCCACACCTTCCCGACGGATGATGGCGGTGTCGACCTGAAGTGCCCGACCGAGATCGCGATCAGCGATCGTCGCGAGGCGGAATTGGCCAAGTCCGGCCTGATCCCGCTGATCCATCGCAAGAACACGGACAAGGCGGCGTTCATCGGCGCGCAATCGCTCTACAAGCCCAAGGCCTTCTTCGGGCCGGACGGCGTCGCGGCGACGGCCTCGGACAACCTGTCCTCGCGCCTGCCTTACATGTTCGCCGTGTCGCGTTTCGCGCATTATCTGAAGTGCATGGTGCGCGACAAGATCGGCTCCTACAAGGAGCGCGAGCCCCTGCGTCGCTGGCTGCAGGAGTGGATCACCGACTATGTCGATGGCGATCCGCTGAACTCCAGCGAGGAGACAAAGGCGCGCAAGCCCCTGTCCGATGCGCGCATCGATGTCTTCGAGGACGAGGAGAACCCCGGCTACTATTCGGCCAAGTTCTACCTCCGGCCCCATTTCCAGCTCGAGGGCATGGATATCGGCCTGAGCCTCGTCTCGCGCCTGCCGGCGCCCAAAACCTGAGACCCGGGCGCGCTCGAAGGCGCGCAGGACACCCAGGATGACAGTTGGCCCTGCGCTGATGGCGCAGGGAGAGTGGCGACGCATGGGGGGAGCTCTCCAGGCGACGCGAGTTCTATGCCTAAATCACCCCAAACAGCCAACTTTTGGAGAGCATCATGGCTAGTGACTTCCTGCTTGAGATCGACGGCATCAAGGGCGAGAGCCAGGATTCCAAGCACAAGGACACCATCGAGATCGAGTCCTTCTCCTGGGGCGTCAGCAACTCCGGCACCCACGCAGCCGGTCACGGCGGCGGCGCCGGCAAGGCGAGCTTCCAGGACCTGCACTGCACCGCCAATGTCAGCAAGGCGTCGGCGACGCTGATGCTGAAATGCGCCAATGGCGAGCACATCAAGAAGGCCGTGCTCTTCGTCCGCAAGCAGGGCAAGCAGCAGCAGGAATTCTACACGGTCACGCTCGAGGATCTGCTGGTGTCGAGCTACCAGTCCGGCGACTCGACCGGCGGCAACCCGGTTCCGACCGACCAGTTCTCGCTGAATTTCGCCAAGATCAAGTTCGAGTACAAGCCGCAGAACACTGACGGCTCGCTCGGCTCGGCCATCACCGGTACTTACGATCTCAAGAAGAACAAAGAGTAATATGCCCTGGATGTCGGCTCCGTCTCGGCGGGGCCGGCTCCATCCCAGTTGCGATCGGACTCCTCGCGATTGCGGCAGCGATCGCCGGGAGTCCGCCGTTTTGAGCGGCTCTGTTCGGGAAGATGCAGATGCTCGATCCCAAGGCGAAGAACCGGTTGCGGCCGCCGCTGATGTTCGCTTTTCGTGAAGCGCATCGCGCCAAGGACGCCAAGGTCCATCTCGACCTGCGCGATGCAGGCGGCGAACGGGTCGTCGCCGGGCGTCGGGCCGCGCCGCGGACCGCGATCACCGAGAGCAAACTGCGCCAGGAGATCGCGATCGATTTGGAGACGCTGGTCAACACGATCAATTTCGGCTCCTCCACCGATCTGTCGCGCTTCGACAACGTCCGCCGCTCCATCCTCAACCGCGGCTTCCCCGACATCCAGAACAAGTCGATCGACGAGCACCGGGTCGGCGCGATCAAGACCGAACTCGCCCAGGTTCTGCTCGCTTACGAGCCGCGGCTGCTGAAGCAGTCGATCGTGGTCGAGCGCGATGAGGGATTGGACAAGGCGGAACTGAAGATCCGCTTCGTCGTCCGGGCCGATCTCAATTGCGAGCCGCTGAACATTCCTGTCCAATTCGTCGCCGATGTCGAGCTCGACACCGGCAAGATCGCGATCAAGAACCGGTAGCGCGGAATGAACCAGGAATTCCTCGATTTCTACAATCGCGAACTCCGGCTCTTCACCGAGCATACGAAGGAGTTTGCCGAGGAATATCCCGGGATCGCCGAACGGCTCGGCGGGCTGGTCGGCGAGCGCATGGATCCGATGGTCGGCGGCCTGCTCGAAGGCGCCGCCTTCCTGGCGGCGCGGGTGCAGCTCAAGCTCAAACACGAGTTCCCGGAATTCACCAACAACCTGCTTGAGCAGCTCATCCCGAACTACCTTGCGCCGACGCCGTCGGCGATGCTCGCCGGGATCGCGCCGATCTATGGCGATCCGGCCTTGCGCGAGGGCGTCGAGGTGCCGCGCGGCTCGTATCTCGATGCGACCTATGTCGAGCGCGACCGGCGCGTCGCCTGCCGTTATCGGCTGGGCTCAGCCGTGACGCTCTGGCCGTTCGATGTCGCGTCGGCCGAATACATCGCCGCGCCGGGCCGGCTGCAGGCGCTCGGGCTCCCGGCCGATGGGCGGGTGCTGTCCGGACTGCGTCTTTCGCTGACCCATCGCATCGCCAGCGACCCGGCTGAGGAGCCGTCGCCGGAGCAGGCGAGCAAGCTGCCGACCAGTTGGTTTGCCGGCTGCAAGACCCGCGAGCTTACCGTGCATCTGCTTGGCACGGAGGCCGACGCGATCGCGCTCTACGAGCAGATCTTCGGCGACTGCCTCGGCATCTACTTCCGCTATCTCGACGAATTTGGCGATCCGGTGGTGCTGTCGGGCTCGCAATGCGTGTTGGAGCAGATCGGCTTCGGTGAGGACGAGGCACTGCTGCCGGCCGATACCCGGATCTTCCGCGGCTTCGACCTGCTGCGCGAGCAGTTCTGGTTTCCGCGCAAGTTCCTCGGCTTCAAGCTGGCCGGGCTCGAGAAGGTGATGTCCCGGCTCAACGCCAAGACGGTCGACATCATCTTCGTCTTCGACGAGGTCAATGCCCGCCTGCCGGCGGCGGTCCAGCGCGAGATGTTCGCGCTCTACGCCGCCCCGGCGGTCAACCTGTTCGAAAAGACCACCGACCGCATCCCTGTGCGCCGGAACGAGCACGAATACCATGTCGTGCCCGATCGCAGCCGCATGCTCGATTACGAGCCGCACTCGATCCTCGACGTCTACGCCCACTACACCGGCGGCCGTGACAAGCAGCCGGTCCATCCGCTCTATTCCTCGCCCGAGGGCGCCTCGCCGACGCATGGGTTGCTCTATACGCAGCGGCGCTTGCCGCGCCGGCGTTCGGTCGCCGAGCGGCGCGAAGGGCGGGCTTCGGACTATACCGGTACCGAGATGTTCATCTCGCTCTATGAGCCTGCGATGGTGTCCGATGCCGCGGCCGTGGCGGAGCTGAGCGTTCGTGCCCTCTGCTCGAATCGCCATCTCACCGAGCATCTGCCGACCGGTACGGGCGGCGCCGATTTCCGCCTGATCGACAATGTCGTGCTCGACGTAACGTGCTTGGCCGGGCCGACGCCGCCGCGCGAGCCGATCGTCTCGCAGCTCCGGCTGCGCTCCGAGACGGCGAGCACCGGCGTCGTCACCTGGCGGCTGATCAACCTGCTCAGCCTCAATCATCTCGGCCTGGTCCAGCGCGGGGCCGGCGAGAACGCCGAGGCACTGCGCGAGATGCTCTCGCTCTTCGCCGACCTCGCCGACAGCGCCACCGAGCGGCGCATCCGCGGCATCAAGAGCGTCGACAGCCGCCCGGTGATCCGGCGCTTCCCGCAGCGCGCCGGCACGGGAGCCGCCCGCGGGCTCGAGATCACCGTCCTGCTCGATGAGAAGGCGTTCGAGGGCAGCGGCGTCTTCCTGCTGGGGGCGATCCTCGATCGCTTCTTCGCCGAATACGCCGCGATGAACCATTTCACCCAGACGGTGATCCGCACCGTCGAGCGCGGCGAAGTCATGCGTTTTCCGCCGCGCGCCGGCACGAGGCGCATCCTGTGAACGAGAGCGCGCCAGCCCTGCCGCCGCCGGCCGCGCTTGATGATCTGCGCGTCGAGCCGCCCTTCGTCGAAGGGTTGCGGGCCGAGCCCTGGCGGCATGACTTCTACGCGGTGCTGCGCCGGATCGAGCGCAGCTTCCCCGAGCGTGAGCGCATCGGCGATGGCGCCACGAGGCGCGGCGAGTACGTCACGCTCGGCGAGCAACCCTATATGGATTTTCCGGCCTCGACTTTCGCCGAGGCCGATCGCGATCTGCAGGGGCGCCTGCGGCTCTTCGTCAAGTTCCTCGGCCTGCTCGGGCCACAAGGCGCGCTGCCTTTGGCGACCACCGAGGAGAGCTATCACTGGCAGCTCCTCCGCGACGACGCCTTCCCGCGCTTCCTCGACATCTTCAACAACCGCTTCCTGCAGCTGTTCTTCCGCGCTTGGGCCGATTCACGACCGGTCGCGCAGCATGACCGGCCCGACAAGGACCGCTTCATCGCCTATGTCGGCAGCATGGTGGGCCTGGGTTCGGAGCCCTACCAGAGCCGCGACAGCGTCCCCGACCCAGAGAAGCTCGCCCATGCCGGGCTCGCCGGCGCGCAGGCCAAGTCGGCCTCGCGTCTGCGCAGCCTGCTCACCGGGCTCTTCGACATCGAGGTCGAGGTCGAGCAGTTCGTCGGCATGCGGCTGGTCTTCGACCCCGAGGATCGGACCAAGCTCGGCCGCGGCCAATGCGCCTTGGGAAGCAATGTCCTGCTCGGCGCCAGCGTCTACAGCGTCGAGGACAAGTTCCGGGTCAAGCTGGTCGCGCGCGATCTCGAGCAGTTCAACCGCTTCCTGCCCAATGGCGACCGCTGCGAGCCTTTGGCCGATGCGGTGTTCTTCTATCTCGGCGAGCAGTTCGAATGGGATGTCGAGCTTGCTCTGCCGGTCGGCAAGGTCAGGCCGATGCAGCTCGGCCGCTCCGGCGCGCTCGGCTGGTCGAGCTGGATCTCGCCGAACTGGAACGTGCCGGACGGCAGCCTGCGCCGCGATGCCCGTTTCCACCCCGCCGAACGCATGCGGCTGAAGCGCAGCCAACAGACCAAGACGAAACGATAGGAGGCAGCCATGGCCGATATCAGTCTCGAAGCCGTAACCGGCAAACTCAACCGCGTCGGCTATGAAGCCTTCATCCAGGCACTGCGCCAGGCGAAGGGGGCGGGCAATCGCAATGTCGAGCTGGCGCACTGGCTCGCCCAGATCCTGCAGCGGCGCTCGACCGATATCGGGCTGACGGCGCAGCATTACGGCCTCGACATGGCCCGGCTCGCCACCGATATCGGCGGCGTCATCGAGGGCTTCCGCAAGAACGAGACGGAGATGCCCGGCGTCGCCAACAACGTGGTCGACGTGCTCGACCGCGGCTGGCACTACGCCACGCTGTTCTTCGGCGAGACCCAGATCCGGACCGGCCATGTCCTGGTCGCGGCGCTGAAATCGCTCGAACTGAAGCGGGCGCTGACTGGAATCTCCAAGGAGTTCGGCAAGATTCCGGTCGAGGAGCTCGCCGCCGGTCACGCCAAGATCTGGAAGGACTCCGAGGAAGAGAACCTGCGCCCGATGGACGGCTCGGGCCTGCGCGCCGCCGGGACGCCCGGCGCCGAGCAGGCCGAAGGCGCGAAGGGCACCACGGCGCTCGACCGCTTCTCGCAGGACCTGACCGAGAAGGCGCGCTCGGGCACGATGGACCCGATCCTTGGGCGCGACGACGAGATCCGCCAGGTCATCGACGTGCTGATGCGTCGGCGCCAGAACAATCCGATCCTCACCGGCGAGGCCGGCGTAGGTAAGACCGCGATCGCCGAAGGCTTCGCCCAGCGCATCGTCGCCGGCGACGTGCCGCCGCCCCTGCGCGGGGTCAAGGTCTGCGCGCTCGACATCGGCCTGATGCAGGCCGGCGCCTCGATGAAGGGCGAGTTCGAGCAGCGCCTGCGTTCGGTGATCGACGAAGTGCAGTCCTCGCCGACGCCGGTGATCCTGTTCATCGACGAGGCGCATACGCTGATCGGCGCCGGCGGGGCTGCTGGCACCGGCGATGCCGCCAATCTGCTGAAGCCCGCTCTGGCGCGCGGAACGCTGCGCACCATCGCGGCGACGACCTGGTCGGAATACCGCCAGTATTTCGAAAAGGACCCGGCGCTGACCCGGCGCTTCCAGCCCGTCCAAGTCGACGAGCCGGACGTCGTGCGCTGCTGCACCATGCTGCGCGGCCTGATCGGGCCGATGGAGAAGCACCACAAGGTCCGCATCTCCGACGCCGCCATCGTCGCCGCCGTCCAGCTTTCCTCGCGATATATCCCGGCGCGCCAGCTCCCCGATAAGGCGGTGAGCCTGCTCGATACCGCCTGCGCCCGCGTCGCGATCAGCCAGACCGCGACCCCGGCCGCGATCGAGGATGCCCGCGTCGCGATCTCGGCGCTGGAGAAGGAGAAGATCGCCCTGATCGCCGACAAGGATCTCGGTGACGCCACCGACGAGCGCCTCGGCAAGATCGACGAGGAGAGCGCTGCGCTGGCGGCGAAGCTGGAGGCGCTCGAGGCGGACTGGGCTTCCGAGCTCGCGCTCGTCGAGGAGATCACGCTGCTGCGCGGCAAGCTCGGTGAGAAGCCGGCTGCCGAGGCTGTGGCCGCCGATGGCGACACTCCGGCGGAGGCTGCTCCCGCTGAGGCGCCGGCCGATCCCGAGGCGACGCGCGCCAGCCTGAAGGAGAAGTTCACCACGCTCGGCGCGATCGATCCGGCCAACCGGATGATCTACGCCCATGTCGACGAGCAATCGGTCGCCTCGGTCGTCTCCGACTGGACCGGCATCCCCGTCGGCCGCATGGTCAAGGACGAGATCGAGACCGTGCTCAACCTCGCCGCAACGCTGAACAAGCGCGTCGTCGGGCAGGGGCATGGCATCGGCATGATCGCCAAGCGCATCGAGACTAACCGCGCCAAGCTCGACAATCCGAACAAGCCAATCGGCGTCTTCATGCTCTGCGGCCCGTCCGGCGTAGGCAAGACCGAGACGGCGCTGGCGCTGGCGGAATCGCTTTATGGCGGCGAGCAGAACGTCATCACCATCAATATGAGCGAGTTCCAGGAAGCGCACACCGTCTCGACGCTGAAGGGCGCGCCTCCCGGCTATGTCGGCTATGGCGAGGGCGGCAGGCTGACCGAAGCGGTCAGGCGCAAGCCTTATTCGGTGGTGCTGCTCGACGAGGTCGAGAAGGCCCATCCCGACGTGCACGAGCTGTTCTTCCAGGTCTTCGACAAGGGCCAGATGGAGGACGGCACTGGCCGGCGCATCGACTTCAAGAACACGCTGATCATCCTGACCTCGAATGTCGGCACCGACGAGATCATGCGCATGGCCGGTGACGAGACGAGCCGCCCGGATGCCGAGGAACTCGCGGTGGCGCTGCGGCCGGCGCTGCTCAAGGTCTTCCCGCCGGCGCTGATCGGCCGCCTGGTGACGATTCCCTATTATCCGCTTTCCGGCGAGATGCTGGGCGGCATCGTGCGGCTGCAGCTCGGCCGCATCGGCAAGCGCCTGCGCGACAACCACAACGCCGCCTTCATCTATGACGATGCGGTGGTCGAGCACATCGTTGCCCAATGCAACGACCCGGACTCGGGCGGGCGCATGATCGACAACATCATCACTAACTCGATGCTGCCGGCGCTGTCGCGCAGCATCCTCAACCTGCAATTGGAGAAGAAGCCGCTGACCGAGGCGAAGGTCACGGTCGAGGACGGCGCCTTCCACTACGCCTGCGGCTGAGGAGCCATCGGCGCGATTGTCATTGCGAGCGCAACGAAGCGAGCTCGCGATGACAGCCCGCGGTCGGAACAGACGTAAGTATCGCTGGCAGGCTCTCTTTGAGGTATACTTGCGCGGCGGGATCGAAGCGGAAACAGACACGTGCAACCGGTTCGCCTGAAGCGACGGCCCGACGAAGCCGCCAGCTCGACCTCTCTCCAGCCAGAGGGTGGAACGACTTTGCGTCCACGCAGCAGTGGTGGGCGCTCAGGCGGCGGACGCGGCGGTTTGCTGCCCTGGACATTGGCGGTGCTGGCGCTTATCGGCGCTGGGGTAACCGGATACCTGCTCTACGAGGAGAAGAGCCGTGTCGCTGCGCTCCAGCAGGAGCAGGCGATCCTGCAGAGCAGCTATGACGAGAAGCTGAAGGCGCTGCAGCGCCGCCTCGTCAGCGCGATCGTCGCCTCCGGCAGTTCGCCCGGCCTGCCGGCGCAGCCGGGTCAGCCAGTCGGGGGCGGCAAAGCGGGTGATCAGCTTGCCGATTTGATCACCCGCCAGATCGAGCTCGAGGCCCGCCAGGCCCTGCTCGGCGCGCTCACCGGCCAGGCGGTCGGGCCGATCCTGCCCCAAGGCGGGGCGCAGGCGACTGGCGGAAACCAGTTCGCCGACGGCCAGAACGTGCTCGACCGTGTCAATCCCGCTGTGCTGGCGCAGCAGCGCCGGCAGGTCGCTGCGGCGGTCAAGGCAGCCGAGACCATGTCGCTCGACCAGCGCATCGCCATACTCGGCCAGTCGCTCGACCGGGTGCAGAACGGCCAGAACCAGCAGCTCCCGGCGCTCGGCCGCCAGCTCGTCGGGCGCGTGCAGGAGGTGAGGGCGGCACTGTCCGAGGTTGGGCTCGACCCGGCCAAGGTCAAGCTGCCGCCTGGCCGGCCGGGCATGGGCGGTCCGCTTATCCCGATCACTGTGAAGCCCGGCACTTTCGAGCATGCGCTGATGCAGCTCGGCGAGGCGAGGGCGGTCTTCGGCCGCTGGCGCGATCTCGCGGCGATCATGCCGTTCCAGCGCCCGCTCGAAGGCGACGACAGCACGACCAGCAATTTCGGCCCGCGCTCCGACCCGTTCACCGGCGGCACGGCGATGCATGCCGGCATGGATTTCCGCGGTGAGACCGGCACGCCGATCCGCGCGCCCGGGGCGGGAAAGGTGCTGCGCGCCGAGGTCGCCGGTGGTTACGGCAATCTGATCGAGCTCGACCATGGCAATGGCATCACCACGCGATATGGCCATCTCTCGGCTTTCGACGTCAAGGAAGGCCAGCTCGTCGCGGCCGGGCAGGTCATCGGCCGGGTCGGCAATACCGGCCGCTCGACCGGCCCGCACCTCCATTACGAGACGCGGCTATCGGATGAGGCGCGCAATCCGCTGAAATTCATCCAGATCGGCGACAAGATGGCGGTCGGTCCGAGCGGCCTGCGCTGAGCCGCGGGCTACCCGACGGCCTGCCAGGCGCTGCCGGTGTCGTAGAAGAAGCGTTCCTCAGCGATGCGGTCGCCTTGCCAGCGCTGGAAGGCGAGCTCTTCCAGGCGGCGCGTCACGCCTGCCTTGTCGGTCGCATCGAAAATCCAGCGGACGACGACATGGTCGCCGTCGATCAGCACGGCGACCGGCGGATGCGTGTGCATAAGGTTGAGCCGTTCCAGCGCCCGCGCTTCATGTGCCATCAGTGCCTCGCGGCCGCGGCGCGGCTCGTTGGCGTTCTCCTGCATGGTCGCGTCGTCGGTATAGAAGTCGCGGATCGCGCCGACATGGTCGCCGCTGACGACGGCGGCGACGAAGGCATCAACTCTGGCGCGCTCAGGCATGGTCATCTCCATCTCGTCGGGTCGAGATGGGGCAGAGTAGCTGCGTCCGCAACGGCGCGTGTCAGCATCAGCTCCGGTGCTTGGGCGCGCCGGGCTTGGTCGGGCTTTGAGGTGAGATCGGGTCACTCGCCGGAAAGGTGTCCTTCAGCGCCTTGTCGAGCTGCTTGTCGCCCTTGCTGCCGGCCTTCTTCTCATCTTCGCGCTGCTTGCGCTGCTCCTTGCGCAAACTCTTGACCGCCTGGTTCGCGGAATTCGCCATGACGTTCCCCTGTTGCATCGCAGGGCCCAGCCTGCATGCCTGCTCAACGCAGGCGCCGGAGCGAAAGTTCCTACGGCAACGGGGTTGGCACGCCTGCATTCGCGGCTCTAGGCGCACGGCTCAGGAAGGAACTTCTCCTTCTTCCATTAAATAAGAAATTTCACACTACCTGATGTAAATTGATTGGTTGGCATTCAGGTTATATGTGGATTGTTCGATTTACAGAACAATCCACTGACCGACGGTAACGGCGGGTGGCGGCAGGCGAGGGCGGCATCAAGCTGTCCGCGTCGGTCTCGCCTGCCTAGAGCAAGCACATGTTCCAGTTGCAGGATCAGGCCGAAAACCTCAATGCTGCGTTCGGAAAGTCGGATGCAGCCGAACGCCTCGCAGGGCTGGTGCGGCAGGTCGCGGGTCGCCTCGTCTTCACCACCAGCTTCGGCCTCGAGGATCAGGTCGTCACCCATCTGATCGCGATGCAGAACCTGCCGATCGAAATCGTCACGCTCGATACCGGTCGGCTCTTCGGTGAGGTCCACGCGCTCTGGGCGGAGACCGAGGCGCGCTACGGCATCACGATCACGCCGTTCTATCCCCGGCACGATGCCGTCGAGGCCTTCGTGCGCGGCCACGGGATCAACGGCTTCTACAATTCGATCGAGGCCCGCAAGGCTTGCTGCAATGTCCGCAAGGTCGAGCCGCTCGGCCGCGCGCTCGTCGGCGCCGCAGCCTGGATCACCGGGCTGCGGGCCGACCAGTCGGCGGCGCGTGGCGGCGTCGCCCTCGCCGAGGTCGACCGCGAGCGCGACCTGATCAAGCTCAACCCGCTGCTCGACTGGTCGCGCGACGAGGCTCTGGCCTTCGCCCGCAAGCACGGCGTCCCGCTCAACCCGCTGCACGAGCGGGGTTTCGTCTCGATCGGCTGCCAGCCCTGCACTCGCGCGATCCAGCCGGGCGAGCCGGAGCGGGCCGGGCGCTGGTGGTGGGAAGAGGAGGCCGCCAAGGAGTGCGGCCTGCACGTGGGCCCCGATGGTCGTTTGGTGCGGTCGAAGCCGGCCGCGGAGGTTTTGGCGTGATCCAGCTCAGTCATCTGCAGAAGCTCGAAGCCGAGGCGATCTTCATCATCCGCGAGGTCGTTGCGACCTGCGAGAAGCCGGTGCTGCTCTATTCAATCGGCAAGGACTCGGCGGTGCTGCTGCACCTCGTCATGAAGGCCTTCTATCCCGGCAAGCCGCCATTCCCGCTGCTCCATGTCGACACGACCTGGAAGTTCCGGGACATGATCGCCTTCCGCGACCAGACCGCCAGCCGCCTCGGGCTCGATCTGATCGTGCACATCAACGAGGAGGGCGTGCGCGCCGGCGTCAACCCGTTCGCTTCGGGATCGCGCCTGCACACCGACGTGATGAAGACGCAAGGGCTGAAGCAGGCCCTCGACAAATACGGCTTCGACGCGGCCTTCGGCGGCGCTCGCCGCGACGAGGAGAAGAGCCGGGCCAAGGAGCGCGTGTTCTCACTGCGCTCGGCCCAGCATCGCTGGGACCCGAAGACCCAGCGGCCGGAGCCCTGGCGCCTGTTCAATACGCGTAAAGGCCCCGGCGAGAGTTTCCGCGTCTTCCCGCTGTCGAACTGGACCGAGAAGGACGTCTGGGACTACATCGCCCTCGAGAACATCCCGGTCGTGCCGCTCTATTTCGCCGCGCCGCGCCCGGTCGTGCGGCGCAACGGCGCCTGGATCATGCGCGACGACGAGCGCATGGACTTGCTGCCCGGCGAAAAGCTCGAAACCCGCATGGTCCGCTTCCGTACCCTCGGCTGTTATCCGCTGACCGGGGCGGTCGAGAGCGAGGCGGCGAATCTCACCGACATCATCGCGGAAATGCGGGCGTCACGCTCTTCCGAGCGCGAAGGCCGCGTCATCGACCACGACGGCTCCGGCTCGATGGAGCAGAAGAAGCAGGAAGGCTATTTCTGATGGCGGCGCTCGCGAAGTTGAAGGGCCAGCCCGCTCCGGCTGGCCAGCCGCATCCCGCCAATGACCAGGGTCAGAACACTGAGGGCAGCGCCCGCGCCCTGTTGCGCTTCATTACCTGCGGCTCGGTCGACGACGGCAAGTCGACACTGATCGGCCGTATCCTCTACGAAGCCGGCGCGGTCTTCGACGACCAGCTCACCGCGCTCGACTCAGATTCCCGCAAATTCGGCACGCAAGGCGCGGCGCCGGATTTTGCCTTGCTGGTCGACGGCCTCTCGGCGGAGCGCGAGCAGGGCATCACCATCGATGTCGCCTATCGCTATTTCTCGACCGACCAGCGCAGCTTCATCGTCGCCGATACGCCCGGCCACGAGCAGTACACCCGCAACATGGCAACCGGCGCCTCGACCGCCGACCTCGCCATCATCCTGATCGATGCCCGTAAGGGCCTGCTGCCGCAGACGCGCCGGCATTCCTTCATCGTTTCGCTGGTCGGCGTCCGCCATGTTGTCGTCGCCGTCAACAAGATGGACCTGGTCGGCTATGACGAGGCGGTCTTCCGCCAGATCGAGCAGGATTATCGCAAGGCTGTCGCAGGCCTGGGCTTCGCCAGCATCGACTTCGTTCCGGTCTCGGCCCGCGACGGCGAGAACGTCACCAGCCTCTCCAGCCTGACGCCCTGGTATCGCGGCCCGGCGCTGCTGCCGCTGCTCGAATCCGTTGTGGTCGTCGCAGAAGCCCAGGTCGAGGCCGGCTTCGCCTTGCCGGTGCAATGGGTCAACCGCCCCGATCTCGACTTCCGCGGCTTTGCCGGTACGGTCGCCCGCGGGCGCCTGCGCCTCGGCGATGCGGTCGCGGCGCTGCCGTCCGGCCGTCGCAGCACGATCGCGCGCATCCTCGCGCCTTCCGGCGACGTCTCGCAGGCGAGCGCCGGACAGTCGGTGACCGTGACGCTCGCCGACGAGATCGACATCTCGCGCGGCGACGTCATCGCCTCGGTCGCGCATGCCCCGGTGGTCAAGCAGGAACTGCAGGCGCGCCTGCTCTGGACCGGCGAGGCGGCGCTGCGCGAGGGCGGCGAGTTCATCCTCAAGCTCGCCACCGCCAGCGCGAATGCTCAGGTCGTCCGGCTGCATCACAGCGTCGATATCGAGAGCTATGCCGAAGCCCCGGCCGAGAGCCTGGCGATGAACGGCATCGGGCTGGCGACATTGACGCTCGACCGGCAGCTCGCGGTGCTCGACTACGCCCGCAGCCGCGAGCTCGGCGGCTTCATTCTGATCGACAGGCTCAGCAACCAGACGGTCGCGTTCGGCTTTGTCGAGACGCACTCGAATAAATCTAACACTCGTTCGACAATGGAAGCCGGCGCGGCCCGCCGCGCGGCATTGCGTCTGGTCGGCTGGCGCGGAGCACAGGAGCGCCGGGCCTGGTTCGAGGCGGCGAGCTGGCGTTTGGCAAGCGGGCTGTTCGTCTTTGCCGCTGTGGCGTTGCCGACAGGACAATGGGCGCTGGCAGCCGTGCTGGGGCTCGGCGATATCGTGCTGCGGCCGCTGCTGAAGAGCCTGAATGCGAGACTGTGGGCGAGGAGGGCGCCGCCTGCGCTCTATGACGGAGCGGGAATCTAGGAGGCTTAAGAGCGCCGGACGGCCTTCTGCCGGCCCGGCGTTGCGCAAGCGGTGACTTAAGCCGCCTGGGAGTAGGTCGTGCCAGCGGAAGCCTTTGCTCCGAGCTGGTAGGTCTGGCCATAGGCTTCCGACGCGCCGGTGATCTCGGCCGGCGGCGGCGGTGGAGGCGGCCGGTGCGAGGCACGCTCCTCCATCTGCTTCTTGAAGTCGGCCATCTCCTCCTTGGAGATCTTGCCGTCCTTGTCCGCATCCATCGCAGCGAAGAGGCGGCTGAGCAGACCGTTCGAGCCGTCGCCATCGGGATTGACGACCTTCAGGAATTCTTCCTTGGCGACGCTGCCATCGGAGTTGGCGTCGAGCTTGGCGAAGTAGTTCTTGTCGTCGCCATCCTTGGCGTCGGCCTTGGTGCTGGTCGTATCCGATTGCAGCATCAGCAGGAGGGCCTGCATCTGCTGCTCGGCCTTCTCGAACTTCGCCTTGAAGGCGTCCGATTCCGCCTTGCTGACCGAACCGTCCTGGTCGGCGTCCATCGCCTTGAACAGCCGCTCGGTCTTCTTGCTGTCGGCGCCCTTCGGCGCGCCGGCCGCGAACTCGTCGAGGCTGAGTGCCCCATCGGCATTGCCGTCGAGCTTTTCGAAGCTCGGTGGTTTTCCGGGCGGTGGCGGGCGAAAGCCCCCAACGCCGCCAATGCTTGTCATGCGATACTCCTGGTTACGCACCGCCCGGATATGGGCGGCGCGGTCGAGTATCGTGGATAATTATTGGTAAATTCCTAGCGGGCTGGAAACCACGCCGGGGCGACCGCTCAGCCTGCCAGCACCGCGGTCGCCTCGATCTCGACCATCGCCTCGGGCTCGACCAGGGCGGCGACAGCGACCACAGCCATGGCCGGGAAATGCCGGCCGAGATTGGCGCGATAGGCCGGGCCGAGCTCGGCGAGGCTGTTGCGATAGGCCTCGATGTCGGTGACGTACCAGGTCAGGCGCACGATATCCTCGACCTTGCCGCCGCCGGCCTCGACCACCGCCTTGATGTTGGCGAGCGTCTGGCCGACCTGCGCGACGAAACCCTTGGCGAAGACGCCCTGGACGTCCCAGCCGACGAGCCCGCCGGTCATCAGAACCTTGCCTTC
>JAESGM010000556.1_pt1 | contig 24309 bp, 26 predicted proteins | sample 9269721 | NCBI WGS metagenome assembly JAESGM01 (sample SAMN15720920, study PRJNA650825) | algae metagenome | isolation source: Komarekiella atlantica HA4396-MV6 and co-occurring heterotrophs from... | place: USA: Theobald House, Kauai, HI | collected 2009-07-29 | reverse complement strand
TGAAGACCATCTCGCTCAAGCCCGCCGATGTCGAGAAGAAGTGGGTTGTGATCGACGCCTCCGGGCTCGTCGTCGGCCGTCTCGCCTCCCTGGTGGCGATGCGTCTGCGCGGCAAGCACAAGGCCGCTTACACCCCGCATGTCGACTGCGGCGACAACATCATCGTCATCAACGCCGACAAGGTGGTGCTGACCGGTCGCAAGCGCGACCAGAAGGTCTACTACCATCACACCGGCTATGCCGGCGGCATCAAGGAACGCTCCGCCAAGTTCATTCTCGAAGGTCGCTTCCCTGAGCGCATCGTCGAGAAGGCTGTCGAGCGCATGCTGCCGCGCGGCCCGCTCTTCCGCCAGATCCTCGGCAATCTGCGCGTCTACAAGGGCGCTGAGCATCCGCATGCCGCCCAGTCGCCCGAGGCGCTCGACGTCGCGGCGCTCAACCGCAAGAATGCGAGGGTCTGACGATGGCCGAGGTTCTCCAGTCTCTCGAGCAGCTCGGCCAGGTCGCCAAGGGCACCCAGGCCGAGGCTCCCGTCCACGTCAAGAAGGTCGATGCGCAGGGCCGCGCCTATGCCACTGGCAAGCGCAAGAACGCCATCGCCCGCGTCTGGATCAAGCCGGGCTCCGGCAAGGTCACGATCAACACCCGTGACCAGGAAGTCTACTTCGCCCGTCCGGTGCTGCGCCTGATCCTGCAGCAGCCGCTGATGCTGGTCGATCGCATGACCCAGTACGACGTGATCGTCACGGTCAAGGGCGGCGGCCTCTCCGGCCAAGCCGGCGCGGTCCGCCACGGCATCTCGAAGGCTCTGACCCATTACGAGCCCGAGCTGCGTGGTCCGCTCAAGAAGGAAGGCTTCCTGACCCGCGACTCGCGTGTCGTCGAGCGTAAGAAGTTCGGCAAGGCCAAGGCCCGCCGCAGCTTCCAGTTCTCGAAGCGCTGATTTCAGTATCGGCTTCTGCCGATATCGATCCGAAGGGGCGGCTCTCGCGAGCCGCCCTTTTTCGTTCAGGCGTTGATTTCCAGCCAGGCGACGAGTTCGGCGCGCTGCCGATGCGGCTGCCGGCCGAAGGCCGCAGCAGTATCGGACTGGCTTCTCCGAGAACTCCGGCGCTCCCGGCGCAGGGCGGTGGCGGCCTCACATCGCGCAGGATGTCCTGACCAGAAGTGTGAACGGATCGATCTGGAATTCCCCTTCGAGCGATTCCCCGAATAGTCTCAGCCATGTCTCCTGAAGCTCAAAAGCCTTGGCTTCCCGCGCTGCATCGCATTCGAATTTCGTCTGGTGCACTTCCTGAAAGTGGTGAACCAGTTCGTGAACAAGGACAGACAGATCCGCTGCGGTTGCGCCGTTCCATGTGTCTCTCAGATAGATGGTGTTCTCACGCGCATCGTAGATCGAGATGATCGTTGGCAGGGCTTGCTGCTGTACCATTTCGGATGCGTATTGCCTGAACCGTAACACGGCGACTTGGTCGGCCGGTTTGAAGACAAGCCTCGGCAATGAGGCGGGTACGGGCTGCCCCAGTTTCGCGCCGACCCAGATCGCAAGGCCCTCGAGCAGCCGTCCCCCCGGATCGAGTTGTGTCTCGCCTATGACGATTTCGAAGCCTGAGCCGAGGCGCAGGCGTTCGACTGTCTCGTCGCGCGCCCAAGCTTCAAGGGGCGAGCATGACACGAGCATGGTAGCGACCGCGATCAGATAGCGTCCGACAGCTTCCATGGCATTCGTCCGCAGCAAATGCCGTCAATTGCGATACTGGCCGTCGGCACCGCCGTGTGTGCTTCACGGCAGGATCGCGTATTCCGCAAGGTAACACGCCTCGGAGGCGACCCCTACCGACTTGCCCGTTCCCGCTGCGTCATCCTTCAGCCATGGCGTGTACCTGGCGGCCAACGGGCCGGATCAGGCATTGGCCTCCAACCAGGCGACGACCTCGGCCTGCCGCGGATGCGGCTTTCCTGCCGAGGGCCGCAGCAGCGTCAGCCGGTCGCCGCTGGGGCGCTCCTCTGCAAAGGGTGCAACCAGCCGCCCGTCGGCGAGATAGGGCGCAACCAGGCTCCGGCGGCCGATGAGGATGCCGGCGCCGACGAGCGCCGCATCGAGCGCCAGCGCGTAGAGCGAATAGGACGGGCCGCGCCCGGCATCGATCCCACCTATGCCGGCATGGCGCAGCCAGCGCGCCCAGTCGTCGCGCCAGACGGCATCGTGCAGCAGGTTCTGGCTGGCGAGATGGGCCGGCATCCGCAACTTCTGGCCGAGGGCCGGGGTGCAGACCGGGAACAGGCTGTCCTCACCGAGCGCGAGCGCATTGGCCGGCGCCTTGGCGAGGTAGAACAACGCCAGGTCGAAGCTATCGTGTCGGCCGGCGGGCGGCTCCTCCATCGCACTGATCGAGATCGCCAGGCCGGGAAAGGCCCGCTGCAGCGCCGGTAGGCGCGGCGACAGCCAGAGCTGGGCGAGGCAGGGCAGCGCGGCGATGGTCAGCGCCCGGCCGGCATGGCTCGCCTTGAGCTCCTGTACGGTGAGCGCCAGTGCATCGAAGGCGGCGCTGAGCCGTGGCCGGGCTTCCTGCGCAGCCTCGGTCAGCGCGACGCCCTGCGGCAGCCGCCGGAACAGCGTCAGCCCAAGGAAGGCCTCGAGATGGCGCACCTGCTGGGCGATGGCGCCTTGCGTCACCCCGATCTCCTCCGCCGCCTTTGAGAAGCTGCCGAGCCGCGCCGCGGCTTCGAAAGCGCGCAACGCATTGAGGGGCGGCAAGGGCGGGCGGGGTGGTCTGACGGGCATGAGCGGCAATCCGGTAGGCCTAGATTTTCTAGCTCTGCCGGCGACGATAACTGGTTTGCGTAAGCGCCGGCAAATCGCTGCAATGGCCGCACGAAACAACACTCTGCGGGGATGGCGATGACGGTGAAACTGGCGCGGCGGAGTTGGGTGCCGGCGGCGAGCGAGGACTATGTGCTGCGGATCGCCGGCGAGGTCGCCGGCCAGGACCGCGCGGCGCGCGAGACACGGCTCGCCAACCTCGTCGCCGAGAACCGCAACATCCACGAGCGCGACTGCGTCAATCTCAACCCGGCGACCAATGTCATGAACCCGCGCGCCGAAGCGGTGCTGGGGCAGGGGCTCGGCACGCGGCCTTCGCTCGGCTATCCCGGCGACAAATACGAGATGGGCCTCGAGGCGATCGAGCAGATCGAGGTGATGGCCGCCGAACTCGCGGCGCAGGTCTTCGGCGCGAACTATGCCGAGATCCGCGTGCCCTCCGGTGCGATCGCCAATCTCTACGTCTTCATGGCGGCTGCGAAGCCGGGAGATGTCGTGATCGCGCCGCCGCCCGCGATCGGTGGCCATGTCACCCATCATGGCGCCGGAGCCGCCGGGCTCTACGGCGTCGTCACTCATCCCGCCCCGATCGATGCTGCCGGCTATACCGTCGATGTCGACAAGCTGCGCGAGGATGCGCTGCGTCTTCGGCCGAAGGTCATCAGCATCGGTGGCAGCCTCAACCTGTTCCCGCATCCGATCCGCGAGATCCGCGCCATTGCCGACGAGGTCGGCGCGATCGTGCTGTTCGATGCCGCCCATCTCTCCGGCATGATCGCGGGCCATGGCTGGCAGCAGCCATTGGAGGAGGGCGCTCACGTCATGACGATGAGCACCTATAAGAGCCTGGGCGGTCCGCCTTCCGGTTTGATTGTCACCAATGACGCAGGCCTAGCCGAGAAGCTCGACGCCATCGCCTATCCCGGTCTCACCGCCAATTTCGACGCGGCCAAGTCGGCGGCGCTGGCGATCACCATGATGGACTGGCAGGAGTTCGGCCGCGACTACGCGGCGATGATGGCGGCAACGGCGAAGTCGCTGGCCGAGGCCCTGGCGGAGCGGCAGGTGCCCGTCTTCGCGCGCGACCGCGGCATGACGACCTCGCACCAGTTCGCCATCGAGGCCGCGCCCTATGGTGGCGGCCAGGCGGCGGCGAAGCGGCTGCGCGCGGTCAACATATTGAGCTGCGGCATTGGCCTGCCGATCGCGGAGGTTGCCGGCGATGTGAACGGTCTGCGCCTCGGTACGCCCGAGATCGTCCGCTTCGGCATGAAGCCCGAGCACATGCCGGAACTCGCCGGCTATATCGCCGACGGGCTGTCGGGCGCGCGTCCGGACGAGGCGATCGCCCAGGACGTGACGGCGTTCCGGCGGAGGTTCGGCAGGCTGCATTTTGTGAGGTGAGGTAACGCAGGCGGATGAAGAGCGCGGGGAACCCTTCTCCCGTGTGGGAGAAGGGCAGGGATGAGGGCCTGCCCTAACCGCAAAAGGCGCTGCAGCTCCGTTGCGGTCAGATAATTGATGGCGGTCCCTCACCCCTACCCCTCTCCCATCCGGGAGAGGGGATCCTGCGCATTACGTCTCAGCCATACCGCCCCAACATCTCCTCCTTCAGAGCTTCCTCCCCGATCACCTGCGCCGCCCCGAGCCAGGCCGCCTCGATCTCGCCCGCGGCATTGCGGACGAGGCGGGCCGGCTCGCCGGGGCTGGCGAAGGCCGAGGCCTTGACGATGCGGCCCTGATCCTCGCCGTCCGGCACGATCTCGCCGGCGTCGAGAAACGGGTTGAACAACGCCGGATTGGCCATCAGCACCTTGCCGTCGACCGGGACGAGATCGCCGGCCCCCCAGATCGTCCAGAGGCGCTTGCGCCAATGCTGCGTCGCCGCCGTCGGTGCACCGTGCTCGGCGAAGGTGCGGAAGATCTGGATCACGCCATCGAGCCAGGGATGGGCGAGGCCGTCGATGGCGTTGGTCAGCACTGAGACGGTCAGGCCCTGTTCCGGCACGGTGACTGTGCGGGTGATGAAGCCCTGGAAGCCGCCGGAATGGCCGACCCAGTCCCAGCCATCGCCGCCGCCCGAGATCGTGCCGAGGCCATAATGGCGTCCCAGGCTGCTCTCGGCGTCGGGCCAGAGGCGGCGCGTCATCTCGCGGCGGCTCAGCGCCGACAGGATGCTGCGTTCGGCCTTCGGCGAGAGCTGGGCGATGTACCGGGCGATATCGGCTGCGGTCGCGACGAAGCCGGCGGCCGAGACCATGGCGTTGCCGGGATTATCGGCCGGAATCACCACGCGCCGGCCGAGCGGCTGCGTGCCGCTGTGGCCCTTCGCCATCGGCCCGGTCCAGAGCGTGATGTCGGGACTGGTCTCCTTCAGCCCGGCGGGCGCGACGATCTCGCGGGCGATCCAGCCCGCATAGGCGTCGCGGGTCACCGCCTCGATGACGAGACCGAGCAGGCCGAAGCCGTGATTGGAGTATTTCAGGCGCTGCGAAGCCGGGAAGACCGGCGGCCGGGCGAGATCGGCGAGAAGCTCGTCCTTGCGCAGATAGGGCTTGCGGTCGAAGAACTGGCCGCAATCGACGCCGTCGCGCAGGAGCCCGGCGCTGTTGGAGAGGAGTTGGGTCAGCGTCACCGCCGCCACATCGGGGTGCAGCCCCTCGACATGGGCGCCGGCCTTGTCGTCGAGCCGCAGGCGGCCTTGTTGGACGAGGCGCAGGATGCCGCCAGCGGTGAAGCTCTTCGAATGCGAGGCGATCCGGAAGCCGTGGCGTGGGGTCAGTGCTTCGCCGGTCGACAGGTCGGCGCTGCCGAAGGCAGCCTCCAAAACGATCTCGCCTTCGCTGGCGATCGCGACTGCGCAACCGGGCTGATCATGGAACCGGCGCTGGAATTCGAGCCAGCTTGCGACATAGTCGAGCGCGGCGGGCAGCCATGGCTTCATCGGGCAGTCCATCATCGAGCGGGGCGGGAGCCGAAGCTTGGCACGGCTGACGGCGCCGCGTCAGCGCCGCAGAGCGCAGGAGCCATGCATTGTTGGTCGGATCGCCTTCGTCCTTGCCCTCGCCGCCGACGCGTGGCATCCGTCCGGGCAACACATAAGGATCGTCACCGTGGACAAGACCGAACTCGCCAAGCTCGAAGCCTATCTCCGCCGCACCTTCGCGAACCACAACATCAGCGTGCGCGCGCGGCTGAAAAAGACCGATTCCGCCGAGGTCTATCTCGCCGACGAGTTCATCGGCATCATCCATGTCGACGACGAGGACGGCGATCGCTCGTTCAACTTCACCATGGCGATCCTCGACGTCGATCTCGACGACTGAGGATCGGCGCTCAGCGCATCAGCCCGTCGATGGTGCGGCGCACGCCGCCGAGCATCACCTGCCAATCGGCGACGATGGCGCGCGGGAAGCGGATGTTCACATCGACGCCGCGGTGGCGGAAGGTCACGCGGCAAGGCTCGTCGAGGCCGCTCTGGGCGGTCTCGACCGGGCAGCGCGCCGCAAAGCCGCGTCCGTCCGGCACCGAGACATAGAGCTCGTCGCCATCATAGGGCGAGCCCTTGCGGAAGCCGCGCACCACCAGTCCGCCCGGATTGGACCAGACCGTCGGCGTCAGGAAACGGGCATAGGTGGAGAGCTGCGTCGCCGGCTCGTTGACCTTGTCCGGCGGACTCAGCGTGATCAGGAGCCGCTTGCGGGTTTCGGGCGTCACCGGCCCGAGGCTCGGCCAGTCGAGGCGCAGGCGCGCCATGCCGACGAGGCGGCCCTCATCCGAATCGGCGCCGGTCAGGTTTTCCGGAATCGCCAGCACAACATCGCCGACGCGCGAGGCCTGTAGTTCGGTTCCGACATCGGGATTGGGCCGAGTGGCGAACAGCGCGAGGCCGGTGCCGCCGAGCCCGAGCATGACGATCGCGGCTGCGAGCTTCAGCAGCGCCCGGTCGCCGCGCGGCAGGACCGGTGCCGGGCGGCGCTTCAAATGGTTACGGATCAGCGCTGCGACATCGGTGGCGTTGCCGAGTGGTTGGCTTTGGTCGGGCGCGGCGTAGAGGCTCATCGGATTCGTCCCCGGGGCCGGCTTGCGGCCCTGTCAGGAAACTGAAGCAGAGCCGCCTTAACACCCCGTAAACCATGACCGGGCCGGCGTGGTTAACCAAAGGTTAAAGCTTCGCTTTCGCGGCTGACGTCCCTGCGTCATGGTTCGCCAGCATCCGCTGGAAGCCGCGCCCGTGACGCTCGAACCCTCCGCCGTCGAGGCCTTGAAATCCCTTATCCTCGGCTTCGCCTTCGCCGGCTTGCTGGCGAGCGCCTTCGAGCTGTTCACGCAGAAGCGTGCGGGTTTCGAGTTGCTGCAGAGCGGCGGCGTCGTCGCTGTTGCCAGCGTGCCGGTGGTGGTGTTCAGCGCGCCCTTCCTCATCCTGCGCAACACCGTGCGCGGCCGGAGGATCGAGGGACGCCCCTTCTTCTTCGTCATGGTGGCGAGCATGATCGCCTCGCTCTGGAGCCTGATCAGCGGCCGGGTCGTGCTCGACCTGCTGATGATGCTCGGAGCCGCTTGACGGGCAGGGCGCCCGCCCTGCAATCCTCCCAATGAAGTAAGGAGGATACGCCATGCCGCTCTATTCGCTCGACGGAACCGCACCCGAGACCCCACCGGAGGGGCAGTGGTGGCTCGCGCCCGACGCTCATGTCATCGGCCGGGTCCGGTTGGCGAAAGATGTCGGGATCTGGTTCGGGTCGGTGCTGCGCGGCGACAATGAATGGATCGAGATCGGCGAGGCCACCAATATCCAGGAAGGCTGCGTGTTCCACACCGATCCCGGCGCGCCGCTCAGGGTCGGCGCCGGCTGCACCATCGGCCACCGCGCCATCCTGCATGGCTGCATCATCGGCGAGAACAGCCTGATCGGCATGGGCGCGACCGTGCTCAACCATGTGAAGATCGGCCGCAACTGCCTGGTCGGCGCCAATGCGCTGGTGACCGAGGGCAAGGAATTCCCCGACAACTCGCTGATCGTCGGCGCGCCGGCGCGCGCCATCCGCACCCTTGACGAGGCCGCCATCGCCGGCATCGCCCGCACGGCCGCGGGCTATTCCGCGCGCTGGAAGCAGTTCGCCAAGGGCATGAAGCGGATCGATTGAGCGCGCGGCGGCTCCGGACCCATCCCTGAAAACGAAGCGGGCCGGCTCCCGGGGAAGGAGCCGGCCCTGGACGTGCCCGGTCGGGGACGGGTGGGTGGGGACGTGACCGGACTCGTCGTCTGGTGGCAAAGCCCGCCCGGACTTCGCCGATCTGGTCGTCGCGCCGGGTTTCGTCCCCGCCCGGCGCGTTGTCTTGCTTAGCGCAGCGAGGCCACCGTCGAGGTCGAGAGGCCGCCGAGCGAGGCCCAGCCGGTGCGGCTCTGGGATTCACGCTTGACGTAGGTGTAGCCGGTCTGGCTCCACGGCAGGATCGCGTTGCGCTTGTTGTCGAGGATGAAGTCACCGCGGTCGGTGCGGATCATCAGCACGGCGTGGCCGGCATTCTCCTCGTCGATCACCACGGTGACGCGCATGGCCCGGCGCGGCACGCCGGCCTCGGCCAGGCGCTGGCGCTTCAGCAGGACGTAATCCTCGCAGTCGCCCTTGCCGTCGGTGGGGATGTCCCAGCGGTCGACCACGCCCCAATGATCCTGGTCGGTGATCGCTTCGATGTCGCGATTGGCCCTGATGTTGGCCGCGACGATCAGCTTCCACAGCTTCGGCGTCAGCTCGACCTGCTCGGCCTCGCGGGTGTCGACGGCGCATTCGCTCGGGCTGCGCTTGCAGAAATCCACCCAGGCATAGGGCGCGCGGGCGTCACCGCCGGCAACGATCGGTGCACTGGCGACCGGCAGGTTGCCGGTCTGCTGCGCCTGGGCGCCGGTCACGCCGGCAAGAGAAATGATGGTGGCAGCGGCAAAGCCGCGAAATCCCCGGAAGCTCGAAAACATGTCGTCCCTTTCCTGTCCCGGGAACGACCATGCTCTTGGGCTGTAGAGATCGCTTGAAATGAAAGCGAGCAATTTTACTGAAATCGAGCCTATTGACGATGAAAGTACTTAGAGAAAATCATGTATAAAAGTGACGGTAAGAATTCTCAGCGCTCGCGTCAGGAAATCTTAACCGTGGCTTTCCTTAACCATCCACTCTCTTAACCATGGTGGAGAGGGGCGACTGTGGGCTCGGCTGGTCGCGCGATCGCCTTGCTGCACGGGACGGAGCTACGGCTGTTGTTGTCGGTGGTTGCGTTGTGCGCCCCGGCGCCGGGCCGAGCCTTAGGGCTGACGAGCTTTTCGGGCGCCGGTCAGTCGGTCGAGCAGCTCTTCCGCGGAAGGGGCTTTCTCGACGGGCTCGGTCGGCAGCCCCGGGCAATCAAGCGTTGATGCGTTGGCGATGAAGTAGCCACTCATCCCGTTCTTCCCGCTAGGGACGGGGTAGCGGCTCTGATCGATATAGCGAATGCTGTACCGGCAACCCTGTCTGAGCTTCTCCCAAAGCGCGGTGCGGTCTTCGCTGCCAAGGGTGGAGATGCCGACCATGAATGTCTGGCCGGCATCGCTGACGATGAAGCGGCCGACCATTGGCTGCGGGCTGGCGGAGCCCTTCTCGACGACGAGGATATCGTCCGATCGCGTCACCCACCATTCCATCGCGAGCCAGACGAGCACGGAGCCCGCCGCCAGCGCGCCTGCCAGCTTCAGCGCTCGTGCGACGGATGCGCTCATGACGACATCCTGCTCCCCGCGGATTCTGCTCGGTTCGGCGTCGGGGCTGCGGACGGAGACCGTCTCGCCCGCCGCCCTCCGATCACCCTGGATGATGCTGTCGAAGACCCGGGGGTCGTCAACACGCGCCTTGCGACCCATCCATAGGCAAATGCGGCGCGATCCGCGCAAGCTGCGCTTTGGTCGGCGAATTGAGGGACGTTACGCGCTGGTTGGCGCTCAGAGCTCGAGATTCTCGTCGAGCGCGTCGGCTGAGAGCGGCATGCGGAACTGGGCGGCATAGCCGCCGTCAAAACGCCGCACGATCATCGCCGCGGTGCCGCCGAGTCGGATTGCCGTGCCCATCTCGAACTGGTGGTCGCTGGCGAAGGCGGCGCCCGACAGCGAGATGTCGATCAGCCGCACGGCGTGCTCGGTGCCATCTTCAAAGGTAACGACGCAGCGCGGATTGCGCGGCACGATGCGTTCGTGACGCCTGTCCTCGGGCAGGCCGAGCTCGTCGCGATTGGCGAGCCAGGTCAGCTGTGCGGTGAATTTCTCGCGCTTGCGGCTGGTCGCGGTGATGGTCATCGCAAAGCCGGCAGACGTGGTGCGCACCGCCGTGCCTTCGATTCGGCCGAGATGTTCGAGGTAGACGATGACCCGGTCGCCGACCATGGGCTTGGCCGGCGCGACCATATGCAGGCCGCCCGGCGAGATGTCGGTGGTCTGGCACGGATATTCCATGCGGTTGGGCAGCATGTAGCGTCCGAGCAGGACGACTTTCATGCGCTGATGCCGCCGGCGCTCGACCGGGACCGAGCCCGTCTTCGGATTTTGGGGCGCCGTCAGCATTGCAGACCTTGTTCCTAACAGGGTCATGCTACCGGCTCGGCGGTTAAGAGGTGGTTAGTGCTATCAGATACGGCCGCCGGGCAGGAGCATCAATTTCGGCCGCTTGTCCTGGGTTGGAGATTCGGCCGGGCGCAGCGCGCGCGCATCCGGCCAGATCATCCTGAGCGAGATCATCCGCATCGAATCGAGCGTGTCGAGGCCGAGCCATTCCGGCGACAGGGCCGGCGAGAGCGCCCCGAGGATACGGGCATGGGTCCGCCCGCGATAGCGCAGCGGCAGCAGCAGCAATTCGAGATGCACCGTGGCGCCGTTCTCGGTCTGCGCCGTAAGACCGGCGACGGCGCCTGCCGTCTCGTCCATCACGGTCTGGACCAGGCGGCGCATGTCGCCCTGCGCCTCGACATCGGGCCAGAGTGCGGTGAAGGCGCGTCCGCGCAGCTCGCGGCCGAACAGGGCGCAGAGCCGCGTGCCGGCGAGGCGGAAGACCGGCCCGATCGGCTCGTTCTCGAGCACGAAGGTGTCGGCCAGCGCGTGGCGCAGCGCGCCCGGCTCGATCTCGCCCCGTTCGGGGGCGCTCCGTTCGCCGCGCAGCGTGTCCCAGTAGTCGAAAACCAGGCGGGTGCTCGGGTTCTTCATGTCCTGTCCAGTCCGGTCTGCGCTGTCCCCAATCGTGCGAAGGCGTGTCAATTCGGATCGCTTTCGTTCGAGGCGGGGACTGTCGGGTCCTTGCGAATCGGGAGGACGCAGCCCGCATGCCGTCTTGCCACGCGACCCGGACAGGGGGAGGCGGCAGGGGTCGTTAAGGTTAAGCAAGGGTTAAGCTTGTGGAAGATCCCTAAAATGCCCCATAAATCGGCTGTCGAATTCGAGCCCGCGCCAAGCGTCGGGGCTCACTGGAAAAGGCGGGGGCGCGGGGGCGTGACCGGCCGGGGAGGAAAAGGGGAGAGCGGTCGCTCTCCCCTTTTCTGTTGCCTGCCGCAGGCCCATGCGCCAGTGAGGGCGTGATGTCGGCGAACCCAGACGATCCCCATGCGCCTCCGGCCCGCGAGCCGGTCTTCAACCTGCCCGGCGCCGTCGTCTGGTTGATCGCGGCCTTGACGCTGATCCAGGGCGCGCGCGAGCTGCTCAGCGCGCGCGACGATTTTCTCCTCGTCTCCTGGCTGTCCTTCGTGCCGGCGCGATTGACGCTCTGGTTCTCGCCCGAGCGCCTGGAGGACATCGCCCGGACGCTGGATACGTCCGGCGCCTCCGATATCGCCCAGCGCCTGCAACTGGTGCGCCTCCTGCTGGCGGATGGCGACGGCCAGCTCTGGACCCTGCTCAGCTATGGCCTGCTGCACGGCTCCTGGCTGCACCTGATCTCGAACGTCGTCTGGCTGGCGGCCTTCGGCAGCCCGGTCGCGCGCCGGCTCGGGGCGGGGCGCTTCCTGCTGCTGATGGCTATCTCGACCATCGCCGGCGCCTTGCTGCACTGGTGGTCGCGCGAACTCGACGTGCTGCCGCTGGTCGGCGCCTCCGCCGGTGTCTCGGGCGCGACGGCGGCGGCGATCCGCTTCGTCTTCTCGCCGGGCGTGCATTTCGGCGGGCTCGGCCATGACGAGGTGGTGCGCGCGATCCCGGCCGAGCCGCTCGGCGGCCTCTGGCGCAACTCGCGGGCGATGCTCTTCGTGGTGATCTGGTTCGTCACCAACATCATCTTCGGCGCCGGGCTGGTGCCGATCCTCGGCGAGGAGACCAGCATTGCCTGGGAGGCGCATATCGGCGGCTTCCTCGCCGGTCTCTTGCTGTTTCCGCTGCTCGATCGCGGGCCGGTCAGGCGCTGAACACAATCTGGGCGGGCAGGGCTTTCCTGCCGCGACCGCCTTGCCGTCGCCTCAGACTTCGCTCACAGTCGAATGAGTCCAAGGTGGCGTCGCGTCGCGGATGCAACGATCCGCGTTCCCGCGCTGCTCCCGTCGAATCCATCAACGAGCGCCGGTCAACGGTGCCGCTACCGTCGGAGGAGAAGTTCATGAACGTCGTTCATATTCTCGGCAACAAGGGCGTCGAGGTGGTTTCGGTGCAGCCCCACCGGACGCTCGGCGAGGCGGCGCGGACCTTGGCCGAGAAGCGGATCGGCGCGGTCGTCGTGACCGGGGCCGATGGCGACCTGCTTGGCATCCTGTCGGAGCGCGACATCATCAAGGCCCTTGGCACGGATGGCGCTGCTGCGCTGGAGACGCCGGTGTCCCGCGCGATGACCGCGAAGGTCGTGACTTGCCGGCCCGACACCAGCATCGACGATCTGATGGAGCTCATGACGTCGGGCCGTTTCCGGCACGTGCCGGTGGTGGATAATGGCCGGATCGCCGGCATCGTCTCGATCGGTGACGTGGTCAAGCACCGCGTCGCTGAGATCGAGGCCGAGAGCCGGGCGATGCGCGACTATATCGCGATGGCGTAACAAGCCACCGCCGTCATGCTCGCCCTTGTGGCGAGCATCCACGTCTTGAACACCACACTGGGTGAGGGAAGACGTGGATGGTCGGGACAAGCCCGACCATGACGAAGAGCAGAGTGCCTCGGCGCCCCGTCGCGTCAGTTCAGCGGGAGGTGATTGGCCGCGACGATCGCTGCGATCTCGTCCAGTGCGCGTTCGGCCGCCTGCCGGCCGAGCGCGATCGCTTCGTCGGCCCGGTGGAAGTCGAACAGGCCGACACGGCCGAGTTTGGGCCCGATCATCACATCGGGCGGGTCGCCGGCGAGGCGCGAGCGCGAGATCCGGTCCTGCGTGATGTTGAAGGCGTCGACCATCACGCCGGCAAGCCCGGGCTGCTGGTCGTGATTGGCCTTGCCGACGATGCCGCGCATGCGCTCGCGCATGCCGCCGAACCAGCCGCTGGCCGGGCGCTGCTCGGCCGCGGGTTCCGGGTCCGGGTCGGCGCCATAGGACTGGATCACCGTGCCGCGCCCGGCCATGTCGCTGTTGAGGTTGACGCAGAGCACGACGTCGGCGCCGAGCGCCCTCGCCACCGTGACCGGCACCGGATTGACAAGCGCCCCGTCCATCAGCCAGCGCCCGCCGAGCTTCACCGGGTCGAACACGCCCGGCAGCGCATAGGAGGCGCGCAGCGCGTCGACCAGCGAGCCGCGGGTCAGCCAGATCTCATGGCCGGTGCCGAGCTCGGTCGCGACCGCGGCATAGGTCTGCTTCAGATCGCTGATGTGGAGGCCGGCAAGGTCGCGTTCCAGCAGGCGCTTCAGCCGGCCGCCCGAGATCAGCCCGGCGCCGCCGAGGTGGAAGTCCATCAGGCCGACGACACGGCGCTTGGTCAGGCCGAGCGCGAATTCGCGCAATTGCTCGAGCTTGTCTGCGGCATAGCAACCGCCGACCACCGCGCCGATCGAGGTGCCGGCGATCACCTCCGGCGCGTAACCGGCCTCGGTCAGGACGTCGAGGACGCCGATATGAGCCCAGCCGCGTGCGGCGCCGCCGCCGAGGGCAAGGCCGATCCGCGGCCGCGTGAACCGTGGGGCCGATTCGGAAACGAGATCGTTCATCGCAGCTCCGCCGCCGCCCAATCCAAAGGCCCGTCTGGCGATGTTCTCCAGTCTCATCGGCGCGATCCCTCCGCGGGAGGATCAGGATCACGCGAGCCGATGAGCGAAAGATGAACGGCGCCGGGACCCTAGGCGGCTATCAGTCGCTTTTGAAGGAAACATGAAAGCTTGGTGAAAGGATTGCCAACGAAGCAGGAAGTCGAGGTTCAGAAGGTCAATGGACCATTGGCCGCGGTTCCGACCGGCTTAACCCGATAGAAGCAGCTGTGGCGCCCGGTATGGCAGCAGCCGCCGTCGCCGCCGACATTGACCTTGATCCAGATCGCATCCTGGTCGCAGTCGACCCGCATCTCGACAATGCTCTGGAGCTGGCCGGAGGTCTCGCCCTTGCGCCACAGCGTCTGGCGCGAGCGCGACCAGTACCAGGCTTCGCCCGTCTCGATGCTCAGCCGCAGCGATTCGGCGTTCATATGCGCGACCATCAGCACCTCGCCGGTTACGGCGTCGGTGGTGACGCAGGCGACGAGGCCGTCGCGGTCGAATTTCGGCGCGAGCACCGTGCCTTCTTCGATCTCGACCTTGGCTGACAGGGTAGGAAAGGCGGTCATGGGAGGATCCTGAGAGTAGGGTCTCGCATATAGGGCGCGGAAAGCGCGCCGTCATTCTCGGGCGGCGCGATGCGCCGACCCGAGAATCTCAGGACCAGAGGACACTGGTTTCCGAGATGCCCGGGTCAAGCCCGGGCATGACGCGCCTTGGCAGGCAGAATCACAGCCCCGGCGACTTCACCATGGTGAAGAAGCGGACCTGTTCGGCGGGATCGCGGAAGCGGCCGGTGTATTGCGTCGTCAATGTCGACGATCCCTGCTTCTGCACGCCGCGCATCGACATGCACATATGCTCGGCCTCGACGAGGACGGCGACGCCGCCGGGCTTCAGCGCCCGCTCGATCGCCTGGGCGATCTGCGCCGTCATCGTCTCCTGCGTCTGCAGGCGGCGGGCATAGACCTCGACGACGCGGGCGAGCTTTGACAGGCCGACCACGCCGCTGCTCGGATAGTAGCCGATATGGACCTTGCCGACGAAGGGCACCATGTGGTGCTCGCAATGCGAATAGAACGGGATGTCGCGGACGAGGACCATGTCCTTGTAGCCGTCGACCTCCTCGAAGACGCGCTCGAGCATGTCGCCCGCATCCTCGCCATAGCCCTTGTAGAGCTCGCGATAGGCCTTGGCGACGCGCTGCGGCGTATCGAGCAGGCCTTCCCGCGACGGATCGTCGCCGGCCCAGCGGATCAGCGTGCGCACGGCCTCCTCGGCCTCGGCTTGCGTCGGCTGCTTGACGATGAACTTGTCTGCGGAGGGGCTGCGAGCCCGCTCTACGGACAAGGACTTAACCACATTATCCATGTGGAGCCTCCCGTTTCTATATGCGCCGGTCTCGCGACCGACAGGTCAGACAAGTTCGCCCGCTCGTCCAGCGAATGACGCGCTCTCCCAAAGAGCGCACCAGCACTCTATATTGGTTGCGAAAGCCGGCAACTCCAGACCCGGCCGGGGCAACCCATGCTGAACGACGTCTACAACAAGCGAATCCTGGAATTGGCAGGAAACATCCCGCTGCTCGAGCGCCTGCCAGCGCCCGACGCGACGGCGACGGCCCATTCGCGCCTGTGCGGCTCGACTGTGACGATCGACCTGACCATGGCCGAGGATGTCGTCACCGGCTTCGGCCACGATGTCCGCGCCTGCGCGCTCGGCCAGGCCTCGTCCTCGATCATGGCCCGCCATGTCGTCGGCTCGACCGCGGCCGAATTGCGCGAGGTGCGCGAGCAGGCGCGGGCGATCCTGAAGGAAGGCGCGGAGGCGCCTGACGGCAAGTGGGCGGACCTATCGGTGCTCGTTCCGGTGCGCGACTTCAAGGCCCGCCACGCCTCGACCATGCTGACTTTCGACGCGGTGGTCGACGCGATCGGCCAGATCGAGGCGAAGCGGCGCGAGACCGTCGCGGGCTGAGTGCTATTTCAGCCCGAAGGCCTGCCGCGTTTCGACCCGCGTCTCGTCGTAGCGGACCCTGAACGCTTTCTCGGCGAGCAGCGCCTTGGCGACGACGCGGCCGATCTTGTCGCCGGCTTCCAGGTCGGTCGGATAATGGAAGCCGCAGACCAGGCGGCTCTCGCCATAGCTCTTGACCCGCTCCTCGAACTTGTCGGCGAGCTCGGGCACGGCTTCGGAAAGCAGCGTGGCGTAGAGCGCAGCGGTCGCCGCATGCGCCGAGGGGAAGGAGGTGCCTTCGGGGCGCCCGCCGGGGCAGGGCTTGACCCTGACCTTGTTCCACATCTGGAATGGGCGGATGCGGCTGGTCAGGCGGTTGACGCTCTTCAGCAGGATGGCGAGCTCGATCTGCGCCTCGCGCATCAGGAGCCGCGTCTCGCGATGGGTGCCCTCGACATAGGCGTGGTCGATGCCGTTCAGGAAGGCGTTGAGCGTCTGATACTGGTCGGCGATCGCCTGCTTCTCGCGCTCGGGCGTGCGGGCTTGGGAGATCGCAAGGACCTTTTCGAACTCGGCGCGGTGCTCCGGCGAGTTCTGGGCCGGCGGCAGGCCCATCACCTTGGCGACGTCGATTTTGCCGGCGTCGAGCCAGATCAGGTAGGGTCTCTGCTGTGCAGCCGCCGGCATGGCCAGGGCCAGGGCGAGCAGCGGCCCGCAGAGGGCGGTGGCGGAGGCAAGGAAACGTGCGCGCATCATGACCGGGGGGTGGGAAGGGCAGAATCGGCGAGGGGCGATGGAGAGAGGTGAGAGGGAGCGGCGAGGTTCGCCTGAGTCATACCTGCCTAAACATGCTGAAAAAAGCCTTTCATGGCGACGCGTCGTTGCGCTTGCTCCACGACGGGGCGCGCATCTGCTCATTCGCGGCTATCAGCTCAGTCTCTCCATGCTGATCGGCCGGCAATGCCGGCACTGGCCGTCCTGCTCGGAATACACCGATGAGGCGATCCAGCGTCATGGGCTCTGGGCCGGCGGCTGGGTCGGCTTTTCCCGCATCTGCCGCTGCACGCCGCTCGGCACCTCCGGCATCGACATGGTGTGCGAGGAACTGCCGCCCGAGGGCGCCTGGTACAAGCCCTGGGCCTATGGCCGCTGGCGCGGGGTCAACGGTCCGGCATCTTGACCGGCGCGCTCGCGGGCTGCTCCGCGATGGTCCGTTGCTGCGGTGCGGATAGAGGCTCGTTGAGCCACATCCGGGCCTTGAGCAGCGACTGGCAGTTGCGCCGGTGATAGGTCTGCCGGTCGAGATATTCCTGAACCGGCTTCGACAGCCACCAGCTCATCGACACCTCCTTCAGCGCCGTCACCTGGTTCGGCACGGCGGGGGGAGGCGCTCCGTCGGCTGGAGCTTTCGCGCCCGTGGCGAGCTCGGTCTGCGGGCTGGTCCGCTCGAAGCATTGCGGTATCTCGCTGCCGGGCGGCACGTATTCGAAGCCTGTCAGCCTGTCGACGATGGCGAACTTGTCCTCGCTCGGGATGGACGGTTCGCCGAAGACGAGGAAGTCGGCGACATTGTCCCTGCCGACCACGCCTGCCAGTGTGGCGAGGGCATAGGAGCCGCGCGCGCCGCGGGTCGACAGCACCGTGTTCACCGGCGCCATGAGCAGCGGCGCCAGCGAGTCTTCGCGCGGGGGCGGGCGCTGATCGCGCTCCGGGTCGGCTATCAGGTCGACCGGATCGTTGGCGATATGGAGCACGACGGGCGCGAGGCCGAAGCGCTTCAGCGCGTCGGCGATCTCCGCCGTCGTCGTCGCCCCATCATTCTCGAAATAGCCGCCGTCGACAGCGCGGAGCGTGACATTGCAGCCGTCGGCGAAGCGTCCGGCCGGCGAGACGATCGGAAAGCGCGCACTGTTCAGGGCTGCGCTCGCCAAAGTGAGGTCGAGGCCATTGCCGCGCGCAATCGCGCAATCCGGCCTTGGCGAGGTCAGTTCGCCGAGGAAGCGCGACGCCTCGAAGGCGTCGACGAACAGCGTTGGCCGCTCGAGCCTGATCTGGGTGGGGGGGGCCAGTTGGTTGGCGATCTGGCTGGCGAGAACGCGCTTGCCGGTTTCCTCCGACGTCGCATTGAGCACGAGCAGCGGAAGCCAGGTTCCATTCTTGCGCGCGTCCTGGCCGAAGCGGCTGAACGACTGGGCGAGGTCGCCGCGCGCCGGCATCGTCTGCGCGCCCTGCGCCGGCGCGATGACATTGTCCTGATAATGGTTGATCCAGCTATTCTCGAGGATGGCGGCGCGGTCGAGGAATTGGCCGTTCGGCCAGAAGCGACCGAGTAGCGGCTCCAGGAACAGGAACGGCTCGCTCGTCACCAGCGCGAGCACCGTCGGCGAGAGGAAGTCCTCGCCGGCGAGCACCTGCAGGCAGTCGCGCCATCTGCTCTGGTTCGGCGTTTTGTAGAAATGCGACGGGCTCTTGTCGATGCAAGGCGGCTGCAGCGCGGTGTCCTTCGAATCCCGGCGCGCATCGCTCAAGGCCGCGACAGCCTGGACCGCGCCGAGCGAGCCACCCGAGACGCCGGAGATCGCGAAGATCCGCTGCCCGAGCAGAGGCACGGCGGCGTCCGGCTTCTCGCAGGCGCGGCCGGGCTGCCGGCAGGGGTTGTCGATGAGCTCTCCAAGGATCGTCGCAGCGAAGAAGGCGGCACGCGAGGCGCCGCCCGCGATCGTCACCAGGACCGGCCGCGGGCAGGTGCCGCCGACGCAATTCGCCTCTTTCCAGGCTGCGACAGCCGCGCCGAATTCCATGGCCGGCTGCGGCTCCTGTTGGGCGCGCGAAACGAGATTCGAATGGCCGCAGGAGTTGGCGGCAAGCAGCCAGGCGGCCAGGAGCAGTACGGTGAAGGGGAAGCGGGTCCTCTGGCTCGCCATCCCGAGCTGCGTGAAGACTGGAATCCAGGCGCCGAGCAGGATGGGAACGAGATAGATGCCGGAGGCTACCGCCAGCACGCGATCACCGAAGGCGGCGACCGCCCCGAGCATCAGCAGGCCGAGCGCGAGCCAGGCGCCGGCGTGCAGGTTCACCACCTCGCGCCAGCTGCTCGCAGTCTTTTCCTCCGTCTTCTTCTCATCCCGGAAATGCGCCTCGGTTCTGGCGATCTGCCGGATGTTCCGACCCCACAGGATGAGATGGGCCGCGACCCCGCAGCCGAGGGCGACATAGAAGCCGGCGGAACCGTTGCGGAGAATGCCTGCGGATAAGGCGAGGGAGCCGACGCCATCGCGCGGCAGGTCGGCCAGCGCCGCCTCATAGCCGCACCAGACCGCGAAGAAGGTCAGGAGGGCGAGCGCATAGGGCACGACGACGACGAAGGCGCGGAAGCGGCGATCGTAGATCGCCATGTCGCGCGGGGTCAGCTCGCGGGACGGTCCGATCAGCCAGGCGCTTTCACCGAGAAGGTGCTCGGCCGAAGCCTGGACGGCGCTGCTCCAGGCGATGATGTGGATGACGAAATAGAGCAGCCAGCGGAACAGCATCTCCCAGAAGCGGGGATAGTCCGTTCCCGGGCCGAAAGCCGGTCCCTGGAAGACCAGGAAGAGGTCGCGCGCCTGTGGAACCTTCGTCAGCAGCACGTAGCCGAGGATGACGGAGATCACGGCGACGCGGCAGGCATAGATCACCCGCAGCAGATCGCCGATCCAGTTGAATGGCCACGAATCCACGTCTCGCAGGACGGGCGCCGCGGCGTCCGATGACATCGCTGGCTGCATGGCAATCGAACCGATTGTGAGGATCGGAAGTCGACGGCATAACCTATCGTCAGCCTAGCCATGGTTGCAACCGGCGAAGCGGCCCTGAAGCGCGCCGGAGATTGCTAGGGTTAATGCGCCTGCTGTTGAGGCGCTTGTTGCTGCGTCGTCATGACGAAACGGACAGCTTGCGACGGGCAAGGCCATTCCTCGATTGCCTGTGTCGCCCCGCTCGTATAGGCGGGGCCGGCGCGCGTGTCGAACCGGCTGCAGGCCGCGCCGCCCCGCTCATTCATGCAGCCGGCCTTGGCTTACGGGGCTTGTATCCCCGAGTGAGCAGGAGCCGATCGATGACGATCTCCCTGACATTTCCTGATGGCGCGCAGCGCGAATTCCCCTCCGGCATTACCGGCAAGGAGCTTGCCGGCGGCATTTCTCCTTCATTGCTGAAGCGCACTGTCGCGATGGCGCTCGACGGCACGGTCGTCGACCTCGGCGACCCGATCACCGCTGATGCGAAGATCGAGTTCCTCAACCGCGAGGATCCGCGGGCGCTGGAGCTGATCCGGCACGACACCGCACACGTCCTCGCCGAAGCGGTGCAGGAGCTTTTCCCCGGCACGCAGGTGACGATCGGCCCGGTCATCGAGAACGGCTTCTTCTACGATTTCGCCCGCAACGAGCCCTTCACCCCGGAGGACTTTCCGGCGATCGAGAAGAAGATGCGCGAGATCATCGCGCGCGACAAACCCTTCACGAAAGAGGTCTGGAGCCGCGACAAGGCCAAGGATTTCTTCGCCAACAAGGGCGAGGCCTACAAGGTCGAGCTGGTCGATGCGATTCCCGCCGACCAGACGCTGAAGATGTATGCGCAGGGCGACTGGATCGATCTCTGCCGCGGCCCGCACATGACCTCGGTCGGCAAGGTCGGCAACGCCTTCAAGCTGATGAAGACGGCCGGTGCCTATTGGCGCGGCGACAGCAAGAACGCGATGCTGACCCGCATCTACGGCACCGCCTTCGCCAGGCAGGAAGAGCTCGACGCCTACCTCAAGCAGATCGAGGAAGCCGAGAAGCGCGACCATCGCCGTCTCGGCCGCGAGATGGACCTGTTCCACTTCCAGGAGGAGGGGCCAGGCGTCGTCTTCTGGCACTCCAAGGGCTGGCGGCTGTTCCAGGAGGTGCTGACCTATATGCGCCGGCGCCTCGCCGCCGACTATGAGGAGGTCAACGCCCCGCAGGTGCTCGACAAGTCGCTCTGGGAGACCTCGGGCCACTGGGGCTGGTACCAGGACAACATGTTCGCGGTGAAGTCGGCCTCGGCCTTCGAGAACCCGAACGACCAGGAGCGCGACCACAAGGTCTTCGCGCTCAAGCCGATGAACTGCCCGGGCCATGTCCAGATCTTCAAGCACGGGCTGAAGAGTTATCGCGATCTGCCGATCCGGCTGGCCGAATTCGGCAACGTCCACCGCTACGAGCCCTCGGGCGCGCTGCACGGGCTGATGCGCGTGCGCGGCTTCACCCAGGACGATGCCCACATCTTCTGCACCGAGGAGCAGCTCGCCGCCGAGTGCATGAAGATCAACGACCTGATCCTCTCGGTCTACGAGGATTTCGGCTTCACCGAGGAGCTCGTCATCAAGCTCTCGACGCGGCCAGAGAAGCGCGTCGGCTCCGACGCGGTCTGGGACCACGCCGAAGACGTCATGAACGGGGTGTTGGAGACGATCGCGAAGCAGTCCGGCAACCGGATCAAGACCGAGATCAACCCGGGCGAGGGGGCCTTCTACGGGCCGAAGTTCGAGTACGTGCTGCGCGACGCCATCGGCCGCGACTGGCAGTGCGGCACGACGCAGGTCGACTTCAACCTGCCGGAGCGCTTCGGCGCCTTCTATATCGGCTCGGACGGCGAGAAGAAGCAGCCGGTCATGGTCCATCGCGCCATCTGCGGCTCGCTGGAGCGCTTCGTCGGCATCCTGATCGAGCACCATGCCGGGCATTTCCCGCTCTGGCTGGCGCCCGAGCAGATCGTCGTCTGCCCGATCACCTCGGATGCCGACGCCTATGGCGAGGAGGTCACCATGGCGCTGCTCTCGGCCGGCCTGCGCGCCCGCGCCGACCTGCGCAACGAGAAGATCAGCTACAAGGTGCGTGAGCACTCGCTGGCCAAGGTCCCGGTCATCCTCGCCGTCGGCAAGCGCGAGGCCGAGGAGAAGACCGTGACCGTGCGCCGCCTCGGCAGCCAAGCCCAGACGGTGATGAGCCTCGACGCCGTGATCGCGGCACTGACCGAAGAGGCGACGCCGCCCGATCTCGTCCGCAAGAAGAAGGCGAGGGCGGGCTGAAGCGGACGCCCTCGCCAAAACCCGTCAGCCCGTGCCAAATAGGCGCGCATGCTGACGGGTTCCTATCGCAAACGGCTCGAAGCCGATCTCAATCGTTGGGTGGGGGAGGGGCTGGTCAGCGCTGACAGCGCGGCCATCATCCGCCGCGCGCTGGCACAGGAGGGCGGCGGCTTCAAGCTGCCGGCGCTGATCGGCCTGTTCGGCGGACTGCTGATCGCCTCCAGCGTCTCGGCCTTCGTCGCCGCGAATTGGGAGGAAATCCCCCGTATCGCCAAGCTCGTCATGGTGCTGCTCGGCCTCGCCGGCGCGCTCGGCATCTCGGCGCGGCTGGAGAGCCGCGGCTCGAACGGCGGCGCCGATGCCGCCGCGACCTGCGGCACGCTGATTTTCGGCGCCGGCGTCGCGCTTGTCGGCCAGATGTACCATCTGCCGACCGACTGGCCGGGCGGGGCGCTGCTGGTCGGCCTCGGCGCGCTGATCGTCGCCTTCCTGCTGCGCTCGAACGGGGCGCTCGTGATCGCGATCGTCGCGATCGGCTGCTGGGCCGGCGGCCGCTGGGATGAGGGCGAGGGCAAGGCCCATCTGCTGTTCTGGCTGCCCTTCCTGCCGGCGCTCTGGCTGGCCGCGACCCGGCATAACCGCCTCGTCCATCATGTCGCGGTTTTGGCTCTGCTCGGCTGGTTCGCGACGCTCCCCGGTCAGCCGGCCTTCCTGCGCTTCGACTATGGGCTGCTCGCCTATGGGCTCGCGGTCTCCACCCTATTCGTTGCGCTCGGTGCGCTGGCGCTCGACCGTGGCGGGCCGGGACTGCTCACCGCCTTCCTGCCCTGGGGGCTGATCGGCCTGATCCTCTCGCTCAACGTCGAGCTCGTCCGCATCCTCGATGCCGACGAGGCACGGCCCGGCACGGCGCAATGGCTGAACTATTTCGCCTATGCGCTGGCGCTGCCGGCGGTCGTCGGCCTCGGTCTGCTGACGCGCGAGCGCCGCTTCGCCCTGCCGCTGGCGCTCGCGCTGTTCCTGGCGCTCCTGGTGCCGGTGCTGTTCTGGAGCGGCGGCGCGGTCAGCATGGCCGGCAAGATCGTCGTCGCGGCGCTGGTCCTGTCGATCGCGATCGGCCTTGTCATTGCCGGCGCGGGCGGCGGCGTGCGCCGGCTCAGCATCGCCGGCTCGGTCCTGTTCGCCATCGCCATCGTGATCCTGCTCTGGCAGACCATCGGCACTTTGCTCGACCAGTCGCTGTTCTTCCTGGTCGGCGGCGCGGCGCTCATCGCCATCGCCAGCGGGATGCGCCGGCTCCTCGCCAAATTCGGCAAGCCGACGGAGGCCGCGCTGTGATCCGCCTGCCATCCGCCGACGCGCTCCTCGGCCGCGTCTCGCCGCTCTGGCGCGGGCTCGCCACCATCATCCTGCTCTGCGGGCTGATCCTGGCCCTGGTCGAATCGCGCGCCGGCATTCTGCGCTCCGGCACCGAGATCCGGCTGGCGACCGCCCCTGTCGATCCGCGCGATCTGTTCCGCGGCGACTATGTCATACTGAACTACAAGATCAGCACGCTGGAGCCGGCGGCGCTCGACGGTGACAAGGCGTTCGAGCGCAACCAGCTCGTCTTCGTCCGTGTCGCGCCCGGCGCCGACGGGCTGGCCGAGGCGAAGGGCGTCTATCTCGCCCGCCCGCCGGCGGCTGCGGGCGGTGCCGTGCTCGAAGGCAGGGTCGTCTCGACCGGCGCCTGCGCGGTCAATGCGAACGGCGACCCCGACTGCAACGCCGGCCGCCGCGCCATCCGCGTCGCTTACGGTCTCGAAAGCTATTTCGTGCCGCAGGGCACCGGCCGCGCCATCGAGACCACCGAGCGCAAGCGGCTCGAGATCGTCGCCGCCGTGTCGAGCTCGGGCCAGGCGGCGATCAAGCGCCTATTGATCGACGGCAAGCTCGTCCATCAGGAGCCGCCTTACTGAGTTATAGACAGTAGGCGAAGGGCGCGGGGAACCCTTCTCCCGGATGGGAGAAGGGCAGGGATGAGGGCCCGCCCTCACCGATAGAAGTCGCAGCGGTGCCGCCTTGCCTTGATAATCAGCGGCGGTCCCTCACCCCTACCCCTCTCCCATCCGGGAGAGGGGATCCCGCGCAAACCGGTCCTTGTCTCGCTCGCAGCCTCGCCACGCCCACGGAACGCTTCCGTGCCGGCGCGCCTTGCTCTAGAGCATCAGCCGATTCCACAACGGATCGGCTTGAGCGATGTACGACATCAGATGGATTCGCGAGAACGCT
>JAESGM010000555.1_pt1 | contig 24340 bp, 25 predicted proteins | sample 9269721 | NCBI WGS metagenome assembly JAESGM01 (sample SAMN15720920, study PRJNA650825) | algae metagenome | isolation source: Komarekiella atlantica HA4396-MV6 and co-occurring heterotrophs from... | place: USA: Theobald House, Kauai, HI | collected 2009-07-29 | reverse complement strand
AGCGCACGACCTGCGCTGGACTGCTTCGCTGCGCCCGCAATGACGGGTCGCGTTCACGGACGGCTCACGACACTGCAATCTCGCCTCACGCGCTGGTGAGAGAACGTGCGCAGCCCGCGTGCTAGCTTCTTCTCCAACAAAAACCCGGAGTACGCCCGTGAGACGCACCCTGATCGCCGCAGCGCTCCTCGCGTTCGCCTGGCCCGCCGCGGCGCAAAATCCGGCCGCCGGCAAGCGCGTCCAGATCTCCGGCGAGATCGTCGACACATGGTGCGCGGTCACCGGCATCATGTTCGGGCTTGGCACCGCGCATCATCAATGCGCGGTCTGGTGCGCGGTCGGCGGCATTCCGGTCGCGATCAGGGACAAGGACGGCCAGTTCTACATGGTGCTGCGCATCGAGAACGAGGATGTCAGCGTCGCCGCGCCCAGGATCGTGAAAATCCAGACCCATGAGGTCACGGTCGATGGCGAACTGTTCGAGCGCGACGGGGTGAAATACCTGCTCGTCGACAAGGTCGCCGACGACAAGGGCATCGTGAATTTGACCCATGACGAGCACGGCGTCGTGCCGTTCGGGGAGTGAACGCCATGCGCCGCCTGCTTTTGTCGCTCGCCATTCCCGCCGCGCTCTTGTCAGCGCCCGCGCTTGCCGCCGAGGCCTGGGGCCTCAAGGACGAGAAACTCGTCTCCTTCAGCGGCCAGGTCGTCGATATCCTGTGCACGCTGAAGGGCGACTGCCCGGCCGCCTGCGGGGCCGGCAAGCGCCAGCTCGGCCTCGTCTCGGAGGGCAGGCTCTACACCGCCGCCAAAAGCAACACGCTGTTTGCCGGCGCGACGAAGGATCTGCTGCCCTGGTGCGGCAAGACGATCGAGATCGACGGGCTGCTGGTCGAGAATCCGGCCATGCCGATCCTGATGGTGCAGGGCATCCGCGAGAAGGCCGGCTTTGGCGATTTCGCCCCGACCGACCAGTTCGAGAAGGACTGGACCGCCGCCAACGGCAAGGCCGGCGAATGGTGGCGCGCCGACCCGACCGCCAAGGCCGCGCTCGCCGAGAACGGCATTCTGGGGCGGAAGGACCTGAAGTGGCCCAAGTGAGCGGGAGCTTCAGCCGCAGGGCGCTGCTCGCCGGATTCGGCGGCCTGATTGCCGGACCGGCGCTGGCGCAGGGGCATCACGGCCATCACGCACCGGCCGCGCCCGCCAGCACCTCGCACGACCGACTGGCGACGCAGTTCGGCGGTCCTTTCAGCCTGACCGACCACAGCGGCAAGCGCGTCACCGACGCCGATTATCGCGGCCGGTTCATGCTGGTCTATTTCGGCTTCACCCGCTGCACCGACACCTGCCCGGTCGATCTGCCGATTATCGCCCAGGCGCTCGACAAAATCGGGCCGCTGGCCGAGAAGGTTGCGCCGCTCTTCGTCACGGTCGATCCCGCCAACGATACGGTCGCCGTAATGGCGGAGTATGTCGCGGCGTTCCATCCGAGGCTCGTCGGCCTGACCGGCAGCGAGGCCGAGATCGCCGCCGTCGCCAGGGCCTATAAGGTGCATCGCCGCAAGCTGACGCAACACCATCACGGCAAGGGCGAATACGCCGTCGATCACGGCTCGCTGACCTATCTGATGGGCAGGGACGGCCGCTTCGTCACGCTGCTGCCGCATAATTCGGGCGCAGAGCGGCTGGCGGCGATCCTGACGAAGTATCTGGGGTAACCGGGTCTCCTCCCGCGGCCCTCATCCCGAGGAGCCGCTTCAGCGGCGTCTCGAAGGATGCTCCAGATGTCTCCCGAGTGAACTGGAGCATCCTTCGAGACGCGCTCATGCTGAGCGCTCCTCAGGATGAGGGCTGAGAGGTGCTCACGCCAGCCAGCCAATCGACCACCCCCTCGCTATTGATCAGGATTATGAAATAATCCGCAGGCGAAATCCCTGACAATTCAGGCTATCGGCCTTGTCATTGTTGCAGCATCGCGGCTTTGATGACCCTGACCGAGCGCACCGTCGAGGACAGCCTGTTCCCCGGTTTCCGGCTTCTCGACGTGGCGGCGTCGGGCGCGCGCATCCGCGTCCGCACGGGCGGGGAAGGGCCGCCATTGCTCCTGCTGCACGGCTACCCACAGACGCATGTGCTGTGGCACAAGGTCGCCGCGCGGCTGAAAGACCGCTTCACGCTCGTCTGCGCCGATCTGCGCGGTTATGGCGATAGCGACAAGCCCGCCACCGACGCCCAGCATCTGCCCTACTCCAAACGCGCCATGGCGCAGGACATGGCCGAGGTCATGGGCGCGCTCGGCCATGAGCGTTTCGCCGTTGGCGCCCATGACCGCGGCGCGCGCGTCGCCCATCGTCTGGCGCTGGACCATGCCGACCGCGTGGCCCGGCTGGCCACGCTCGACATCGCCCCCACCCGCGAGATGTATGCCGGCACCACCGATGCCTTCGCCCGCGCCTATTGGCACTGGTTCTTCCTGATCCAGCCCGCGCCCTTCCCCGAGCGCATGATCGGGGCGGACCCGAAAGCCTACTGGCTGAAGAAATGCGGCTCCGGCTCGGCCGGGCTCGCGCCTTTCGCGCCCGAGGCGCTGGAGCATTACCTGCGCTGCTTTGCCGACCCGGCCACCATTCATGGAAGTTGCGAGGATTATCGCGCCGCCGCCACGATCGACATCGCCCATGACGACGCCGATGCGGGCCGCAGGCTGGCGCAGCCGCTGCTCGCGCTCTGGGGCGAGCACGGCGTCATCGGCAAGTGCTTCGACCCGCTGGCGCTATGGCGTGAGCGGGCCGACGATGTGCGCGGGCATGCCTTGCCGGGCGGGCACTATCTGGCCGAAGAAGCGCCTGACCTCGTGGCGGCGGAATTCGCGGCCTTCTTCGGAGAGACATCATGAGCCGGACCAATCGCGTCTACCGCATCGCCGTCATCGCCGGCGACGGCATCGGCAAGGAGGTCATGCCCGAGGGCCTGCGCGTGCTCGAGGCCGCCTCGAAGAAATACGGCTTCGAGCTGCGGCTCGACCAGTTCGATTTCTCCTCCTGCGACTACTATGCAAAGCACGGCAAGATGATGCCCGACGACTGGAAGGACCAGATCGGCGGCCATGACGCGATCTATTTCGGCGCGGTCGGCATGCCCGCGCAGGTGCCCGACCACATTTCGCTCTGGGGCTCGCTGCTGCTGTTCCGGCGGGAGTTCGACCAGTATGTGAACCTTCGCCCCGTGCGCCTGATGCCCGGCGTGCCCGGTCCGCTGGTCGGCCGCAAGCCCGGCGACATCGACTTCTTCGTGGTGCGCGAGAACACCGAGGGCGAATACTCCTCGGTCGGCGGGCGCATGTATGCCGGCACGGAGCGCGAGATCGTCATCCAGGAGACGATCATGAGCCGGTTCGGCGTCGACCGCGTGCTGAAATACGCGTTCGAGCTTGCCCAGCGCCGTCCGCGGAAAAAGCTGACCTCGGCGACCAAGTCGAACGGCATCTCGATCACGATGCCCTATTGGGACGAGCGCGTGAAGGAGATGGCGAAGTCCTATCCGGACGTCGCGGTCGACCAGTATCACATCGACATCCTGACCGCTCATTTCGTGCTGAATCCCGATCGTTTCGACGTGGTCGTGGCGTCGAACCTGTTCGGCGACATCCTCTCGGATCTCGGCCCCGCCTGCACCGGCACGATCGGCATCGCGCCATCGGGCAACATCAACCCGGCCGGCGATCATCCGTCCCTGTTCGAGCCGGTGCACGGTTCGGCGCCCGACATTTACGGGCAGGGCATCGCCAACCCCGTCGGCCAGATCTGGTCGGGCGCGATGATGCTCGACCATCTCGGCGAACACGAGGCCGCCAAAGGCATCGAGGCCGCCATCGAGCGCGCGCTGGGCGATGCCCGTACCCGCACGCGCGATCTCGGCGGGACGCTTGGAACGGAGGCCGCCGGCAAGGCGATCGAACAGGCGCTGGGCTGAAGCCCGTCGCTGCAACCGCGGCGGGAGGGTGCGGTTTCTCGCTGCGGCCACTTGCCATTCATCGCCCGATCGGGGCACAGGAGGGGTCGACAAGACCCGTCATTCAAGGGGACTGATTGCGAATGGATTTTTCATCCTCGACATTCTGGACGTCGCTGCTCCAGATCATCTGGATCGACCTCCTGCTCTCGGGCGACAACGCCATCGTCATCGCCATGGCGGTCAGGTCGCTCCCGGAGAGGCAGCGCAAGATCGGCATCCTGCTCGGGGCCGGCGCGGCCGTGGGCTTGCGTATCTTCTTCGCGGTCATCGTCAGCTACCTGCTCAACATTCCCTTCCTCAAGGTCGTCGGCGCGCTGCTGCTGTTCTGGATCGCGATCAAGCTCGCCAAGGGTGAGGAGGAGGCCCATGGCGACATCGAGGCCTCGGACAATCTCTGGAAGGCAGTGCGCACCATCGCCATCGCCGACGCAGTGATGAGCCTCGACAACGTGCTGGCGATCGCGGCTGCGGCGCGTGGCCATTTCGAGCTCTTCATCTTCGGCCTGCTGCTGACGATCCCGCTGATCGTCTACGGCGCGCGCCTGCTCTCGGACGTTCTCGAGCGCTTCCCGATCCTGGTCTGGCTCGGCGCGGCGCTGCTCGGCTGGATCGCCGGCGAAATGCTGCTCACCGACATCGCCGTGCTGCAGTGGCTGCAGGTCAACATGGCGAGCTGGGTGACGGTCGTTCCGGTCAGCGACACCGCCCCGGCCGGGCTCGCGGCCGCCAAGGTCCCGTTCTACGGGGCGGCGACGCTGGGCGCGCTCTTCGTGGTCGGCGTCGCCTATATGCTGAAGAAGAAGCCGGCCGACCAGCCGGGCTGAGCCAGGCTTCAGTCGAGCACGATCATCGCGGCGGCCAGGTTTCCCTGGCCGCCGTTTTCGTCGATGAGGCCATGACCCAGCACATGGCTCGGCCGCTCGCGGTCGGCGATCGAGAAGCGGCCATCGGCCAGCAGCGCCACGGCGAAACTCTCCGGCGCGCGGACGAAGCCGGTTCCGAGCGCCTTCACATAGGCTTCCTTGGCGGTCCAGATCCTGGCGAAGGCGAGCGGCCGCGCGGCCTTCGGGAGCGCGGCGAGCGCCGCGCGCTCGTCCGGATGCAGGCTGGCGAGGGGCGGCTCGCCGGCCGCATCGACCCGCTCGACATCGACGCCGACCGGATCGCGCGCCAAGGCCACCGCGACCAGCCCGGCGCGGGTCGCGAGCGAGAGGTGCAGCCCGGTGCCGGCCGGTCGCTCCAGCGCGGGCCGGCCGGCCCCGTCATGCCCGATCGTCACGGCCTCCGGCGGCAGCGAGAACTGCCGCGCGATGAGGTCTCGCGCCATCCCGCGCCGCAGCGCCGAGCGTTCGACAAGGTTTGCCGGGTTGCGCCGCGTGGCGATCAGCCAGGCGACGGGCAGGGAGGACGCCGTCTCGTCGGGACCATGCAGCCAGATCATGCCGGCGAGACTACTCCCGCGCGCTCGCGCTGTCCCGCGCCCTGCGCTGCGATCATGCGACCGGCCTGTTTGCCCCGGTTGACCGCTGCGGCGCTTCGCTCTTGGAAAGGGCATGCCCGAGCAGATTCCGCCATCCGAACCCGGACCCGCCTTCACGCTCACGCTCCCCGGCGCGGCTCTGGGCCTGCGCAGGGTCTCGGTGCTGATGCCCGGCGCCGTCGTCTTCGCGGTCGCCTTCGGAGCGGCGGCCTCGGCCAAGGGCCTCAGCCTGTTCGAGGCTGTGCTGATGAGCGCGGCGGTGTATGCCGGCGTGGCGCAACTCGTCGCGATGGAGCTGTGGCGGCCGGAATGGAGCTGGGGCGCGATCGCTGGTCTCGCCGTCGTCACCGCGACCGTGAACGCCCGCATGGTGCTGCAGGGGGCCTCGCTGCAGCCCTGGTTCAGGCATTATTCCGGCGCGGCCAACGGCCTGCACCTGTTCTTCTTCACCGACGCCAACTGGATGATCGGCACGCGTTACCATGGCGAGGGCGGCCGCGATCTCGGCGTGCTCCTGGGCGCGGGCGTCGCCCTCTGGCTGGTCTGGGTCGTCGCAACGGTGCCCGGCTACCTGCTCGGCGCGCTGGTTGCCGACCCGCGCACCTTTGGCATCGATCTCGTCATGCCGATCTTCTTCGCCGCGATGATCGTGCCGCTCTGGCGCGGCCGGCGCGCCGCCGTGCCCTGGGTCGTGGCCGGCCTCGTGGCGCTGGTCACCGCAAGGCTCGTCGACGGCTACGCCTTCATCATCGTCGGCTCGCTGTCTGGCGCGCTGGTCGGAGCTTTGCGCGATGACGCTGCCTGATCCCGGCGCCTGGGGCGCGATCCTCGCCATCGCGGCGATGGCGCTGGCGACCTATCTCTGCCGCATCTCGGGCGTGGCGCTGATGGCGTTCATCCCGCTGACGCCCCGTGTCCGGCGGGGCCTGGCCGCGCTCCCGGGCTCGATCGTGGTCGCGACCGTGCTGCCGCTGGTCGAGCGGCTCGGCTGGTCGGCGGCGCTGGCGCTGCTGGCGGCCGTCGGCAGCATGGTGATCCGGCGCAGCGAATTGCTGGCGCTGGTCGTCGGCATGGCGGTGGTGTCCGGCGCACGCGCGCTGGGGCTTTGATCGGCCATCCATCACGCCTTCCGATCGCTTCCATCACATCAGATCATCGCCGCCATGTTGACGTGGGTCTGTCGCGGGCAGACGGTGTCGGTCAGCAGAACTGACCAAATCGGAGCGCCGCGATGGCATGGTATTCCCAGACCTGGAGCTGGTTCGAGGGGCAGTGGCACGAGGGCAATCCCGGCATCGTCGGGCCGCGCACGCACGCGCTCTGGCAGGCTTCGGCGGTGTTCGACGGCGCGCGCCATTTCGACGGCGTCGCCCCCGACCTCGACAGGCACGCCGCCCGCCTCAATCGCTCGGCCCTGTCGCTCGGCCTCAAGCCCACCGTGACGCCCGAATTCATCGTCGAGAAGACGCTGGAAGGCGTGAAGAAGTTTGCGCCGGGCACGGCGCTCTACGTCAAACCGATGTACTGGGCCGAGGCCGACGGCCCCTCGACCATCATCGCCGATCCCGAATCGACCCAGTTCTGCCTGTGCCTCTTCGAGGCGGCGATGCCGCCCGCCGCCGCCGGCTTCACGGTGACGCAAGGCGTCTATCGCCGCCCGACCATGGAGACGATGCCGACCGACTCCAAGGCCGGCTGCCTCTATCCCAACAACGCCCGCATCCTGCGCGCCGCCAAGGCGGCCGGCTTCGACAATGCGCTGGTGCTGGACATGCTCGGCAACGTCGCCGAGACCGCGACCTCCAACATCTTCCTCGCCAAGGACGGCGTGGTGCGGACTCCCGCGCCCAACGGCACGTTCCTGAACGGCATCACGCGCCAGCGCGTTATCGGGCTGATGCGACAGGACGGGATCACGGTCGAGGAGTGCAGCCTGCGCTACTCGGATTTCGAGCAGGCCGACGAGATATTCACCTCGGGCAACTACTCCAAGGTCATGCCGGTGACGCGCATCGACAACGTCACGCTCCAGCCCGGCCCGCTCTACCGGAGGGCGCGCGAACTCTACATGGACTTCGCCAAGTCGGCGGCGTGAGGATCAGGGGCCTTGGACCGGAAAGCGCTACGCGAACCCCTCCCCCTCGTGGGGAGGGGTAGGGGTGGGGGGCGAACGACCGGGTAAGCGAACAATTGGAAAGGCGACCCGGCAGCAGCGATACGACTATCCCGACAACCCGATCGCTCTGGCCCCACGCCCCCCACCCCTTCCCCTCCCCACAAGGGGGAGGGGGTTCCGCCGAGGCTCACGAGCTTACTCGTTCGCGACTATCCATCATCAGAAACTGATCTATCGCAGCAGCCTGACCAGCCCGGCTGCCTTCAGCCCTACCGCCACGACTGCGCCATACAGGACGGTCGCCGCAAGCCCGATGCCTGCGAGCGCCACCAATCTTGGCTCCCACGGCACGCCCTGCGCCAGAACAAGTAGCGGCGGCGCGACGAAGCGCGCCATCAGCCCCGCGACCGCGGCCGCCACGAGCACGATCGCCGCCAAGCCGGCCAGCCCCTTCGCCGGGCGGGTCAGCCCGCGCCGGAGCCCGAGCGCGAACAGCAGCCCGACATTGATCCAGGCCCCCGCCGCCGTGGCCAGCGCCAGTCCGGCTGCGCCGAAATCGCGCCAGAGCAGGAGCTTCAGCGCGATGTTGCAGGCGATGGCCGCCAGCGAGACGAGCATCGGCGTGGTCGTGTCGCCGCGCGCCTGAAAACTCGCGACCTGGGTGCGGATCAGCACGATCGCCGGCAGGCCGACCGCATAGGCGAACAGCACCGCGCCAGCCGCCTGGCTGGCGGCCGCGTCGAAACGTCCGCGCTCGAACAGGGCGGCGACGATCAGCTCGGGAATGGCGAGGAAAGCGGCCGCGAACGGCGCGGCCGCGACCAATGTCAGCGCCACGGCCCGGTTCTGCGCCTTGTCGGAGGCCGCGACGTCGCCGGATGCGATGAAACGGCTCATCGTCGGCAGCAGCACCGTGCCGACGCCGATCGCGATCACGCCGATCGGAAGCTGGTAGAGCCGTTCGGCGTAATAGAGCGCGGCATAGGCGCCGGCCGGCAAAAGCGAGGCGATGATCGTGTCGGCAAAGAGCGCGATCTGGACGCCGGCCGAGCCGATCACCGCCGGCCCGAACGCCTTCAGGAACGCTTTCATGTCGGCGTCGAGACGGGGGCGGGTCAGTGCGGCCGCGACCCCGGCCCGGCGCGCGGCGAAAGCCAGCAGGAGCCATTCGAGCAGGCCTGCTGCGGCGACGCCCAAGGCCGCCGCATAGGCAGCGTTCGGGAAGAGGAAGGCGATGGCCAGCGCCGCGATCAGGCAGATGTTGAGCAGGATCGGCGCGGCGGCCGCTGCAGCGAACCGATCGACGGCGTTGAGATTGGCCGAGAGCAGCGTCACCAGCGTGATGAAGGTGAGATAGGGGAAGGTGATCCGCGTCAGCGCGACCGCCAGTTCGAAGCGCTGCGGATCGTTGGCGAAGCCCGGTGCGAGCAGCCCGACCACTTCCGGCATGAACGGCAGTACGACCGCGAGCAGCGCGATCTGCACGATGACGATCAGCGTGTAGACCCGGTTCGAGAACAGGCCGGCCGCCGCCGCGCCGGCCTGCTGGCGGATGCGTGTGAAACTCGGGATATAGGCTTGGTTGAACGCGCCCTCGCCAAAAATCGCGCGGAAATGGTTGGGCAGCCGCAGCGCGACGGAGAACGCATCCATCAGCGCGCCCGCGCCCAGCACCGCCGCCAGCACGATGTCGCGCAGGAAGCCGGTCAGGCGCGAGAGCAGCGTGAACCCGCCGACGGAAAGGATTTTGCGCAGCATCGACAGCCCTTGAGCCCTCAGCCCTCATCCTGAGGAGCCGCATTAGCGGCGTCTCGAAGGATGGTCCAGCGCGCCAACCGTCTTTGCGAGCGTAAGCGAAGCAATCCAGGAGGACGTGGCGCGAGACGCTGGCTTGCTTCGCTTGCGCTCGCAAAGACGGGAAGAGTCTACCGGATCAGCGGCGGCAGGGCGTCGCCGCGCGGATGGTCGACCGTGCGGGCGTCGAAGCCGACCCGCTCGCCGATCAGATAGAGCGGCCGGCGTTTCACCTCGGCGAAGATGCGCCCGACATATTCGCCGATCATGCCCAGCGAGATGAGCTGGATGCCGGAGAAGAACATGATCGAGACGATCAGCGACGGGAAGCCGGGCAGGTCGGTGCCGAAGAACAGCGTCCGCAGCAGGAAGAAGGCGGCGGCGAATGTCGAGATGATGGCGATGACGACGCCGGCCCAGGTCGCGATCTTGAGCGGCACTGTCGAGAAGGAGGAGAGCCCGTCGAAGGCGAAGGAAAACAGCTTGCCGAGGCGGAACTTGGTTTCGCCATGCTCGCGCGCGGCGACGTCGAACGTCACGCCGGTCGAGCGGAAACCGACCCAGGCGTAGAGACCCTTCGAGAAGCGCGCGCGTTCGGGCAGGGCCCTCAGCGCATCGACCACCTTGCGGTCGAGCAGGCGGAAATCGCCCGCGCCCTCGGGCAGTTGCGTCTCCCCGAAATTCGCGAACAGCCGGTAGAACATCTTGGCGAAGTTGCGCTTCAGCGGGCTCTCGTCATCGCGGTCGGAGCGCTGGCCGTAGACGTTGAGATAGCCTTCGCGCCATTTCGCCAGGAAGACGGGAATCGTCTCGGGCGGGTGCTGCAGGTCGGCGTCCATGATGACGACGGCGTCGCCGCGCGCATGGTCGAGGCCCGCCGCGATCGCGATCTCCTTGCCGAAATTGCGGCTGAACGAGACGGCGACGATGCGCGGATCGCGCTGGTTGAGCAGGCGCAGCACCGAGAGCGTGCCGTCGCGGCTGCCGTCGTCGATGCAGATCAGCTCCCAGGACGCAACCTCGCTCGCCAGCACGGCATCGAGCCGCTCGACCAGCAGCGGCAGGTTGTCGGCCTCGTTGTGGACAGGCACGACGATCGAGAGTTCGGGCCGGTCCACGCCGCCGGCGTCGCGCATCGAAAGGGGGGCGGGCGATGACTCGGACACGAAAACGGAAAACCTCTCAACTCCGCCGGAAGCAGCCCGGTCGCGCCGGGGGCTCGACAGCGCGACGCGATCCGCACAAAGACCGTATGCGCGCCGGCCTGCAAGATGACGCGCCACCATTCTGCTGAGTCTGTTACACGATTATCGATGAACCGGGGACAACAGCCGAACATGACGACCGGCTTCGTGCTCTGCGCCGACGATTTCGCCATGACGGACGGAGTCAGCCGCTCGATCCTGGCCTTGCTGGCGGATGGCAGGCTTTCCGCGACCGGCGCGATGACCAATCGCCCGCATTGGCGCAGGCTCGCCGGCGAACTCGCTGCTCATGCCGGCCGCGCCGATCTCGGCCTGCATCTCAATTTGACCTGCGCCGCGCCGCTGAGCGCGATGGCGCGCCTTGCGCCCGGCGGTGAACTGCCGAAACTGGGCGAGCTGGCGCGGGCGGCCGCCTCCTCGGCCGAGATTCGCACGGAAATCGCATTGGAGATCGACCGCCAGCTAGACGCATTCGAGGATGCGCTCGGCCACGCGCCCGATTTCGTCGACGGGCACCAGCATGCTCATGTGCTGCCCGGCATACGCGGCGCGGTGCTGGCGGCGGTCGCGCGGCGCTACCCGGCGGGCGCGGTCTATCTGCGCGACCCGTCCGACCGGGCGGGCGCCATCCGGGCGCGCGGCGTCGCCGTCGCCAAGGCGCTGGTGATTTCCGGACTCGGCTTCGGAATGCGCCGCGCGGCGACGCGGCGCGGCATCCCGGTCAATCGCGGCTTTTCGGGCGTTTCGCCCTTCGATCCGTCGCGCGATGTCGCCGCCGATCTGGCGCGGTTTCTCGTCCGGCCCGGCCCGGCCCATCTGGTGATGTGCCATCCGGGCTTCGTGGACGACGAACTTGCCCGGCTCGACCCCGTCATCGCGACGCGACCGCTCGAACACGCCGCGCTTGCGGCCTTCGCGCCGCCATCCGGCCTCGCTCTGCAGCGGTTCGCTGCGCTGCAATGATCGCAAACGTCGCAATCGAAAATTTACCGCGTTGAGCCAAGATCACGGTTGAGGGTGCGGCTTTTGTCGCGATCCGTCTTTCAGGCCGGCGGCAAGGGCATCTACGCAATGAGTTTGTTCAGGCGAGCGGAGACATCGACCGCTGGCGCCCCCGCCGCCTCCGCACGAGCCGGTTCTCTCAGCACCCAGATCGCCGGCGCGGCGGTTGCCATCGTCGCCATCGCGATCGTCTTCGTCGTCATCGCCGTGGCGCGCTACAATGACGGCAAGACCCGCGCCGATCTCGAGCAGAAGATGACGGCGCTGACGCTGATGGTCGTCAACGCCTCGCCCTCGCTGATCCTCGCCCGCGACTCCAACACGCTGGGCTACATCCTCGAATCCCTGCGCGGCGACCCGGATTTCGACGCCGGCATCGTCGCCGACGACGTCTCGACCCTGGCGAGCGCCGGCCGCACCGAGGAGGCGCGGCTCGGTCTGACGCCGCGCGCGCTCACCGCCGCCCTCGGCCGTGCGCCATGGGACGCGCTGATGGAGAGGACCTCGGCCGAGATCGAGGACAAGACCTATGTCACCAAGCTTCATGTGGTGAAGGTCGGCGGCCATCAGCGCCAGATCGGCTACATCGCGATCCGCTTCGACAAGACCCGCCTCGTCGCCCGCGCCGCGCTGGAGCAGTTCGTCACCATCGGCATCGGCATCCTGATCCTGCTCATACTGGGTCCGCTGCTCTGGTTCTCGCTGTCGCGCACCATGAAGCCGCTCAAGAGCATGACGCGGGCGATCGTCTCGATCTCGGACGGCAAGCTCGACACGCCCATCGACGCCATGGGACGTCGCGACGAGATCGGCGCCATCGCGCATGCGCTGGGCATCCTCAAGGTCAGTCTGGCGGAACGCGCCACGCTGCAGGAAAAGCAGCATGTTTCCGCCGCCGAGCGCCGCGACCATCAGCAGCGCGTCGATCAGTCGATCGCGCTGTTCCGTGCCGAGGTCGGCGTCGCGCTCGAAGCCTTCAAGAGCAATGCCGACCGGATGAGCGAGGCCTCCGACGGGCTGGCCCGGGTCGCGGCGGAATCCTCGGGCCGCGCCGCGCGTGCCGCGCAGAACTCGCAGGGCGCCTCGGCCAATGTAGAGAACGCCGCCCAGGCGGCCGAGGAGATGGGTGCGGCAATTCGCGAGGTCGAATTCCAGGTCCGCCGCGTCCGAACCGAGATCGTCGAGGCGGCCTCGGTGTCGCGCGACACGGCGGGCTCGGTGCGCGCTCTCGACGAGACGGCGCGCGCCATCGGCGAGGTCGTCAACCTGATCCGCGACATCGCCGCTCAGACCAATCTGCTCGCGCTCAACGCGACGATTGAGGCGGCCCGCGCCGGCGAGGCCGGGCGCGGCTTCGCGGTCGTCGCCTCTGAGGTCAAGAACCTGGCCTCCCAGACCGCCGACGCCACCGACCGCATCGTCGCCCAGGTCGGCGCGATCCAGAGCGCCACCGGCGAGGTCGTCGGCGCCATCGGCAACATCGCCGAGCGCATGGGCGCGATCGAGAACTTCGCCAATTCGGTCGCGACCTCGATCGAGCAGCAGGCCATCGCCACGGGCGAGATCGCCAGCGGCGTCGCCATGGCCTCGTCCTCGGCGCTGTCGGTGTCGAGCGATCTGAGCGTGCTGGCGGATTCGGTCGAGGAGACGGGGCGCTCGGCCGAGGAGGTCAGGGGCGCGGCCGGCGAGGTTGCCGCCCAGGCGCTGCGCCTGCGGACGACGGTCGATCAGTTCCTGCGTTCGGTCGCTGCCTGATCACAGCGCGGCCGCGATCGCGCTGATCCGGCTGCGCAGCCAGGCGTTGGCCTGGTCGTTGCGGGCCTGCGGATTCCACAGCATCTCGATGCGCCATGCCGGCAGCGGCAAAGGCAACGCGAAGCTGACGAGCCCGGTATCCGCGAAGCGCGCCGCGATACGGCCCGGCAAGGCGGCCACGAGATCGCTCCCTGACAGCAGCGCCGGCAGCGCCAGCATATGCGGCAGCGTCACCACGATCCGCCGCGACAGGCCGCGCTCGGCCAGCACCCGGTCGATCTCGCCGGTCGCGTCGCGCCGCACCGAGACGAGCGCATGCCGCTGACGCAGATAGGCCTCGAGCGTCATGGCGCCGTCCGTCAACGCCGGATGACCCGAGCGCGCCACGCCGACGAAGCTCTCGCGGCACAGGCGCTGGCGGACCGAGCGCTCCGGCGGCTTCTGGAAGACGCCGAGCGCGAGATCGATGACGCCGCGGTCGATCAGCGCGCCGATATCGTCCTTGTCGTAGCCGACGATCCGCAGCTTCGCGTCCGGAGCTTCGTGCTCAAGCGCGGTCAGGAAAGGCGGCAGCAGCACCGTGGTCGTATAGTCGGTGCTGGCGATGGTGAAGATCTGGGCCGTGCCCGCCGGGTCGAAGGCGAGGCTGGGGCTGAGCGCCTGCCGCAACTGGGCCAGCGCCGCCGCGACGGCAGGCGCGATCTGCAGCGCCTTCGGCGTCGGCTGCATCTCGCCGCCGGCGCGCACGAAAAGTTCGTCGCCGAACAGCTTTCGCAATCGGCCGATCGCCCCGCTCACCGCCGGCTGCCGCAGGCCAAGCTGCGCCGCAGCCAGGCTGATGCTGCGGGTCTGGCGGACCGCGTCGAAGGCGACCAGCAGGTTGAGGTCGATGCCATGGAGCGTCATCGCTGTCAGCAATACCGACTATCGCATTCGGCGCATAGACGCCGATCGCCCCGCGCGACATTTGGGATGGACAGGAGGTGAGACATGTCAGACCCAGCCGCGATCGTCACCCGCTTCATCATGCGGTTTCTCGGCGAAGCCGATCTGGCGGCAGCCGACGCCACCCTGCATCCGAAGGTGCAGGGCATCACCGGGCTGAAGCCGATGGGCCCGATCGACGGGCGCGAGGAGTACAAGGCCATCGTCACGGCCTTCGTCGCCGCGTTTCCGGCCGAGAGCCCGGTCGAGATCATCGACCAGTTCGTCTCGCAGGACGGCACGCGCGTCGTGACGCGGTTTCACTCGCGCCAGCGCCATGCCGGGGACTTCTTCGGCGTCGCCGCGACAAACCGGGTGATCCTGTTCGACGAGACGCATGTCGCGCGCGTGCGGGACGGGCTCATCGTCGAAAACATCGTCAGCGCGACCAATCTCGAATTCGAGATGCTGATGGCGCCGGTCCTGACCCCGATGATCTTGAAGTGAGGCGCCGCGCCGCTGCGGCGGGCAGGGAGACGAGAGCGTGAAACACCTGCTGATCGCGGGCTTTGGGCCGGGAATCGGAGCGGCCGTCGCCCGCCGCTTCACCGCTGAAGGCTTTTCGCTTTCGCTCCTGGCGCGCGGGCGCGACGCATTGGACGAGGCGGCAGCGGGGTTTGCAGCCCAAGGCGTCGCTGCTCGTGGCTTCGTGGCCGATCTGTCCGACACCGGCTCGATCCAGCACGCGCTGGCCGAGGCGGTTGCGACATCGGGGTCTCCCGATGTCCTGATCTACAACGCTGCGCGCTGGCGCGAGGCGAAGACCATGAGCCTGCCGCCCGGGGATTTCGCGCAGGATCTGGCGCTGGCCGTCACGGGAGCGCTCGTCTGCGCGCAAACCCTCTATCCGGCGATGCAGGCGCGCCGATCGGGAACGATGCTGTTCACCGGCGGCGGCCTTGCGCTCCATCCGGGCTCGGGCGCGGGCGTCGCCTCGCTCACCGCCGGAAAGTCAGCCCTGCGCGGGTTTGTCCATGCGCTCGCGGGCGAACTTGCGCCCGAGGGCATTCATGTCGCCACGGTGACCATCGCCGGGCAGGTCGCTTCCGGCACGGCCTTCGATCCCGACATCATCGCGGGGCACTACTGGGACCTGTATCTCCAGCCCGGCGGCGCCTGGGAGGTCGAGCGCGTCTTTCGGGGCTGAGCGGGGCGACCGCGAGAAACAAAAACGGGGCCGCGAGGCCCCGTTTCCCTGTCCAACGGCTGGAAGGCTTCAGGCCTTCGCCGCGCCGTCATACATCTCCGCGACGTACTCCCAGTTCACCAGGCTCTCCAGGAAGGCCTTGAGATAGTCGGGGCGGCGGTTGCGGTAGTCGATGTAGTAGGAGTGCTCCCAGACGTCGCAGCCGAGGATCGGGCTCGCGCCGTTGACCAGCGGGCTCTCGCCGTTCGGGGTCTTGCTGACGGCGATCTTGCCGCCCTTCACCTCGAGCCACGCCCAGCCCGAACCGAACTGGCCGACGCCGGCGGCGACGAAATCTTCCTTCATCTTCTCGACCGAGCCGAAGGAATCGGCGATCGCCTTTTCCAGCGCGCCGGGAATCTTGCCGCCGCCATTGGGCTTCATCCACTTCCAGAAGTGGAGATGGTTGTAGTGCTGGCCGGCATTGTTGAAGACGGCGGGGTTCTTGCCGTGGGAAGCCTTGACGATCTCCTCGAGCGATTTGCCCTCGAATTCGGTGCCCTTGATCGCGTTGTTGCCGTTGGTGACGTAGGCCTGGTGATGCTTGTCGTGGTGGTACTCCAGCGTCTCCTTCGACATGAAGGGCTGCAGCGCGTCATGGGCGTAGGGCAGATCGGGCAGGGTGAAGGTCATCGGGCCTCTCCTTGGGCTGCTCCAGTCGTGCGGACCGGAAATTCGTCAATTCCGCGAATGGCTTGGTAATGAAACGAGTGGGCCGCGATACGGTTCCGGCGGCGGGCCCGTGATCGGATCCGCACCGGCATCGTGCCGAAGGCCCGGCGGAACCTCCCGCCATTCATCCTCTAGTTAAGCCTCCGCCCGCGCCGCGGCAACCGGTAGCGCGGGCGCGTCCGGCATGTCCCTGGCGGCGCGCCGTCGGAGATCGGTCCGGCGGTGCTTCGCCTCACTGATGCCCCATTCATTTTGCTATCGGTGCGCGCTATTGAAACTCTCTCTTATTCAATACGTTAGATGATCGACGCCAGCGGGCGCGTCGCCGGGCTTCCTGAAGGATGCCTCGCGAAGGATACTGCCAGGGACATCGCATTGAGCATCATCTTCCTTGTGCTGGGTTTCGGTTTTCTCGCCGGCGGCGCTTATGCCATCGTCGAGGGCTGGCCTTATCTCCTGATCGAGCGCGGCTTTACGCTGGTCATCACCGGGACCGTCCTGATGACGGCGGGCGTCGTGCTGCTCGCGCTGTCGCGGGTCATGGCTGAGCTGCGGCGCGTCCGCGCCCAGTTGACCAACGCGGTGATGGCGGTCTCCGTCGCCTCGATGGCGAATGCTCCTGAAGAGCGCGAGCCGGCTCGGGAAGCCGCCGCTGCCTCGCTTGCCCTCCCGGCGGCGCTCGGCGGTGTCGCGGCCGCTGGTGGCGTGCTTGCAGGGGCCGCTGTCGCGACGTCGGCGGCCGCCGAGGATCGCGATCGGAAGGATGCGTCCTCCGGCGAGGTCGAGGCCGCGAGGCGCGACGAGGAGCCCGATTTGTTCGCGGCCCCGGAGCAGTCCGGGGCGGCCGGCGCGATTGCCGAACCCGAGGCGGCCTGGCCGCCCGCGCAGTGGCGGGAAAGCGAGCCCGAGGCTGCCGCCGCGCCGGAGACGCCGGACGTGCCGGATACGGCCGCGACGCTGCCGGTGGCTACGTCCGACGAATTCGCCGCCGCGCTGACCGAAGCGACAGGCGAGGCCCGACCGCGGGAAACCGAAGCCGACGCGGCCCCGGACTGGAGCGAGCCGGCGCTCGCTCCGGAGCCCGACATGACGCCGGCCGAGCCCCCGGCGACGACGATGTCATCGATCGACGAGGATTTCGACCGGCTGCGCGACAGCCTCGCGCTCGGCGGCAACCGCTCGGGCTGGGACGCCGGGGCCGCGCCGACGCTCGCGGGCGAACGCCGCGAGCCCGCCGAAAGCGAGATCGACGCTGCCGCCGACTGGATGACGGCGATCAGGCCGGGGCAGGAGCGCTGGTTCGGAACGCCTCTGGCGACGACGTCGGAGCCCGAACCCGTTTCGGAGCAAGAACGCGCCGCGGAGCCTGAAAACGCAGCGGAGCCCGACTTTCCCGTCGAGCCGCCGGTCTGGCCGCCGCAGACGCGCGAGGCAGCGCCGTTCGAGCCGGAAGACGTGCCCGCCGGGGACCTCGTCGCTCCGGGCGACACCGGGACCGCGCAGCCCGCCGCCATGGCGGAGCCCGAGCCGGACGACGACGAGCTGCAGGGGGAGCCCGAGCCCGAGGCGCTGCCGAGCTTTGCGCTCCTGCCTGATCCGGATCTGCCCGATGCGGAGCCCGCCGACCATTCCAGGTCCGAATCCGAGCCCGATTTCCGGTCGCCCGCCGAGGCCGCCGAGCAGTCCGCGCCTGACGGTTCGACCGAGCCTGCGGTCGAGCGGCAGCCCGAGCCCGTCGAGCCCCCGGTCCCTGCCGCCTCCGAGGAGGGCGTGGTGGGGGCCTATCAGGTCGGCACGGCGCATTTCACCATCTATGCCGACGGCTCGATCCAGGCGCGCACGCCCGACGGTGACTACCGCTTCGCGTCGATGGACGAGCTCAAGACCTATCTTGCCAGCGAGAAGAGCCGGCTGGGAGCCTGATCAGGCGCTTTCCGGCTCCGCCTCGCCCCAGCGCGGCCCGACGGCCTCGATCGCGAAGGCGTAGGCGAGCGCGGTCTCCTTGAGCGAATCGAAGCGTCCGGCCGAGCCGCCATGCCCGGCCTCCATGTTGGTGTGCAGCAGCACCGGCCCGCCGCCGGTCATGGTCGCGCGCAGGCGCGCCACCCATTTCGCAGGTTCCCAATAGGTCACGCGCGGATCGGTCAGCCCGCCCATCGCCAGGATCGGCGGGTAGTGTTGCGCCCTGACGTTGTCATAGGGGGAGTAGCTCGCGATCGTCGCGAACGCGGCCTCGTCGCGGATCGGATCGCCCCATTCCGGCCATTCCGGCGGCGTCAGCGGCAGGGTCTCGTCGAGGATCGTGTTGAGCACGTCGACGAAGGGCACTTCGGCGACGATGCCTGCGAACAGCTCCGGCGCCATGTTGGCGACCGCGCCCATCAGCATGCCGCCGGCGCTGCCGCCCTGCGCCACGATCCGTCCACGCGCGGTGAAGCCCTCGTCGGCCAGCATCTCGGCGGCAGCGATGAAGTCGGTGAAGGTGTTGGTCTTGTTCTGGCGCTTGCCGTCGAGATACCAGGCCCAGCCCTTGTCCGTGCCGCCCCGGACATGGGCGATGGCGTAGACGAAGCCGCGATCGACCAGGCTCAGCGGCCGCGTCCGGAACGAGGCCGACATCGCCGAGCCATAGGAGCCGTAGCCGTAAAGCAGGCACGGCGCGCTGCCGTCGAGCGCGAGATCGGCCCGGTGCAGCAGCGAGACCGGCACCAGCGCGCCGTCCTTGGCCCTGGCGAAGACGCGCCGCACGCGATAGGCCGCCGGATCGTGGCCCGACGGGATCTCCTGCCGCTTCAGCAGCCTGCGTTCGCTGCTCGCCATGTCGTAGTCGAAGGTCTCGGCCGGGCGCGCCATCGAGGCGTAGATGAAGCGGATCGTGTCGGTGTCGAACTCGTACCCGGCGTCGAGCCCGAGACCATAGGCCTCCTCGTCGAAGGCGATGCTCGTCTCCGCGCCGCCTTCGAGATCGCGGATCACGATGCGCGGCAGGCCGTCCTCGCGTTCGAGCCGGATCAGCCGGTCGCGCAGGCAGACATGGTCGAGGATCAGGCGGCCCTGCTTGTGGGCTACGAGATCGCGCCAGTTTCCGGGCGCGGGATCGGCGACCGGGGCGGTGACGATCTTGAAATCCTCCGCGCCGCTGGCATTGGTCAGGATCAGCAGGTCCTCGCCATGGTGCTCGACCTCGTATCGCCGCCCGGCCTGGCGCGCCGCGACGATCCGGGGCATGGCGGCGTCATCGGCGAGATCGAGGATCATCGTCTCGGACGTGTCGTGATCGCTGCTCTCGATCAGCAGGAAGCGTCCCGACTGCGTCGCGCCGATGTCGACGAACATGCCGGCGTCGTGCTCCTCGTGAAGCAGGTCGTCCGCGCTGGTCTCGGTACCGATGCGATGGCGGAAGACCTTGGACGGCCTGTGGTCGGCATCGAGCGCGACATAGGCGAAGGAGCGGCTGTCCTTCGCCCAGACGATGTCGCCCGTCGTGTCCTCGATCCGGTCTGGCAGCTCGGCTCCGGTTTCGAGGTCGCGGACCCTGATGACATGAAGTTCCGACCCGGCCTCGTCGGCGCTCCAGGCCAGCAGCCTGTGATCGGGGCTGTGCTCGGCGTCGGCGAGATCGAAGAAGTCCTTCCCTTTGGCGAGCGCGGACGCATCCAGCATCACCTGCTCGCGACCCTTGCCAGCCCTTGGCTTGCGGCAGATCAGCGGATGCTCGCCGCCCCGGCGGTAGCGCGAATAGTAGAGGAAGGGGCCGTCAGGCTGAGGCACGCTGGACTCGTCCTCCTTGATGCGGCCGCGCATCTCGGCGACGAGGTCCTTCTGCAAGCCCTTCGTCGAGGCCATCATCTTGCGGCAATAGGCATTCTCCGCGTCGAGATGGCGCTTGATCGCTGACGGCAGCCGCCCGGGGTCGCGCAGCACATCCTTCCAGTTCTCCGCCCGCAGCCAGGCATAGTCGTCGTGCAGCGACGTGCCGTGCACGATCGTGGTCTGCCTCCTTATGGGCGCGCTGGGTGGCCGTGGCGGTTTGCGCGGCGCTGCCGCAGCGTTGTCGTCCAGGCCCGGGTTCGCACGCATCGCCGCCATCTCATGTCCCGCAGAGGCCCGAGAGGTAGAGGCGTCAATCCAAGTTGACAAGACAGCCGCGTCGCGCGGCGATGCAGCCGGATTGGTATTTCAGTCACCATAAACACGCCCCAGTTGTTGAAATAGTTCCATTCAGTGACCGTATTCGCGCCCCAGGCATTGACTTGCAGCGAAGTTAACTTTGGACTACATCGGGTTTGGTTGTTCCTCTCGGGATGATTCCATGTCTGGCGGTTCTTGACCGATCGCTTTGCATGACCGTCGCTGCCGAAAATGGCCCAGAAGGGCGAGCATCCATGCCTAAAATCGGTCCAAAAATCACATAAGGAGTGAGGCCACATGGCTGATAATGACGGTTCGGATTTCATCGAGCTCACCGCGGACATCGTCTCCGCCTATGTCTCGAACAATTCTGTGCCCGCGTCCGAATTGCCTGGTCTGATCAGCGATGTGCATGCCGCGCTCGGCCGCGTTGTTGGCGGCGTCGCCCCGGTTGTGCCGGCGGAAGCGCCAAAGCCCGCGATCCCGATCAAGAAGTCGATCACGGCAGACTATCTGATCTGTCTCGAGGACGGGAAGAAGTTCAAATCCCTGAAGCGTCATCTTCGGACGCAGTACAACATGTCGCCGGAGCAATATCGCGAGAAGTGGGGCCTGCCGCCCGACTACCCGATGGTTGCGCCGAACTACGCCGAGGCCCGCTCTCAACTGGCCAAGAAGATGGGCCTGGGACAGCAGCGCCGCAAGCGGCGCTGAGGCCTGGCTCGCCCGCGGCGCCCGCGCCGCCTGCCTGTTCTTGAAAGCCGCTGGTCCCGCCAGCGGCTTTTTTTGTGGCTGCTGCCATCGCCGTGTTCCTCGGCGTGCTTGGCTGAGCCTTGCCGACGCCAAGGGCCTTGCCAAACCAGAATTAGGATTATATTCATATACTCTCCCGGTTGCAGGCCGACCCTTCGAAAACCAGAGAGGGAACATATCATGAACATAATCGATTGCCGGCGCGGCGACGCCGTGCAGCTGACGGCATTGGCCCGCCTGAGCGAATCCGCTGCGGCGGCGATGGCGGGGCTTCCGGTGCAGTGCCTGCGCGGCCCGGCACGGGGCGGGTCAGCCGCGACGCAGGCGCGTCAGGTGGCGATGTATCTTTCCCATGTCGTGTTCGGGCTCTCGTTCAGCCGGGTCGGCATCTGCTTCGGGCGTGACCGCACCACGGTGCGCCATGCCTGCCGTCTGGTGGAGGACGGACGCGACGACGACGCCTGCGAATTCGGTCTGACGGCGATCGAACTCGGCCTGCTGGCCATCTCGGCTGCGCTGTCGCCCGTCATTCACCAGGAGATGGTGCGATGAGCGCGGAGCAGCAGGATCAGGACGCCCACGCCCGGCTGCTGCGGCATCTCGGCCAGCCAGGGGCGTTCGGGCTCGTCTCGGCGCTCGGCTGCGGCCGGCTTTCGCTGGGCCGGACGGTGAATGGCGCCACGCTCGGCGCCGGCTATGCGCCGATGGCGGCGGCCGACAGCCTCGTCGCCGATGGGCTGGCCTGCTGGAGCGGGGCGGGGCGTTCGCGACGCCTCATCCTCTCGGGCGGCGGCGCTGCGCCCGGCCGTGCGCTCGCCAGCCGGCTGATCCCGGTCGACGGCCAGCAGCGGATGGTGCTGGTCGACGAGCGCGAGAGCCCGCTGCTCTGGCTGCATCGCCGCATGGGCAAGGACGGCAAGCCGCAGATTTCGGCCGCCGAATTCGCTGCGGGCGAGCGCTTCCGGGCCGATCTGACGCTGGCCCGGATGCTCCCGCGCGTCACGATGAACTGGGATGCGGCGTCCTCGCCAGACGATCGCGGGCAGGGCGGGCGCGACCCCGCCGGCGCCTCGGACGCCTCGCTCGCCGCGCGCCAGCGCGTCCGCCAGGCCTGCGACCGGCTCGGCCCCGAATTGTCGGGACTGGCGATCGACGTCTGCGGCTTCCTGAAGGGGCTCGATCTGGTCGAGCGGGAGCGCCGCTGGCCGGCGCGCTCGGCCAAGATCGTCCTGCGGCTGGCGCTGGCGGGACTCGTCTCTCATTACGGGCTGGGCGAGCGCCTGTCGCGTCCGCGCCGCTCTGTCTGGCAGGCGTCGGACGCCAGGCCGCGCCTCATGCCGGAGGCGGGGGCGTGAGGGTCAGGCCTCGGCGGCGGCGCGCGCGTCGGTCTTGATCCGGTCGATCATCGCGCGCACGCCGTTGGAGCGCTGCGGCGTCAGATGGGCCGCGAGCCCAAGCCGCTCATAGGTCGCAAAGGCGTCGGTCGCCGCGATTTCGCCGGCCTCCCGGCCGGAGTAGATCGCCAGCGCCAGCGCCACGAGGCCGCGCACGATATGGGCGTCGCTGTCGCCGCGGAAATGCAGCCGCGTCGCGGGTCCCGGTCCGCCCTCGCGGCTCGCCTCGAGCCAGACCTGGCTGGCGCAGCCGCGCACCTTGTTGACGTCGTTATGGGCCTCCTCGGACAGCGGTTCGAGGTCCTTGCCGAGTTCGATCAGATAGCGGTAGCGGTCGTCCCACTCCTCGAGCAGGTCGAAATTGGCGATGATCTCGTCGAGGCTTGCGCTCATGGGCCGTTTGCTTGCCGGGTGTCGCTGCGGTGGCTTAAGCCCTGCGTCTTCGGCGCGTCAGCCGCCGCCGTCAAGCTCTCGCAAGGCCGCAGGCCGACGCTCAGCGGATGCCGGCGGTGGTCTCGCGGGAGTCGGCGCCGCCGCGCGCGGACGCGGCCTGCAGGGTCAGGTCGAGTACGCGCTTGCGCGTTTCCGGGTCCAGCCCGGCAAGGATCTCGGCCGCCTCGCGGGCCGCCGTGACGCCCTGCGCCGCGCTGCGCGCGTCGATCTGGCCGGCGATCCTGGCCGCGGCGCGCACTGTCCCGATCGCGCCGTCATCGGTCGAACGGCTGCCATGAACGGGCGAATTCAGCGCGATGACGCCGATCACCGCAAGGCTTCGCAGGATATAGGCCATTTCCGTATCCCTCATCTCCGGCGGGCGGCCGCGGCCTGTCCCTGATGTGCCGGATCATAGGCATGCAGGCCCCAAGATCGCGTCTGCGGACAGGTTCGCATTTGAATCGAATGCCGCGTTCCGTCTTCAGCTTCCGTTCACCCTGCTTGCAACATCGAAACCGGCCGATCATCTGCGTTATTCCAGTTCAAATATATGATTTGATTGACATTTTTAGCCTGTGAAACATTGGGTCGGCTCCTCCGTGCGCTGCGTCTTTAAGGGCGGCTTAAACCGGCGCTGGCGAGGATCGATCCAACGCGGGCGACAAGGCCCGCACATGGTCGGGCGTATCAGGACTTCATGACGATCAGGGCAATCAGGACACAGGTGGCGGCGATGGTGCACCCATCCGTGCTGCCGAATTCGCTGGAGCGCATGCGGCATGAGCGCTTCATGCTGACGCGGCTGGCCGTCGGTTCGCTCGGGCTCGGCCTGGCTCCCGCCTATATCGCATGGCGCGGCGCGCTCGGCGGCCTCGAGGCGCTGATCGTGGCCGCCGCCGCCCTGCCGCTGCTCGCCATCGTCGTGCTCTCGCGCACCGGCCGGCTCGACATCGCCCACTGCATCTCGGCGGGCGCGCTGGCAATCTTCATCTGCGCCATGGCCGGCATGACCGGCGGCGCGACCTCGCCGCTCCTGCTCTGGCTGGCAGCCGTGCCCGCCGAGGCGATGTTCTTCGGCGCGCGCCCCTTCGTCGCCCGCGCCAGCGCCATCGCGGCGATCGCGCTCGCCAGCGTCATGACGCTGCATCAGCTCGGCGTCTTCGCCGCGCCCGCGCCGTGGACCTCGGGAATGATGCCGGCCTTCGTCACCATCGCGATCCTGCATTCGATGGCGATCGCTGTCGGCTTCCTGCGCCGCCGCGACGACGAACTGCGCGAGCACCGCGCCTCGGATGCGCGCGCCCAGCTCCTGCTCGACCATGTCGGCGATCTCGTCACCTGGCACGACGCCGCCGGCGCGGTCGTCTTCGCCAATGCGGCCGCCCGCTCGCTCACCGGCGCCGACCCGGTCGAACT
>JAESGM010000554.1_pt1 | contig 24414 bp, 22 predicted proteins | sample 9269721 | NCBI WGS metagenome assembly JAESGM01 (sample SAMN15720920, study PRJNA650825) | algae metagenome | isolation source: Komarekiella atlantica HA4396-MV6 and co-occurring heterotrophs from... | place: USA: Theobald House, Kauai, HI | collected 2009-07-29 | reverse complement strand
AAGAAGCTCAAATACGTCTACCAGACCTCGATCAACGCCCCGCGCCAGAAGACGCAGGCGATCATCAAGCAGGCCTGCCAGAAGGCCGGCATCGACCTCGAGCTCAAGTCGGTCACCGCGTCGGTGTTCTTCTCGTCGGACGTGGCCAACCCCGACACCTACACCAAGCTCTATGTCGACATGGAGATGTACACGACCACGCAGCCGCAGCCCGATCCGGAGCGCTTCCTCAACCAGTTCGTCTCCTGGGAGATCGCGACCAAGGAGAACAAGTGGCTGGGCCGCAACGTCTCGCGCTACAGCGATCCGAAGGCCGACGAGGCCTACAGGGCCGCCCAGAAGGAACTCGACCCGGCCAAGCGAGCCGCCTTGCTGATCACGGTCAACGAGATCTTCTGCGAGGCGCATGTGATCCTGCCGCTGCTCTCGCGCACCCGCGTCGCGGCCTCCGCGACCAACCTGATGCACGACCATAGCGGCTGGGACGTCGATACCTGGAACGTCGCCGCCTGGTATCGCGCCTGAGCTTGACAACGAGCCCCCGCGCGGCCAGTGCCGCGCGGGGGCTTATTCTTTCCTACCGCGCCCCGAGTATCGACGCGCATCGGCGGCGATGCGGACCCGAACGTCCGCCGCGACCCGTTCACCAGGGCCGCATCGCAAGCGTCCAAAAGAGACATAGTCCATGGCGAGTTACCTGCTCCGACGACTGCTGATCGCAATTCCGAGCCTGCTCGGCATCAGCCTCATCCTGTTCACGGTGCTGGCGCTGGCGCCCGGCGACCCCTTCCAGGAGATGGCGACCAATCCCAACGTGCCGCCCGAAGTGCGAGAAGCGCTGCGCGAAAGCTTCGGCCTCAACGATCCGGTCATGGTGCGCTATCTGCGCTGGCTCTCCGCGATGGCGCAGGGCGACTGGGGCTTCTCCTTCGCCAGCCGCATCGACGTCGACGCGCTGATCCTGCAGCGCGTCCCGACCACGCTGTTCATCGTGGGCACCTCGCAGCTCGTGGCGCTGTCGATCGCGCTGCCCGTGGGAATCTACGCCGCGACGCGGCCCTATTCGATCTTCGACCAGATCGCCAACACGCTGGCCTTCGTCGGCTTCTCGCTGCCGACCTTCTTCACCGGCCTGCTCTTCATCCTGGTCTTCTCGGTGACCCTGGACTGGTTCCCCTTCGTCTACCGCTCCGACCTGGCGGCGACGGGCTGGCGCTGGTACTGGGAGATGTTCCGCCAGGCGATCATGCCGATCATGGTGCTCGGCCTGTTCCAGGCGGCGTCCTACACCCGCTATGTGCGCTCCTCGGTGCTCGACGTAATCCGGCTCGACTACGTCACCACCGCCCGCGCCAAGGGCCTGAGCGAGCCGCGCGTGACCTTGCGCCACATCACCCGCAACGCGCTGATTCCCGTGGTGACGCTGGTCGCGCTGCAGATGCCGGCCGTGTTCGGCGGCGCCATCGTGACCGAGCAGATCTTCCGGATTCCCGGCATCGGCTCGCTTTTGATCGACGCCATCCTCGCCAACGACACCCCCGTCATCATGGCGGTGACCTTCGTGTTCGCCTGCCTCGTCGTCCTGTTCAACCTCATCGCGGATATCCTTTATGGCTGGCTCGACCCTCGCATCTCCTTCAGCTGATCCCGTCGCCGGGGCGGCCAAGGCGAACGCGCCCGTCTCGCCGGGGCGCGAGACCTGGCGCCGCTTCCGCCGCCACCGCCTCGCCATGGCGAGCACCGTCGTGCTCGGCCTGCTGATCATCGGCGTCGTCGTCGGCCCGTGGATCTGGACGGTGCCGATCAACGAGATCGACTTCTCGGCGCAGCTCCAGACGCCGTCCTGGAAGCACCCGCTCGGCACCGACGATCTCGGCCAGGACCTGCTGGCGCGCGTGATGTATGGCGGGCGCATCTCGCTCGCCGTGGGGCTCGCCGCCATGGTGGTCGCGACCCTGGTCGGCGTCCTCGTCGGCGCGATCGCCGGCATGTCGAAGCGCTATATGGACCCGTTCCTGATGTGGGTGACGGATTTGTTCCTGTCGCTGCCGCAGCTGCCGCTGCTGCTGCTGGTGATCTATCTCTTCCGCGAGCAGCTCAAGGCGGTCTTCGGCGTCGAGGGCGGCGTCTTCGTGCTGATCGTCATCGTCATCGGCGGGCTGCGCTGGATGCCCGTGGCGCGGCTGGTCAGGGCGCAGTTCCTCTCGCTGCGCGAGAAGGAGTTCGTCGAGGCGGCGCGCGCATCGGGCGCGTCGAAATACCACCAGATGGTCCATCACATCCTGCCCAACGCGATCGGGCCGGTGATCGTCGCCTCGACGATCGAGGTCTCGTCGGCGATCATCGCCGAATCGACCCTGTCCTTCCTTGGCCTGGGCTTCCCGCCCGACATCCCGACCTGGGGGCGGCTGCTCTTCGACGCCAAGGACCAGCTAGACGCCGCGCCGCACTGGGCGCTGTTCCCGGGCGCCGCGATCTTCCTGACCGTGCTCTCGATCAACTTCATCGGCGACGGCCTGCGCGATGCGCTCGATCCGCGCCGCGTGACCTGACGAGCGGAGCGAAACCATGACCCAGCCCATCCTCTCCGTCTCGAACCTGACCACGGCCTTCCGGGTCGAAGGCGTCTGGAAGCCTGTCGTCCGCAACGTCTCCTTCGACATCGCGCCGAAGGAGACGGTCGCCGTCGTCGGCGAATCCGGTTCCGGAAAGAGCGTCACCGCGCTCTCGATCATGCGGCTGACGCCGGCCGGCAACAGCCGCGTCGAGGGCTCGGTCAAGCTGAACGGCCGCGAACTCCTGACGCTGCCGAATTCGGAGATGCGCAAGATCCGCGGCGACGACATGGCCATGATCTTCCAGGAGCCGATGACCTCGCTGAACCCGGTGCTGACGATCGGCTTCCAGATCGCGGAATCGCTGATCCTGCATCGCGGCATGTCGCGTTCGGCGGCCGAGGCCGAAGTCGTGCGCCTGCTGGAGAAGGTCCGCATTCCGGCGGCGAAGTCGCGCTTCAACGAGTATCCGCACCGCTTTTCGGGCGGCATGCGCCAGCGCGTGATGATCGCGATGGCTCTCGCCTGCAAGCCAAAACTCCTGATCGCCGACGAGCCGACGACCGCGCTCGACGTGACGATCCAGGCGCAGATCCTGCAGCTCATCAAGCTGCTGCAGGAGGAGGAGGGCATGTCCGTGCTCTTCATCACGCACGACATGGGCGTCGTCGCCGAAATCGCCGACCGCACGGTGGTGATGTACAATGGCGAGGCGGTCGAGACCGGCGACACGCCCGACATCTTCGCCCGCGCCAGGCACCCCTACACCCGCTCGCTGCTCTCGGCCGTGCCCAAGCTCGGCGCGATGGAGGGGCGGACCCGGCCGATGCGCTTCCCCGTGGTCGACCGCGCGACGGGCGAATCCGACGTTCCCGTGGAAGTGCCCGACACCGTCGAGGCGGCCGCCCGGCCGGTGCTGGAGGTCTCGGGGCTGACGACGCGCTTCGACATCCGCACCGGCATCCTCTCGCGCGTCACGGGCCGGGTGCATGCGGTCGAAAACGTCTCCTTCAGCGTGCAGGGCGGCGAGACGCTGGCGCTGGTCGGCGAATCGGGCTGCGGCAAGTCGACCACCGGGCGCTCGGTGATGCGGCTGATCGAGCCGCAGGCGGGCTCCGTGCTGCTCGACGGCGTCGACATGCTGACGCTCGACCAGACCGCGCTGCGCGAGCAGCGCAAGCGCATGCAGATGATCTTCCAGGACCCGTTCGCCAGTCTGAACCCGCGCATGAACATCGGCGCCGCGATCGCCGAACCGCTGCTGATCAACAAGCTCGCGACGCGGACGCAGGCGCGCGAGCAGGTCGACGAGTTGCTGCGCCGCGTCGGGCTCAACCCCGACATGGCCAACCGCTTCCCGCACGAGTTCTCCGGCGGCCAGCGCCAGCGCATCTGCATCGCCCGCGCGCTCGCGGTCGAACCCCGGCTGATCGTGGCGGACGAATCGGTCTCGGCGCTCGACGTCTCGGTGAAGGCGCAGGTGATCAACCTGATGCTGGAGCTGCAGGCGCGCATGAAGCTCGCCTATCTCTTCATCTCGCACGACATGGCCGTGGTGGAGCGCGTCAGCCACCGCGTCGCGGTGATGTATCTCGGCGAGATCGTCGAGATCGGCCCGCGCGCGGCGATCTTCGGCAATCCGCAGCACCCCTACACCAAGCGCCTGCTGGCGGCGGTGCCCGTCGCCGATCCGATGCGCCGGCACGACAAGCGCCCGGTCTCCAACGACGAGATCAAGAGCCCGGTCAGGCCCGCCGACTACGTCCCGCCCGAGCGCATGTTCCGGGAGGTTTCGCCCGGCCATTCCGTAATGGTCTGGGGCGAGGAGTGGGAGAGGCCGACGCCACGCGACGTCGCGGCCTGACGACCGCCGCCAACGGCCGTCAAGGCATGACATACCGGAATGGCCGGGCGCGAAAAACGGTCGCCGACAGCGGCCGCGGACGGGCTAGCATCGGCCTGCGATCGACCTGACCGGAGTAAGCCTGTGGCGCAGAGCGCAGTGTCCAATGCCGCCGATGCAGAAGCCGCGGCCGCCGCCGTCAGCGGCTGGCCGGATCGGCTTTACGCCATCCTGAAGGCGGCCGATGTGCGCCAGATGGCCTTCGTGCCCGATGCCGGCCACAGCGCGCTGATCCGGCTGTTCCAGGCCGACGCCCAGGTGAAGAGCAATGTGCTCACCACCGAGGAGGAGGGCATCGCGATCTCGACCGGGGCCTGGCTCGGCGGGCAGCGCTGCGTGCTGCTGATGCAGTCGAGCGGCGTCGGCAACTGCATCAACATGCTGTCGCTGCCGGTGATGACACGCGCGCCGCTCCTGATGCTGGTGACCATGCGCGGCGAATGGGCCGAGTTCAATCCGTGGCAGGTTCCGATGGGGCGCGGCACGCAAGGAGCGCTGGAGGCCGTCGGCGTCCGGGTGATGCGGGCCGATACGGCGGAAGACCTCGTGGATACGGTCGAGGCGGCCGCCGCGCTGGCCTATGAGGGCGACCAGCAGATCGCGGTGCTGATCGGCCAGCGCCTGCTCGGCAAGAAGAAGTGGTGAGCGCGATGGCAAACTCCCGGACCGCCCCGCTCGGCCGCCGCGCCGTCGTCGCCACGTTGCTGAAGGACCGGGGCGATACGCTCGTCGTGACCGGGCTCGGCTCGGCGACCTATGACGTCCACGCCGCCGGCGACCATGACGGCAACTACTATCTCTGGGGCGCGATGGGCGGGGCTGCGCTTGTCGGCCTCGGCATCGCGCAGGCGCAAGCCTCGCGGCGCGTACTGGTCATCACCGGCGACGGCGAGCAGCTGATGGCTTTCGGCGCGCTTGCCACCATCGCGGTGGCCAAGCCGAAGAACCTCGACATCGTGGTGATCGACAACCAGCATTTCGGCGAAACCGGGATGCAGGGCAGCCATACCGGCCATGGCATCGATCTGGCCAAGGTCGCAGGCGTCTGCGGGTTCGCGACGGCAGAGACGCTGACCGCAGCGAGCGAGGTCGAGGCGCTGGCCGCGACGCTGCAAGGTGCGGCCGAGGGTCCGCGCCTGTTCGTCATCAAGGTCGCGGCCGAAAACCCGCCGCGCTCCCTGCCCTCGCGCGACGCGGTTTACATCAAGAACCGGTTCCGGGGTCATCTGGGCCTGCCGCAGGGCTGACGTGACATTCCCGTCCGCCACCCACCGCGTCATCCCGGACGTAGCGAAGCGAAGCTCCGGGATCCATCGTAAGGCACGGTGGCGCTTTATGATGGATCCCGGAGCTGCGCCGCTGCGCGGCTTGTCCGGGATGACGCGGTGGTTTTGAACGCAATAACCAAACCAAAAAACACGAGGAAACGACCCCTATGGATATGATCGGTTTCGTCGGGCTCGGCCGCATGGGCCGGCCCATGGCCTCCAACCTCTGCCGCAAGGGTTTTCGGCTCGTCGTGCATGACGTCAACCGCGAGGCCGTCGACGAACTCGCCTCGCTGCAGGCGCGCCCGGCCGAGTCCGCCGGAGAGGTGGCGGCGCAGTCCGACGTCATCGTCACCATGCTGCCGAACTCGGCCATCGTCGAGCAGGTCGTGGCCGGCCCCGGCGGCGTGCTGGAGCATGCGAAACCCGGCAGCGTGATCATGGACATGAGCACGATCGACCCGCTCGTCACCGATGCGCTGGCAAAGCGGGCAGAGGAGAAGGGGATCGGTTTCGTCGATGCGCCGGTCGGGCGGCTGGCGGCGCATGCCGACCGGGGTGAATCGCTGTTCATGGTCGGCGGCACGGATGCCGATTTCACGCGCGTCAAGCCGCTGCTGGAGGGCATGGGCACGACGATCCATCATTGCGGCCCGGTCGGCTCCGGCACGCGCACCAAGCTGGTCAACAACTACCTCGCCGTGTCGCTGTGCCAGATGAATGCCGAGGCGCTGGCTCTCTCGCAGCGCTTCGGGCTGACGCTGGAGACGACGCTCGACGTGCTCTACGGCACCACGGCCGTGAACGGCCAGCTCAAGGTCAACTGGCCCAACAAGGTGCTGATCGGCGACACGGAGCCCGGCTTCACCATCGACCTGGCGCATAAGGATCTCAGCCTGATCGTGGATGCCGCCAATGCGGCGAAGGTGCCGATGCCGCTGGCGGCAGCCGCGCGCGAGGCCTTCAGCGCGGCGCGCGCCGGCGGCTTCGGCGGGCGGGACTTTTCCGCCATGGTCGATGCGCTCTGCCATCAGGCCGGCATCGAGAAGCCCCGGCTGAAGCGCTGACGGAGGACGGCCATGAAGCTCGACGGCAAGGTCGCGGTGATCACGGGGGCGGCGCGCGGGCTTGGCCGCGCCTGCGCCGAGCGTTTCCTGCAGGAGGGCGCGAAGCTCGTCCTCGCCGACATCGACGGCGAGGAGCTGGCCCGCACGACGGATGCGCTCGGGCGGCCGGAAGCGGTGCTGGCCGTGCCGACCGACGTGACCAAACGCGCCGAGGTCGATGCGCTGGTCGCTGCGGCCGTCGCGCAATTCGGGCGGCTCGACATCATGCTCAACAATGCCGGCATCGCCCGCAGCCAGCCTTTCCTCGACATCGCCGAGAGCGATTTCGACGCGGTCATCGGCGTCAACCTGAAGGGCGCGTTCTTCGGGGTGCAGGCGGCGGGCCGGCAGATGGTCGCGCAGGGGACGGGCGGCGTCATCATCAACATGTCGTCGATCAACGCGCTGCTCGCCAACCCGAACCTCGCCACCTACGCGATCTCGAAGGGCGGCATGAACCAGCTCACCTCGGTCGCCGCCGTCGCGCTCGCCCCGCACAAGGTCCGCGTCGTCGGCATCGGGCCCGGCACGATCCTGACCGAACTGGTCGAGAAGGCCGTGATGACCTCGGACGAGGCGCGGCGCGCCGTGCTCTCGCGCACGCCGATCGGCCGCTGCGGCGAGCCCTCGGAGATCGCCGCCGTCGCGGCGTTCCTCGCCAGCAGCGACGCATCCTACATGACAGGGCAGACGATCTATCCCGATGGCGGGCGGCTGGTGCTGAACTATACCGTGCCGGTGACGGAGGGCTGAGCCGGTTGGCTTGCGCTGGCCCGCTCCGTGCTAGGATGACGCCATGACGCGCAGCATCGACCTCAACTCCGATCTCGGCGAGGGTTACGGACCCTGGCGCGCCGGCGACGACGCCGCCATGCTCGATCTCGTCACGAGCGCCAACATCGCCTGCGGCGGCCATGCCGGCGATCCCGAGACGATGGTGGAGACGGCCGCGCTGGCGAAGGCGCGCGGCGTCGTGGTCGGCGCGCATCCGGGCTATGCCGACCGCGAGGGTTTTGGGCGCCGCATCATCCCCTGCACCGCGCGCGAGATCGAGCGCTTCACCGCCGTGCAGATCGGCGCGCTGATGGGCGCGGCCGCGCTGGCGGGGGCCACCGTGGCCTATGTCAAGCCGCATGGCGCGCTCGGCAACCTCGCCTGCGACGACCGCGACGTGGCCGACGCGATCGCGCGCGCGGTCGCCGCCGTCTCGCGCGATCTCGCGGTGCTGGCGATCTCTGGCACCGAACTGGAGCCGGCGGCGCGCGCCTGCGGGCTTGCGGTGCATAGCGAAATCTTCGCCGACCGGGCCTATCTGCCGAACGGACGGCTGGTGCCGCGCAGCCGGCCGGGCGCGATGATCCACGACGCGCAGGCCGCCGCGCGGCGGCTGGTCGACTTTCTCGACACCGGCCTGATGCCGGTGCTGGAGGGGCCGGCGATCCGGCTCGCGGCGCATTCGATCTGCGTGCATGGCGACAGCGCAGACGCAGTCGCGATGGCCGGGACCGTGCGCGAGACGTTGATGCAGGCGGGCATCACGATCGCGCCCTTCCTGCCGCGCCCGGCATGAGCGCGCCCGAACAGGGCTTTCCGCGCTTCCAGCCGGTGGCGGAGCATGCCGTCCTGGTCGAGCTCGGCGAGACGATCGACGCAGACGTCAACGCGCAGGTCCGGCGGCTGGACGCGGCGCTCGCGGCCGCGCCGTTTCCAGGCTTCACCGAGGCCGTGCCGGCCTATGCCAGCCTGCTGGTCGGCTTCGACCCGCTCGTCAGCGACCACGGCTCGGTCGAGACGGCGATGACTTCGCTGCTGCGGAGGCCGGCGACCCTGCCGCCCAAGGGCGAGCCGCGCGAGGTGCTGGTCTGCTACGAGGACGAGTTCGCGCCCGATCTCGACGCGGTCGCCAAGGCCACCGGCCTGTCGCGCGAGGCGGTCATCGCGGCGCATCTTTCCGGCGACTATAGCGTCTTCATGTACGGTTTTGCGCCGGGCTATGCCTATCTCGCCGGGGTGCCGGAGGCGATCCGGCTGCCGCGCAAGCCCGCGCCGGTTCGCGGGATCGCGGCGGGCAGCGTGCTGATCGCCGGGCCGCAATGCCTCGTCACCACGCTCGTGATGCCGACCGGCTGGCACATCATCGGGCGCTCGCCGACGCAAATCCTGCGCGAGGAGACCGGCAAACCCTTCCTGTTCGAAATCGGCGACGACGTCGCCTTCCGCCGGATCGACCGCGCCGGCTTCGACGCGCATCGTCGGGGCCGCTGAGCCATGGCCGGCGCCGTGATCGAGATCGTGCAGGCCGGCCCGCTCGTCACCGTGCAGGATGGCGGCCGGCCGAAGCTGATGCGCTATGGCGTACCGGCGTCCGGGCCGATGGACCGCGGCTCGTTCGCCATCGCCAATGCAGCGCTCGGCAATCCCGAGGGCGCGGCGGGGATCGAGGTCTCGGTCGGCGGGCTCGCGCTCGACTGCGTCGAGGGCAGCGTCACGATCGCGCTGGCCGGAGGCGGCTTTCGCGTCACCCTCGACGGCCATGAGCACCCGTCCTGGATCGTGGCGACGCTGGCGGCGGGCATGCGGCTGACGATCAGGCCCGGCCTGTGGGGGAACTGGACCTATCTCGGCTTTGCCGGGCGGCTCGACGCAAAGCCGTGGCTCGGCAGCGTCTCGACGCATGGCCCCTCGGGCTTCGGCGGCGGCAGGCTGGCGGCGGGGCAGCGCTTTGCGATCTCCGACGCGGAGCGCCGCGAGGCGCGGGTCGGCGAACTCGACTGCCCGGTCTCGGCAAGGCCGCGCCACACAGTCAAGGTCGTGCTCGGACCCCAGGACCGGTTTTTCGCGCCCGAGACGATCGAGACGCTGCTGTCGGCGCCCTTTACCCTGACCGGCGCCTATGACCGCATGGGCGCGCGGCTGGCAGGCCCATCGCTCAGGCCGGACGCCGTGCTCGACATGCCGTCCGAGCCGATCATGCGCGGCTCGATTCAGGTTTCGGGCGACGGCGCGCCGGCCGTGCTGCTCGCCGACCACCAGACCACCGGCGGCTATCCCAAGATCGCGACGGTCATCGCCGATCATCTCGACGGCTTTGTCCAGCTCCGCAGCCGGGCGCAGGTCGCATTCAGCGCCATGTCACCGCAGGCGGCGGTGGAGGCCGCGCGCACGCGCCGGCTGTCGCAAGCGCGTTTCCTCGCAAGGCTGCGCGGCGGTTGAGCCGGTTCAGGCCGTCACGGCGTCGGGATTCAGCCGCCACATCGTCCAATTCAGGAAGGCCGCGAAGCTGACCCAGGCGAGATAGGGGACGAGCAGCAGCGCCGCCGTGCCGTCGATCGGCTGAAAAAGCACGATCAGCCCGAGGATCGAGAGCCAGAGCAGCGCGACGTCGACCAGAGCGAGGTCCATCCGGCGAAGGCCGAAGAAGAACCCTGACCAAGCGGCATTCAGCAGGAGCTGAACGCCGTAAAGCGTCAGCGGCAGAGCCGCCCCCGCAAAACCCGCCTTGCGCCAGACAAGCCAGCCAGCGACCGCGATCATCAGGTAGAGCACCGTCCAGGCCGGGCCGAACAGCCAGTTCGGCGGCCGCCACCACGGCTTTCTGAGCCGCTCATACCAGTCGCCCGGCCTGAAGATCGCGCCCGAACTCGCCACCGCAACGCAGGCCGTGACGAAGCCTAAGAGTCCAAGCCCGTCGCTCCAGCTCATGATGGCTCCCCGGTGAGCATTCCTACGCAGGTTCGCCGCTCGCCAAGCCGGCGGCAAGACCCTCGGCGATCAAATCGGTCGCCATCGGAAAAGTTCCGCAACCTCGCGCTCAATGAGCCGGCAAGCGACTTCGGAGGCCGCGCATTGCCCCGCCATGTTTTCGACGAAGCCGGGACATGAATTGCATCCACAATGAGGTTGCGTCGGTGCCAGATGGGACGATCATGCAGGATCGGCCCGTCGGTCGATTCGCGAAATCGATACTACGAATGACGCAGCGTGGGCTTGCTGCACAAGGAGCGCCAACAATCCATGAAGAAGTCCAAGGGCGGCGTCGGAGAGACCCGGGTGCAGGTCGCCGCCGTCCCTGTCCGCCACACCGGCGAGGGCAACCTCGAAGTGCTGCTCGTGACCTCCCGCACGACGCGGCGCTGGATCGTGCCCAAGGGCTGGCCGATCAAGGGGCTGGACGACAACGACGCCGCCGCGCGCGAGGCTTATGAGGAGGCCGGCGTGGTCGGCAGGATCGGCAAGAAGCCGGTCGGCCGCTATACCTACTGGAAGCGTCTCGACGACCATTTCGTGCTGTGCGAGGTCAAGCTTTACCGGCTCGCTTTCGAGCGCCAACTCGAGAACTGGGCCGAGCAATCGCAAAGGCGTGTCCACTGGTTCAGCCGTCAGGACGCTGCCGATCTGGTCGACGAGCCTGGCCTCAAGACGCTGATCGCAGGGCTGGAGCCGGTGGCGGACAGGGGTTGAAGACGCTTAGCCACCCTTGCGGGAACCCGGCTCGTAGCGCGTCTCCAGCCGATTGGCGTGTCGGTGCAGCAGCCGCCAGCTCCCGTCTCGCAGCCTGAAGACATGAGTCACGCGGTTGGACCAGCGCGTTGGCTCGCTCGCACCCGGCCGTGTGACGACGAAGGTTTCGATGTCGGTGGTGAAGGCGAGATCGACGCCGATCACGGTCGAGACGTTCTCGTGGCCGACCGTGCCGCCGCCGAACTGCGTCGCCGCCCAGTCCCAGCGCCGCGAGACGTCGTCCCAGCCCTTCTCATAGCCGCCCCAGCCATAGAAGGCTGTGGCGTCGTCGTCATGGGCGTAAAGCGCCTTGATCGCGGCGACATCGCCATTGGCGACGTCCGCCAGCGCGGCGCGGAGGCGGGCGAGCGCGTCACTAAAAGGCTCGTGGGGCGGGCTTGGGTCGTTCATTCCGTTTTCCCGATCATCATGCCCACAGCCCTCATCCTGAGGAGCCGCGCAGCGGCGTCTCGAAGGACGCTCCAGGAGGTTCCGGAGACATCTGGAGCATCCTTCGAGACGCGGGCTTTCGCCCGCTCCTCAGCATGAGGGGGGTGGGCAGGAAACGCCAGAGTCTCAGCGCGGCGACTCGATCAGCCTCGACTGATCCTGCGCTCGCGCGTCACGGCTCTCCAGCAGCCGGCTCTCGCGCAGGGCGTTGGCGCTTTCGAGGATCGGGTAGCCGATCGAGGCGACGTGGCCGTGGATGCGCTTCAGGTCGCGGATGATGTCGAGATGGATCGCGCTGGTCTCGATCGTCTCGCTGCGGCCGCTCCGCAGGCGCTCGAAATGGCTCTCGGTGGCGCGCCGCTCGGCATCGCGCATCATCGCCTTCTCGGCGAACAGCTGGCGGGCGAGCGCGAGATCGCGCGTGGCGAAGACGTTCAGCGCCAGCACCAGCCCCGACGCCACGCGCTGGTGGAAATCCCTGATCTCGTCCAGCCCCTCGGGCGAGAAGGCGTAGCGCTTGCGGATCTTCTTTTCGGCCAGTTCGCGCAGGTTCTTGTCGATGATGTCGCCGATATGCTCGAGATTGGTGATCAGCGTCATGATCTCGAACAGGCGGCGGCTGTCGGCGTCGTTCAGCTCGTTGCGCGAGACCTTGACCAGATAAAGCTTGATCGATTCGTGGATCGTATCGACGCCGTCATCCTGCGCGGCGATGGCGCGGGAGAGCTTGAGTTCGTCGGTCTCGATCAGGGTCATGGTGTCGCGCAGCATGGTCTCGACGCGGTCGCCGAGGCTGAGCGCCTCGCGCATCGCGCCGGCCAGCGCCTCGGACGGGCTGTCGAGCAGATTGGGGTCGAGATGGCGCGGCCTGACCTCGGCCTCCGCGTTTTCGCGGCCGGGGGTCAGGCGCTCCACCAGAGCGGCGATCGGCCCGACCAGCGGCAAGAAGGCGAGCGCGCCGAGCAGGTTCAGCGCGACATGGAACTCGATCGCCAGCCGCGAATCGACTGACGGAAGCGCGATCAGCCAGGCGGATAGCGGCTGGACGAAGGGCAGGAGCAGCGCCGCCAGCGCGATGCGGGTGACGAGGTTGCCGATGGCGGCGCGGCGCTGGGCGATGGGCGCACCCAACTGGTCCAGAACCGGGATCAGCGCGTTGCCGAGATTGGCGCCGATCACCAGCGTCAGCGCGGTCGCCGGCGGAAACAGGCCCGACGCCGCGAAGGTCGCGACCAGCAGGATGATGGCGATACTGGAATGGGTGAGCCAGGTCGCGGCGACCGCGACGAGCACGGCCAGCAGCGGCTCGCCGGCGATGGCGCCAAGCAGCGTGCGGAAGGTCGGCGACTGCGCCAGCGGAGCGGCCGCCGCGTTGAGTTCGATCAAAGCGAGCAGGATCAGGCCGATTCCGACCATGAGCCGGCCGATGTTGCGGGCGCGGTCCATCGCCTCATGGCTGAGATAAAGGGCGACGCCGATGGCGATGCACAGCCCCCAGAGCCAGCCGAGATCGAGCGAGATGACGAAGGCGGCGAGCGCCGTGCCGAAATTCGCCCCCAGCAGCACGGCCAGCGCCATGGCGGGCGCGATCAGGTCGCGGCCGGCGAAGGAGGAGACCAGCAGCGTCGTCGCGGTCGAGCTCTGCAGCACCATGGTGACGCCGACGCCGCTGCCGAAGGCCGCGACCCGGTTCTGGGTGAAACGCGCGAGCGCCTGGCGCAGCGAGCCGCCGAAGGCGCGCATTGCCCCTGTCCGGACGAGCCTGACCGCCCAGATCAGCAGCGCGACGCCGCCGGCGAGATGGATCAGGATGGTGGTGGCGCTGTCGTTGCCGGTCATATCTGGCGGGTGTCTTCCGGTTCAGGGGCGCGATTCTGGCACAGAATCGTCAGTTTTTCATTAGCCAACTCAGCGACAATGCCGCCTGAACGTGCCGAGAATGCGACGAACGCGTCGATTCTTTGCTCAAGGCGGTGAAAAAACGCGCGCGTGACGGCCTCTGCTCAGGCGGGCGGGATCAAGGTGACGCCTGAGCCGGCAAAGGACAACGAGACCGGAAGCCCCGGCGCCAGCATTTCGCGCGAGCCGTAGCGGATCACGAAGAGTTCGCCGACCGCCGTCGTCACCATGATGTCGAGATGATTGCCGAGATAGGCGCATTTGCGGATCGTTCCCGGCAGGCCCGAGGCGCTGGCGGGCCCGATCAGCAGGCTTTCGGGCCTGATCGCGATCCGGGCCGGGCCGACGGAGAGGCCGCGCGCCGGAAGCGACACCGTCAGCGGGCCGAGCGCGACGTCGGCGCGGCCGTCCACGACGTTCGTGATCGCGACGTCGATCAGGTTCGCGTCGCCGATGAAATCGGCGACGAAGGCGTTGGCGGGCTCCTCATAGAGCTCGCGCGGCGCGCCCTCCTGCGCGATCCTCGCATTCGACATCACGATGATGCGGTCGGAGACGGCCAGCGCCTCCTCCTGGTCATGCGTGACATAGGCGACGGTCAGGTTGAGGTCCTGCTGCAGTTCGCGTATCTCCTCGCGCACGCGCCGGCGCAGCTTGGCGTCGAGGTTCGAGAGCGGCTCGTCGAAGAGCAGCACCTGCGGCTCCAGCACGAGCGCGCGGGCCACGGCGACCCGCTGCTGCTGGCCGCCCGACAATTCCGAGGGGTAGCGCTTCTCGAAGCCCTTCAGCCCGACCAGATCGAGCTTGGCCATGGCCATGTCGCGGGCGACCTCCTTGCCGAGGCCCTTGACAGTGGGGCCATAGGCCGCGTTCTCCAGCACGCTCATATGCGGGAACAGCGCATAGGACTGGAACACCATGGAGACGTCGCGATCGGCCGCCGAAAGCCGCGTCACGTCCTTGCCGGCAATCAGGATCTGGCCTTCGCTGGCGATCTCCAGCCCAGCGATCATCCGCAGGGTCGTGGTCTTGCCGCAACCGGAGGGGCCGAGCAGCGTCACCAGCTTGCCGGCCTCGATGGCGAAGGAGACGTCGTCGACCGCCGTGACGCTGCCATAGCGCATGGAGACGTTGCGGAACTCGACGGATGCGGGGCCGGCCTTGGTCAACTTGCGGCTCCTTGAGCGATGGGCTGCGCCGCCGGACCAGACAGGGCGACGAGCTTGCGGCGGCCGAGCTTGCGCTCGCCGACGCCGAGCTGGATCAGCCCGATGCCGAGCCCCATGACCACGATCAGCACCGAGGAATAGGCGATGGCGAGCCCGAACTCGCCGGCCTCGACGCGGCCGACGATATAGGCGGTGGCGAGGTTGTATTCGGCCGAGACGAGGAAGATCACGGCGCTGACGGCGGTCATCGAGCGCACGAAGGAATAGACCAGCGCGGACACGATGGCGGGCTTCAGCAGCGGCAGCACGACCCGCAGCAGCGTCGTGAAGGAGCGGGCGCGCAGCGTCGTCGAGGCCTCGTCCAGGCTCTTGTCGATCTGGGACAGGCCGGCGATGCCCGAGCGGACGCCGACGGGCATGTTGCGGAAGACGAAGGCGATGACGAGGATCAGGCCCGTGCCGGTGATCTCGATCGGCGGCACGTTGAAGGCGAGGATATAGGCGACGCCGATCACGGTGCCCGGAATGGCGAAGGAAAGCATGGTCGCGAATTCGAGCGCGCCGCGCCCGGCAAAGCGCTGCCGCGTCAGCAGATAGGCGGTGATCAGGCCGATCAGCGCCGTCAGCGGGGCCGAGATCGCGGCGATCTTGATCGTCGTGAAGAAGGAATCCCAGGCCGCGCCGTCGAAGAACAGGCCGCGGCTCCAGTCGATCGAGAAGCCTGTGCGGTAATGCTCCAGCGTCGGCGTGTAGTCCCGGCCCATCGACTTCACGAAGCCGCCGATCAGGATGACGAGGTAGATCACGAGGGTGAGCGCGACCCAGGGCAGGATCACCAGAGCGGCAAGCCAGGAGACCCGACGCGGCAAAGGCGTGGGCAGGCCGGAATCGCCCTTCCCCGTGACGGTGGTGTAGGATTTGTCGCCGAGCCAACGCTGCTGGACCCAGAACGCGCCGAGCGTGAAGCCGAGCAGGACGATGGCCAGCACCGCCGCCTGTCCCTGATTATGCGCGGCCCCGACGACGGCGAAGAAGATCTTGGTCGAGAGGACCTCGTAATTGCCGCCCAGCACCAGCGGATTGCCGAAATCGGCCATGCTTTCGACGAAGCCGAGCAGGAAGGCGTTGGCGAGGCCGGGCCGCAGCAGGGGCCAGGTCACGGTGCGGAAGGTCTGCCAGCGCTTGGCGCCCAGCGTCTGCGAGGCCTCCTCCAGGCTCGGGCTGATGCCCTGGACGACGCCGATCAGCACCAGGAACGCGATCGGCGTGAAGGCCAGCACCTGCGCCAGCAGGATGCCCGGCAGGCCGTAGATCCAGCGCGAGCGCGGCACGTCGAACCATTCATACATGAGGTTCGACAAAAGCCCCGAGCGGCCGAAGAGCAGGATCAGCGCCAGCCCGATGACGAAGGGCGGCGTGATGATCGGCAGCACGGTCAAGGCCCTCATCACCCGCTTGCCCGGCATGCCGGTGCGCAGGATCAGAAGAGCGCAGGCGAGCCCGAGCAGCGTGGTGATGACGCCGCACAGCACCGCCAGGATCAGCGTGTTCCAGGCCACGCCGCAATTGGTGTTCGCGGTCAGGCAGCCGAGCCCCCAGATCGACGAATCGAAGAAGCGCTCGGTGAAGGCGGTGAGGGCGAATACGCCGTCCTGCCCGATCAGGGCGCTTTCGAGGATGGTCGCCACGGGGAAGAAGATGAACAGCCCGATCAGCAGAACGATGACGCCGATCGCGCTGGTGGTGAACAGATCGCCCCGGCAATAGCCGCGATAGGCCATTCCGTGGCAGAACAGCAGCAGCAGGGACAGGATGGCGAGGAACGCGCCCGCGCCCATGCCGGGCTGGCTCGCCCCGGCTCCTCCGACAAGGGCCGCCAGCCATGGCATGCCCTGCCCCTTGAGGCCGATGGCGAAGCCCTGCGCGAAGAACAGCGCCATGCCGGCGGCGCCCGCGAGCATGAGCATGCGCGCGACGGAAGCCTCGTCGCGCCGCCAGGGCGCGAGCGTCGCCAGCGCGAGCGCGAGCCCGATCGGCAGCAACCAGGGCGCCTGCCCGGAGAGAGACAGCGCCAGGCCGCTTCCGGCCCGGCCGAACGGGTAGCCCGCCAGCCAGGCGAAGCTCGTGAGGCTGACCCGTTCGACCAGGTACCAGGGCAGCAGGCCATAGCCCAGCCAGCCCAGAAGCAGCGCGAGCTTCGTCGATCCGCGCATGGCGGGCGTTCCCGTTTCCGACCGGACGGACGGACCGACTACTTCGGCAGCACCTTCACCTCACGGTCCCATTTGCTGAGCAGACGGGTGCGCTCGGCCGAGGAGCCGTATTTGGCGAAATCATAGTCGATCAGCTTGACCTCCTCGAGCTTGGGCGCCTGCGGCGGCGGCACGACGCTCTTGTTGGACGGCACCTGATAGGATTTGGCCTGGGTCGCCAGCGCCTGCGCCGCCGGGGTCAGGGCCCAGTCGTAGAATTTCTTGGCGCTGTCGGGGTTGCGCGCGCCCTTGACCATCGACATCGAGCCGATCTCGTAGCCGGTGCCCTCGCAGGGCGCGACGACCTTCACCGGGCCGCCGTCGACGACCATCGTCACCATGTCGTGCATGAAGGTGATGCCGACCGTGGTTTCGCCGAGGCTCGTCGCCTTGGCGGGGGCCGCGCCGGACTTGGTGTACTGGTTGATGTTCTTGTGCAGGGCCTTGAGATAGTCGAAGGCCTTGTCCTCGCCCATCAGTTGCACCAGCGTCGCCAGCAGCGTGTATGAGGTGCCAGACGAGTTGGGATCGGCGACCTGGACCTCGTCCTTCAGGTTCGCCTTGATCAGGTCGGCCCAGCATTTCGGCTCGTCGATCTTGCGCGAGGCGACCTGCTTGGTGTTGAAGCCGAAGCCGAGCGCGCCGGCATAGACGCCGATGGTGCGGCCCTTCGACTGCTTCCACTGCCGAACCGCCCAATCCTGAAGATCGGCGTTGCGCGGGCTCTCATAGGCCTCGGTCAGACCTTCCTCGGCGGCCTGGAGATGCGGATCGCCGGTGCCGCCCCACCAGATGTCGCCGCGCGGATTGGAGGCTTCGGCCTTGAGCTGGGCATAGGTCTCGCCGGAGCTCTTGCGCGTCATCGAGACCTTGATGCCGGTCTCCTTCTCGAAGGCCTGCGCCATCGGACGGCACCACTCCTCCTGCACGGAGCAATAGAGCACGAGCGAGCCCTGGGCCTGTGCCGGCGCGGCCGCGAAGGATGCGGTGGCGAGCGCGGCGAACAGGCCGGATTTGAGCCAGGATGTCGTCTGCCGGGATATGGTCTGCATGGTGATCCTCCCTGATTGAACCGTTTGTTTCTTGTTGTGGTTGACGTGACACTGGGACGACGGGCTGCGAAGATCAACGTCCGTCGCGCCAGCTAAGCGATGCCTGTGATCCTTCCCAGCTCGCCGGCCAGGGCAGGCGTGCAGCAGAGGATCGGATTGCCGCTGGCGATGCCGGTCCCCGCGAAGAAATCGTTGATCGTTGCGCCGGCTTCGGATGCGATGACGATGCCGGCCGCGACGTCCCAGGCGTTGATGTGAAGCTCGGCATAGGCATCGGTGCTGCCTTCGGCGACATGGCAGATGCCGAGCGCGCCCGAGCCCGAGCGCTTCATCGCGGCGCCGGCCCCGTAGATGCGCCCGATGACCTCGATATAGCGCTCCGCCGGCACGCGGGTCGACCAGCCCAGCTCGATGCAGGCGCGGGCGATGTCGGCCGAGCCCGAGACTCCGATCGGCTGGCCGTTCCGCGTCGCGCCCCTGCCGCGCCTTGCGGCATAGACCTCGCCGAGAGCCGGCGCGGCGATGATGCCGATCTCGGGCACGCCATGGCGCAGGAAGCCGACCGAGATGCACCAGTTCCGGTCGCCGCGGGCGAAATTGGCGGTGCCGTCGATCGGGTCGATGATCCATACCGCGTCCGACGCCTGCCCCCCGCCCTCCTCGCCGATGATGGCGTCATCGGGGAACATCACGGCGAGCCGTTCACGCAGAAACTCCTCGACCCTGCCGTCGGCGACGGTGAGCCAGTCCTGCGCTCCCTTCATGGTGACGCCGAGGCTGTCGGCTTTGTTGAAGTAGTCCAGCGCCATGACGCTGGCTTCGCTGACAAGGCCGAGCACGGCGTAATGGCGAAGCTCCAACTCAGTGGGCGACATGGTCAGATCGCCTCCAGCGCAACGGAGACCGGCTTGCCGGTGCGCGACGACTCGGTCGCGGCATCGGCGAGAATCTGGGCCTTGAGCCCGTCGAGGCCCGAGGGCGTCGGGGCCTTGCCGCCCTTGCAAGCGGTGACGAAGGCGTCGAGTTCGAGGCGATAGGCCGCCGCGTAGCGCTCCAGAAAGAAGTTCTGCACCGGGTCGGCGCGAAAGCCCTTGGCGGTGGCGCTTTCGACCGTGGTCTCGTGGATGTTGCCGGCGCGCAGCATGCCGGCCGAGCCGTGGACCTCGATGCGCTGGTCGTAGCCATAGGTCGCGCGGCGGGAGTTCGAGATCTGGGCGATCCTGCCCGAGGCCGTCCGCATCAGCACGGCGGCGGTGTCGACGTCGCCGGCCTCGCCGATCGCCTTGTCGACCAGCGCGGAGCCGAGCGCGAAGACCTCGACCGGCTCCTCGGCCAGGAGGAAGCGCGCCATGTCGAAATCATGGATCATCATGTCGCGGAAGAGCCCGCCCGAACGCCTCACATAGTCGACCGGCGGCGGCGCGGGATCGCGCGAGATGACGCTGACGATCTCGACCGCGCCGGCCTCGCCCGCGCGCAGGCGGGCTTCGAGCGCGGAAAAGTTCGGGTCGAAGCGGCGGTTGAAGCCGATCATCAGCGGCTTTCCGGATTTTTCGACCGTCGCGAGGCAGGCCCTGATGCGGGCCGCATCGAGATCGACCGGCTTCTCGCAGAACACCGCCTTGCCGGCGGACATCGCGGCCTCGATCAGATCGGCATGGGTGTCGGTCGGCGTGCAGATCAGGATCGCGTCGACCGCGGCGTCCGCGAGGATGGCTTCGGCCGTCGCGACCTTCGCCCCGGTCGCGCCTGCCAGCGAGGCGGCTGCCTCCGCCGAGGCGTCCGCCACGGCAACCAGCACCGCATCGGCGCGCGCGGCGACGTTCAGCCCGTGAATCCGGCCGATCCGTCCCGCTCCCAGCAATCCAAACCGCATCGTCGTCGTCAGTCCCGTGTTTGATCGGCTGCGTCGGTCATGTGCTTTTCAGTCATGCGCGCCGAGGATGGATTGGTCGAAATCGATGTTCGCGCCGGTCATCAGCCCGGATTCGGCCGAGGCGAGATAGGCGACGGCCCTGGCGACCTCGCGCGGGTCGATCAGCCGGCCGAAGGGCTGCGATTTCACGGCCTCAATGAGCCAGCCATCCTGCGCGCCATGGCGCATTTTCATGATCGCGTCCTCGCCCGGCGTCGCCATCCAGCCGATATTCAGGCCGTTGACGCGGATGCGGTCCTTGAGAAGGCCATAGGCCGCGTTCTTCGTCAGCGTCGCGAGCGCGCCCTTGGAGACGCTGTAGGCCGACAGGAACGGCTGGCCGCCATGGGCCGACATCGACTGGATGTTGACGATCGCGCCCGCGACGGCGCGACGCCGCATCAGCTTCGCCGCGTCCTGGATCAGGAAGAACGGCGCGCGCAGATTGACGCCCATGATGCGCTCGTAGAGCTCCGGCGAGGTGTCGAAGATCGAGCCGCGATCGGTATCGCCGGCCGCGTTGACCAGGATGTCGAGCCGGCCGAAGGCGGCCTCGGCCGCAGGCACCACACTCTTGACGGCATCGAGATCGGCGAGGTCGGCGGCATGGAAGACCGCCTTGCAGGATGCGGTGGCGAGCGACGCGGCGACCGCCTCGCCGCGCTCGCGGCTGCGCCCGGTCAGCAACAGGCCGGCAATCCCACGAGAGGCGAATTCGCGCGCGATCGCCTCGCCCAGGCCCTGGCTGCCGCCGGTGACGATGGCGACCTTGCCGGCGAGATCGCGGCTGAAGCTCTCGGTGGCGGCGGCTTGGGCGGACACTGCGGCGTCACCCTCCCCGGGTGAAAATCTGATATGGATGGATTGTTTTTATTCCTGATTGGAATAAACATTCCATCTTTGGCCCGGCAAAGTCAAGCTGCTTCTCCACCCGGAACCCGATGTCGCAACCAACCCAGCAGAGCCTCGCACGGCCCGATTTCGACGGTTTCGTCGCGCTGCTGCACGAGCGCCGGCCGACGTTGCCCAAGCGCCTGCGGCAGGTGGCCGACCACGCGCTCAGCCATCTCGACGACATGGCCTTCGGCTCGACGGCGCAAATCGCCGCAAAAGCCGGCGTGCAGGCCTCGACCCTTGTGCGCTTCGCCCAGGCGCTCGACTATTCCGGCTTCAGCGAGCTGCAGGAGGTGTTCCAGTCGCGCCTGCGGCAGGCCGCCGACCACCGCCAGCGGCTGACGGCGCTGCGCGCGACCACTTCGGCGACAGGCGGCAGCGCCGCGCTGCTGGAAGGCTTTCTGCAGGCGAGCGAGGCCTCGCTGGCGCAGCTTCGCGGCACCATCACGCCCGACAGGCTCGATGCGGCCGTCGCGCTGCTGGCGCGGGCGGAGACGATCGTGCTGGTCGCGGCGCGGCGGATGTTCCCGGTAGCGTCCTATCTCGCCTATGCCTTCGGCAAGCTCGGCATCCGCGCCGTGCTGGTCGACCAGATCGCGGGGCTCGGCCCCGAGCAGGCGGCGCTGGCGGGCCCGCGCGACGTGGTGCTGGCGGTGAGCTGCGCGCCCTATGCGGCGGCGACGGTCGACCTCGCGGCGGCCGCCCATGCGCGGGGCGTGCCGGTGCTGGCGCTGACCGACAGCGCGCTCTCGCCGCTGGCGGCCAACTGCCGGCTCTGGCTCGAGGTCGCGGAGGCCGATTACGGCGCGTTCCGCTCGATGGCCGCGACCTTCGCGCTGGCGATGACGCTCGCGGTCGCCACCGCCGAGAAGGCCGGCATGCCCGCCGACCCAGACCTGGCCGGATAAGACCCGCATGACCGACACCCCGACGCTCGACGTCATCGCCATCGGCCGCTCCTCGGTCGATCTCTACGGCCAGCAGATCGGCGGTCGGCTCGAGGACATGGGGAGTTTCGTCAAGGCCGTCGGCGGCTGCCCGACCAACATCGCCATCGGCACGGCGCGGCTCGGGCTGAAATCGGCGGTGATCACCCGCGTCGGCGACGAGCAGATGGGCCGCTTCATCGTCGAGCAGCTTCAGCGCGAGGGCGTCGACACCAGCGGCGTCGTGACCGACCCCAGGCGCCTCACCGCGCTGGTCATTCTGGGCGTGCGCGACGAGACCACGTTTCCGCTGATCTTCTACCGCAGCGATTGCGCGGATGCCGCGCTGCATGAAAGCGAGATCGACGAGGCCTTCATCGCCTCGGCCCGCGCCATCGTCGTCACCGGCACGCATTTCGCCATTCCCGATGCGGCGGCAGCCCAGCGCAAGGCGATCGCGCTCGCCCGCAAGCATGGCCGCAAAATCGTGTTCGACGTCGACTACCGGCCCAATCTCTGGGGCTTGGCTGGCCACGCCGCCGGCGAGGAGCGCTATATCCGCTCGCAGACGGTGACCCGGCATCTGCAGGCGATCATGGCCGATTGCGACCTGATCGTCGGCACGGAGGAGGAGTTGCACGCAGCCGGCGGCTCCGAGGACACGCTGACGGCGATCTTGACCATCCGGAGCCTGTCCGCGGCCACCATCGTCTGCAAGCGCGGGCCGATGGGCTGCGTCGTGTTTCCGGGCGCTATTCCCGCTTCGATCGAGGACGGGATCAAGGGTCCGGGTTTTCCGGTCGAGGTCTACAACGTGCTCGGCGCCGGCGACGCCTTCATGTCGGGCTTTCTGCGCGGCTGGCTGCGCGACGAGGCGATCGAGACCTGTTGCGCCTGGGCCAATGCCTGCGGCGCCTTCGCGGTCTCGCGCCTGCTCTGCTCGCCCGAGAGCCCGACCTGGCCGGAGCTGCAATACTTCCTGAAAAACGGCTCGCGCCATCGCGCACTGCGCCACGACGCCGATATCAACCATATCCACTGGGCGACGACGCGGCGGCCGCAAGCGCCGACGATCATGGCGCTGGCGATCGACCATCGTTCGCAGCTGGAGGAGATGGCGGCGGAAGCCGGTGCGCCGGTCGCGCGGCTCGCCGCCTTCAAGACGCTGGCGGTCGCGGCCGCCGCGCGCGTTTCGGCGGGGCGGTCCGGCTTCGGGATGCTGATCGACGGCACGCATGGCCGCGAGGCCTTGTTCCGCGCCCGCGACCACGGCTTCTGGATCGCCCGGCCGCTCGAACTGCCGGGCTCTCGGCCGCTGGCGCTGGAGACCGATGCGGATGGCTCGCTCGGCGCGCAGCTGGCCGAATGGCCGGTCGACCATGTCGCGAAATGCCTGTGCTTTTACCATCCCGACGACCCCGACGATCTGAAAACCGCGCAGGACACGGTGCTGAAGCGCGTCGCTTTGGCCTGCCGGCAGGTCGGGCGCGAGCTGCTGGTCGAGATCATCGCCTCGAAGCACGGCCCCGTGGGTGACGACACCATCGCCAGCGTGATGGGCAGGCTTTATCGGCTTGGCATCCGACCCGACTGGTGGAAGCTGGAGGGCCAGCCCTCGCCGGCGGCATGGGCCGCGATCGACGCCGTGATCGCGGAGTGCGATCCCTATTGCCGGGGCGTGCTGCTGCTCGGGCTCGACGCGCCCGAAGAGGCGGTGGCCGAGGCCTTTCGCGGCGCGCGCGCCGCGTCTTCGGTCAAGGGTTTCGCGGTCGGGCGCACGATCTTCGGCAAGGTCGCGCGGCAATGGCTGGCTGGCAGGATCGACGACAGGGCCGCGACCGCGCAGATGGCGGAACGCTTCGGCCGGCTGGTCGATGTCTGGCAGGGGCGCTGACCATGGCTTTCTCGATCTCGGTCCTCATCCTGAGGAGCGCCGCAGGCGCGTCTCGAAGGATGCTCCAGTTCGCTCCGGATACAGCTGGACGATCCTTCGAGACGCCGCTTTCGCGGCTCCTCAGGATGAGGGTTGGGATAAAGTGTCCGGGGAGAGTGTGGTGATGGCGACGATCAGGCTCACCATGAGCCAAGCGCTGGTGAAGGCGCTATGCGCGCAGAAGACCGTGATCGGGGCTGAGACGCTGCCGATGTTTGCGGGCGTCTGGGCGATCTTCGGCCATGGCAATGTCGCGGGGCTGGGCGAGGCGCTGCATGGCGCGCGCGAAACCCTGCCGACCTTCCGGGCCCATAACGAGCAGGCGATGGCGCATGCGGCGATCGCCTTCGCGAAGGCCTCGCGGCGGCGGCGGATGATGGCGGCGACGAGCTCGATCGGACCCGGCGCGACCAACATGGTCACGGCCGCCGCCGTCGCCCATGTCAACCGCCTGCCGCTGCTCTTGCTGCCGGGCGATGTCTTTGCCGGCCGAAGGCCCGACCCGGTGCTGCAGCAGATCGAGGATTTCGGCGACGGCACGGTCTCGGCCAATGACTGCTTCCGCCCCGTCTCGCGCTATTTCGACAGGCTG
>JAESGM010000553.1_pt1 | contig 24434 bp, 19 predicted proteins | sample 9269721 | NCBI WGS metagenome assembly JAESGM01 (sample SAMN15720920, study PRJNA650825) | algae metagenome | isolation source: Komarekiella atlantica HA4396-MV6 and co-occurring heterotrophs from... | place: USA: Theobald House, Kauai, HI | collected 2009-07-29 | reverse complement strand
CGGAAAACCAAAGCTCGTCGCCCTCATCGCGACAGCCCGAAAACTCGTCACCATCCTCAACGCCATCATCCGGGACGGACAACCATGGCGCGAACAAACCGCTTGACCGCCAAGACAGTCGCTCACCACTTCCTGATCGCGCGGACCTTGTGGGGAACGTAATTGTCTCGGGTCGAGGCGAAGAGCATCCACTCCTCGACATAGGCCCACAGCCGGACCAGCCGCATGACATAGGTCGTGAACAGGGAATGCCCGAGAACATAGGGCAGATGACGCCAGAACACGGGCCGGCCCGTGATCAGGTCCGCCAGCAGCAGCGTCGCGGCGTCGATCACGAAGAGCCCGAGTTGCATCGCGATCAGGATCGGGATGGTGAAAGCGCCGTAGAGCGTGAACAGCCAGACGATATAGACCGGAAAGATGATCGAACCGAGCACGCCGTAGATCAGGAAATCCCACTGATGGAACGTCTCCGCCGGGTGAAACCGGGCCGAGCGCGGATCCATCAGGTAGCGGTATTTCCGGTAGCGTAGTCTTACCGAATCGCGCTCCCAGCGCAGACGCTGCCGGACGAGCGGCCAGAGGCGCACGGGGACATCGGTATAGCAGACGGCGTCCGGCGCGAAGACGATGCGCCAGCCGGCGCCGCGCAGTCTCAGCGTCAGATCGAGGTCCTCGCCGGCCCCGACGTCGAAGGCCCCGACCTGTTCGAGCGCGCCCCGGCGGAAGGCGCCGAACGCGCCCGACACGCAGACGACCTGATCGAGCGCGCTGCTGATGCGCTTGCCCACCGAAATGCCGATCAGGTACTCGATCTCCTGAAAATGCGCGACCAGGCTGGCGTCGCCGTTGCGCGGAACGATGTCGCCCGAAACGGCCCCGACCTTCGGGTTGGCGAAGGGCGCGAGAATCTCCTCGATCGCGAAACGGTCATAGGAGCAATCGCAGTCGACATTGACGATGATGTCGCCATGGCATGCGCCGATCGCCAGATTGATCCCCGAAGACTTGCCGCCGCGCAGATCGGTCGCCAGCACCTGATCGACCAGCCCCTCGGCCTGGAGCCGCCTCGCCACCGCTGCCATGGCGTCCGACGAGCCGTCGCTGACCACGACGAGTTCGAAGTCGTTCGTCGACTGCTCGCGCAGGGAGCGAATGCAGGCTTCGATCCCGTCGGCCTCGTTATGCCCCACGACGATGACGCTGACGCCCTTGGCGGAGGGCGGCTGCCGCGAACCTCGCAGCCTCGCGGCAGCCGGCGGAGGACGGAACCATAAGGCGACCGCTCCCAGCGCCAGAAAGGCGAATCCATAGCGCGGCAGCTCGAAGACCAGCGTGTACCAGAACAGAAAGAGGAGGCTCTGCTCGCTCTGTGCGAGCAGGAAGGACAGGCCTGTTCCCAGATCGCTCACGACGCGAGCACCTTGAGCGGAGGATCCATCATTTCGAAACGGGGTTCGACATCATCGGCGAGGACTTCGCCGGCATGTCGCAACAATTCCGACAGGAATCGAGCTTGTTCATCGGGGTCGGCGTCCGCGACGAGCAGGTAATCGAGGTCTCCGTCGGTCACGACGCTTTCCGTGGCGTGCAAGGCGTTGCGCATGTTCTCGACGAAGAGCCTGCGCATCGCTTCGAAAGCCCGTTCTCCGCGCGCCTTGGTGATGCGGTCCCGCGCTCCGTAGCGAATTTGCGCCACCGCCAGTCCCGCCGATGCGTGACCTCCTGCCTGCGCCAGCCGAAGCATCTCCTCGCGCACCGGATTCGCGATCAGGTCCGGCTCCCTCGCCGTCAGGGACGTGATGGCGTGGTCGGCGAGGTCATAGGCGAAGACGTCGCGCTGGCGCGCCGCGTCGCCATCGGTATGGGCGCCGCAATCGAGGCAGGAGAAGCCGATCGACGGCTCGGAATTCCGGGCGCCGCAGGCCTGGCAGACGAGCATGTGGCCGGGCTTGTCGTAGTCGCTGCCATAATGTCGCAGATGCTGCCGGCATTTCGGGCAAACCAGGTCGGCGCCGAGCTTGAACTCGGTTTCCGGCCCTGTGTAGGCGCAGCGGAAATGGTGCATCACCGCGACGTCGCTCAGATCCGCCGATCGGCAGGACGGACATTCCTCGCGAACATTGAGACGGTGCGAGTCGCAAGACGCGCAGGCATGGAAGCGATCCGCGAAGCGACGCCGAAGAAGCCCCCGATGCGCCAATCGCTCCGCCGCCAGTTGGAACTCCGGGGTGAAGAACCCGGGATAACGCATGCAGGACGGATCGTTCGGATCAGCCGTCGGCGCATAGGCGCGGCCGGATACGAAGAGGTAGGCCAGAAGACGGGTATCGACGTCGCGCGCCAGCGCAACGCTCGGGCTCAGCTTGCGTCGCCTTTCCGCGAAGCCGTGAAGGGCGGAGGCGACGGCGGTCCAGCTCGCGAGGTCGGATGCGCCGAAGGCGGCGTCGGCAGCGTCGCCGAGCCGGCCCGTCAGGTCGACGATGGGAAGCAGATAGCCGTCAGACCGGGTTCTGACCAGATTGAGCGAAGCCGTGCCGCTCACATCGGTCAACAGAATGAGGTCCGCGTCGCGTCCGTCATCGAGATCGAAGTAGAGATCGAGAACGGCGGCCTGCTCGCGGGACGCGGGCGGCACGGCGACGGCCTTGGGCCGCCCCGGCAATCCAAGTCCTCGCCAGGCGGCGTGGCTTGCATCCTGCGAGCGCCGTCGCGCCGGATCGTCGAGCGCCGCCGCGACCAGGACGAGCAGCTTGTGCAGATCGAAGGGTTTCTGGACGACGGCGTCGAAGAGCGAAAGGCCGGCGACGCGCTCTTCGAGCCGCACCGCGCTGGCCGTGACAGCGATCAGTTTGACCTGGCTTGCGCCGTCATGCTTGCCGTCCCGCATCAGGCGCGCAGCGGAAACGCCGTCGAGTTCAGGTAATCGATAATCCATGAGCGCGAGGTCGTATCCGCCGCCGCGCAGCATCTGCACGGCCTTGACGCCGTCGTCAGTGACGTCAACGGCGTAACCCCGCGACGACAGCGCCGACGACAGGACCTCCTGCAGTACGATGTCGTCTTCGAGAACGAGGATGCGCGCTGACATGGTCAATAAGCCATTGATAGTAGGGTATCGCCCACCATCGCTTCGTTTCGCTAACAATAGGTTAGGTCCGTGATTAATAGTTGTGTCAGCGGCGGAAAGCGCCTGGTGCCAAACAGTTGGCCTGGCTTACCCAACTGAACCGCGCCGGGTTTGTCGGAGGCTCCAACTCCTGAGAAGGTGGAGCCATGACGAGCAAGACGACGAACAAGTTTTCGCCTGAGGTGCGTGCCCGCGCGGTTCGGATGTTGCTGGACCACGAGGGCGAGCATCCGTCCCGCTGGGCGGCGATCATGTCGATTGCGGGGAAGGTCGGCTGCACGGCGCAGACGCTGAACGAGTGGGTGAAGAAGACCGAGGTCGACAGTGGACGGAAGCCCGGTTTGACGACGGACATGGCGGCCAAGCTCAAGGCTCTGGAGCGCGAGAACCGGGAGCTTCGACAGGCGAACGAGATCCTGCGCAAAGCATCAGCGTATTTTGCCCAGGCGGAGCTCGACCGCCCGTTCAGGCGATGATCGCTTTCATCGACGATCACCGTCAGGTCCATGGGGTCGAGCCGATCTGCAAAGTGTTGCCGATCGCTCCCTCGACCTATCACGCCCATGTCGCCAAGCGCGCCGATCCCGAGAAACTGTCAGTGAGGGCGAAGCGGGATATCGCCCTGCAGCCCGAGACAGCCCGCGTCTTCGCCGAGAACTTCAAGGTTTACGGCATGAGGAAGGTCTGGCGGCAGATGGTGCGCGAACGCTTCGACGTGGCGCGCTGCACCGTGGCGCGCCTGATGCGCGGCACGGGCCTGCAAGGCGTCATCCGTGGCAAGCCCGTGCGCATCACGGCGCCGGACAAGACGGCGCCGTGCCCGCTCGATCATGTGAACCGGGTCTTCCATGCGCCTGCGCAAAACAGGCGCTGGCTCTCCGAATTCGCTTCGCGGACCTTCGGTTCACCTATGTCAGCACCTGGTCGGGCTTCGTCTACGTCGCCTTCGTCATCGACGCATACGCCCGTCGTATCGTCGGCTGGCGCGTGTCGCGAACCGCACATGCCAGCTTCGTGCTCGACGCGCTGGAGCAGGCCCTGCATGAGCGACGGCCCATCCATCGAGGGGGCCTCGTCCATCATTCCGACAGGGGATCGCAATACGTCAGCATTCGATACACCGAGCGCCTCGCCGAGGCCGGCATAGAGCCCTCCGTCGGCAGCGTCGGCGACTCCTACGACAACGCGCTCGCCGAGAAGATCAACGGTCTCTACAAGGCGGAGCTGATCCACCGGCGCGGACCCTGGCGAAGCTTCGAGGCCGTCGAGTTCGCCACGCTGACCTGGGTCGACTGGTTCAACAATCGCCGGCTGCTGGAGCCTATCGGCAACATCCCGCCGGCCGAGGCCGAGGAGCACTACTACGCCATGCTGGACGAGCCAGCCACGGCGGCGTGACTCAAACGAAATGGCCTCCGGGAAACCCGGAGCGGTTCAATGTGACCGGAACAAACCGTCACCTATGTGTCCGGTATGGACAGAGGGTATGGCTGGCTGGGGCGGGAGGATTCGAACCTCCGAATGGCGGTACCAAAAACCGCTGCCTTACCACTTGGCGACGCCCCACCGATGCGCGCCTTCTAGAATGCGTCGCGGGCTTGTGCAACCGGGCGCGCGGGCCATACGGCTCGCGCCGGGAGAAATCGACCGGCCTCCCCTCCGGCGCTGTTGCATCGCCCGACGGCGCTGGCTATAAGCCCGCCATCACATGATCGGAGTGTAGCGCAGTCTGGTAGCGCACTACGTTCGGGACGTAGGGGTCGCAGGTTCAAATCCTGCCACTCCGACCAGTGATTTTCCCGAGAAACGTTGATTTTAAGTGAGTTTTCGGCCTTTGGCCGCCCCTCTGGTACAAAAGGGCGGTACACATGGCGTTTGCGCTGCGAATGGCTAAGCTCACAAGAGACCCGAAAACCGGGAACTGGCGGACACGAAAAGTGATCCCCCTCGACTGCCGCTTAGAGTTCGGCAAGCGCGAGGAAAAACCGATTTGGCCTGCACACCTGACAGAAGGACAAGCTCGCGAGAGCTTTGGAAAATGGCTCGGGTCGGTTGAGGGGCGCATCGCTGATATTCGCGAGCGCCGCAGCCGGCCCGGTCGAACGGTTCTGACGGCTTTCGAGATCGACAGGGTGGCGCAGCTTTGGCACGCGCATCTGTTGCGGGAGGACGAAGGCCTTCGCAGCGACGGTCTGAGCGAGCGAGCGTTTTTGCGATATGGCGAAACCATCGACATCAACGAAGACACCTCCGCGTACCAAATGGCTCGCGGGGACGCCTCCCATCTCCAATGGGAGATTGACGACTTCGTTGCCTCGTGCGGCTTCTCTCCGGATACATCATCCCCCGAATACCGGACGCTCTCACTTCGTCTCCTGAAGGAATACCGGCTGGCCTCGAAGGCGTCCGCAGCTAGGCAATCTGGAGAAGTCGTGGAGACGCCGAAAGTCTCGGAAGAGGTGGCAGCGCTAACCGTCACGGGGTTGTTCGATTGCTTTGAAGCGGCGAAGGGGAGCCGTCTTGGGCAGAGAACCATGCGCGGTTACCGTCAGAAGCTGCAATCCTTCGCGGATTTCGTCGGCGACAAGGATGCTCGCTCGCTGACTGACGACGATGTTTACGACTGGGCCGCTCATCGCGAGAAAGAGGACCAAGTCCAGCCTCACATCATTCAAAAGAACGACGTCGCCGCAGTCAGCTCCGTGTTCGCGTGGGCTTCGTCCAAGCTGGGTGGACGGCTGGTTCCTACGAACATCGCCAAAGATGTGGACCTCCAAGCGCAGGAGCCGACGCGCGACCGAGAGCCGTTTTTCATGGTCGAGGAAGTCCGGAAGATACTTGAAGTGGCCCGAACGGCTGCCGACGACACCAAAATTCACGACGCGAGGAGGAACGCGCGTCGCTGGTGCCCATGGCTGTGCGCCTATTCAGGAGCCCGGATCACTGAGGCCACGCAGCTTCGCCGGGAGGATTTCTTTGAGGAACATGGCACATGGTTCTTCCGCATCACGCCTGCGGCAGGCAGCGTGAAGACCCGGACCTCTCGCCGTGTCCCCCTGCATGAGCATGTCATAGCCGAGGGTTTCCTGACCTTCCTGCATTCCGTCGCCAGCGGCCCGCTCTTCTATGATCTGTCGCGTCGTGAGAAAGAGGACGCCGTAACGAGCCGCGCCGCTTTGGAGTCAATCCGCTTGGCCGGGTGGTTGCGGGAAGAGACACAGATCGCGAAGGGCGTGCGGATCAACCATGCGTGGCGACACACATGGAAGACGCAGGCCCTTGGGGCAGGCATCGAAGAGCGCATCCGGGATGCCATTGCCGGGCATTCGGTCGGCCGGACAGCGCGGAAGTATGAGCACCCTAGCAGCCTGTTGGCAGCGGCAATGGCGCGGTTCCCGAGATATGCGTTAGAGGGCTAGCCTGTCTCATTGAACCACCCTAGGGAAGAGACAGGCTCGGCACTAAACGTCTTCCTGGCTTTCCGCAGCCGCCTCCTGATGCTGTTCCTCGCTCATGATCTCCCCGATCTGGTGATAGAGGTCCGGCAGCTTCCGGCCGAAGTATATGCTGAATGCCATCGCAGCCACCTCGGGATTTGTAGCTAGCTTGCTGCTGAATGCGTTCCCCAGCGTTTCGGCATACTTCGCTGCCTGCTCCTGCTTCCAGCTCTCTGGATCAAAATCGCCTTCTGGCTCCTGCTTGTCCATATGGCGGCGGGCAGTTGTCCAAGTCTCGAAACACTCGGCAAGATTACCCAGCTTGACCTTTGCCGCCCGCATACGGACCACCTGAGCTTTACTGGCTCCAGAAGTATCGGCGATATGCTTGAGAGAATAGGCCCCGAGCGTTTCCATTCTCCACGCGAAATCCTGCCTCTCCGCATTCGTCATTGGGAGTTTTATGGGAGTATTTAATGCGCCCGATTGCGACAGCGCATCATCAGCCGTCCCCTCGAAATATTCGACTGGGATGGCGTCCGTCTTCCCTGCCTTCTTGTATGCTTCGATACGGTGATGACCGTCGAGTAGCATGATTTTGTCACCGACAGGCCAGACGACAACGGGGTCAACCTCGCCACGGTTTTTGATGACCTTTGACAGCCCGTGAACATGCATTTCGTTCATGGCGCGGGGTTGAAAGACGGCTTCGTGGATTGTGATGGCGTCGATAGGGACGCGGTCAGGTCTGTTGACGCTCGTCGATGGCGGCAACTTCCTAAGCTCGCGCATTGCCAGCGCCGCTGCCGTCACGCGAAAGCTCTTCTTGCTCATGTCAAATCCGTCAGTGCCTTGTGGAAATCCAAAGTCGCTTCCCGCGCTTTCTCCGCATCGTCTTGCTCCAGCTTCGCCAGATGGAGCCCGGCAGCGCCAAGGGCCTGCGCCAGCCATTGGCCTAGGGTCGCCGCCGCCGCAGGCGCAAAGTCCCGGTAGGCCCGTCTCACGCGCCCTGTCCGGCGGTCGTGCCATTGATCAGCGCTTACCTCGCTGAGGCGCATGACGCGCCGGACGAGCTGAACCCGGAAGGCGTCATCCGATCGAAAGCGGCGCTGCTCCTGATCCTGCATGAGGTACATCGCTAGGACCGTCTCCACGGCCTCGCGGGGCTCAACTTCGTTGGCCAACTTGACCAAGGCTGAGGCTGCCACGCGCTCCCTTCGGGCTCCCGGAAGGCCTCTTTGGGCGGCCCCCAAGATGCCCCGGGCGTGATCCACAATGGCGAGCCAGCGGGCATCACAGGTGGCCCAAGTGGCGTTGCCAGCGTTCTTGGCGATACGGGCCTTCACCAGCGCCGTGTACGGCCGCAGCGCCTCCTTGGTGATGGCTTCCTGCCCAGCGTCACCATGCCGTCTCCAGCGGCTCTTGTGAGTAGTACAGAGGTGCCCGTAGCGGGTCGTCTGTCTGCCGCAACCCGGAGCGCGGCACAGGCCAGTCATTCAGTGATCCGATTATCTGCGTCCGTCCCCTGACAGGCAGACGCGGGAATACAAGGGCGGGGTATTCGGCGCAAGCGAACGAGGGCGGCTTTCGTCTAACCATCCTCCCAATAGTGTAGTGACTTCACTTTTGACAGGCCACCGACGAGACGCTGTCTTCAAAACATCTTAGCAGGCACCGGCTTGCTCGCGCCCGGCCCCGTCGCTACCGTCTCGTACGGCTGGGTTGGGGCGCTGCTTCGCAGAATGGACATTGAGCATTTCATCGCCCGCTGGACAGCCGGGGCGGGTGGTCAGGAGCGAGCCAACTACGCCCTGTTTCTCTCCGAACTGTGCAGCGTCCTTGGCGTGCCATCTCCCGATCCCGCCGGCCATGACACAGAACTCAACGCCTATGTCTTCGAACGAGCGGTAACCTTCCGGGAGCCAGACGGATCAACCGCGCGGGGGAGGATCGACCTATATAAGCGCGGCTGTTTCGTCCTAGAGGCCAAGCAGAGCCGGTTGACCGGCGGACGTAAAGAGATTGTCCCGGCGCAGGCCGAACTGCTGCCGGACGCTCCCGTGGTCCCCAGCCCGCGCGACCAACGCCGTGGCGGACGCTCATGGGACATCATGATGCAGAACGCCCGGCGGCAGGCGGAGGACTACGCCAAGGCCCTGCCGGCCTCGGAAGGCTGGCCGCCTTTCCTGATCGTCTGCGATGTCGGCAATAGTCTTGAGCTTTACGCGGACTTTTCCGGGCAAGGGAAAAACTATGCCCAGTTTCCCGATCGGCAGGGCTTCCGCGTCGCCATTGAGGATTTGCGCGACCCGACCATCCGAGGCCGGCTGAAACTGATCTGGACCGACCCGCAGTCACTCGATCCGACAAAACGCTCCGCCAAGGTCACCCGAGAGATCGCGCTGCGTCTGGCTGCCGTCTCCAAGTTCCTTGAAGAGCGCCGCACGGCCGATGGCAAGCCGATGCACGCGCCTGACCAGATCGCGCTCTTCCTCATGCGCTGCCTGTTCACGATGTTCGCCGAAGATGTTGAATTGATCCCCAAGGACAGCTTCAAGGGCATCCTCGCCCGCTGCAAGGACAACCCGGACCTCTTCCCGCGCCTTGTCGGACAGCTTTGGGAGGCGATGGACACTGGCGGCTTCGCGTTCGCCATTGAGGCCACGGTGCGACGCTTCAACGGCTATCTCTTCAAGGACAGGACGGTCCTGCCGCTGCCCAAGGAGGAGATTGGGGAGTTGTTCGAGGCGGCGCAGGCCAACTGGCGCGAGGTCGAACCGGCCATCTTCGGCACGCTTCTGGAACAGGCTCTCGAAAAGGCGGAGCGCCGCAAACTGGGGGCTCACTACACGCCACGCGTCTATGTCGAGCGCTTGGTCGTGGTCACCCTCATGGAGCCGTTGCGCGAGGACTGGGACCATGTCCGCGCCACCGCGGAGCGTCTAAACGCCGCCGGCAATCCCAAGGGGGCGCTTGCGGAGGTCCAGAGGTTCCACCGGCGGCTCTGCGAGACCCGCGTGCTCGATCCTGCCTGCGGCACCGGCAACTTCCTCTATGTCGCCATGGAGATGATGAAGCGCCTTGAAGGCGAGGTGCTGGAGGCGGTCGCCGACCTTGGCGGTCAGGAGGCGCTGACCCTTGAAGGCCACACCATCGACCCGCATCAGTTCCTGGGGTTGGAGGTCAATCCTCGTGCGGCAGCCATCGCCGAACTCGTCGTCTGGATCGGCTTCCTGCAATGGCATTTTCGGACCAAGGGTGGAGCACCGGCCGAACCCATCCTGCGGGACTTCCGCGCCATCAGGGCGATGGATGCGGTTGTGGCGCATGACGGAAAGTCTCTCGTGCTTGACGCCCATGGCCGTCCGGAAGCCCGCACCGATGCGGATGGACATCGCGTCGAGGTCTACAGCTACCGCAATCCGCGCCGCCCGGTCTGGCCGGATGCTGACTACATCGTCGGCAACCCGCCCTTCGTCGCCGGCAAGGATATTCGCGGCCGGATGGGCGAGGGCTATGCCCGCGCCTTGTGGGAGTCGCACCCCAACATCAACGAGAGCGCCGATTTCGTGATGTATTGGTGGGACCGCGCCGCCGATCTTCTGACCCGTAAGGGCTCTCGGCTGAAACGCTTCGGCTTCGTCACCACGAACTCGATCACGCAGGAGTTCTCCCGCCGCGCGATGGCTGCGCGGATGAAAGCCAAGAAGCCGGTTTCGCTGGTCATGGCCATCCCGGACCATCCTTGGACAGAGGCAACCAAGGACGCGGCTGCGGTTCGCATCGCTATGACGGTGTCTGTCGCAGGCAAGCATGACGGCGTGGTGAGTGAGGTGACTCGCGAAGCCGATTTGCGTAGCGACACGCCGATAGTCGAGTTTGTCGAGCGCAGAGGCACAATCAACGCAGACCTGACGGTCGGTGCGGACGTGACAGCGGCGCTGGCGCTGCAAGCGAATGACTACATCTGTTCGCCGGGCGTGAAACTGCATGGTGCAGGCTTCATCATCAGCCGGCAGGAAGCCGTCGCGCTCGGACTAGGCAGGCGGGAAGGGCTTGACCTCCATATTCGCGAATACCGCAATGGCCGCGACCTCACGAGCCGCCCGCGTGACGTGATGGTCATCGACCTATTCGGCCTAACCGCTGACGACGTTCGGGCTCGCTTCCCGGAGGTCTACCAGCACCTTCTTGCAAAGGTGAAGCCGGAGCGCGACCGCAACAATGAAGAATACCGCCGAGTTCATTGGTGGCTATTCGGTCGAAAGAATACGCTGATGCGAGGGTTCACAGCGGGACTTCCGCGCTACATTGCTACGGTCGAAACTGCAAAACACCGGGTCTTCCAGTTCCTTGATGCCACGATCCTTCCGGACAACATGCTGGTCTGCATAGGACTGGATGATGCGTACATGCTGGGCGTGCTGTCTTCGCGGGCACACATCGTGTGGACATTGGGCTCCGGCGGAACCCTTGAGGACCGGCCGAGATACACAAAGTCCGTCTGCTTCGATCCCTTCGCCTTTCCGGATGCGCCGGTTGCAGTCCAATCGAAAATCCGCGCGGCGGCCGAGGAACTGGACGCTCATCGCAAGGCCCGGCAGGCCGAGCATCCGCGCCTGACTCTGACGCAGATGTACAACGTGCTCGAAAAACTGCGGGCCGGCGCTCCGCTCGATGCCGAGGACGACCGCATCAACAGCGAGGGGTTGGTGCTGATCCTGAGAGAGCTGCATGACCGGCTCGATGCGCTCGTCTTCCAAGCCTATGGCTGGCCGGCGGACCTGTCTGACGAAGAGATCATCGACCGGCTTGTTGCGCTCAACAAGGAGCGAGCGACGGAGGAAGCACGCGGCATCGTTCGTTGGCTTCGCCCGGCCTACCAGAAGGCCCGCGCCGGCATCGCCGAAGACGCCGCGCCCCAAGCCGCTGAGGAGCAGGGCGAGATGGCGCTTGTCGAGCAGGCGGCAGCGGGACAGCGGCCCAGCTTCCCCAATGACGAGGTGGCCAGAACCGCAGCCGTCATGGCGGCGCTGGCGGCCACGGCAGGGGCACTGGACGCATCCGCTCTGGCGTCCGGCTTCCGGCAGGGCAAGCGTATCGAGCCTTATGTCCGGGCGACACTGACCTCGCTGGTCAGGATGGGCTTCGCATCCTCCCGCGACGGCAAGAGCTATCAGTTGCGCCGCGCCGCGTAAGGCGGGCCGATCGGTGCAGTCTACTGCACCTGTGCGTCGGCAACCGTGGCCGCGCCGTTCGGCCGGCGGGCTTTCAGGATGCGGTGGACGCTTGCTTTGCCGATGCCCAGTCGCCGCGCGATCTCGGAAAGGCTTGTCCCCTGCGCCGACATCTCCGCGACCTGGCCCTCCTTCGCTTTGGCACTGGGAGCCCGGCCCTTGTACTTCCCGGCGGCCTTGGCCTTGGCGATGCCCTCCCGCTGCCGCTCCAGCATGATCTCGCGCTCGAACTGCGCCACACTGCCCAGCACGTTGAGCATCAGCCGGCCGGTCGGCGTTCCGGTATCGAGGTTCATCGAAAGGATACGCAGGCTCGCGCCCTTGCCGTCGATCGCCTTCAAGAGGTCCATCAGGTGCGCCATGGATCGGGCAAGGCGGTCCAGCTTCGTCACGACGAGGGCATCCCCGCTGCGGAGATTGTCGAGGGCACGGGAGAGCTCCTGACGCTCCCCAACGTCCACCGACGATACTTGCTCCACATAGGTCCGCTCGCATCCGGCAGCGGCAAGGTCGCGCTGCTGAGCGTCAAGGCCGGCGGTCTGGTCGAGTGTTGAGGTGCGGGCGTATCCTATGAGCATGACGGGTCTCCAAGAGCAGTCGTTCCGTTAGACTCTTAGAGTTTGCCACGAATGTCAATGGACCTTTCTTGTGGAACGAAAGCGCCTTTGGGTGGAACGGTCCATTAGGGCAAGCCCTGTGGAAACAATGAGGTGCGGCAGAGGTCGCCCGAAAGTGCGGCGCACTCTGGTAAGAGCGACGCCGTTATTGCCCCGGCTGGAATCGCCGCGTCGCAGCGCCATTCGGACATCGTGAAAGAATCCCGTGCATGCCAATCCGCTGCTTGACCCAGGGGGCACGGGGGGAAGTGGTGGGGCGGAGCGTACGAACAGGGCCTTCAGAATTTTTCTCCGAAACCTTTTCGCTCCCTTGCGAGGAAAACCAACCGAACCTGATGATTGCATCGCCATAACAGACTCAGAGCCTGGCGGCATTGCTCCAACACGTCGGGCACCGTAGGGTACTGGGCTGCTGCTACAGCGCATGCTCGGAGGGGGCGGGATGAGCCAGGAATCGTCTTTAGGGGCGAAGATTACGATCTGGCGGCCGTTCTCGCCTGACAAGGCACTAACGTATCACAGGGGCGCTGCGGAAAACGTCAGCGTGGTAGGACCCGACATGGCTTTCCAACAGGAAGCGTTTTCTTGGCATATTAGAGAAGATATTTGGGGAGGGGTGGTGGATTCGGAGGTAAGGTCCACACTCGCCGCTAAGCTAATCGGTGATTTCCAGCCTATTCGTCCACCGACTGAGCGAAGCATGATTAAGTTGATGTCATTTCTAGATGAGATCGAGGCTGCTGCTGCGGCGGCTGAATGGTCAAACAGCGCCCAACAATACGAAAAAGATGGTGAGACTGCGGTACGAGTCAACGTTTTAGTGTCTTTTTGTGTCCAACTCAGGTGGATTTGCCAGGTATTCAAAGACTTGCCCGGTGCATCGGTTTCTGTTCGATGACTGGATATAGCCTGATTGCGGCTAGAGATGCCGCCTCAACTCTAGCGTCTGTTTTTGGCCAAGACGCCGTCTGTCGCATAGAGGTCCTGGAAGATCAGTGCTTCAAGGACGGCCATCACCTTGCCCTAGGAGAGATTCGGCTGAGCGAAGCGCCTGGCGATCTCGAAAGCGCGAGTGCCTTGGTAGCGCGGGGCAGTTATATCTGGGTGACCCCTCCCCGTGACGAGGTACTAGATCGGCTTGAAGCCCTCTTGGGGGTCGAGGTGCCTCCCGCTAACGCTTCATCGAAAGTGGAAGAAACGTTCCGCAAGACAAAGGACCGCGTCGCCAGGACGTTGGACTCGATTGCTGCGGCAGCTTTTCGTCTAGGTCTCGCACACCCCTCGTTTGATCCTGCTTCGGTGGAGGAAATGTGCGACCGACACGGCACGACCATCGTCGCAGATACGTCCGGCGTTCTGCAAGGAGGTTTAGATTTCGTAGCTCGCTTCCTCCACCCCGCAGCCCGAATAAAGGTCCCAGCGGTCGTTCACATGGAGGTTATCCAACAAGCGGACAATTTTTTAAAACAACGTCGCAGCGCTACGAAGCGCAGCAATTCGCACCAACTTTTCGACCACGTTCTTAGCCAATCCGGGCAGCGGGCTCTGCTTAGACTTGAGCTTCGCGCCGACACCGAGATTGAGCGGAGTCCTTTGATGGGGGACCCTTTAAGGAACGCGTTTCAGAAAGACGGCGACCAGGAATTAGCTGAGTTAGGGCTCAGCGTGCCGCTCCGGGGCTATGTCGACCGCTTGATTCTTGAATCAACACGTCAGCATCAAGCTCAGTCCAGCCCTGGGCACCATGTGCAGCTTCTCACAGCAGACCAAGGGCTTGCACGGATGGCGCTGGCTGAAGGTATTGCGCCGCTTTTTTTCCAAGCCTCCAAAGCCAACGATCTGTTTGGCCGCCGCCTCAGCGGTACCGTTTTCAGTCCATTCAGTGCCGATATCTACCGAGTGTCACTTGAGAGCGTTCTCTGGGAATTGGCGACGGCATTCGGCTCTGCAAAGATCATCTCCGCCGATGGGAAGCGATGGGCTGTGATAGCAGCCATCGGTCACGACCTCGTTTGGTCGCCTGTGCATTCTAGGAACGATCTATTGTGGCTTCGGTCGGAGGGGCTCCCCAGCGCCAGGATACTCGAAGAAGCGAACTTAGCCTCCGAGCGCGGCGAAGGGCCTGACAGTGTAGAAGTTCTCGTTCCAAAAGCGAAGAAACCCGTTATCAAGACCGCCAAACCAAAGAAGGCTGTAGTTCGGGAGGTCCGTCAACCGCGCTCTCTTTCTGAGCCCGCTGGCTACTACCGGCTGAATATTGAGAGGTTGTTTAAGTTCTTCGTTGCCGCTGCTGATGAAGGCGTCATGAAGGAGTCGAAGGCGCTCGAAGTTCTCGGGTCCGTAACGCCTGGGGAATACCGACGCTTTCTGTTGGCAGGTGCATTTGCTGAGATCGCCAACGCTGCGTGGACGCTGACGGAAGCTGGCTTGACGGCGAGCACCGCCATCAAACAGGTGGACTGCGCCGCCCTTCTTGAGCAGTTCGTAAGAGTGAAGTCGGTAGCGTCGTTTGTTGAGGCGATGCGAGCAGCGCCCACAGGACATGCCGTGAACCCGCCGCTTCCGGAGCGCTCTCGAACGACGTATCTGGGGCTAGGAGAGATACTTTGTATTGGTGCGACTGTGGCAGGGCAGGGTTATTTCCCAACGCACGCATCTTTAGGATTGACTGAGTTTGTTGAGGTCGCTTTGCGGCGTTTTCAAGCGCTGGACACGGGGGACGGTTACGTCTCGGCCGGGTCTTGGTTGGAAGCCCTGGTGCTCAACGACGGCATTCATCCGGTGGTGGCGCGGAACCAATTGGCTGAGGCCAGTGCAGCGGGCTTGGTCCGTCGGTCAACTGAGGGGTCAACTCTCGACACTCGCCACGACGACCATGCTATTCAGATTCTGAAAATGCATGCTGGTGCCCCTAGGGTCGACCTTGTTCATCTTTATCGAGGAGACTTCTTGATACCGCAGAAATCGAGCAGCAGCATTCGACTGGAAAGGCCGGTGAAGTGAGCCTTAAGGAACGCCTTGCTCAAGCTGTGTCTCCGAAGGGCACGGATGGCCTTTTCAACCGCTTCGGCGTTATCGCCAATCCGTTCCCGGCCTCAAGCCAGACGGCTGACAATCCTCATTTACGGCGAGCCGCAGACGACGAGATCGACGAGAAGATACTGAGTTTTACTCGCGACAATAAGAGTCAAGTCGTTGTCCTGGAAGGCACACAGGGCACCGGAAAAACAAATGTTCTCAATTTCTACGAGAACGAACTGAAAGACATTTTACCCTCAATTTCTGGGTACTACGTCGTCCGCTATCTTGCGGACCCGGAGTCGTCCTTTGACAGCGTTTTGCGTCGGCTTTTTCAAGAGATGGGAGTTGACCATCTTAAGAAATTAGGTGCGGCGTTGGTCGGGAGGGAAGATGTAATTGACCAAGCCAGAAGTCACGAATTCCGCATCGCGCTAAGACGCTTGGCGAACGCCGACGGGGATGAGGACACGGTCCGGCTGCTAAGCGAGTGGTTGGTAGGCCTCCGCATTTTAAAGTCGCACAAAGAAGCGTTGGGTATCAATTTTCGACTAGACACTGTGGAGTCAAAGACGGCCGCTCTTCGCGATCTGGTCCACGTGAGCAGCGAAGTTAATTTGCTAAATGGCATTTTTCTTCTGCTTGACGAGCTAGAAAAACAGGACGGTGTCCTGAGTGCGACTGCCGTGGTCAGGTATCTCTCGTCTATGCGAGCCATAATTGACGCGCTTCCGCGCCATCTGTTCATGATGGTTGCTGTGACCCCGGATGCGCTCCGCCGATACGCTCTGGCGCTCCCCGCGTTCAGGAGCCGGCTGGAGAATCGAGTGGAGCTTTTGCCGCTAACTTCGTTCGATGACGCAAAACAGCTAGCCAATTTCTATATCCAGACTGCTCATGAGGACGCCAAGAAGAAGTATGCTCCGGCGGTATCCAAAAAATTTGAGCCGCTTGTCACTGATAAACAGCTCAGGGCGATTTTTGAATCGGCTCTGGAGCGGGCTCAGAAGCGGGGAGATTCGGGACTGAGACAGCGCGAATATCTGCATGCACTCCATCAAGCTGCTGAGACCGTGTTGCAGGGCGCGTAACGTATTGCGTCCGGAGATGACCGCGTGAGTTAACTGACAAAATGGTCCATCGCTACGGGCGGTGACCGTCAGCCTCAGATTTTGACATCAGACGCAGAAATGCTTACGACGCAGTACAAACAAGCGATACAAAACGGGAAGGCGCAGGGGCGAAAATCGCAATAAAATCAGCGTGTTCTAAAATGGTGCGGGAAGTTCAAATCCTGCCACTCCGACCAGTGATTTCAGGACAAGGCCGTTCCCGACCGCCTTTTCAGCCGCATGACGACTGCCCGAGCCCGCTGCTGCTGGCGGCGGCCGCGCGGCTCGTGTAAGAGCCTGCCCCGATCAGGAGCGCCGCCGACCATGAAACGCCTCACCATTCTGCTTGGACTGTTCGCCGTCTCGGTCGTGCTCGCGGGCTGCGACAAATGCGGCGACCCGGTGAAGTTCTTCACGCCCGCCAAGGCCTGCAGCGACACGAAGCCGGCCGGCTGAACGCCAGCCCGCACGCAACGAAAAAGGCCGGGGCGCGCGCCCCGGCCTTTTCGATTCGGACGGTCGCGGATCAGCCGCGCTTCTCGACCAGCGACCAGCCGACGCCGACGAAGCAGGCGGCCAGCGCGACCTTGAGCGCGTCGCCGATCAGGAAGGGCTGCACGCCGAACAGGAAGGCCTTGTCGAGGCCCAGCCCCGTGGCGCCGCTGGCCATCTGCGCGCCGAGAGCGAGCCAGAGGAAGCCAGCCGTCATCATCACGATCTCGGCCAGCACGAGGCCGCCGGCCAGCCGCAGCCAGGACGCGCCGCGACGCGCCGCCCAGCCGGCGATCGCGGCCATCAGCACGAAGCCGATCAGGAAGCCGCCGGTCGGGCCCATCATGTAGGCCAGCCCCGGCGCGACGGGCGGGGTGTTGGTGAAGACCGGCAGGCCGGCGAGGCCGTAGGCGAGGTAGAGCATGACCGTCGCCGCGCCGAGCCGCGAGCCATAGGCCGCCCCGATCGCGAGCACGGCCAGCGTCTGCAGCGTCATCGGCACCGGCCAGAACGGCACCTTGATCTTGGCGGCCAGCACCATCAGCAGGCTGCCTGCGACGGCGAGCGCGAGATTTCGCAGCAGCGTGGCGCGCGCACCCGAAACGGCGGGGAGCGCCGCATTGACAAGGCTCGGGGCGTGAAGGGGATAGCTCTGCGCCATGGGATTTGGTCCTGTTCATCGGGGCCGCGCTTTGCAGCCGTCGCTTTCCGTCTATAGGAAATGCCGCAACGCCCCACAAGCGCCCGGCCCGGTGCGCGAACGGGCAATCCGGCAGGCGCAATGCGCCTGCGCCAAAGCCTGCAGCCTGTGCCTGCGGATCGGAAGACGATGAGCGACGAGATCGAGTTCGACCGGACGGCCGCCCCCGCAGGCGAGGTGGCGGAGCTGTCTCCGCTCGTCCGTCGGCTCATCGCCGGCAATGCCGGACCGATGACCTTCACCGGCACCTGCACCTATATTGTCGGGCGCGGCCGCGTGGCGATCATCGACCCCGGCCCGGACGATCTCGGCCATATCGCGCGGCTGCTGGCGGCGCTCGGCGAGGAAACCGTCAGCGACATCGTGGTGACCCACACCCATCGCGACCATTCGCCGGCGGCGGCCGCGATCAAGGCCGCCACCGGCGCGCGCATCGTCGGCTGCGGCCCGCACCGGCCGGCGCGCGAACTCGCGCTCGGCGAGTTGAACCCGCTCGACGCCGCCGCCGACCGCGACTACGCGCCCGATCTCGAAATGCAGCATGGCGACGCCATCGCCGGGCGCGGCTGGACCCTTCAGGCGGTGGCGACGCCGGGCCACACCGCCAATCATCTCGCCTTCACGCTGGCGGAGGAGCAGACCCTGTTCTCGGGCGACCATGTCATGGCCTGGTCGACCTCGATCGTCGCCCCGCCCGACGGCTCGATGGCGGACTACATGGCCTCGATCGAGCGGCTGCGCGGCATGGAGCATGCGCGCTACTGGCCCGGCCATGGCGGCCCGGTCGAGGAGCCGCAGCGCTTTTTGCGCGGACTGGTGCAGCACCGCCGCCAGCGCGAGGCGGCGATCCTCAACCGCCTCTCGGAGGGCGACGAAACCATCGCCGCCATGGTGCCGCCGATCTATCAGGGACTGCCGGTCGCGCTGCACGGCGCGGCCTCGCTCTCGGTGCTGGCGCAACTGGAGGATCTGGTCCTGCGCGGCGTCGTCGCCTGTAACGATCCGCTGCCGCTGCTGACGAGCCGCTACCGCAAGATCTGACCGCTCAACGCGCCTCGACCAGGAGCTCGACCTCCTCCGCGAAGGCCGCGATCCGGGCCGCGTTCGCGCCGAGATCATGGCTGCCCAGCCGCGAGGCCGAGCGGATGTCGATCCGGCTGCCATCGGCGCGCGGCCGCACCCGGATGGTGATGTCGTCGGAAAAGCGCAAAACCGGCGTGCGGGCCACGGCCTCGATCCGGCCTGCCCCGGTGCGGCCGCCGGGCCGGGCCGATTCCAGCACCCGCCAGCCCTGCGCGAGCGCCGCCCTGCGCGCGATGTCGAAGGCGATCTCGGCGGGCAGTTCGAGCACGATCGGCAGCACCTTGGGATAGGCCTGGCGCTGCAGCCGTCGTGTTTGCGCCGGGACATCGGGCGGCACGCGCCCCTTGCGCGCATCGAGCGCGATCCGCGAGCGGCTGAAGGCGGGCGGATCGTCGATATCGGTCGAGACGTCGTTGAGGCGCGGCAGCGTCGCCAGCTTGAACGCGGCATAGGCGGCCGGCGCGAGCAGCACGAGCGAGAGAAGGAAAGCCTGCGCCGCCATGCCGACCCCGCGATGGCCCGATTGCCAGATCCGCATGAACGCCGCGACCGACAAAAGCAGCGCCAGCCATACGATGAGAAAGGCCCCGATGATCGGCGCCAGCGCCTGCTCGCTCGGCTCGGCCATGCGGAAGGCGACGAGCGCCACCAGCAGCACCGCGAGCGAGAACCACGCCAGCCGCCGGCTCCACAAGGCGGCGCGCGAGACAGGCTCCTCGAAGACGAGACGGCGATGCATGGCCTTTGGTGACGTGGCGGCGGACGGAAGGCAAGGGCTACGCCGCGCCGCTCACACCCCCGGAAACCGGTAATCCCTGAACTGCTCCCGCAGCGTCGTCTTCTGGATCTTGCCCGTCGCGGTGTGGGGGATGGCCTCGACCAGCACGACATCGTCGGGCAGCCACCATTTCGCGATCTTGCCCTCCATGAAGGCGAGCATCGCCGCCTTGTCCGGCGCGCGCCCCGGCTTGGGCACGATCACCAGCAAAGGCCGCTCGTCCCATTTCGGGTGAACCACGCCGATCACCGCCGCTTCCGCGACATCGGGATGGCCGACGGCGAGGTTTTCGAGGTCGATCGAGGAAATCCACTCCCCGCCGGACTTGATCACGTCCTTGGAGCGGTCGGTGACCTGGAAATAGCCGTGCTCGTCGATGGTGCCGACATCGCCGGTGTCGAAGAAGCCGTGCTCGTCGAGGATCGCCTCGTCCTCGCGCCGGAAATAGGCCTTGGAGACGGCCGGCCCCTTGACCTTCAGCCGGCCGAAGGTCGTCCCGTCCCAGGGTTGCTCCTTGCCGGCATCGTCGGTCAGGCGAAACTCGACGGTGAAGGGCGGATGGCCCTGCTTCATCTTGAGGTCGAGCAGGGCGTCGCCGTCGAGATGCCCGTAGGCCGGCTTGACCGAGCAGAACGAACCGACCGGGCTCATCTCGGTCATGCCCCAGGCATGCGAGACGGTGACGCCGTATTTGCGCTCGAAGGTCTCGGTCATGGCGCGCGGGCAGGCCGAGCCGCCGATCATGACGCGTTTCAAGGTCGAGAGCCCCTGCCCCGTCGCTTCCAATTGCTGCAGCAGTCCGAGCCAGACCGTCGGCACGGCCGCCGTCATGGTGACGCCCTCGCCTTCGAGCAGTTCGAGCAGCGAGGTCCCGTCGAGCTTCGCGCCGGGCAGCACGAGCTTGGCCCCCGTCATCGGCGCGGAATAGGCCAGCGACCAGCTGTTGGCATGGAACAGCGGCACGACGGGCAGCACCGTGTCTCGGGACGACAGCGCGAGAAAATCCGGCGCGGCGCAGGCCAGCGCATGCAGCACGTTCGAGCGGTGCGAATAGAGCACGCCCTTGGGGCCGCCGGTCGTGCCCGAGGTATAGCAGAGACCGGCCGCCGTGTTCTCGTCGAGCTTCGCCCAGGCGAAATCCGCGTCCGCGCCCGCGATCCACGCCTCATAGGCGACCGCGCCCTTCAGCGTGGTGTCGGGCATATGATGTTCGTCGGTCAGGATGACGTAGCGCTCGATCGAGGGCAGCTTGTCCTGGATCTGTTCGATCAGCTTGACGAAGGTCAGGTCGAGGAAGAGCAGCCGGTCCTCGGCGTGGTTGATGATCCAGGCGATCTGCTCCGGGAACAGACGGGGATTGACGGTGTGCGTGATCGCGCCGATGCCGGTGATGCCGTACCAGAGTTCGAGATGACGCTCGCTGTTCCAGGCCAAAGTCGCGATCCGGTCGCCCTGCCTGATCCCGGCCTCGCCCAGCCGGCGCGCCACCTTGAGCGCGCGCTGACGGATTTTCGCATAGGTCGAGCGCCTGAGACTGCCGTCCTCGACCGCCCGGCTGACGACCTCGCGCCCGCCATGCTGGATCGCGGCATGGTCGATGATCCGGTGGAGCAGCAGGGGCCAGTCCTGCATCAAGCCGAGCATGGGCGTCTCTCCCGACAAGTCTTTTCTGTTCATTGCGCGCAGGATAGACGCAGGCCCGGTCCGAGGGAAAGCGCGAGGCATGGGCGAAGGGCTCGCGTAATCCCGCACGATGGGTTAGGTCGGATGGGTCCGCGTCCGGAGCATGACCTGTGCCCGCAACCAAAGCAGCCCCCCGTCCCGAGCCGGCGGAACCAGACCGCGTCTGGTTCCGTTTCATGCGCCTGCATGCGAGGCTGCTCGGCCAGATGACCCAGCGGATCAAATCGCTCGGCCTCTCGATTCCGCAATTCGACCTGCTTTCGACGCTGACCGAGCGCGAGGGCATCAGCCAGAGCGAACTCGCCGAACGGCTCTACGTCACCAAGGGCAATGTCTCGGGCCTCGTCGACCGGCTGGTGCAGGCGGGCCTGGTCGAGCGCCGCGCCATCGCCGGAGACCGGCGCTCCTATGCGATGCATCTGACGCCCGAGGGACGCCGCCTCGCCGAGGCCGGCATCGCGGCGCAGCGCGATTTCGTCGCGCAGACGCTGGGAAAACTGCCGGGCGACGACCTGGCCGAGCTCGACCGGCTGGTGGTGGCCTGGCGCGAGATCGCCCGCGCGGTCGAGGCGCGCTGAGCGGCCGATGTTCGCCGGGCTCGCTTTCGCCGGCGGCGGCAACCGCTGCTACTGGCAGGGCGGCTTTTTCGAGACCGTCGCGCGCAGGATCGGGCTTGCGCCCAAGCGCAGCGTCGGAGCGAGCGCCGGCGCTTTCGCCATGCTCTATACGGCGCTCGGCCTCGGCCCGAGCGTGCGTGAGCAGGTCAGGGCCGCCTGCGAGGGGCTCCGCTCGGACATGGACTGGGCGGGATTTCGCGGCGGCGGCCGACTCTTCCCGGTCGGCACGATGTATCGCACGCTGCTCGGCGAAATGTTCACGGCGGAGCGCCTGGTCGAACTGAAGGCGCAAGGCGACTTCCTGATCGCGGTCTCGCGGCCGCCGCGCTTCTGGCCGCTGCCGCTTGCCGCCGCGCTCGGCATATCCGCCTATCAGCTCGAAAAGCGCCTGCTGCGTCCGGTTCACCCCACGATCGGGCGCAGACTCGGCTTCACGCCGGAGCTTGTCAGCGTCGCCGACTGCGCCACGCCCGACGACCTCGTCGCAGCCCTGATGGCGAGCGCCGCCGTGCCGCCCTTCATGCCGGCGGGGATGATCGGCCGGCGCGCCGCGCTCGACGGCGGCCTCGTCGACAGCGCGCCCGCCTGGGCGCTGGCCGATCTCGAAGCGCAAGGCCTGCCGACGCTGGTGCTGCTGACACGGCCCTTCGCGCAGGTGCCCGCCGTGCCGAACCGGACCTATGCCCGTCCCTCGCGGACGATCCCCGTCAGCCAGTTCAGCATCCGCGACTGGGAGGGCATGCGCTTCGCCTATGAACTCGGCGTTGCGGACGGCGAGGATTTCTTGCGTATGCTCGACCGGCGCAGTGAAGCTGACCGGACCCGATCCGAGGACACCGCCTGATGCCAGAGCCGATCGACCTCACCGCGCCGGCGACGCATCTGCGCGAGGCTCTGCTGGCGCGGCGCTTCTGCGCCTCGGAGCTTCTGGAGGCGAGTTTTGCCCGCATCGACGCGCTCAATCCCGCGCTGAACACGGTCGTCGCGCAGGACCGCGACGCCGCCCGCGCCGTGGCGAAGGCCTCCGACGAAAGGCTGGCGCGCGGCGCGGCGCGCCCGCTCGAAGGCCTGCCCGTCACCATCAAGGACGCCTTCGACGTCGAAGGCCTGCCCTCGTCGGGCGGCCTGCCGGCCTATCGCGAACGCCTGCCGGAACAGGACGCCGCCGCCGTGGCGCGGCTCAGAGCGGCCGGAGTCGTCATCATCGGCAAGACCAATGTCCCGGTGTTCTCGGGCGATTTCCAGAGCTACAACCCGGTCCATGGCGTGAGCAACAACCCGTGGAGCGCGGCCCATTCGCCCGGCGGCTCCTCGGGCGGGGCCTGCGTCTCGGTCGCGACCGGGATGGCCGCCTTCGAGCTCGGCTCCGATCTCGGCGGCTCGATCCGCTGGCCGGCTCATGCCTGCGGCGTCCATGGCCTGAAGACGAGCTGGGGGCTGATCTCGACATGGGGCGCAATCCCGCCGCCGCCCGAGCGCCGCACGCCGCGCAACGCCGACCTGCTGGTCGCCGGCCCGATCACGCGCAGCGCGGCCGATCTCGACCTGATCCTGCCGGTGCTCGCCGGCCCGCGCGATACGAGCCTCGCCGGCCCGGCTTTGCAGCCGCCACGGCGCATCGACGCGCGGGGCCTGCGCGTTGCGCTCTGGGCCGACGATGCCTTCGCGCCGGTCGATGCCGAGGTGGCGGACGCGGTGCGCGAGGCCGGCCGCAGGCTTGCCGAAGCCGGCGCGATCGTCGACGAGACCACCCGCCCGAGCCTGCGCTTCTCCGAGGCCTTCGAGGTCTATGCGCTGCTCAACCACGCCGTCGTCGCCTATGGCCTGCCGCCGAAGGTACGCGCCCGCATCCAGGCTCAAGGCGCGAAATACGCACGCGGCGATCTCTCGCATCAGGCGCTGCAGGCGCGCGGCGCGGGAATGACGCCGAGCCTCTACCAGGAGATCGGCCAGCGCCGGCTGACGCTGAAGCGGCAATGGGCCCGCTTCTTCCAGTCTTACGACGTGCTGCTCTGCCCGCCCGCCCCGGTCGCCGCGATCCCGCACGACCACGGCCCCGATATCCATGCGCGGCGACTGAGCGTGAATGGCGGGCAGCGGCCCTATCTCGATTTCCTGCTCTGGGCTTCGCTGGCCACGGGCGCGGATTTGCCGGCGCTCTCGGCCCCGGTGCGCCTGTCGCAGGCCGGCCTGCCGCTCGGCGCGCAGATCGTCGCCGCCGCCGGCGAGGACCGCACGGCGATCGCGGTCGGCGCGATGCTGGACGAGGCCGGCTGCGGCTATCGCGCGCCGCCGATGGCGCGCAGCTAGATCAGTTTGCAATGAGGCTGAAGCCTTGGTGATTGCGTTCGGAAGCCCGACGGAAACCCCTCCCCCTCGTGGGGAGAGGAAGGGGTGGGGAGCGTGGGGCCAGAGCAATTCGTTCGATAGAATGGCAGTACCGCTGCTGCCGGCTGATCTTTTTCGTCGCCGGCGCTCACCCGGTCGTTCGCTCCCCACCCCTGCCCCTCCCCACGAGGGGGAGGGGTTC
>JAESGM010000552.1_pt1 | contig 24458 bp, 21 predicted proteins | sample 9269721 | NCBI WGS metagenome assembly JAESGM01 (sample SAMN15720920, study PRJNA650825) | algae metagenome | isolation source: Komarekiella atlantica HA4396-MV6 and co-occurring heterotrophs from... | place: USA: Theobald House, Kauai, HI | collected 2009-07-29 | reverse complement strand
TCGGGTTGGCGATCAGGAACAGGTTCTGGTTCGGGATCACGATCAGCGTGTCGACATGCTTCTGCAGCTCGGCGATGCCGGCCTCGGCCGACTTCATCCGGCGCGAGCCTTCGAAGCTGAACGGCTTGGTGACGACGCCGACGGTCAGGATGCCGCGCTCGCGCGCCGCCTTCGCGATCACCGGCGCGGCGCCGGTGCCGGTGCCGCCGCCCATGCCGGCGGCGATGAAGCACATATGCGCGCCGTCGAGCGCGCGTTCGACCTGCTCGATCGTCTCCTCGGCGGCGGCGCGGCCGATCTCGGGACGCGAGCCGGCGCCCAGGCCCTGGGTGATCTTGAGGCCGAGCTGGATGCGGCGCTCGGCGGGCGACGCGTTCAGCGCCTGAGCATCGGTGTTGCACACGATGAAGTCGACGCCCTGCACGTCCGACGTGATCATGTTCGCGATCGCGTTGCCGCCGGCGCCGCCGACCCCGATCACGCTGATCCGCGGCCGCAGCTCATCGACCTCGGGCGGGATAAACTCGATGCTCATAAGTGATTGACTCCCTTCGCGTTCCCGTCGGCGAAGCGTTCGCCCCCATTAACTTATGAATCAGGGGCTCCGGCAAATCGAGACGAAAACTTAACTATCCACACATTTATTCACAGATTGGTCCGGAAGGCTGTCACCAGCCGCGTCAGCAGCGCCGATCCCGGCGCGCGCACGATCGTCTGGCCGGCCTCGAAGCCCGCGTCGCGCAGATCGACCGGGTTCGACGCCGCATAATGGGTGAGCCCGGCGAGCGTGGCGAAGGCCGGCCCGCTATGCGCGTCGGGCAGCCCGACCAGCCCCCGCGGCCGCCCGACGCGCACCGCGCGCCCGAGCAGGCCCTGCGCATAATCGGCGATGCTCTTCAGCTCGGCGCCGCCGCCGGTCAGCACCACCTGGCGCCCGATCGGCCCGGTGAAGCCGAGCTCCTTCAGCGCCTTGCCGATCTCGTTCATCAGATGCTCGAGGCGCTGGCGGATGACCGCGATCAGCTGCGCGCGAGTGATGCGCGACGCTTCCCCGCCTTCCTGCTCGGCCGAGAGCGGCGCGACCTCGATCATGTCGTGATTGTCGCGCGGGCTGGCGGTCGCCGAGCCGTAGAAGCATTTCATCCGCTCGGCCTGCGCGCGGCGCGTCCCGAACGCCGAGGCGATGTCGTCGGTGATGTCCGCCGCCCCCATCGGGATCGAGCTCAGCCCGACGAGCACGCCGCCGCAGAACAGCGACACGTTGGTCACGCCGGCGCCCAGCTCGACCAGCGCGACGCCCAGCTCGCGCTCCTCTTCCGACAGGCAGGCGAGCCCGGTCGCGACCGGCGAGGCGATGATCGACTTGACCTCCAGATGCGCGCTGCGGACGCACAGGTCGAGATTGCGCACCGGCGACGCGTCGGCCGCGACGACATGGATGTCGACGCCCAGCTTGTCGGCATGCAGGCCGTTGGGGTTGTTCACCTGCAAGCCGTCGATCGTGTAGAGCGCCGGCTGCGCATGCAGCACCATGCGGCCGTTGGGATCGATGCTGTGCCGCCCGGCGGCAAGCAGCGCGTCGATGTCCGACTGCTCGATCCGGTGCCCGCCCAGCTCGACCTCGACCGACGCGATGTTGCTGATCAGCCCGCCCGCCGAGAAGCTGACCCACACATCCTCGATGTTGGTGCCGGCGATGCGCTCGGCCTGCTCGACGGCTTCGCGGACCGCCAGCTCGGTGGTGCCCATGTCCGCGATATAGCCGCGCTTCACGCCGCGACTCTCCCGCTGGCCGGTGCCGAGCACGGTCAGCCCGCCATCTTCGTCCTTGGACGCGATCAGCGCGCTCACCTTCCACGAGCCGATGTCGAGCGCGGTGATCAGCTTTTCGCCGCGCTGGCCCGCACTGCGTCCGTCCCGCCTGCTCATATCTTGTCGCTCACCTTCTCGAGTCCCCCATTGGCGGCCGGTTCCGGAACCGGCGCCGGGGCGACCGGCGCCGCCCCCTGCTCCTGGACGCCGCCGCCGTCGATCAGGCTGCCGTCGATCCCGCGCATCTGCTTGCCCACCCGCGCGACGAAGCGGCGCGGGTCGCGCATGTCGAAGCGCATGAAGCCGCGCCCGAGCAGCCGTTGCGACGCGTCGAGCCGCGCGAAGCGGACCAGCGCACGCTCGGCCTCCGCCTGCCCCTCCGGCAGCGCGAGCACCTCGCCCGACTGGAAGCGCAGGTCCCAGCGACGCTCCCCGATCCAGGTCGCCCCGGCGAGCACCGGCTTCAGCGCCGGCGCCTTGGCGACGAGCACCGCCAGCTCGGCGGCATGGATGTTCGCATTGGGCCCGATCAGCAGCGGCAGGTCCGGCATCGCATCGGCCGAGACGTCTTCGAGCACGACCCCCGCGCCGTCGATCAGCTTCAGCCGGCCCTGATATTGCCACACCGCCGCCGGCTCCCGCTCGACGATGTCGACGACCAGCGTATCGGGCAGCCGACGCGAGACGCGGGCATCGGCGATCCAGCCATATTGCAGCAACTGCGCGCGGACCTGCTCGAGATCGACCGACGGCATCGCCATCGAATGCTGGTCGAACGCGATCGCATAGACCGTCAGCCGGTCCATGTTGCGCACGCCCTTCAGCTCGACGCGCTTGACCTCGAAGCCGGCCCGGGCCGTCATCGAGGCGAGCGCCTCGCCCGCCATTGCAGGGACACCGAGCGCATAGAGGATGATCGCCGCGATCGCCGCGCCGAGGCCGAGCACGAGCCAGGTCACCAGCCGCTGCACCGTCTCCGGGCGCACCGGCGCGAGGCCCAGCGCGCGGCGAAGCAGCCCCGGTTTCTTCGCCGGCGTCCCGCGCCCGCGCTTGACCGGGGTCGCCTGGCGCGGCCGCGCGGCCGCGCCGCGGCGGATCGTGGCGCGTGCGTCGGCCATCAGGCGAGCGCCTCCTTGACGATCGCGTCGACCAGCTCGGCATAGGACATGCCGATCGCCTTCGCCTGCTCGGGCACCAGGCTGAGCGGAGTCATGCCCGGCTGGGTGTTGACCTCGAGCAGGTAGAGCCCCTCCAGCCCGCGCGCGTCGTCCCAGCGGAAGTCGGAGCGCGACGCGCCCCGGCAGCCGAGGATGCGATGCGCGTCGAGCGCCATGCGCATCGCGGCGTCCGCGATGTCGGCGGGGATGTCGGCGGGGCAGACATGCTCGGTCATGCCGTCCGTATATTTGGCGTCATAGTCGTAGAAGCCGCTTTTCGGCCGCAGCTCGGTGACGCCCAGCGCGCGATCGCCCAGCACCGCGCTGGTCAGTTCGCGCCCGCGGATGAATGGTTCGGCGAGAAGCGTGTCGAAATGCCGCCACGGCCCCTCGACGTCGCGGCCGATCGGCGCGCCGTAATTGCCGCCCTCGGTGACGATCGCCACGCCGACCGACGAGCCTTCGTTGACCGGCTTCAGCACATAGGGACGCGGGATCGGGTCGCCGGCATAGAGGCTCTCGCTGTCGACGATCACGCCCTCGGGCATGCGGATGCCATGGGGCACCAGTTCGTTCTTGGTGAGCTGCTTGTCGATCGCGATCACCGAGGTCGCCAGCCCCGAATGGGTGTAGCGCACGCCCATCAGGTCGAGCATGCCCTGCACCGACCCGTCCTCGCCCGGCGTGCCGTGGAGCGCGTTGAACACCAGGTCGGGCTTCGCCTCGGCGATGCGCAGCGCCACGTCGCGGTCCATGTCGAGGCGACTGACCTTGTAGCCCAGGCTCTCCAGCGCGTCGGCCACGCCCGCGCCCGAGGTGAGCGACACCTCGCGCTCCGACGACCAGCCGCCCATCAGGACCAGGACGTGCATCATTTCTCCCCGATCCTCTGGATTTCCCACTCGAGCTCGATCCCGGAATGCGCCTTGACCCGCGCGCGGACGTCCTCGCCCAGCGCCTCGATGTCGGCGCTCGACGCCTTGCCGAGGTTGAGGAGGAAATTACAATGCTTTTCTGAGACTTGCGCGTCGCCCCGGCGCAGCCCCCGACACCCTGCCGCGTCGATCAGCCGCCATGCCTTGTCGCCGGTCGGGTTCTTGAACGTCGACCCGCCGGTGCGGCTGCGCAACGGCTGCGACGCCTCGCGCTCGGCGGCGATCCGGTCCATCTCGGCGCCGATCGCGGCCGGGTCGCCGGGCGCCCCTTCGAACAACGCCTCGATCACGACCGCGCCGTCGGGCAGCTCGGAGTGGCGATAGGTATAGCCCAGCCGCGCCGCCGGCCAGGTCTCGACGCGCCCGTCGCGCAGCGCGACCCGCAGTTCGACCAGGATGTCGGCCGTCTCGCGGCCATAGGCGCCGGCATTCATCCGCACCGCGCCGCCGACCGTTCCCGGGATGCCGCGCAGGAATTCGAGCCCGGCAATGCCGGCGTCGCGCGCCGCGCTCGCGACGGTGATGCCCATCGCCGCGCCGCCCGCGCGGACGCGGTTGCCCGGCTCGATCGACACTTTCGCGAACGCCTTCGGAAGCCGCACGACGACGCCCGGAACGCCGCCGTCGCGGACGATCAGATTGGATCCGACACCGACCGCCATCACCGGGACGTCGGGCGCAAGCTGCGCCAGCATCTCCGCCAGATCGGCCTCGTCCGCCGGCCGGAACAGCCACTCGGCCGGCCCGCCGGTGCGGAACCAGATGAAGTCGGCCAGGGAGCCGTTGTGGACCAGCGCTCCCCTCCCGCTTGCGGGAGGGGCTGGGGGTGGGCCTGCCCCGTCGCGTTCGGAGGCGGCACCTTGCCCACCCCCGACCCCTCCCGCGAGCGGGAGGGGAGTGTCGGTCGCACCCATCACGACAGCCCCTCCCGGACCATCGCCTCGGCCAGCCCGGCCGCCCATTTGGTGATGTCGCCCGCGCCCAGGCAGACGATCATGTCGCCCGCCCGCGCGACCTTCGCCAGTTCGCGCGCGAGGGCGTCGGCGTCGGCGATCTCGGCGGCGGCGCGGTGGCCGCGATCCTTCAGCCCGGCGACCAGCGTGGCCGCGTCGGCGCCGTCGATCGGCGCCTCGCCCGCGGCGTAGACCGGGGTCACATAAACCATGTCGGCGTCGTTGAACGCCGTCTCGAACTCCTCGATCAGGCTCGCGAGCCGGCTGTAGCGATGCGGCTGGCAGACCGCGATCACCCGCCCCTGCGAGGCTTCGCGCGCCGCCGACAGCACGGCGCGGATCTCGACCGGATGGTGGCCGTAATCGTCGATCACGGTCACGCCATGCGCCTCGCCGACCTTGGTGAAGCGGCGCTTGACCCCGCCGAACCGCGCGAAGCCGGCGCGGATCTGGCTGTCCGACACGCCCAGCTCGTGCGCCACCGCGATCGCGGCGAGCGCGTTCTGGACATTGTGCTTGCCCGGCATCGGCAGCACGACGTCGGGGATGCTCCGCGTCTCGCCGTCGCGCTCGCGGATCACGACTTCGAAGCGGTTGCCCCCCGCCTCGGGCGCGACCAGGCTCGCGCGCACGTCGGCCTGCGCCGAGAAGCCGTAGGTGACGACGCGCCGGTCGCGGATGCGCGGCAGGATGTTCTGAACTTCGGGATGGTCGAGGCAGAGGATCGCGGCGCCGTAGAACGGCACGTTCTCGACGAACTCGACGAACGAGTCCTTGATCGCGTCGAACGACCCGTAATGGTCGAGATGCTCGGGATCGATGTTGGTGACGACGGCGATCGTGCCATCGAGCCGCAGGAAGCTGCCGTCGCTCTCGTCGGCCTCGACGACCATCCAGTCGGACGTGCCCAGCCGGGCGTTCGAGCCGTAGCTGTTGATGATGCCGCCGTTGATAACCGTCGCGTCGATGCCGCCCGCGTCGAGCAGGGCGGCGACCATCGACGTGGTCGTCGTCTTGCCGTGCGTGCCCGCGACCGCGACCGTGGACTTGAGCCGCATCAGCTCGGCCAGCATCTCCGCGCGCCGGACGACGGGGATGCGATGCTCATAGGCATAGGCGACTTCCGGATTGTCGCGGCGGATCGCGGTCGACACGACCACCACCGCGACACCTTCGACGTTCGCGTCGCCGTGCCCGATCATCACCTTGATGCCGCGCTTGCGTAAGCCCTCGATCGCATAGCCCTCGGCGACGTCGGAGCCCTGCACCTGATAGCCGAGATTGTGCATCACCTCGGCGATGCCCGACATGCCGATGCCGCCGATGCCGACGAAGTGGATGATGCCGATGTCGGTGCCGACGCCCTTCACCGCGCGCCTCCCAGGCTCTCGATCAGGTCGGCCAGGTCCTGCGCCGCCTGCGGGCGCCCGCAGCCCCGCGCGCGCCGGGCCGCATTCTCCAGCGCCTGCGGCTCGAGGCCCAGCTTCTGCATCTGCTTGGCAAGCTCGATCGCGGTGAACTTGGCCTGCGGGATCGCGCGCGCCCCGCCCGCCGCCACCATTTCCTTGACGTTGTAGCTCTGGTGGTCGTCGGTCGCGCTCGGCAGCGGCACGAGGATCGCCGGCCGCCCGGCCGCGGTCAGCTCGGCGATCGTCGAGGCGCCGGCGCGCGCGATCACCAGATGCGCCCAGGCCAGTCGCTCGGGCAGGTCGGTCATGTAGGTGGCGAGGTCCGCCGGGATGCCCAGCTCGGCATAGCGTGCGCGGACCCGCTCGATGTCCTCGGCGCGGCATTGCTGGGTCACCTGCAGCCGGCGGCGCAGGCTCGGCGGGAGCAGCCCTAGTCCCTCGGGCACCACGTCCGACAGGATGCTCGCGCCCTGGCTGCCGCCGGTCACGAGGATGCGGAACACCCCTTCCCCGTCCAGCGCCGGGAAGGGCCGGTCGCGCAGCCGCAGCACTTCCTCGCGCACCGGGTTGCCGACCAGATGCGTCTTGCTCGCGAGCGCGGGCGCCAGCCGCTGCACCTCGGGATAGGCGGTCGCGATCGCGTCGACGCGGCGCGCCATCAGCCGGTTGACCCGGCCCAGCACGGCATTCTGCTCGTGGACCGCGGTCGGGATCCTGAGCTTGATGCCGGCCAGCAGGGCCGGCAGCGCCGGATAGCCGCCAAAGCCCATCACCGCCGCCGGCTCGAACGCCTGATAGAGCTGGCGCGCCATCTCGCGGCCGGCGAGGATCGACCGGCCCGCGCGCAGCCAGCCGAGCGGCCCGCCCGCCAGCCGCCCGACCGGCAGCACATGCGTCTGGACGCCGTGGAACAGCCCGGGGATCTTCGCGCCCCGCTCGTCGGTGACCAGCGCGACCCGGTGACCGCGCGTCATCAGCTCGGCCGCGAGCGCGTGCGCCGGGATCATGTGCCCGCCGGTGCCGCCGGCGGCGAGGACGAAGTGGCGTCCGCTCACCGCTCGCCGCTCCATTTGACGACATAGGGCGAGCGCTTGAGATACGGGTTGCGCCGCGTGAAGGCGAGCAACAGCCCCATGCCGATCGCGAGCGCCAGCATCGACGAGCCGCCATAGCTGATCAGCGGCAGGGTCATGCCCTTGGACGGCGCGAGCTGCAGGTTCACCGCCATGTTGATCAGCGCCTGCACTCCGAACTGGGTGGTCAGCCCGGCCGCCGCGAGCATCGTGAAGCTGTCTTCCTCGTCGAGCAGCTTCAGGAACACGCGGACCACCACCGCCAGATACAGGATCGCGATCGCCAGGCAGGCGATCAGCCCGAATTCCTCGCCGATCACCGAATAGACATAGTCGGTATGCGCTTCGGGGAGCTGGAACTTGGCCTGGCCGCCGCCGGGGCCGGTCCCGAAGAGCCCGCCGCCGGTAATCGTCGCGTGCGCCTTGTCGACCTGGTAGGTGTCGCCCTCGCCATAGATGAAGTTGTTGATGCGCGTCGTCGCGACCGGGTAGAAGAGATAGGCGGCGACGATGCCGGTGAACCCCGCGCCGACGAGCGCGCCGACGATCCGCCCGGACACGCCCGACAGCAGCAGCAGCGCCATCCACATCACCCCGAAGATCACGGTCTGGCCGAGATCGGGCTGCTTCATCAGCATGATCGCGATCGCGCCGACGAGCAGGCCCGACAGCGGCACCACCGGCAGGCTGCGGTCCTGCTGCTTCAGCGACAACAGCCAGGCGAGGCTGACGACGAACAGCGGCTTCAGGAACTCGGACGGCTGGAATTGCGCGAAGCCGATCCCGATCCAGCGTCGTGCGCCGTTCACTTCGGTGCCGATCAGCGGGGCGAGCGCGAGCATCACGGTGAAGAAGGCCGCGCCGCCGAGCGCCAGCCGCCGTGCCTTGGCCTTGGGCAGCATCGACACGCCGAGCATCACCGGCAGCGACAGCACCACCCAGATCAGCTGGCGCCAGAAATAATGAAGCGGGGCGAAGCTGGTGCCGTTGCCCGAATAGCGGTGCGCCGCCGAGGGCGAGGCCGCGGCGACGGCGACGAGCCCGATCGAGATCAGCACGGTCAGCAGGATGAGGAGGACCCGGTCGATCTCCCAGAACCACAGCCCGAGCGGCGAGCGGTCAGAGCGGCCGAGCCGCGTCACGTGCTTCTTCTTTGCCGTTCCCCGGCCGGAAAGCGTCGCCTCGGTCACGCTAGTGCCCCCACCGCCGCGCGGAACGCCGCCCCGCGCGCTTCATAATCCCGGAACTGATCGAACGAGGCACAGGCCGGAGAAAGCAGCACCGCGTCGCCGTCTTCCGCGTCACTGGCTGCTCGCCTTACCGCCTCGGCGAGTTCGCCGCACTCGCTAACCGGCATGTGCGCGGACAAAATCTGTGCATAACCCGGCCCCGCCTCGCCGATCGTATAGGCGGAGCGGACATGGTCGAAATAGGGGGCGCACGCATCGAGGTCGGGCGTCTTCGCGCGACCGCCCAGGATCCAGCGGATGCGCGGGAACGCGGCGAGCGCGGGCGCGGTCGAGGTCGGGTTGGTCGCCTTGCTGTCGTTGACGAACAGCACGCCCCCGATCGTCGCCACCCGCTCCATCCGGTGCGGCAGGCCGGGATAGCTGGCCAGCCCCGCCTCGATCGCGTCGTCGGGAATGCCGAGCGCCGCGCAGGCGGCGACCGCCGCCGCGACGTTCTGCGCATTGTGCGGGCCCTGCAGCGCCGGCCAGCGCGCCTGTCCGCCCACATCGGCGCCGGCCACCTCGACCAGCCGCGCGCCCTTGGCCCTCAGCCGGGCGGCGATCGCGCGGGTCGGTTCGTCCTCGCTCGCGATCACCGCGAGCCCGGTGCGCTGCATCTCGAACAGCCGCTCCTTGGCATGGGCATAGGCGTCGAAGCCGGCATAGCGGTCGAGATGGTCGGGCGTGATGTTGAGCAGCACCGCCACGTCGCAGTCGAGGCTGGCGGTCAGGTCGATCTGGTAGCTCGACAGCTCGAGCACATAGACGCCGCCTTCCGGCAACGGGTCCTCGCCCAGGATCGGCAGGCCGATATTGCCGCCGAGCAGCGCGGGGAGCCCCGCCCCCGCGACGATATGGTGGATGAGCGCGGTCGTGGTCGACTTGCCGTTGGTGCCGGTGATCCCGACCACCTTGTGCGCCGGCAGCTCGGCCCGCGCCTCGGCGAACAGCTCGATGTCGCCGATCAGCGGCACCTGGAAGCGCGCCGCATGCCCGGCGATCGGGTGCGTGTTGACGGGCACGCCCGGCGACACGACGACGCCGGCGAACCCGTTCAGGTCGAGCGTCAGCGGGTCGGCGAGGGTGAGCTGCCCCGGCTCGGTGCTGTCGCCTCTCGGCGTTGCGCGAAGCGAACGGAGCTCGTCGTCCCGGCCTTCAATGTCTCCGTTCGTTTCGAGCGACGTCGACAATCGATCCGCGCCGGAGCGAAGCGCCTTCACCCGCGCCGCATCCCCGTCCCACGCCACCACCCGCGCGCCGGCGGCGCGCAGCGCGTCGACGACCGCGAGCCCCGAGCGCGCGAGGCCGAGGACCGCATAATCGCGTCCTGCCCAGGCGCGCGCGGCGATCACCGGATCTTCAGCGTCGAGAGGCCGGCGAGCGCCAGCACCAGCGAGATGATCCAGAAGCGGATCACGACGGTCGGCTCGCTCCAGCCGAGCTGCTCGAAATGATGGTGGATCGGCGCCATCTTGAAGACGCGCTTGCCGGTCCGCTTGAACACGCCGACCTGGATGATCACCGACAGCGCCTCGAGCACGAACAGTCCGCCGATGATCCCGAGCACGATCTCGTGGTGGGCGACGACCGCCATCGCGCCGAGCGCCCCGCCGAGCGCGAGGCTGCCGGTGTCGCCCATGAAGACGGCGGCCGGCGGCGCGTTGAACCAGAGGAAGGCGAGCACCGCACCGACGACGCCGCCGCACAATATGGCCAGGTCGCCGGCCCCCGGCACATGGGGAATGCCGAGATAGGTCGCGAATTTGGCGTTGCCGGCCAGGTAGACGATGATCATGAACGCGACCGACGCGATGATGACAGGCATCGAGGCGAGGCCGTCGAGCCCGTCGGTCAGGTTCACCGCATTGCCGAACGCAACGATCGTGAACGCCGCGAAGGCGATGTAGAACCAGCCGAGGTCGGCGATCGGCTCCGATACGAACGGGATGTAGAGCAGCGAGCCGTTCTGGCTGACGATCACCCAGGCGGCAAAGCCCGCGATCGCGAACTCGAGCAGCAGCCGCATCCGGCCGGAGACGCCGGCCGTGCTGGCCTTCCGCACCTTGTCGTAATCGTCCATGAACCCGATCAGCCCGAAGCCGAAGGTGACCGCGAGCACCGCCCAGACATAGCTTTCGCGCAAGTCCATCCAGAGCAGCACCGAGACCGCGAGCGAGGTCAGGATCATCAGCCCGCCCATGGTCGGCGTGCCGCGCTTGGCGAGGTGGCTCTGCGGGCCGTCGCTGCGGATCGGCTGGCCTTTGCCCTGGCGGATGCGCAGCCAGCCGATGAACTTCGGGCCGATCAGCAGGCCGATCAGCAGCGCCGTCGCGACCGCGCCGCCGGTGCGGAAGCTCAGGTAACGGACCAGGTTCAGGATCCCGGGGAAGCCGAGCTGTTCGGCGATCAGATACAGCATCTCAGGTCAGCCCCCGTCCGCGAGCGCGCCGCCCGCGAGCTGCTCGACCAGCCGGCCCAGCCCCACGGAGTTCGACGCCTTGATGAGAACCGCGTCGCCGGCCCCGACCTGCCCGTGAAGGGCGTCGAGCGCGGCTGCGGCGGCGGGCACATGCGCGAAATCGATCCGCCCCTCAAGCGCCGCGGCGAGCGGGGCCATCTCGTCTCCGACGAGCAGTGCGAAATCGACGCTGGCCTCCAGCACGGGCTCCGCCAGCTCGGCATGGAAGCGCGGGCCGTGCGCGCCGAGTTCGCGCATCGCGCCCAGCACCGCGATCCGCCGCGTCGCCGGCTCGCGCGCCAGCACCGCCAGCGTCGCCCGCATCGAGGCGGGGTTGGCGTTGTAGCTCTCGTCGATCAGCAGCGCCTCGCCGTCCGCGGTCCGGACGGTCACGCGCGCGCCGCGGCCGGGCATGCCGGGCAGCTCGGCGAGGGCCAGCCCCGCCACCGCCAGGTCGCCGCCGACCGCCTCGACCGTCGCGAGCACGGCAAGCGCGTTCGACACCCAATGCTCGCCCGGCTGGCCGACGGTCAGGCAGAGGCTCGCCTCGGGCATCTGCACGGTCAGCAGGGTGCCGCCACCCTGGGCGGGGACGGTGTCCATCGCGCGCACGTCGGCGCCATGGCCCAGCCCGAAGGTCATCACCCGCGCGGCGTGGCGATGCGCCGCCTCCAGCAGGATGTCGCGCTGGGGTGTGTCGTAGGGCACGACCGCCACCCCGCCCGGCTCCAGCCCCTCGAAGATCTCGGCCTTGGCCCGCGCGATATTCTCGATCGAGCCGAAATTCTCGATGTGCGCGGGCGCGATCGCGGTAATCACCGCCACGTGCGGGCGCACCAGCCGGGTATGCGCCGCGATCTCGCCCGCATGGTTCATGCCCATCTCGAACACGCCGAAACGCGCGTCGGCCGGCATCCGCGCGAGGCTGAGCGGCACGCCGGTATGGTTGTTGTAGCTCTTCAGCGAGCGATGCGCGCGGCCCGGCGCGCAGCGGTCGAGCGCGTGGTAGATCGCTTCCTTCGTGCCGGTCTTGCCGACCGAACCGGTCACGCCGACGATCTTTGCCGCCGTGCGCGACCGGCTTGCGACCCCAAGGGCGTCCAGCGCCGCCCGTGTGTCGGCGACGCGGACATGGGGCTGGTCGATCGCCTGCGAGACGATCGCGCCGGCGGCGCCCTGCGCGAACGCGCCGTCGAGAAACCTGTGGCCGTCGGTGGTCTCGCCGGAGAGCGCGATGAACAGGTCGCCCCGGGTGACTTCGCGGGAATCGAACGCGACCCCGCCGATAGCGAACTCGCCCGACGCCGTCCCGCCCACCGCCGCCGCGATCTCGGAAGAGGTCCACAAGGTCATAGCCCCTCCCCTTCAGGGGAGGGGTTGGGGTGGGGCATATCGACAGGCGCGGAGTAGAGGGACAACCCCCACCCCTGGCCCCTCCCCTGAAGGGGAGGAGTAAGATGATCGAAGCAATTCACGCCGCACACTCCCGCGCCACCGTCACGTCGTCGAACGGCAGCACCCGGTCGCCGACGATCTGGCCTTGCTCATGTCCCTTGCCGGCGAGCAAGACCACATCGTCGCCCTTCGCCGCGGCGATGGCGGCAGCGATCGCATCGCGGCGCCCGGCGACTTCGGTCGCGCCCGGCGCACCGGCCAGGATCTCGCGCCGGATCGCCGCCGGGTCCTCGCTGCGCGGGTTGTCGTCGGTGACGATGACGTGGTCGGCGACCGCCGCCGCCACGCGCCCCATCTCGGGCCTCTTGCCCTGGTCGCGGTCGCCGCCGGCGCCGAAGACGAGGACCAGCCGGCCCCTTGTGTGCGGGCGCAGCGCCTCGGCCGCCGCGACCAGGGCGTCGGGGGTATGGGCATAGTCGACATAGACCGGCGCGCCGTCGCGGGTGATCGCCGCACGCTCGAGCCGCCCGCGCACCGGGGTCACCCGCGCGAGATGGTCGAGCGTCGGCTTGATCGCGCCGCCGGTCGCGATCACCAGCCCGGCCGCGACGAGCGCGTTCGCGGCCTGATAGGCGCCGATCAGCGGCAGCGTGACCTTGTAGCTCTTGCCCTCCGCCTCGATCGTCAGCGCCTGGCCCAGCCGGGTCGGCTCGCGCGACACCAGCCGCAGCGCCTCGCCCGCCGTGCCGACGGTGAGCAGCCTCAGGCCCCGCGCGCGGCACGTCTCGATCACCCGCGCGGAATGCGCGCCGTCGTCGGCCCACACCACCGCCGCGCCGTCCGCGTCGACCACGTCCGAGAACAGCCGCAGCTTGGCGGCGAAATACGCCTCCATCGTGCCGTGATAGTCGAGATGGTCGCGGCTGAGATTGGTGAAGCCGGCCGCGCGGACCGGCAGGCCCTCGGTGCGGTGCTGGTCGAGGCCGTGGCTCGACGCCTCGAAGCTCAGATGCGACACGCCCTCGCGTCGCAGTCCCGCGACGTTGGCGAGGAACGTCACGATGTCGGGCGTGGTGAGCCCGGTCACCACCTGGTCCTGCGCGGTGGTGACGCCCAGCGTGCCGATCGAGGCGGCATTATAGCCGGCAAGCCGCCAGAGCTGGCGGGTCAGCTCGACCGACGAGGTCTTGCCGTTGGTCCCGGTGACCGCGACCGCGGTGTCCGGATAAGGCGCGAAGAAGCGCGCGGCGAGGCGGGCGAAGGCCTTGCGCGGCTCGGCGTCGGCAATGTGCGCCGCGCCCTCGACCCGCGCCTCGGGGCGGGCGACGACCGCCACCGCGCCCGCCGCGACCGCCGCCGCGATGAAGTCCTCGCCGTTGAAGCGCGCACCGCGAAAGGCGCCGAAGACGGTGCCGGGCGCGACCTTGCGATGGTCGATCGCGAAGCCGGTCACCTGCGCGTCGGACGGGATGTCGGCCAAGTCGCTCAGCCGCATCGCTCAATGGTCCTTCGGACGGACGAAGGGCAGCACTTCCGCCAGATTGGCCTCGCGGGACTCGTCGGGGATCACTCCGAGCATCGGCCCGATCCGCGCGACCACGCCCTTCACCACCGGCGCGACGTTCCAGCCGGCGGTGTGGAAGCCATAGGTTTCCTTCGTCGCCTGCGGCTCGTCGAGCATCGCGACGACCACGTAGCGCGGCGCCTCCATCGGGAACACGCCGGCGAAGGTGGTGACCACTTTCGCGCCGGTGTAGCGGCCGCCGACGATCTTCTCGGCGGTGCCGGTCTTGCCGCCGACGCGGAAGCCGACCGCGTCCGCCTTGCCGCCGGTACCGTGGGTGACGACCAGCCGCAGCAGCGCGCGCATCTTGTACGAGGTCTCCTCGCTGAACACGCGGTGCCCGGCCGGCATCGGATTGCCCGGGCCGCGCTTGATCAGCGTCGCGGGGCGATAGACGCCGCCGTTGAACAGCGTCGCATAGCCGGTCGCCAGGTGCAGCGGCGACACCGCAATGCCATGGCCGTAGCCGACCGTCATCGTCGAGATCTCGCTCCAGTTCGCGCCCGGCGTCAGCGGTCGCCCCTGCTCGCGCAGCTCGATCGCGACCGGCGACAGGAAGCGCATGCGGGACAGGAACGCCTTCTGCCGCCCGCCGCCCAGCTGCGCGGCGATCTGCGCCGTGCCGATGTTCGACGATTCCTGCATGATCTCGGCGACGGTGCAGGCCCGCCCGAACGGGTGGGTGTCGGTGATGCTGAACCGGCCGACGCGCAGCGCGCGCGGGCAGTTATACTGCTGGCCGAGGCTCTTGATCACGCCCGCGTCCATCGCCATCGCGACGGTGAACGGCTTGAACGTCGACCCGAGCTCGTAGACGCCGAGCGTCGCGCGGTTGAACTGGGCGTCGGGCGCGCCCTTGCCCGGCCGGTTCGGGTTCATTTCGGGCAGCGACGTCATCGCCAGCACTTCGCCGGTCTTCAGGTCCATCACCACGCCCGCCGCGCCGATCGCGCTGAACTTGGCCATCGCCGCGCTCAGCTCGGACTCCATAGCCTGCTGGATGCGGCGGTCGATCGACAGGTTGATTCCTTCGCGGCCCGACAGCCTCTTGTCGAACACGCGCTCGATCCCCGCGACGCCGTGGCCGTCAAAGTCGGTGAAGCCCAGGATGTGGCTGGCGAGCGAACCCTGCGGATAGAGCCGCTCGGGCTCGCGCGCGAAGGCAAGGCCGGGGTCGCCGAGCGCGTTCACCGCCGCCACCAGTTCGGGGGCGGCGCGGCGGCGCAGATAGGTGAACGTTATCTTCGACGTCAGGATCGCGTAATAGGCCTCGGCGGTGCGCTCCGGCATCAGCCGGGCGAGATCCTCGGCGAGCAGCCGGCGGTCGCCGATGATCTTGGCGGGGTGGACGCCGATCGACCAGGCGTCGATCGTCTGCGCGAGCGGGACGCCGTTCCGGTCATAGATATCGCCGCGCGCCAGGATCGCGCTGCCCCGCCGTTCGGACACGCCGGAATCGAAGACGACGAGATAGGCGATGCGCAGCGCGATCGCGCCGGTCGCGCCGATGAACAACAGCATCAGCAGCACCAGCCGCAGATGCGCGACCGCCATGTCCTGCCGGCGATCGGGCACCGGCCGCAGCCGGACGGCACGGTCGAGCTGCGGGGCGGACGCGGCGGCGAGGCTGGTCATCGTTTGCCGGCTTTCGCCTCTTTGGCGGCGCGGCGCGCGATCTCGCCCAGCGTGTCGTCGTCGAGCATCGCGACCTTCTCGATCGCCGGCAGGCGCGCGGCCGGGCGGGACTTGGCGACGGGCTCGACCGGCTGGACATAGGCCACCGCCTGCAACACCGGCTGGCGGCGCGCCGCCGGCACCACGGGCGCATTCTCGGTCTTCGTATCGGTCACCACGGCGGGCTTGAGCGTCGGGCGGGCCGGCGCCACGGTCGGCGCCGGCACCTGCACGCTCGCCAGCGCGGTGCGGCCCGGCGGGGTGCCGATGCCGTTGCCGGCCGCGTTCGGATCGAACGACGCGAGCTGCACTTCGCTCGTCAGATACTGCTTGGCGGTGGGCGCCGACAGCGCCAGCACGTCGCCATTATAGGCTTCGAGCTGCGGCAGGCTCGCGCGCGCGGCGAACTCGGTCTCGAGCCGGCGAATGTCGTTGCGCGTGCGCTCGATCCGGCGCTCGACGCTGGCGAGCGAGGCGCGCTCGGTCGCGACCTGGAGCGAGACCAGGTAGAAGCTGAGCGCGGCCCCGGCGACCGACGCGACCCACCCGATCGGGCGCAAACGCTGCGCGATCATGACCTCACTCCTTCTTCCGATGTCCAGGCGGCGGCCGCGGTGCGGCGCGCGACGCGCAAAGTGGCGGACCGGGCGCGCGGGTTGGCGGCGGTCTCGGCCGCGCCCGGCCGCACGGCCTTGCCCAATGTCTCGAAGCTCGGCGCGCGGGGCGCCGCCGTCACCGGCACGTGGCGCGAGCCCGCCGGCGCGGCACCGCTGCGGTCGCGCAGGAAGTTCTTCACGATCCGGTCTTCCAGGCTGTGGAAGGTGACGACCGCCAGCCGGCCGCCGGGCGCCAGCACCCGCTCGGCGGCGCGCAGGCCGTCCTCGAGTTCGCCGAGCTCGCGGTTCAGGTGGATGCGGATCGCCTGGAACACCTGGACCGCGGGGTCCTTGTCCTTGCCGGCGATATAGCCGACCGCGCGACGCACGACCGCGGCCAGCTCGGCGGTGCGCGCCAGCGGCCGCGCGGCGACGATCGCCCGCGCGATGCGGCGCGAGCGGCGCTCCTCGCCATAGCGGAAGATCACGTCGGCGATCTCGGCCTCGTCGGCGCCGTTCAGGAAGTCGGCGGCGCTTTCCCCGGCCTGCTCCATCCGCATGTCGAGCGGGCCGTCGCCCTGCACCGAAAAGCCGCGCGCCGCCTGGTCGAGCTGCATCGACGACACGCCGATGTCGAGCGCGACGCCGTCGACCGGCACCGCCGACCGCGCGGCGAGCGCGGGCTCCATCTCGGAGAAACGACCCTCGACCAGCGTCAGCGCGCCGTCGCTCTCGGCCTCGAGCGCGCGGCCGGCGCGGATCGCGTCCGGATCGCGATCGAAGGCGAACACGCGCGCGCCGCGGGCGAGCATGGCGCGGGTGTAGCCGCCGGCGCCGAACGTGCCGTCGACATGGCGCTCGCCGTGGGCGATGGCGAGCGCGTCGATCACTTCGTCGCGCAGCACGGGCACGTGCGGGCTCATTTGGCGCCTCGCTTGGCGCGGGTGAACTCGACCAGTTCCTTGAGCGTGGGATCGATGTCGGGCGTCGCGAGCAGGACGTCGGGATTCCAGATCTCGAAGAAATTGCCGGTGCCCTGGAACACCGCGTCGCTGCCGGGAAGCAGCTTGGCCTTCATCGCGTAGAAGTCCGGCAGGACGAAGCGTCCGCTCGCGTCGAAGCCCGCGCTCTCGGTCAGGCCGAGCCGGCGGCGGGCGAGATTATAGTCGACATCGCCCTCGCCATCGTCGGACTGGCGCTCCAGCCGGGCATGGGCGAGCTTCAGCCACGCCGGGTCGTAGCCGATCAGGCAGGGATCCTTGGGGTGGAGGCCGATCACCACGGTGCGCTGCTCGCCCCCGTTCCGCTCGACATTCTTCTCGATCACGGCGCGCATGGAGGCGGGGATCGCGACGCGGCCCTTGCCGTCGATCGCGGTCATCGCAAACCCGTTAAAGGCCTCTCGCTCGCCCAACCCACACCCTCTCGCGCGGGACGCAAGCCGTCTCGCCCCGAAAAGCGCATGCGCTGCGCTCTTCGGCCACGATCTGTCCGACGGGAATCGCCCCACCTGTTCCTGCAAACCAATATATCGGGCAGGAACGGGATACAACGGGAAATCGCGGGAATTTAGGGGTCAGGCCCCGCTGTTTCGACCGGGATCGGGCCCGGACGGGCGCAATCCGGGCATGTGTTCACGGGCTGTTCTGGGGGATTTCACGGGACGGGCCGGATCAGCGCGCCGGTGCAGCGGGCTGGGTCGACTCGTCGGGCGCGGCGCCGGGCGTCACGCCGATTTCGGCGAGCGGCTCGCTCTGCTCGACCGCGTCGTTGTTGAGCATGTTGGCCACGGCCTGCTCCGAACGCGCCTCTCCCGGCGCCACGGGCCCCTGTTTCTCGCCCACTTTCGCGGATTCGAAGATGGCGGTGGAAACGGCGACGATCAGCATCACGGCGGCAAGGCCGGTGAGCCCCACGCGCACGCGCTGCATGCGAACCTGCTTGTCCTCAGGCATGGGCCGCGAATCTAGCGCGCTTTGCCGCAGGTGCAACAGACAAGGCGCAGCGGTTGCGCCGCGCGCGGATCCTGCGCGGTCAGGCCTTCAGCCACTCGGGCAATTTCAGCCCCTTCGCCGCCAGCCACTCGGGATTGTACAAGGTCGAAAGATAGCGAAACCCGGTGTCGCACAGGATCGTGGCGACCCGCTTCCCCGGGCCGAGCTGGCGCGCGAGCGCGATCGCCCCGGCGACGTTGATGCCGGACGACAGCCCCAGGCACAGCCCCTCGTCGCGCAGCAGCGCATGGACCTGGTCGAGCCCGTCGGCGTCGGAGATGCGGAACTGTGCATCGATCGGCGCCCCTTCCAGGTTGCCGGTGATCCGTCCCTGCCCGATCCCCTCGGCGACCGAGCTGCCCTCCGAATTGAGCTCGCCCTCGGCGAAATAGCTGTAGAGCGCGGCGCCGTGCGGGTCGGTCAGCGCGATCGTCACCTCCGGGTCCTTGGCCTTCAGACCCAGGCCCACGCCGGCCAGCGTCCCGCCGGTGCCGACCGCACAGGTGAAGCCGTCGATCCGGCCCTCCATCTGCGTCCAGATCTCCTCGGCGGTGCCCTGCACGTGCGCGCGCCGGTTGGCGACATTGTCGAACTGGTTCGCCCAGAAGGCGTTGGGCGTCTCTTCGGCGATGCGGCGCGAGGTGTGCACGAAATGGCACGGGCTGGAATAAGGCGCGGCGGCGACCAGCACCAGCTCGGCGCCGAGCGTGCGCAGCGTGTCCATCTTCTCGCGGCTCTGCGTCTCGGGCATCACGATGATCGTCCGGTAGCCCTTGGCGTTGCCGACCAGCGCGAGGCCGATGCCGGTGTTGCCGGCGGTGCCCTCGACGATCGTCCCGCCCGGGCCGATCAGCCCGCGCGCCTCGGCATCCTCGATGATGCCCAGCGCCGCCCGGTCCTTCACCGACGCGCCGGGATTGTAGAACTCGCATTTGCCGAAGATGTCGCAGCCCGTCGCGTCGCTCGGGCCCTTCAGGCGCACCAGCGGCGTATTGCCGATCAGCGCCAACGTGTCGGGGAGGGTCATGGGACCGAGTTAGGAAAGCCATGCGCGGCAGGCAAGCAGCCTTGTCTTTGGGACGGCCAAGCAGGCATTGGCCGCGCGCATGACCCGTCACGCGTCCTTCGCGCCGATCGTCGACGCGCGCACCCGCACGCTGATCCTCGGCAGCCTGCCCGGCGCGGCGTCGCTGGCCGCCGGACGCTATTATGCCAATCCCCGCAACCAGTTCTGGCGCCTCGTCGGCGACGCGATCGGAGTCGCGCTCGAACCGCTCGCCTATCGGGACCGGCTGGCCACCCTGTTGTCGCACGGCATCGGCCTGTGGGACGTGATCGCGAGCGCCGAGCGCCCCGGCAGCCTCGACGCCGCGATCCGCGACGCGGACGCGAACGACCTCGCCCGGCTGGTCGACACTCTCCCCCGTCTCGCCACCATCGCCTTCAACGGCGCCACGGCCGCGCGCATCGGGACGGCCGCGCTCGGATCGCGCGCAACGGGGCTGCGCCTGCTCCGCCTCCCCTCGAGCAGCCCGGCGCACACGCTTTCCATCGACCGGAAAGGCGAGGCGTGGCGCGCGCTCAGCGTCGATTGACCTTTCCGAACCGACGATCGTTCGTGCTATGTTCCGTTCGTGCCCGAGTCCCTCGTCCTGCCGCCGCGCCCGCTTCGCTGGCTGTTCCTCGACCTGAACAGCTATTTCGCGAGCGTCGAGCAGCAACTCCAGCCCGAGCTGCGCGGCCGACCGGTGATCGTGGCGCCGGTCGGGTCCGACACCACCGTCGCGATCGCCGCCTCCTACGAGGCCAAGCGCTTCGGCATCGCGACCGGCACGCCGGTGTGGGAGGCGAAGCGCCTCTGCCCCGACATCGTCGTCACCCCGGCGCGGCACGAGCGCTATGTCGAGTTCCACGAAGCGGTGATCGCCGAGGTCTGGCGCCACGTGCCGGTGACCCGGGTCTGCTCGATCGACGAGGTCGCGTGCCGGCTGCTCGACAACGAGAACGGTCCCGCGGCCGCGCGTGCCCTCGCGCTGCGCATCAAGGCGGGCATCCGGGACCGCGTCGGCGCGTGCCTGACCTCGTCGATCGGGATCGCGCCCAACCGGCTGCTCGCCAAGCTCGCATCGGACATGATGAAGCCCGACGGACTGGTCGTGCTCAGCGCCGACCAGCTTCCCCATCGGCTGTTCGGTCTCGCGCTGCGCGACATTGCGGGCATCGGCCCGCGCATGGAGAAGCGGCTGGCGCAGGAAGGCATCAACGACATCGCGACACTCTGCGCGCGACGCCCGCGCGACGCCGGCCAGGCCTGGGGCGGCACCAATGGCGACAGGCTCTGGTATCTGCTGCACGGCGTGGACCTGCCCGAAAAGCCGACCCAGAGCCGCACCATCGGGCACAGCCACGTGCTGGCGCCGCGCGCCCGCAATCTCGAGGCGACCCGGCACGTCGCGCGCCGGCTCGCGCTCAAGGCGGCCAGCCGGCTGCGCCGCAAATCCTATCGCGCGCGGCTGCTGGTCCTGCACGGCCGTTTCGAGGACGACAAGTCGAGCTGGCGCGCCGCCGCCAAGCTTCCGGCGACGGAAGACAGCTTCATGATCCTGTCGGCGCTCGACACGCTGTGGCCCCGGCTCGCCGCGGCGGGGCGCGCGCGGCCCGGCGGCTTCCGGCTGCGTATGGTCGGGGTGACTCTCGCCGCGATCGAGCCCGTCGTGGCGGAGCAGGGATCGCTGTTCGCGCACCTCGATCCCGACCACCAGCTTGCCCGGGAAACGCGCACGCTCGCGCTCAGCCGGGCCATGGACCGGCTGAACGCGCGCTTCGGTCGCAATGCGGTGACGCTCGGCGCGCTGACCGGCGGGCGCGCCGATCATGTCGGCACCAAGATCGCCTTCGGCCGCATTCCGGAGCGCGCCGAGTTCCACGAATGATTGTTACGCCTCGCGAGCCCTCTTGACCAATAATGCTGCGCCCGCGAAAGCGCGATCGATATGAACCGATTCGCGCCCCTCGCCACCGTCGCCCTCGCGGCCGCGCTCGCCAGCTGCGGCCAGCCCGCACCCGAAGTCATCGACACCAACCCGGATCCGATGGCCAACCAGATCGCCAACGCGGCGCCGATCGAGCTGCCGCCGTCGGTGAAGGACAGCCGGATCTATCGCTGCAAGGACAACAGCGTCGTCTATGTCGACTTCCTGTCGGACGACAAGTCGGCCAACGTCCGCACCGAAAAGGGCGGCACGCCGGTCCAGGTCAAGGCCGACGAGACCGGCAAGCCGATGACGGCCGAGGGCTATTCGGTGTCGGGCATGGGCAAGACCGTCGACATCGCCGTCAAGGGCGGCGCGGCCCAGAGCTGCAACAGCTGATCCGGGGCGGCGCTCGACGCCGCCGGACGAACAGGGCGCGAGCGCCGCGGACAGCGGTTCTCGCGCCCTTTTCATTCGCCCCGATCCGACCGGAAATATCGTTCTAAATTATCGGGGTAACAGGTCTTTAAGACTGTCCCGCTAGCTCGTTCGCGGATGCGCAAACAGGGTGAGGGATGAGCGGCCGGGGCTGCGCCACTGATGCGCGGGAATCGTCTCCCGCCGCCGCCGCGCATGCCGCGCGACTGGCCGCCATGGCCGGCATCGGCAGCGCCGCCATTTCGGGGCTCGATGCGCCGATCGAGCTGTGCCCGCGCGCGGCCGACCTCTTCGCGCGCCCCCGCACGCTCGCGCCCCGTCTTGCGTTGCGCGCGCTCGACGCGCCGAGCCGTCGCGCCCTGATCGGCGCCGTCCGCCATGCCGCGAACGGCCGCCCGGCGCAGGCGCGCATCCGCGCGCTCACCCCGGAGGGCGACCATCGCCATGCGGACGTCCGCCTCGCGCCCGATGGCGACGGCCGGCTGCTCGCCGCGATCACCGACCGCACCGACGATCGCCTGCTGATCGGCAGCCTCATCGAGCAGATCGACCATCTCTGGCACACGGTCGAGCTCAACCCCCAGCTTCCCTGGCTGGCCGAGGCCGGCCGCGGCATCACCCGCGTCACCGACCGCTATCTCCAGATGGTCGGGCTCAGCCGCGACGAGGCGCTCGGCTTCACCGGCTGGATGAAGGTGCTCCACCCCGACGACATCGAGCGGATGCAGCTCGCGATCGGCGAGGCGATGCTGAAGGGCGAGCGGATCGACCTGCGGGTCCGCCTGCGCGCCGCGACCGGCGAATATCGCTGGGTCCGCACCCAGGCCTTTCCGCGCCGCGGCAAGGACGGCCAGATCCTGCAATGGTACGGCTATACCGAGGACATTCACGACATCGTCCTCGCCGAGATCGAGACGCGCTGGGCGGCCGAGCACGACCCGCTGACCGGGCTTCCCAATCGCGCGCTGTTCAACCGCCGCCTCGACGACGTGATCGGGCGGGCCCAGCGCGACCTGTCGCGCGTCGGGCTGGTCATGCTCGACCTCGACAACTTCAAGGACGTGAACGACATCTTCGGCCACGACGCGGGCGACGGGCTGCTGCGCCAGTTCGGCCGGATCCTGCGCGAATCGATCTTCGTCGAGGCGACGATCGCGCGGCTGGGCGGCGACGAATTCGCGATCCTGCTGCCGAACCTGTCGGGGCCGGAGGTGATCGACGAGCTGATCGGCGCGATCTTCGCGGAGCTGAAGACGCCGATGCGGATCGACGGGCGCGAGTTCGACTGCCGCGCCAGCGCCGGCTGGGCGATCTATCCGCTCAGCGCGGGCGGCGCGTCGGAGCTGTTCAAGCATGCCGACATCGCGCTTTACGAAGCGAAGAATTCGGGGCGCGGCCGCTATCTCGGCTTCGAGCCGTCGATGAAGAACGCGATGCAGCGCCGCGTCGCGATGATCAACATCGGCCGCGAGGCGGTCGAGAACCACCGGCTGATGCCCTATTACCAGCCGCAGGTCTCGCTCGAGACGGGCGAGATCGTCGGCTTCGAGACGCTGCTCCGCCGCCGCGATCGCAACGGCCAGATCTGCCTCCCCGGCTCGATCGCCGAAGCGTTCAACGACTTCGAGGTCGCCGAGGCGATCGGCATCGCCATGCTCGACCTCGTCATCGCCGACATGATCGACTGGCGCGCCCGCGGCCTGCCGTTCGGCAAGGTGTCGATCAACGCGTCGGCGGCCGAGTTCCGCAACCGCGACTTCATCAACCGGCTGACCGCGCACACCGACGGCGCCGGCATCCCGCACGACCAGCTCGTCATCGAAGTCACCGAATGCGTGTTCGTCGGCCGGTCGGCGCCGATGGTGGGCGACATGATCGCCGAGCTGAAGAGCGCCGGCTTCGGCATCTCGCTCGATGATTTCGGCACCGGCTACGCCTCGCTCGCGCATCTGCGCCAGATCCCGGTCGACATGCTCAAGATCGACCGCAGCTTCATCGGCGACCTGTTCCCGGCCACCGGCCACGACAGCGCCGCGATCGTCTCGGCGATCATCCGGCTGAGCAAGGGCCTCGGCATGACCGTCGTCGCCGAAGGCATCGAGACGCAGCGCCAGGCCCAGTTCCTGCGCGAACAGGGCTGCGCGATCGGCCAGGGCTATCTGTTCGGCCGCCCGGCGCCCAAGTCGGTGGTCGATCAGATGCTCGTCGAGCTGCGCCGGGCGGGGTAAAGAGGGCCCCTCCACCGCCGGGCCAAGCCCGGCGGTCCCCCTCCCCATCTGCGATGGGGAGGAGCGAAGAAGCTCCTCCCTGCCGCGAAGCGGTGGGGAGGGGGACCGCCGGCGACGCCGGTGGTGGAGGGGCCAACCCCCACACCCCACTAGATCGACACGGCCGCCCTCGCTAAGGCGACCCGCATGCCCGCCATCACGCCCGAGATCGTCGCCGAACACGGCCTGTCGCCCGAGGAATATGAGCGCGTGCTCGCCGCGCTCGGCCGCGAGCCGAACATCACCGAGCTCGGCATCTTCTCGGTCATGTGGTCCGAGCATTGCTCGTACAAGTCGTCGCGCGTCCACCTGAAGAAGCTGCCGACCACGGCGCCCTGGGTGATCCAGGGCCCGGGCGAGAATGCCGGCGTGATCGACATCGGCGACGGCCTCGCCGCCGTCTTCAAGATGGAAAGTCACAACCACCCCTCATATATCGAGCCCTATCAGGGCGCGGCGACGGGCGTCGGCGGCATCCTGCGCGACGTGTTCACGATGGGCGCGCGCCCGGTCGCGAACCTGAACGCGCTGC
>JAESGM010000551.1_pt1 | contig 24466 bp, 16 predicted proteins | sample 9269721 | NCBI WGS metagenome assembly JAESGM01 (sample SAMN15720920, study PRJNA650825) | algae metagenome | isolation source: Komarekiella atlantica HA4396-MV6 and co-occurring heterotrophs from... | place: USA: Theobald House, Kauai, HI | collected 2009-07-29 | reverse complement strand
GGAAGGGGCGCGGGCTGCCGGGCTGCTACTCGAGTACTTGAAGCTCAAGGACTATCCGCGCGTCACCCTGACCGGCCACGCCGACGAGCGCGGTTCGAACGAACTCAACATGGCACTGTCGCGGGAGCGGCTCGAAACCGTGGCGCGCTTCCTGCGCGACGGCGGATATCAGGGCCGGCTCGAACTGATCCCGAAGGGCAAGACGGAGCCGTATACCGGCGTGGTGCGCAGCGACTTCAGCCGCGACGACCTCTATCAGCTCGACCGCCGCGTGGAGCTCGTCATAACCCGCTGAGCGGGCCCTATATGCGCAGCGTCTCGTTGGGATCGCCGGCCAGCACTTCTTCCAACCGCTTGCGAATGGCGTCCTGCCGTCCTTCGTGGGCGATCTTCTTTCCGGTCAGATCGGTGACGTAGAACACGTCGACGGCCTTCTCTCCGAAGGTGGTGACGTGCGCCGACGTGATATCGAGCAGCAGATCCGACAACGCACTCGTCAGCTCATACAGCAGGCCCGGCCTGTCACGCCCCGCGACCTCAATGACGGTGAACTGATCCGACAGCGAGTTGTTGATGATCACCTCGGGCTCAACCGTGAAGGCCAGCACCCGCCGCGGGGGCGCGGCACGTTCCGCCAGCAGATCGTCGAGCCACAAGTCGCCGCGCAGCAGCTTGCCGATCATTTCTCCAATGCGATTACCGCGCCGCAGCTCGTCCTCGTCGTCGCGGAAGGCGCGATTGAGCAGGAAGGTGTCGAGCGCATACCCGTCGCGCGTCGTCATGATGTGCGCGCCGGCAATGTTGGCGCCGGCCGCTGCGCAGGCGCCCGCGAAGAGCGACAGCAGCCGCGGATGGTTGGGCGCCGTGATCGTCAGCTCGGTGATGGCGGTGAAGGCGTCCGTCCGCGTATCGGATGCGATCTGTAGGCCTTCCCGCCGGGCCCTGTCCAGAAGCTTGGCGTGCTCGATGCGCTGCGTGGAGTCGTTGCGCAGCCAGTAGTCGGGATAGTGCCGGTCGATGTACTTCTCGAGCTCTTTCGGTTCCCAGTCGGTGAGCGATCCGCGCAGTTCCTGCTGCGCCCGCTCCACGCGCTGGCCGCGCTTTTCCTGCGTATGTCCACCCGCGACCAGCGGCTCGGTCTCGTAATAGAGCGTGCGCAGAAGCTGACCTTTCCAGCCGTTCCACACGCCCGGTCCGACCGCCCGTATGTCGGCCACCGTGAGCAGCAGCAATAGCTTCAGCCGCTCGGGGCTCTGCACCACATCGGCGAAGTCGCGAATGGTCTTCGGGTCGGCGAGGTCGCGGCTCTGGGCGATGTTGCTCATCGTCAGATGCTGCTCGATGAGCCAGACCACCGTCTCCGTCTCCGCCGCCGTGAGACCCAGTCGCGGACAAAGCCGGCGCGCAATGCGGGCGCCGACGATTGAGTGATCCTCGGTGCGACCCTTGCCGATGTCGTGCAGGAACGCAGCGACAAAGAGGGCGCGGCGGTTCTTGATCGTGCTGACGATCTCGGTCGACAGTGGCAGCTCGGCGCTGGCTCCGCCGCGTTCGATATCCGTAAGCATGCCTACGGTACGGATGAGATGCTCGTCGACCGTATAGCTGTGGTACATGTTGAACTGCGTCATGCCGACGACATGGCCGAACTCCGGCACGAAGCGGCCAAGCACGCCGGCTTCGTTCATCCGCCGTAGTGACATTTCCGGATTTCTGTCGCCCGTCAGCAGATCGACGAAGATGCGGTTGGCTTCCGGATTGCTGCGCAGCTTGTCATCGATGAGCCGCTTCGATTGCCGCAGCAGCCGGATGGCATCTGGATGCAGAAACGAATTCGTATGGTGCGCCTCGGCAAAGAAGCGGATCAGGTTCAGCGGATCGCGCTTGAAGACATCCTGATCGGCGACGTTGAGGCGATCGTTGTCGATGCGAAAGTCGGTGCGCGTGCGCAGCTGGCGGCGCTGCTTCCAGTTCAGCGGCTTCAGCAGGCGGCCGAGCCCTGGCGAAGCCTTGAGCTGCTGCATCTCGAGCGCCGAGCATAGGATAGTGGTGAGATCGCCCACATCCTTGGCGACGAGGAAATAGTGCTTCATGAAGCGCTCGACTGCGAGCAGGCCGCCGCGGTCGTTATAGCCGAGCTTGGCGGCAAGCCACGGCTGGATGTCGAACGTGAGAACCTCCTCCGACCGTCCGCTGGCGAAATGCAGGAAGCACCGCACTGTCCAGAGAAAATCCTCGCACCGCCGGAAGGTCGCCACCTCTTCCGGCCGGAAGATGCCGGCGGCTACTGTGGCTGCGCCGACGCCCTGACCGTAAAGGTATTTGGAAAGCCAATGCAGCGTGTGCAGGTCGCGCAGGCCGCCCTTGCCGTCCTTCACGTTCGGCTCGACCTTGTAGCGGCTCTCGCCGGTAGCCCGATGGCGCGCGTCGTGCTCGGCCATCTTGGCGTCGATGAACGCACGTGCCGTGCCCTCGACCACGTCTGTGCGGAAGCGCTCTTCGAACTCGCCGTAGAGCTGCGTGTCGCCATGGATCAGCCGCGCGTCCAGCAGCGCCGTGCGCACGGTGATGTCGGAGCTCATCTTGACGCACTGGTCTACGGTGCGCGTCGCATGGCCGACCGTGAACCCCAGGTCCCAGAGGATGTAGAGGATGTACTCGGCGACGCTCTCGCCCCAAGCCGTCTTCTTGTAGGGGAGCAGGAACAGAAGATCGATGTCTGAGCCGGGGGCCAGCAGGCCGCGCCCGTAGCCGCCGGTCGCGACGATCGCCATGCGCTCCGCGTCGGACGGATTGGTTGCGCGGTAGACGTGCGCGACAGTGTAATCGTAGAGAAGCCGGATCAGCTCATCCTGAAAGTGCGAAAGTCCCGCTGCGCACCGCCTGCCGCTGTGGTCCGCTTCCAGTCCCTTGCGCGCCGCATCCCGCGCCTCGGCCACCAGCGCCTTGAGCCGCTCGATGATCGAGGGACGCGCCTTCACCGCATCCCCATGCTCGCGGAACATCGCGGTCAGCTCATTGCGAAGCTCACGCGGATCGAAATAGGGGGTCGCAGTCTGGATGGCTTTGTCCATTACACCACTTGATCGGGCGGGCAAGACTAGCGCATCCCGATTTAATCTTCCTTGCCCTGTCTCAGCACCTTGAGACGATAGAGGGCGTCCAACGCGGCCCGGGGGCTCAAGTCGTCCGGGTTGAGCGCATCGAGAGCGCTCTCCAGCAATGAAGGCCCGGCGGGCTTCGCCTGCTGTACGGAGCGGCTTACCGCAAACAGGGGCAGTTCGTCGAGGCCGCCGTTGCGGACGTGCTTGCGCGCCTCGGAGCTCTCCAGCAACTCCAGCACCTCACGCGCTCGTCCGACCACGGCACCGGGCAATCCGGCCAGTTTGGCGACCTGAATGCCGTAGGAGCGATCCGCCGCTCCTGCCTTTACTTTGTGCAGAAAGACGATCTCGTCCTGCCACTCGCGCACCTCGATGGTGACGTTGGCCACGCCTTCGAGGCGCCGGGCGAGCGCCGTCAGCTCATGATAATGCGTGGCGAACAGCGAACGCGCGCGCACCGCATCGTGCAGATACTCGACCGTCGCCCAGGCGATCGAAAGCCCATCGAACGTCGCCGTGCCGCGGCCGATCTCGTCGAGGATGATCAACGAGCGCGCAGTCGCCTGATTGAGGATCGCGGCCGTCTCGACCATCTCCACCATGAAGGTGGAACGCCCGCGGGCGAGGTCGTCCGACGCGCCGACGCGGCTGAACAGCCGGTCGAGCGCACCGATGGTGGCCGCGCGCGCCGGCACGTACGATCCGATCTGCGCCATGACCGCGATAAGCGCATTCTGGCGCAGGAAGGTCGACTTTCCCGCCATGTTGGGGCCGGTCACCAGCCAGATCCTGCCCTCCGGCGCATCATCCGATCCGGCGCCCTCTTTGCCGAGGACGCAATCGTTCTCGATGAACTGCGACGCTTTCGCCGCGCGCAGCGCCTGCTCGACCACGGGATGCCGGCCGCCGCGGACATCGAAGACCTGGCTGTCGTCGACCACCGGCCGGCAATAGCGCTCCTCCCGCGCCAAGTGCGCCAGCGCGCACGTTGCATCCAGTTCCGCCATCGCTGCCGCCACGCGGCCGAGCGGCTCCTGCGCCCGCTCGATGGCCGCCGCCAGCTCGGAGAAGATCTCCTGCTCCAGATTGAGCGCCCGCTCGGTGGCGGAGGCTATACGCCCCTCGATGTCGGAAAGCTCGTCCGTGGTGAAGCGCACGGCATTGGCCATGGTCTGGCGGTGGCGGAACTCGCCCGCCAGCTCTCCGTCCAGCAGCGGCTTGGCGTTGCCCTGCGTTACCTCGATGAAAAATCCGAGGATGTTGTTGTGCCGGACCTTGAGCGACTTGATGCCGGTCCGCTCGACATATCCCGCTTCGAGCTGCGCCATGATGCTTCGCGCATCGTCCTTCAGGCGCCGCACCTCATCGAGTTCGTTGCTGTATCCTTCACGCACGAAGCCCCCGTCGCGCTTCAATGCTGGAGGATCTTCGATCAGCGCTGACGCCAGGGCGCCGCCCAGCGCCGCATCGACGACACTCAGCTCGGCAGCGAGCCGCGACAGTTCAGACGGCAGGCCCATTCCTGCGCCTTCGCCGAACAGCAGCGAAGCGCACCGCGCCGATGCCGCGAGCCCGTCGCGCACGGCGCCGAGGTCACGCGGCGAACCTCGCCCGAAGCCAAGCCGCGACACTGCCCGAGCGATATCCGGTGTCGCCTTGAGAGCCGCGCGCACGTCGCCGCGCAGCGTCTCCTCTTCCATGAGGAAGCCGACGGCATCGAGCCGATCGTTGATGCGCACCACGTCGCGCAGCGGGCTGGCGAGGCGAGCCGCCAATTCGCGCGCACCGGCTCCGGTTACCGTCCGGTCGATTGCCGCGAGCAACGATCCGCTACGCTCGCCGGAAGACGACCGCGTCAACTCCAGGCTGGTCCGCGTCGCTGCGTCGATGAGCATCGCCGCGTCCGAGCCCGAAAGGCGCGGCGGGCGCACCGCAGCGCTCGTGCCCATCTGCGTCAGCTCGACGTACTTGAGCACTGCGCCGATGGCCGCCAGCACGGGGCGCGTGAAGCTGCCGAAGGCGCCAAGGTCGGCCACCTTCAGGCAGCGTTTGAGCGTCGTCTCACCGGCGAGGCTGTCGAAGTAGGCGCCCGGCACCGGCGTCGCCGAGGCGCCGATATGGCCGAACCAAGCGCGCAACTCTGCATCCGACAACAGCGTGTCCGAAACGATCACCTCGCCAGGCGAAAGCCGCGTCAGCTCTCCTGGCAGGTCCGCGCCGCTGACTTCTCCAACCTCGAACTCACCGGTCGATATGTCGATCGATGCCAGCGCCACGACGTCAGGCGACTGCAGCAAAGGACCTGGCCGCGCGACTCCGCTGCGGAAAAGCGCCGTGAGATAGTTGCGCGCTCTGGCGTCGAGCAGCGTTTCTTCGGTGAGCGTGCCGGGGGTAACGACCCGCACGACGTCGCGGCGAACCACGGATTTCGATCCGCGCTTACGCGCCTCGGCCGGATCTTCGAGCTGCTCGGCCACGGCAACGCGGTGTCCGGCGCGGATCAGGCGCTGCAGATATTCGTCGGCGCGGTGGATCGGCACGCCGCACATAGGGATGTCCTGGCCGAGGTGCTTGCCGCGCTTGGTCAGCACGATGCCCAGCGTCGCCGACGCAACGGCCGCATCGTCGAAGAAAAGCTCGTAGAAGTCGCCCATCCGGTACCAGAGCAGGCAATCGGGATGCTGCGCCTTGATCTCGAGGAACTGCGCCATGGACGGCGACGCCTCTGCGCTCGCACCAACGGCAGGAGCGCTCGCCTCCGCAGCCCGCTCGGCATCGTCGCCCGCCGCTGATGCGACCGTCACTGCGCCGGCCTCCTGAACTTGCCGCTTGTTCGTCGAACGCCTTCCCGCCATCGGCGGACTTCTCCTTTCGATAGCCCCTACGAAAGTCGGTGGCGCCGATCGGCCGCGCCGTCCGATTCCGCGCTGCTCTTCATTGTTTGGATGGCATCGCCCGACTATGGTGCGCTACCAACCCCCATCGGCCGGAAGACGATGTCCACAGCGAAAAGCTCGAAAGCTGCGCAAGCGCGCTTTACCGATCAAGAAGCCCTCCAGTTCCACGCGCAGGGCAAGCCCGGCAAGCTCGAAATCACCCCGACCAAGCCACTGACCACCCAGCGCGATTTGTCGCTCGCCTATTCGCCTGGTGTGGCGGTTCCCGTGCGCGCCATCGCGCAGCAACCCCACGCCGCATACGACTACACGAGCAAGGCCAATTTCGTGGCCGTCGTCTCCAACGGCACGGCTATTCTCGGCCTCGGCAATCTCGGCGCCCTCGCCTCCAAGCCGGTGATGGAAGGCAAGGCGGCGCTGTTCAAACGCTTTGCCGACATCGACGCTATCGACCTTCTGGTCGACACCGAAGACCCCGACCAGTTCATCAATTCGGTGCGTTACCTCGGCCCCTCGTTTGGCGGCATCAACTTAGAGGACATTCGCGCTCCCGACTGCTTCATCATCGAGCAGCGGCTCAAGGAGCTGATGGATATCCCCGTGTTCCACGACGACCAGCACGGGACGGCCATCATCTCGGCGGCCGGGCTGATCAACGCCGCCGAGCTCACGGGCCGCGAACTCAAGAAGATCAAGCTGGTCGTGAACGGTGCCGGTGCCGCGGGCATCGCCTGCCTGGAGCTGGCCGTGGCGATGGGTATCCCTAAGTCGAACGTCATCCTGTGCGACACCAAGGGCGTCGTCTACCAAGGTCGCCAGGAGGGCATGAACCAGTGGAAGTCGGCGTTCGCCTCCGAAACCAAGGCGCGCACGCTGGCGGAGGCGCTGGAGGGGGCTGACGCCTTCTTCGGGCTATCGGTAAAGGGCGCCGTCACGCAGGATATGGTGCGCGCCATGGCGCCCAAGCCCATCATCTTCGCCATGGCCAATCCCGATCCTGAGATCACGCCCGAGGAAGTTGCCGCCGTGCGCGACGACGCCATCGTGGCGACCGGCCGCTCGGACTATCCGAACCAGATCAACAACGTCCTCGGCTTTCCATTCATTTTCCGCGGCGCCCTCGACGTGCAGGCCTCGACGATCAACGAGCCGATGAAAGTAGCGGCTGCCCACGCGCTCGCCGAACTCGCGCGGGCGGAGGTGCCCGATCAGGTAGCCGCGGCTTTCTATGGACGGCATGCCACGTTCGGCTCCGAATACATCATCCCCGCGCCATTCGATCCGCGCCTGATCTCGACGGTGCCGGTCGCCGTCGCCAAGGCCGCCATGGATTCCGGCGTCGCGCGGCGGCCCATCGTCGACATGGACGCCTACGTCGCCCAGCTCGAAGGCCGGCTCGACCCGATCGCGGGCTGGCTACAGACGACCTTCGCCGCCGTGCGCGCCGAGCCCAAGCACATGGTGTTCGCGGAGGGCGAGGAGCCTGCGGTGATCCGCGCGGCTCACAGCTACTTCGCGCAGGGCTTCGGCATTCCCGTGCTGCTGGGGAATACCGAGCAGATCCGCGACCAGTTCCGGACATTGGGCATGGTGCTGCGGCCCGAGTACGAGCTGATCGACACACGGCGCTCGCCCTACCATGAGGACTTCACCGAGTTCCTCTACAGCCGCCTGCAGCGGCGCGGCTACCTCAAGCGCGATTGCCATCGCCTCGTCAACAACGAGCGCAACATCTTCGGCGCGCTGATGGTGGCGCGCGGGCACGCGGACGCTATGGTGTCCGGCGTCACGCGCAACTGGACCAGCGTCTTCGCCGACATCAAGCGGGTCATCGATCCGGAGCCGGAACGCAAGATCATCGGCGTTTCCCTGGCTATCGTCCGCGGGCGCACGGTGCTCATCGCCGATACCAGCGTGCACGACATGCCCACATCGGAGAATCTTGCCGACATCGCGACGGAGGCCGCGAGTGCCGCGCGTGCCTTCGGGATCGAGCCGCGCGTCGCGCTTCTAGCTTATTCGACCTTCGGCCAGCCGCGCGGCGAACGCTCGGACCGCGTGCGCGAAGCGGTCGCGCTACTCGACAGGCGCGGCGTCGACTTCGAGTACGACGGCGACATGGCGGCCGACGTGGCGTTGAACCGGGACCTGATGCAGCACTATCCGTTCTGCCGCCTGTCGGATACGGCCAACGTCCTCATCATGCCGGCATTCCATGCCGCTTCGATATCGACCAAGATGCTGAAGGAGCTCGGGGGCGCGACGGTCATCGGACCGATCCTCGTCGGGCTGTCGCAATCGGTGCAGATTTGCGGCTTCGGCGCCAAGGACAGCGACATTGTCAATATGGCTTCGATAGCCGCTTACAACGCCGGGCGTCGCTAGTCGCTCGATAGGATCATGTTGCGCACGAGGGGATAGACCTGCCCCTCCCACTTGCGGCCGCTGAATACGCCGTAGTGGCCGACGCCGACCTGCATGTGATGACGCTTCATGTGCGGACGCAGCCCGGTGCAAAGGTCGTGCGCGGCTGCCGTCTGCCCCAAGGCGCAGATGTCGTCGCGCTCGCCCTCGACCGTCAGCATCGCCGTCTTGCGGATGGCCTTCAGGTCTACGGGCTCGCCGCGGTAGGTCAGCTCGCCCTTAGGCAGACGCGCCTCCTGGAAAACCCAGCTCACCGTTTCGAGATAGAACTCGGAGGTCAGATCGAGCACGGCGAAGTACTCGTCGTAGAAGGTTTTGATCACCTGCGCCTTCTCGTGGTCGCCGTTGGCGAGGTGCTCGTACAGCTCCTGATGCGCGGTGTAGTGCCGGTTGATGTTCATGGAAACGAACGCGGCAAGCTGGACAAAGCCGGGATAGACCGTGCGTCCGGCGCCGGGATATTTCCACGGCACGCGCGCGATGAGGTTGTTCTCGAACCAGTCCATCGGCTTGCTGGTGGCCAGCTTGTTGACTTTTGTCGGGTTGACCCGGGTGTCGATCGGACCTGCCATCAGCGTCATGCTGCGCGGCTGGGCCGGATTGTTGTCGGCGGCCATGACCGCCGCGGCGGCGAGCGCCTGCACGCACGGCTGACAGACGGCGAGCATGTGCGCGCCTGGGCCCAGCGTCTCCATGAACTTGACGATATACTCGACGTAGTCGTCGAAGCCGAAGCGGCCGTCCTCGAGCGGCACGTCGCGGGCATTGTGCCAATCCGTGATGTAGACGTCGTGCTCGGCCAGTAGGGTCCGCACCGTGTTGCGCAACAGGGTGGCGAAGTGCCCTGACAGCGGCGCAATGACCAGCACCCGCGGCTGGGCGACGTCCGTGTCCTTCTTGAAATTGAGCAACGTTCCGAACGGCAGCCGAAGCACTGGCACCTCGGTAACCTCAACGTCGCGATTTCCAACCGCTACGGCCCGAATGCCGTAATCGGGCCGCGTGTGCGTGAGGCCCGAGCGCGCGATCAGCTCGTAGGCCGCCGATAAATTGCGGAGCAGAGGGATGTTGGCATGGGTGCCAAAGCTACCCAGCATCGCCAATGAGGTGCGGGCCAGGGTCTTGGCCGGCTCGACCATGTCGGAGTGGGCTTGATAGGCGAGGTAGAGCATTTAGTCTCGTTGTGGCGGTCGCCTTGGCGTGCAAGTTTTTTGCATAACCTATTGTGCGGCGCACAAACGCTAGTGCATCCTGGGCTCGTGAGCGAGCGTTTTTTTGCAACACCGTTTGTCGCGGAGCCGGCGGGCGGGTGATCGAGGACAATGCAGGATGGCCACAGCGGTACTCACGATTAGCAGCAAGAACTATTCCTCCTGGTCGCTGCGCGGCTGGCTGCTGTGCAAAATGGCGGGGCTGGACTTCCACGAGGAGGTCATGTCCACGGACGATCCCTCGACCCGCGCCGAGCTGTTGCTGATGTCTCCGTCGTTTCTCGTGCCCTGCTTGGTCCACAACAACGTGAAGGTTTGGGACACTCTGGCCATAGCCGAGTATCTGGCAGAGATCCGCCCGGATGCGGGTCTTTTGCCCTCAGACGTCGCGGCACGGGCGCATTGCCGCGCGGTGTCGGGCGAGATGCATTCGGGGTTTCACAACCTGCGCTCGGCACTGCCGATGAACCTCAAGTCGCACTTCCCCGGCTTTTCGGTCTGGTCGGGCGCGCAGGGCGACATCGAGCGGGTGAGGGCCATTTGGCGGGACTGCCTCGATACCTATGGCGGCCCCTATCTGTTCGGCAGCATGACCATGGCGGACGCAATGTATGCACCGGTCTGCACCCGGTTCATGACCTACGATGTGCAGCTCGACGACGACTGCAGGGGATATTGCGAGACCATCGCGCAATGGCCGGCCATGATCGAATGGACCGAGGCGGCAAAGGAAGAGCCCGAAGAGCTCGAAGAGCTGGATGTCGAGTTCTAATGGAACGAACGACCCGCTCAGATAGTTAACGCCGCAAAGCTGCGGCCAGCCTGCATATAAATTCTTCGAGCATTTGACGGTCGCTCTCGAGGAAGCATCACGCCATGCCGCAAGCTTGTGGTTAACAATAAGTTAATTCGACGCTCAATTTGATACTCAATTTTCAGGGTTCGAACCGAAGCCGCGACCTAATGGTAAACTTTCGCAAAGCCTCTTGAATTGGTTTGCAGTTAACCAAATTTTCGTTCAGTTAAGAACTGCTTAACCAATGGGGGTTGTTGGTGCTGTTTGGAGTTGCAGATCGATCCATTTCGGGTCCGAAACCGACAATTCAAAGTCCTGCCGAACCCGAATTTATTCGCGGCCGAGTTGACGACTATCATGTGCGGCGCAAGGTCGAGCTTTGGCAGGGACGGCATCCCTTACAGGGGCGCACGCCTGGCCCCGGCGACATCAAAGTCCGCAGCAACGATTACCTCTGCCTCGCCGGTCATCCGCACGTCATCGAGAGTGAGATCGCAGCTCTGCGCAGCGGTGGTCATGGCGATTCCGTATCGCGCGTTTGGGTCCACCACGAGCGCGACATCACGCGTGAGTTCGAGCAGCGCGTCGCGGATCTTATGCTGGCGGAAGACTGCGTGCTCTGCTCCTCCGGGTACACGGCCAACGTCGGCTTGATCCAGGCGTTCGCCTCACGCGGTGCGCCCGTCTACCTCGACATGAAGGCCCACATCTCCCTGCACGAAGGCGTCATCAGCGCCGGCGCCCGCCCGGTGCTGTTCCGGCACAACGATGCCAACGCGCTCGAACGGGCGATCAAGCAGCACGGGCCGGGACTTGTTGCCGTCGACGCGCTCTACAGCACCGACGGCGATCTGGCGCCGCTGCACGAATTCGTCGAGGTCTGCGAGCGCCACGGCGCGGCTCTGGTTGTCGACGAGACCCATTCCTTCGGTGCGCAGGGTCCGGACGGCGCCGGCTTGGTCGTGGCTGCGGGCCTGGCCGAGCGCGTCCACTTCCGTACGGTCGGTTTGTCCAAGGCCGTCGCCAGCCGTGGCGGCATCGTCGTTTCCTCACGCCGCAACATCGAGTACTTCCGCTACGAGGCGCTGCCGGCCATCTTCAGCACCTCGGTCATGCAGCACGAGGTCGCCGGATTTAGCGCCGTCCTCGACATCTTTCAGCGCGAGGATTGGCGCCGCGACAAGCTGCACGCCAACCACGCCTACCTCAAGCAGGGGCTGACCGGCCTCGGCTACAACGTCTCGGCGTCGCAGACACAGATCGTGGCGCTCGAGCCGGGCGACATCCGGCAGACGACAGATCTGCGCGATGCGTTGGAACGGCGCGGCATTTTCGGCGCGATCTTCTTCCCGCCGGCGACACCCGATAAGCGCTGCATCATGCGCTTCACGGTCAACTGCGGCCTCAGCCGCCTCGACCTCGACCGGATCATCGCGGTATGTGGTGAAATCCGGGAGGAGGTCGGCATGGCACAATGGCGGTCGACCAAGCGGAAGCAGCGGCCCGCGGAAGCCTCGCCCAGCGCGGCCTCGGCCCGTCTGCGGCCGCTCCTAGGCCGCAGCCGCGTCCTCAGTAACTGGCTCAACAGCCGGAAGCTCGATGATAAAGGTCGTGCCGACGCCGACCTCGGACCGGCACGAAATGCTGCCGCCCGCGCCTTCGATAATCATCCGGCAGAATGACAAGCCGAGCCCGGTGCCTACGCCCGGCCGCTGCGCCGAAACGAACGGGATGAACACATAGTTGAGGATCTCCGGAGCGATGCCCTCACCGGTATCGCTGACGAGCACGGTGTTTGTCCTGAACCCGCGACGGAGCTCGATCCTCAGTTCGTTTTCGTCGCCGCCCCGCGCCTCGATCGCACGCAAGCCGTTCTTCAATAGGTTGAACAGGACATGCGTCATCAACAGGTCCGAGCCGCGGAACGCGAAATCGGCGTCCGCCTCGACGCGCAGGATTCCGCGCTGATTGGCCTTGAAATGATAGCGCTCGACAGCCAGCGAGACGATCTTGCTCATGTCGTGCAGCTCGGCCGTCGGCACGCCGCGATGATGCTGAGCGACGTTGGTCAGCAGCAGGTCGATCACCGAGTTTGCCGCGTTGATATGCTGACGCACACGCCGATGCGATGCGGCCAGCTTGTCGCGAGCGGTCGATTCGGGGAGCCGCGCTATCAACCGCTCACACCCGTCGGCTTCGAAGCGGATGCCGGTCAGCGGCGTGCGGCACTCGTGGGCGACCTGGCTGGCCAGCGAGGCGGCGGCACGCAGCTTCTCGCGGGCGATGAGGTTATCGCCGTACGCCAGGCCGACGAACCCCGTAAGCGCGAAGATAAGGATGGGCAGCGTCATCCAGTAGCCTTCGGGGATGTGCCCGCCGCCTGTCACCATCAGGTACGTCGCGACCGCCGCTAACGATCCGATAACCAAGACGACGATCGCGTTAGCCAGATCGTAGAGCAGGATCACGTAGATCAGCGCCGCCATCGTCGACATCTGCCAAGTTGCATTGCTGTTGTTCAGCAGCAGCATCAGCGTGAAGAAGAACGGCAGCGAATAGAGATACGTGAAGTACGAGAACGGCACGACAAAGCGTCGCAATCGGACAGGCCACCAAGGGCTCACGGCCAGCAAGAGGCACAGCGCCGTACCGATGCCACGCAACAAGGCGCTCTCGTAGGGCTGCGGCACGACGTAGACCCACGTGAAATAGAAGATCGGGAACGTCAGAACGCCAATTACCGCGGCTGCGCGGATCTTCGTCTGCGCATGGGCATGATATTCGACATACCGCCGCGCGAGCGCGCTTACCCACCGGCCAGCAGGCAGCCCACCGGCAAACCGCCGGCGAAAAGCCGCCGACGCCCCGCCACGCGCGATCGAAGAAAGACGGCCGGAGAGATGCAACATTTAGATTTTTATCCGTTCTCGTACCGGATCCGACACGAAATCGTAGTACGCAAGGTCCTTACGGAACGTGCATTCAAAGGTCGAGCATCGGAGTTATGACGCCATTCTATCACCCGACCTCGGTCCTGGTCCTCGACGACGATCCGCTCTTTCTGGAAAGTCTTGATTTTCAGTTTAGCGAGGAAGTGTCGTGCCAGACCTTCACGCGCCCGGACGCGGCCCTTGAGCATTTGCGCTCCCAGGCGACGCAGCATCCTAACTTTGCGCGCTACTTCCGGGACGTCTCGGAGATGGACCTGGCTTCCGAAACGCGTTTCGGCGACAGGCTGCTCAAGTTGCAGTTGGCCGAACTGCGAGCCGTCATCGAAGACGAAGCGCGTCAGCAGCGGGTTTCCGTTGCCGTCGTCGACTACGATATGCCGAAGATGACGGGCGTCGAGTTTTGCCGGGCGATCCGCAACTTGCCGGTAAAGACCATCCTGCTCACGGGCAAGGCGGGCCTGGAGACAGCGATTACCGCCTTCAACGAGGGTGTGATCGACTGCTTCCTGCAGAAGCAGGACCCTAGCGTCACGTATGCATTGCGCCGGGAGATTAAGCGCCTGCAGCGTGAATACTTCGAGGCCGTTTCGGACCCGATCAGCCGCGCGCTCGAATTGCAGAAGCCGTGCTACTTCACCGATCCGCAGTTTATCGGCCTGTTCCGGGATCTGGCCGACAAGCACGACATCGTGGAGTACTACATTTCCGCGTCGCCTCCGGGGATCACGATGCGTGACGCCGATGGCGATGAATCAATGCTTCTGGTGTGCGACGACAACACGGCCGCCGCGCAGCGTGCCGCCGCGGAAGATCGCGACGCCCCGGCGGAAATGCAGCAGCTTTTGCGCACGCGAAAGATGCACACCTGGTTTCCGACCGACGATGGGCATTACCACCGCGACTACGCGCAGGACTGGGCCCGGTTCGTCTGGCCGGCGCAGCCGCTGCCGGGCTCCGGAACGTGGCACTACAGCCTCATCCGCCGCGATCCGCCCGTGGAACAACTGTCGCAATATCGCCGAGCGTAGTTCGCGCGCGGACTAAACGTCCTAAACTCGCAGTGATTCGGGGCGACCTGCGGGGGCATGGATGAACTTTTACGGGGGGCGGGCGGCCCCCGTCGCGGCGGTCTTTGGCGCGTTGCTTCTCGCAACCGGCCCGTCACAAGCACTCGAGGGATATTTCCAGCATGGCTACGGAGCGCGCCACAAGGCCCTGGCGGGCGCCGGCGCGGCCGATGGCACCGATGCCACGATCGCCGTGATCAACCCGGCCGGGCTGGTCCACGCAAAGAACGAAATCGATATCGCTTTCAGCCTGTTCAGCCCAACGCGCGAGTTTTTCGGCTACGGCGATCCCGGCTTGACGCCGATGGGTAGCGTCGACAGCAACACCATGGCGTTCTTCGTGCCGAACCTCGCCGCAGCCTATCGGGTCGATGACAGCCCCTGGGTCGACGTCGTCGGCATCACGGTCTGGGGCAACGGCGCCAATACGAATTATCCGGCGATGGTTCGGCCTGTGACCGAGTGCGGCGGCGGCACCGGCATGTATTGCGGCGGCGCGGCCGGGATCGATCTGCAGCAGATGTTCCTGACGCTCACCGTGGCCAAAGAAATCGCCCCTGGATTCTCGGTAGGCTTCGGGCCCACGTTTGCGCGCCAGCAGTTCCGCGCCAAAGGCTTGGGCCTCTTTGCACCTGTCTCCAACAGCATCGATGCCGAGTGGGGCGCGGGCGTGAACGCGGGCGTAGAGTGGTCGATCAGCAGCAATTTCAGACTGGGCGCCGCGATTGCTTCCCGCACCTACATGGGCTCGTACGAGAAGTACTCCGGCCTGCTGGCCGACAGGGGCGATTGCGATATGCCGGCCTACGGGCAGGCGGGCCTGGCCTATGACGTCCAACCCGATCTGACGGTCATGCTCGACTATCAGCGCATCGCCTACGGCTCGGTAGCCTGCGTGGCCAACCCCGCCGCGGCGATGTTGTATGCTCCATTCGGCTCAGCCGCCGGCCCGTCATTCGGCTGGCGGGACCTGAACATCTTCAAGCTCGGCATCGAATGGCATCATTCGGAAACGCTGACCCTGCGCGCGGGCTACGCTTACAACACGCCGCTCTTCGGCGGCGACAACGTACAGCTAGATGTGCTCGCACCCGCCACAACCCAGCATCACATCACGGCGGGTGGCGAAGTGCGGATCGATCGGGAATGGGCGGTCGAGTTCGCGGGCATGTATGCGCCCAGAAATACTGTCAGCGGCGCAGAAATCATACCCGGTCCAGGCCACCGCATCGACATAGCCACCGAGCAGTTCGAGCTGACGCTGGGGCTCAAATACTTCTACGACTCCAAGTATTGAGCGAAAGCGCTACAACCAGAGCGTATATCCGTTTACCTGGTGCTAAACCGTTCGGTACGACTTCCTCAAAATTAGGATTGTGGAGACCACGCTCCATTAGGTTGGCAGCACGTTGCGGCACATCCAGGGAAGGCCCCAGGTGAGTGAGAGCGCGCTAAAGCTAGCCCGGCAAGCGGCGGCGCCGGATAGCGAAAGCATCAGCAAGACGGCCAGCGCGCTGACCGCCGATGCCAGCGCACGCCAGGACGCGCTGCGCCGTCAGCTCGACGAGGCTCTCGAACGCAACGAAAAGCTCGAGCAACTGAACGCCTATTTCGAAGCTGCGCTCAATCATATGGGCCGTGGCCTGTCGATGTTCGACCAGGACCAGCGCCTCCTCGTCTGCAACACGATCTATTCGGACATCTATTCGCTACCTGCGGAGCTGACACGCCCGGGGACGCCGCTGAAGGAAATTCTGCGGTACCACATGCGCCACGCTAAGGGGCGCGTGAAGTCCCGCGAGGCGGTGGACACGTGGGTCGAGGATCACATCGTTAAGCTGCGCAAGAACGGCAGCTTCGAGGAAATCCAGCACCTTGCTGACGGCCGCATCATCCGCGTCACCTATCAGCCCCTGGCGGGCGGCGGATGGGTCGACATGCAGGAGGACATCACGGCGCAGCGCCATACGGACGAGCGTATCGAATGGCTCGCGCGACACGACACGCTGACGGAAATCCCCAATCGGTTCCATTTCCGCGAGCGACTGCAGCATCAGTTCGACACTTATGACCCGCGGCAGGGCTTTGCGCTGCTGTGGCTCGACCTCGACAACTTCAAGGACATCAACGATAGGCTGGGGCACCTCATCGGCGATGGCCTTTTGAAGAGCGTCGCGGCGCGCCTGAAACAGAGCCTGCGGGTTGGCGACCTTGTGGGCCGTCTCGGCGGCGACGAATTCGCTATCCTGCAGGTCGGTGTCGACCGCGAAGACCTGGCGATCAACCTGGCGCGCCGCGTCCTCGAGAACGTCCGCCGCCCGCATGACGTCTTCGGTCATTGCCTGCATACCGACGCGAGCATCGGCATTGCTCTCGCCCCGCACCACGCGCAGGACCCCGAACGTCTCTTCGCTTGCGCCGATACGGCGCTTTACCGGGCCAAGTCGCTTGGGCGCGGGCTGCATTCGGTATTCACCCCCGGATCGTTCGAGACCCCGGAAGCGCCGAACCCTCTGCGCGCCGAGCTGCAGGATGCGGTGGACCGCAGCGAGCTGGTGCTGCACTACCAGCCGATTGTCGACCTCAACCAGGGCAAGGTGTCGAGCTTCGAAGCGCTGATGCGCTGGAAGCATCCGAGCCGCGGCATGATCCCGCCGTCCGAATTCATTCCCATCGCCGAGGAGACTCGCCTCATCCTCAACATGGGCGCCTGGGCCATCACGCAGGCCTGCACGGACGCCAGGGCCTGGCCGGAATCCATCAAGGTCGCGGTCAATCTCTCGGCTGTGCAGATCGAGTGCTGCGATATGTACGAGATCGTCACCAAGGCTCTCGAGGAGTCCGGCCTGGAGCCGCAGCGGCTGCAGCTGGAAATCACCGAGACGGTGCTGATGCAGGACCAGGAACGCACGCAGGAGGTACTCCGCCGCCTGCACAACCTCGGCGTCCTCATCTCGCTGGACGATTTCGGAACCTGCTTCGCGACGCTCAACTATCTGCGCCGCTTCCCGTTCAAGAAGATCAAGATCGACCGCAGCTTCGTGCGCGACATCCCCGAGCATCACGATTGCGTAGCGATCGTGAAGTCGGTGGCCGACCTCGCCCGCGAACTCAACATGCGGTCGGTAGCCGAGGGCGTCGAGACCGCAGCAAGCCTGAATGCCGTGCGTGCCGCCGGCTATAACGAAGCGCAAGGCTTCTACTTCAGCCCGCCGGTGCGCTCGAGCGGCGTCAAACGTGCGATCAAGCAGTGCGCCCAGAGACTGACCGCCGCCGAGTCGGCCATCGATTCCGGCCAGCAATCACGCGGCGGCGACCGCGACTGACCTGCAGCAAAGCCTCAGGCGTCGACGGCGATGCGGCTCTTCAGCTCGTCCGGCATGCCGAAGTGACCGAAGTAGCGCGGATCGATCTTCTCGACCGGAAGGATGATCAAAACGTCGGTCGTGCCGAACTGCCGGTCTATCACTGCACCATCGCCGACGTAGGCACCCAGCCTCAGGTAACCCTTGACCAGCGGCGGCAACGACTTGAGCGCAGCCTTGGCGTCGACCTGTTCGCGCGGCAGGCGCGCCATGTCGACGTGCAGATGATCGTGCGCGCGGCAGCGCCATTCCTCCGGCGCCAGCGCGTTGTAGTGCAGGAAGCTGAGCGCCATGGCGTGCTGATCGGGATCGGTACCGGGCAGGCTTGCGCACCCGATCATCACGTCGACTTTATGCTCGCGCACATAGGTCCACAGGCCGTGCCACAGCAGTTCGACGGTGCGCTTGTTGCGATACGGCGCGAGGACGCACGAACGGCCTAGCTCCATGAACCGATGGTGCGGCCGCGCCTTGATCAGCGGCTCGATGTCGTACTCGCTCTGCGTATAGAAACCGAGCGAGCGTGCGGCCACGTCCTGGCGCAGAACGCGATAGGTGCCGACGACCTTGCTACGCCGCAGACCGCCCCAGGGCTCGAATGCGGGCGCAACGTTCCCATCGACCACCAGCAGGTGATCGCATACGGCGTCGTAAGGATCCTCGTCGCGCCGGCGCAACTCGGCGCGCAGCGACGGGACCGCCGACATTTCCTCGTAGAACACCTTGTAGCGAAGTCGCTGGGCGAGCCTGACATCGCGCCAGCGTCGCGCCAAGCGGACTTCCAGGCTGCCGATTTTGCCGTAGACCTTGTCGGCTTTCAGAAGCGGAAAAGCGGAGCCACCGGCGTCCCGCAATGCGCGTAAAGCGAGCAACCCGCCCGGCATGGACTGCCATCTGGGACTGCGCGCCAAACGGCTGGCCATACGCCGCGCCGCTAACCTCATGCCGATTTCTCCCCTGCCAGCGCGCTTATCTTATATTGCGTCGCTTCCACCTAGAAGCCGCCCCCCAGCGGAATCCGCCAACGCCCCTTTTTTCAGAGGGTGCGGGTGGATAGCACGATTCCATGACAGACTTTTTATGTCCGGCCAACGGAATTCGGCTCGCTCGGACCGTGACGAGAGCACGGGTTTGCGCAATTTGCGGGGCAGATTATCAGGCGGCAACGCCACCCTGGCGCCTGGACCAGCGGCGCAGCAGGTTCTCGAGACCGGCGCGGTCGAACGGCTTGGCAAGGTAATCGTCCATGCCCGCCTCAAGATAGCGCTGCTTGTCTTCGGCGAACGCGTTGGCAGTCAGCGCGATGATGGGTGGCGCCGTGCGGGCATCGTTGGTGACCGCGTAGAGTTTCTTGATCTCGCGTGCCGCCTCAACGCCGTCGAGCTCGGGCATGAACACGTCCATGAGGATCATATCGACGGGAGGTGCATCGCCCGCCAGCGAGCGGCGAATGGCATCCACAGCCTCTGCACCATTGGGCACGGCAACGTAGTCGCAGCCGCAGCGTTCAAGCACCCGCTTGGCGAGCAGTGCGTTGATTTCGTTGTCCTCGGCAAGCAATACGCGCTGCCCCGCAAGGGTCGCGACGTCTTCGGTCCGCTCGCCGGCGTCAGCTCGGTCGCCGCAGCCGGTCGAGGCATCGACGGCCCCCTTGAGCTGCATCAGAAGGGATGCGGGGCGTACGGGACGCACGAGGTATGCATCGAAGCCGGCCGAGCGGAATTCAGCAAGGCTCGAACGCGCCGAAACGTTGACCAGCACGATGCCGCGCACTTCGATTCCTGCACCATGGCGGCGTGCCCAATCGAGCAACTGCCCAGCTCCTCCGGGACCCAGCTCGCCGTCGATCACGATCTTGTCGAATGGGACGCCGTCCTCGGCAGACTTGGCGATCAGCTCCGCGGCGTCGCCAACCCCGCACTGATCGGCGGCAATACCAGCCGAGACCAATGCGTGCATCAGGGCCTGGCGTTCCAAAGCCCGGTCGAAGGCCAGGAGCACCCGCCCGCCATGCGCATCGGCCGTCGAAGCTCCAAGCTCCTTGGCCACGGCACTGCGCAGCACGAGGTGAGCCGTGAAGGTCGAGCCGCGACCGGAGGCGCTGCGTACCCGTATGTCCCCGCCCATGGCGCGGGCGAGCTGCATGGAGATGGCGAGCCCGAGGCCGGTGCCGCCGTTGCGGCGGGCGATGGCCGTTTCCGCCTGTTCGAACTCGGAGAACAGAAGCCGCATGTCATCCGGCGACAGACCGATGCCGGTATCTTCCACGACGATGTCGATACCGACCGAGCCCGGCGCGTCCAACGCAGGGGCCACGCGCGAAACCCTGATGCTGACACCGCCCGCATCAGTGAACTTCACTGCGTTGGACAGCAGGTTCAATAATATCTGGCGGACCCGCGTCTCGTCGCCGATGACGAGGCTGGGCAGCCGCGGATCGACCGACCAGCCAAGCTCCAGGCCTTTCTCGTGCGCGCGCGGCGCCAGCAACTCCACTGCGCACTGCACGCAGGCATCGAGTGCGAAAACGTCCTCGGCAAGTTCCAGCTTGCCCGCTTCGATCTTCGAGAAGTCGAGGATTTCGTCGATCAGCGCCAGCAGGGTTCGCGCCGACTGATCGATGGCGCGGGTGTAAGTTTGCTGCTCCGGCGTCTGCTGCGTTTCCGTCAGCAGGCTCGCCATGCCGAGAATGCCGTTCATCGGAGTGCGGATTTCGTGGCTCATGGCCGCGAGAAAACGGCTCTTGGCGCGATTGGCGGCTTCCGCCTGATCGCGTGCTTCGGCGAGCTGCGCCTCCTGCAGCCGCTGCTCGGTCACGTCACGACCGACGCTCTGGACCTCGAAACCTCCGCCGGCGGCAGCCACGAGCTGCTCTTCCCATTCGATCCAGCGAGGGCCGGCCACCGTCACCGCGTGCTGGGCAAAACGCTGCTGGCGTATTCCGGCATCGACCGTGAGCGGCTCGATGCAGTTGTCATCGCAGACGGTGACTTCGAACGGCTTTCCGAGAACTTCGCCGGCGCTTACACCGAACGCTTCGAGGAAGGCCCGGTTGGCGAAAGTAAGGTTGCCTTCCTGGTCGCGGCGGACAATGGCTTCATCCTGCGAGTCGAGCAGCTCGCGATAGCGAGCCTCGTTCTCGCGCAACTCCCACTGCACATCCTGCAGGTGCTCCAGTCGCCGCTCAATGCGCTCGACGATGGCCTGGCGTGGTCCTTCGCGGGCGACGCGCTGCGCATCACGGGCGCCGAGCGCCAGAATGACCGACAGTCCCGCAAGCCCGCACGCCACTGCCAAGAGGACGTGCCATAGCGCTATCGGCCCCGGAATGAGCAGAAGCGCGAGCCCGGCGCACGCAATGGCCGACGCAAGCAGCACGAGCGGCGTTCCGGCGACGGAGGAAAGATAGCCGAAGCCGTCCGCGAGCCGGCCGCGACCCGCTCGTGCTTCATCATTCGACCTGAACCTGTTCAGCACTCCCACCGCACCCGCATCGCGACACCAGAAACCGCCCGTGTCGGAAGCAACCACAGCGTAGTTTCCAAACGCTGAAGCGGGCTGGTTAATTCGGCTAACGGGAAAGTCCGGACTGCGGCGCGTCGCGCGGCTCGTCGATGTTGCGCGCATCCTCGATCGTCATGCGCGCGACGCCGTCGCGGATCGGAAACGCCAGGCGGGCCGCGCGGCTGATGAGCTCTTGCGCGGCCGCGTCATAGACGAGGGTCGTTTTGGTGAGCGGGCAGACGAGAATTTCGAGCAGCTTGGGATCGAACGGCTTGCCGCTGGCGGTCTCGGTCATCGGGCGCCTCGCCTCCTACTGCAGGGTGGAGCCACTGCTGCCGCTGGACGCCAGCTCCATCTCGGCGAGGGCGACGAGAACGTCTGCACGCCGCCTCAAGTCCTCGGCTTCGAGCAGTGCCTGCTTTTCCTCCGGCCCGTACGGACACATGACGCACAGTGCGTTGATCAGGAATTCGCTCGACGCGCGCTGGATGGCGCCCCAGTCGGCTTCCAGCTTGTTGGCGTCGAGATAGGAGCGCAGCACGCGTAGGAGGTTCGGCCGGTCGACCATCTCCTCGCCGAGGCCTTCGTTGAGATCGGACGCATATTTGTCGTAGCTGACGCTCATCACACGGTAAGGCAGATCCGTCGCCGCCTCGTCGAGGACGTCGTAACGGGTGATGCCCGTCAGCGTGATCATCCGGCGTGCGTCATCGACCTCCTGATAGGTGGTCACCCGGCCGACGCATCCGACATTACGCAGGCCGACGGGTTGCCGTGGGCTTTCTTCCTCGTCAACACCCTCGCCGAGCACCGGCTGCACGATGCCGATCAGGCGATCGCCAGCCATGACGGCGTCGAGCATTTCGAGATAGCGCGGTTCGAAGACGTTGAGCGGCAATGTTGCGCGCGGCAGCAGGATGGCGCCACGCAGCGGAAATACGGGAATGCGTGGCGGAAGATCTGCCGGGCGCCGGTATCGATCTGTTGGAGACACTGGCCTCTACCCTTCCGCGTGGCCTACTAGGAAAACAGGAGCGACGACAAGCGGCGCCGACCGTCAATCGAGGCAGCGTCCTTGAAGCCCCAGGCTTCGAACAGCTGCAGCAGCTGCTTGCGCGCCGCCTGATCGTTCCAGTTCCGATCGCGGCGGACGATTTCGAGCAGGTGCTCCACGGCTTCGCTTTTCTTGCCTCGGGCGGCCAGGGCGACGGCGAGGTCGAACCGCGCCTGATGGTCGGCGGGATCGCCCTGCAGGCGATGCTCGAGCTCATCGCGCTTGTCCGCTTCTCCCGCCTTGCGCGCCAATTCGAGCGCCGCTTTCACCTGCTCGATGGCCGATGTGTTTTTTGCATCGGGCGGAACGAGCGCAACCATCTGCTCGGCGCGCGCGAGGTCGCCGGTCTGCAGATAGCAGCGTGCGAGCCCGGCGAGAGCGGCAACGTTCTGCTTGTCCTCCTGCAGTACGGCCGCGAAAACTTCGGCAGCGCTCTGCACGTCGCCTGCTTCGAGCGCCTGCTCGCCCGTCTCGATGACGGCCGCAATGTCGTCGCCCGCTTCATCGCCGACCAAACGGTCGACGAAGCTGCGCAGCGCGCTTTCCGGCTGCGCGCCCATGAAGCCGTCGATCGGCCGTCCATCGCGGAAGGCATACACTGTCGGCAGGGACTGCACGCGCAACTGACCGGCGATGGCGGGGTGCTCATCTACGTTGACCTTCGCCAGCCGCACTTTGCCGCCGTAGCTGCGGACGACCTTTTCCAGAATGGGCGTCAACTGCTTGCAGGGGCCGCACCAGGCAGCCCAGAAGTCAACGATCACCGGCACGGTGCGCGATGCCTCGAGCACGTCCTTGGTGAAGCTCGAGGTCGTTCCGTCCTTGATCAAATCGGCATCGCTCACGCCAGGCGAAGCCTTCAGTTCAAATTCCATGCGCGTCTCCCTGCGCCAGGCGCCAGCTTAGCTTCCCCGTGCGCCCCATTGCAAAAAACGCCACTTAAGTTCTCATGCCGCTCTAGAACGCCAACTTGCGGAGACCCCGCGGCTTGCTACCGGCACATTGTGACACGCGCCCCAAAGTGCAAGGCGCACTGCCGAAATGCCACTTAACAACACGATTTCAGCCGATTGTCGGGCCGGTCGTGCCTAGGCTGGCGACCGTGGGCTCGTGCCCGCAGGCGAGAATGAACCGCAAAAGCTCCTCGCGCGCAATGTTCGTGGTAGCAGTGTTTTCGAGTGGATGGCAGTTGACGGTGGCATGCTGCATCAGGTCGGCATCGAGAATGACGCGCACGCGCTGATCCGTGTCGTTGATGAGGGCAAAAGCGGTCACCGACCCGGGTGCGACGCCGAGAACCTCGAGCAGCAACTCAGGCTTTCCGAAGCTGAACCGGCCGGCCCCCACACTCTTAGCCAATTGCTTCAAGTCGACCCGTGTCGTCGACAGGGCGATGACCAGAAAGAGCGCGCCCTTGTCGTCCTTCAGGAACAGGTTTTTGGTGTGGCCGCCCTCTAATTCCCGCTCGAGCCGGCCGCTCTCTGCGACGGTGAAAACGGGCTCATGCTCGACGGTCGATGTGGCAATTCCGAGCTCGGCGAGACGATCGAAGAGCTGTTGGCGAGTGGCTGGCATCGTGCGTTCCGGTGTCGGCACCTTGATAGACGGCGGACAGGTCGTCGCCAACCCGCGCAGACCCCCGCTTGATGGCAAATCGGCGCAGCGCTAGATTTGGTGCACGCTGTCACAGGAGAAAAAATGTCAGCCCGTGGATCTGCTCGCCTTGGTGTAGCCGGCACGTCGCTCTTCGTCTTGCTCCTGTTGGCAGGAGCAGTCTGGGCCCAGGATCGATGGGCCGCGATTGCTCCCAACGAAGAGAACTCTTCAACCGTGGTCTGGGCGACAACCAAGGACCAAGCCAGGAAGCTGGCCATCCTTGCCTGCAAACAGGTGTCATCGACGTGCGTTGAATCGCCTGCCAGCACCAACGGCATGGACCACGTCTTCGCCGTCATGTGCTGTTCCGATCCCAAGCAGGGCTGCGCCGCCGCGGTCGGGGCAAACCGGGAATCGGCCCTGCGGGAGGTGAAAAAGCTGTTTTCTGATGGGGGTTACTCGAGTTGCAGCCTGAAAAACTATTTCAATGCCGGCAC
>JAESGM010000550.1_pt1 | contig 24467 bp, 25 predicted proteins | sample 9269721 | NCBI WGS metagenome assembly JAESGM01 (sample SAMN15720920, study PRJNA650825) | algae metagenome | isolation source: Komarekiella atlantica HA4396-MV6 and co-occurring heterotrophs from... | place: USA: Theobald House, Kauai, HI | collected 2009-07-29 | reverse complement strand
ATTTCCCATCGGATGAGCATGAGACCGTCGCTGCGGCGAAACACAAGCGCTCGCTGGGCTTCACCGACCTCGTCGCGACCGAGGAGCCGCATCCAAGAACCGTGAAGTTCTTCGTGGAAGATCTTCCACGGGTGGCGACCGCCATGGCCGAGAAGTGGCGCCGCAACCGCCAGGCTCTCGTGGATTTTGCCAACGGCGCGATCGTGCTCGCGCAACTCTACAACGCGATTGGGAGCCGGGCAGGGGGCAATTGGGTCGAACCGCCGGAAGACGACGCGCCCCCGGAAGATTGGAACTGACCTCGCTAGTGCTCGATCTCGATTGATCGGGCAACGCGAGATATCGTCGATTGGCTGACGTCGAAACGGCGGGCCAGGTCGGCTTGGGTCGCGCTTCCGGCCGCAAGGGCCTCCAGCGCTTCCTGGCGCTGGTGCCGGGTGAGGGCGCCTGGCCTGCCCATGTGCTGCCCCCTGGCTTTCGCGCGGGCGCGGCCCTCGCCGGTGCGGGCCTTGATCAGCTCGCGCTCGAACTCGGCTAGCCCTCCAAGCACCGTGAGCATCAGACGGCCGTGTGGAGTCGTGGTGTCGGCCCAGACATCGGCCAATGATCGGAATCCGGCGCCTGCCTTGCTGACCGCGTCCAGGATGTTCAGGAGGTCGCGTGTCGATCGCGCGAGACGGTCGAGGCGGGTTACCAGCAGAGTGTCACCCGCATTCAGCGCCTTCAGCGCCTTGGCCAGCCCTTTGCGGTCGGCCTTCGCGCCGCTGGCGGTTTCCTGGAACACCTTCTCCGCACCGGCGGCCGATAAAGCGGACCGCTGGGCATCGAGGGTTTGACCGTCTGTCGAGACGCGGGCGTATCCATATATCGGCATGCAAACAGCCTACGCCGAAGCCTGACTTACGCAAGTATCTTTTGCATAGCGTAAGCCCTTGGCAGGGCAGGGGTGTGGCGCTTATGCAAAAATCTTGATTTATGCATAAACTGCTATCCTCGTCATCGCCGGGAAAGGTGTTGCGCGAATTAAGGCCCAACGTCACAATCCGCTAAAGTCCAGGCCACAATCGAAGGTAGCAGCAGTTCATCATGTCTTTTGAGCGCATCTCGCTGTTGCGAAACGTCGGCCAATTCGACTCGGTTAATTCAGGGGCACAGATCCCACTAGCCCGATTATCTCTTGTTTATGCAGAGAATGGCAGAGGTAAAACCACGGTAGCCGCTATTCTACGTTCACTGAATACTGGTGACCCTGGTCTGATCAACGAACGGCAGCGCCTCGGTGCCACTCACCTGCCTCACATCGTCCTGACATTCTCTGGAACTCAAATCGTATTTCAGAATGGTGCCTGGGCAGCCCCCCTGCCGCGAATTGCCGTGTTTGACGATGCATTTGTCGCGGCGAATGTCTGCTCTGGCATTGAGATCGAAGCTACTCACCGGCAAAATCTCCACGAGCTGATCCTCGGGGCACCTGGCGTGGCCCTGAACGCCAGTCTGAAGCAGCATGTGGCGCGCATCGAGCAGCACAATACCGATTTGCGAGCCAAACAGGACGCGATACCGGCGGCAGCCCGCGGTGCTTTAACCGTTGATGCCTATTGCGCGCTCGAAGCGGACGCAGCCATCGACACGAAGATTCAGGAAGCAGAACGCTCATTGTCGGCAGCAAAATCGGCCGACGGTATCCAGAAGCAGGCGTTGTTTGCACCTTTATCACTGCCGGAATTCAACGTGGCAGACCTCAACGCGCTGCTGGCGAGGAGTCTCGCCGATCTCGAAGTCGAGGCTGCAGGCCTGGTTCGCACCCACCTACGTAAGATTGGGCGGGGAGGAGAAGAGTGGGTTAGCGAGGGCATTTCGCGCATCGGACCAGCGTCTGAGGGTGCTGATCAGGAAATTTGCCCGTTTTGCGCTCAAGGCCTCCGGGATTCGCCGCTCATCAGGCACTATCAAGCATATTTTAGTGCCGCATATGAGGGTCTTCGAGCGGCAATCACTGAAGCTGGTCAGGGCGTCAATACGGTTCACGGGGGGGACGTACCGGCCGCCTTTGAACGAGCCGTGAGGGTTGCCATTCAAAATCGAAATTTCTGGCGCGACTTCATCGACGTACCGGAAATTGAAGACGATACCGCCGCTATCGCTCGCAGCTGGGCGGCCGCTCGGGAAGCCGTTTTAACGATTCTGCGGGCGAAGGCGGCGGCGCCTCTGCAGTCGATGACACTTCCTCCTGAAGCGCTCACCGCGATCGCGGCGTACGAAGTTCATAGGTCTGCCGTTGCTGAACTCTCAGCTGCGTTGGAGGCCTGTGCTGACCCAATTGCGCTGGTGAAAGAGAAAGCGGCCGGAGCCAACGTCGCCACGTTGACGGCCGACCTCGCCAAACTCGTGACGGTAAAGGAGCGCCAGGCGCCGGGTATGGTTGCCCTGTGTGATGACTATCTTGCGGAAAAAGCCGCCAAGGCCGCCACGGAGACACTCCGCACCCAAGCTCGCACAGCATTAGATCAGTACCGGCAAACAGTTTTTCCTGCTTACGAAAGCGCAATCAATACATATCTCCAGCGTTTCAACGCGGGATTTCGCCTGGGCTCTGTTTCATCTACTAACAATCGATCCGGATCGTCCGCTACGTACCAGGTCTTGATCAATAACGTTCCTGTGGCATTGACTGCTGAAGACGGCCCCTCGTTTCGCAACACGCTCAGTGCTGGCGATCGAAACACCCTAGCTCTGGCGTTTTTCTTTGCGGCGCTTGATCAGGAAGCCAACCTCAATCAGAAAATCGTCGTGATCGATGATCCCATGACAAGCCTGGACGAGCATCGCTCTCTGACGACGGTTCAAGAGATGCGCAGGCTCTTTGGCCGTGTCGATCAGATCATCGTGCTTTCTCATTCGAAGCCGTTTCTCTGCGCGCTTTGGGAAGGAGCTGACGTTCTGACGCGCTCCGCAATGAGGATCGCCCGTGACGGTGCAGGTTCGACATTGGCGCCGTGGGATGTTCGCCAGGACTGCATCACCGAGCACGACCGGCGCCATGAGCTCGTAGCCGAGTATTTGCGTGCTGGGAACGCCGCCACAGAACGCGCCGTAGCAACGGCTCTGCGGCCTATCCTAGAGGCCTTTATGCGGGTGGCGTATCCAACGGTTTTCCCGCCTGGAACACTGCTGGGGCAGTTCCATAATATTTGCCAGCAACGGGTCGGTACCGCCGGTCAGGTGCTGAACGCAGCTGACACGGTGGAGCTGAGGGCCTTGCTTGATTATGCCAATCGCTTCCATCACGACACCAACGCGGCCTGGGAGACAGCGGCAATCAACGATCAGGAGTTGACGCATTTTTGTCAGCGTACCCTGGCGTTTGCCAAACGCGCCTAAATTGGCTTTCGAGAGACCAAGAAGATTTGCGCGGAGGCGGCTACTGTCCAATCAATTGCGCGCGTCCGACCCGGACTAACTGCCGGTGCAGATCGACAATCTCTCCTGCAAGTTCGTGAAAAGCCTTCACCACACGCCAGAACCTCTTTGGCTGATCGATCTCCCACTCGGGAGGAACTGTATGTCGATCCGGGTTTTTTTCGAGTGGCCAGGTATTGGTGGCAAGAAGGTCGATATAGGCGTCAACCTTCTTCCAAAGGGCGGCGCGCAAGGCCTCCAACTCGGGCGAAATAAATTCGCGCTCTGGCCTATTCCACTCGTAGTAAAATTCACGCAGAGGCTCGAACGCACTCTCAGGGAAAGAAAATCCCGCCATATTATTTTGGTCGAGAAACCCGATTACCCCATCAGACTTCAATAATGACGTGAGTTTTTCCCAAAGGTCGCGGTCATGCGCTTTCGCCGGATCAACGCCCACTCGAAATTGCGGATAGTGCGAAAAGAAGACCTGATCGTTGGCTGCAAGATCCTGGCACACGTCGTCCCAGAACAAAATAATAACGCCAAATTTTCCAGTCTTGCGACGAGTTTCCGAAATCGTCCGAATTTGTTTTTGAAGCGAAGCATCGCGCTTCGCAGTCGTTGCTATGTAAAGTGCATCAAGCTTTGGAACAAACGCTTCCGCGTTGACGATCTCGGCGTTCACAGTCTCCAGTGTGATTCCATCTACGGTGTTTTTGCATTGCACGCCGATCAAGCGATGCTCTGTATCATGCCCATATACATCGACGCCGTCCTGTTTCTGCCCGGTACGGCCATGACGCTCAAAATCCGTGCTTTTCCAGCGCAGCTTGGCGGCTGCAAGCGTGATGTCCTCGAACTCATCCCATGACTTGGGGGGAGGAACGACGGAAGAAGCGATGGTGGGCATAGGCTCTGAATCCGCTTGTACGCTATTGGCTTGAACCTAGAGAGAGCTTCGCCCAGCCGAGAGTTGTATCAGGCCCGCCGGCTCGGATACGAACCACGCATAGCTGCCCCAGGCGAGGGCATCGACCGTCTTTTTGAACGGTGCTCCGCTCCGGTCGAGATAGGCCGTCACATAGGCGATGTGCTCGATCGGGAACCCGGCGACGCGCGCAAGTTCGGCCAGCGCTTCTTTGCGCCGCTGGTTGATCGGCCCGTCCGTGGCCACCGCCTCGATGAACACTAGCAGCGGATGCTCGGGAGCTAGGTCGACCAGGATCATGTCCGGCAGGTTCTTGTCGGCCTTTATGTCGAGCCCAATGGATTTAGCCAGGACGTCATCCCGCTCGACAACCTTGTTGCCGCTCTCACTCACGAAAATCACGGCCGGTTTGCCGAGAAACTGCGGCGCGAAAACCTCAATGACAGCCTTGGTGATCTCAGAGCTGGGGCCGGGCTTGAGGCGCCGCGTTTCCCCACTCGGGAAGGCGACCAACACATGATCACCACCCGTCGCGGCACCGCGCCGGACGATGGCTATACGGGCCAAGGCTCCCGGCGTGAGATATTTGGCCTGCCAAGCGGCAATCGCATTCGACAGGGCCGTGCCGGTCAAGCTGGGATCAAACAGCGCCGCAAAGGCCGCCTGGAGCGCGTATCGGGGCTTCCCCGACGTCGTGGCCACTCCCGGCCTTTCAATCGCAGCGCCGAGAACCACAAGCCCCTCGCGAAGGGTTTCATCGCGGATCGATTCCCGGCTGTTGTCGGCGTACCATTGTTCACCTGGCGCACGGCCACCTGGTTTCATGACCTGCAAGCTGTAAGCGGCTCGGTCGGCCGGATTGGTCATCCCCGCCTGGATATCGCTCATGCGGTAGACATGCTTCGGGGCAAGCCAGATATCGGCGCCCTCGATCGCACCGATATAGAGACCGACAAAAACGGTGCTCGCCGACAGTTCCCGGATCAGATAGTTCCGCTCGGGGGTCCCAGGCGGGAAGATCATCGGCAGCCGTTCGTAAACGACCTCATGGGTTGGCAGGGCAGGCAGGCTCATGCGTCGGCGCCGAAATAGATGGCCTGCAAGACGTTCTCGATCGCCCCGGCCGGAGCCCCGGCCCTCAGAAGGCGCTCAATGCTGCGCATCTGGTCGATGCTAGGAAGCGGGAGCGCTTCCATCTCGAACGCCGAAACCGCGACGCTGCCGCTGATGCATCGGAACGCCTGGTCGGCCGAGCGGCTGTTTAGCACGGCAGCCACCGCAGCCGGTGACACCTTCGGTTTGCTGTTCAACGGCCGGACCATGTTCAGATGGTTCTCGACGATGACGGCGCCATGCTGCGTGATCAGATCTTGCGGCAGCTCGGCCGCGATCAGACGGCGGGCCTGCTCCTTGGCTGTCGTGCGCTGCACCAGGACGCAAGGCTGGGTCACCTTCAGCCATTCGTCGATCGGCGCAGCTTTGAAAAACGGCTGATGGTTGCGCTTGTCGGCCTTGAAGGTGAATCGGCCGTCTGCAGACACCGCCTCGGCCCAAATGAGAGGGAAATGCCCCTTCGCGGCTTTCGGCCGCAGCTGATCCTTGAACCGATTCCATACCAGCGGGCCGGTGGAAACCTTGTAGCCCCAATCGGCCAACCTGGTCGGCATTCCGGCCAGCTGCTCGATCAGATGCTGCTGACCTGGCTCGCGGGGGGCTAGCCATGGATCGGTTGAATCCTTCGGCAGCTTGAACTTGCCCGCATGGGTGACCTTGAAGCTGTCGCTATCCGCAATATCCAGGAAGTGGACAATAGCCTGCCGGGAACGGCCGCCCCGCTTGTAGGTGGATAGGGCGGCCTCCTGCAGCACGTCCTCAAATACGCCCCGTCGTGCCGAGACGAAGTCGATCGCCACCGGCGGAGCCTCCTTGGCCAGCAAGCCGCGCAGCGCCTTGAAATACTCCCCTGCCAGGAAGCTGGTCGGGGTAACATATGCAACCACCCCTCCCGGTCGCGTCCACCGCAGCGCAAGGTCCGTGAATACGCCATAGAGGTTGGCATGGCCGTATAGGCTGCGGGCGTAGCTGGACCGCTGGTCAGCGGTCAGCTTGACCCGGCCGTAGGGCGGATTCCCGATGACCAGGTCGTAGCCGTTCCTTGCACTCGGCGTCTGGTCGAGGCTGTCGCCAACGGTGACGATGGCCGGGAAGGACACCCCGGCGTCGGCCGTCTCCGGCGCAAAAGTCGTCTCCAGCCAAATCTGCGTGAGCCAGGCGGCGAACGGGTCAATCTCGAAACCGCGAAGATGGGTCGCGAGGTGCGCGATGAAGGCTGCCGGTGATAGCTCCGGCATGGCCTGGCGCATGCGCAGTGCGACCGGCAGCAGGAACGCTCCGCCGCCACATGCTGGGTCGAGCACGCGCGCGGTGGTCCAGTCGATCCCCGCTTCCCCCGCCATCTCCAAGAGGCGTTCGGTCAGCGCAGGCGGTGTATAATAGGCGCCCCACTCGCTCCGAAGCGAGGTCGGCAGCAAGGCGGTGTAGGTGGCACTGATCTGGTAACAGGCCTGCAAGGGCTGCAGATTGGCCGCTGTCCGGCCAAGCATCGCCGCCAACTCGGCAGTGGTGGTGTCCAGCTGGTAGGTCAACGCCAGCTCAAGCGGCGACACCTGAAGGCTTTTGCCCAGCACCTGACCTTGCGATTCGACATAGGCGCGGATGGTTTCGGCGATAAAGGCCCAAGCGGCACCCTGGCGGCGGCGATCGTCGATCTGATCCGCCCAGGCTCGCGCCATAACGCGGCCGACCTGCAGACTGCGCGGCGCGTCAGCAACCCGCACAAATGCGGGTTTTAGCGACGAACGGCTGGCAAGTCGGGCGGATTGTTTCATGTCACACGAATCCTACCGCAACGTCGGCGATCTTGCACATCATAAGAACAAAATATGAACCAATATCTTGCTGCAGGTCGGTACGGCCCTACAGAATTCTCCTAACGACAACCTCCTCGGCCTCGACCGGAATTGCAATCGTCCCGATGCGTTTAAGCGCCCGTACCAGCCAGCCAGTGCTCGTTGACAGCTCGATCCACAACTTTTCGGATAGTCGTTCGATCAAGGTCAGGGAACAGAGCTTCGGCAAGGGTGAGCCGCTTCGGCGCGCTGATCTTTGGTGCTAGGAATCGTGGGTCGGCGGCCAACTTCTTGATGTATGGCGCGAGGCGCTTCTTTTCTTCGGCCTCGGCCTTTCGCGCCTCGGCCTCCTGCGCCCGCTCGAACTCGGCATTCAGGGCCTCTCGCTGCGCCTCTGCCAGGGCTTCTGCTTCTTCCTCAAAATCGTCGAGCCAGTCGGTTGTCTCGACCACGCAATGCAATACACCGTCAGCCATCACGGCAATAACCATGCGGCACGTCTGACCTTTGTGAGCCTTCCATTTCTCTAGGAACCGCTTGGCGCTGGCCGTCCCCAACGCAACCTGCTCATCTGCTTCCTCATGGGCGTCGAATTGTGTTGGTGCCAGATAGACCAGACGCGGGCGCAAATGCGCGATCAACTCTGGGAAATCAGCGGAATCAACGCGGGTTGTGGCGACATTTTCCGGATTGATGATCGAATGAACGATCATCGCGCCACATGCGTGCGCTGCGGCGCGAATATCGTCCGCGCATTTATCAAGATCAGCGCTACCCGTCATAATTCAGCCTCGACAAGCACATTTCTCGCGCTCGTCCCCACAGTGACCGCAAAATTTCTCGCTGGTCGTGTAAGTGACCGCCATCCTCGCGAAGGGAACGTAACCCTTTCTCAGATGATAGCCGCACATCCTACAATAGTTGTGATGCTGCTTTTCGTAATTTTCGCATTCTTTGCATTTAATCTGCGGCGCCATATAATATCTCCCCCGGCTTTATTTCAGCGGCTCAAGCTCAAATTGGCGAGGTCCGCATGGCCCATCAGTCGCCATTGAAGCCGCCGCTGTAATGTCGAACTTTCCACACCATTGCTCGTGGCCTCGCTCGTCCTGGTATCTGCACGCGCAGCAAGGCGATGCATCATAGCCGTCGTCTTCGTCGCTATCCGGTTCATCTTCCGCCTTGTCGCTGTCGCTTTCATCGGCGGCGTGCAACCGTTCATGGCAACCCTTGCAGATCGCCACCAGTTCGAACATGAACTCATTGGGCCAATGCCGATAGGTCAGATGGTGAACCTGGGTGGCGGGCTGCTCAAGGCACCCTTCGCAGATACCACCTGCGCGTTTCAGAACACGAGCGCGCTTTGCAGCCCATTCAGGCGTCGCCAGGTATTTGTCGTATTTTCTCCAGAACGCGCTGTCCTTGGATTTTTGCAGTTTGACGTGTTTCTGAATAATGGCCTGGTACTGCTGCTCGTGCATCGCGCGCCGCCGCTGGGCAATCGAATGATCGAAATCAGCAGCATCTTTCGGCGCCTTGGCATGAGAAATCGCTGTACCAACGGGCTCACCACAATCTAAGCATTGCTGCTTAAACTGCACCTGGCCGCCGCTGACGATCGCGCGCCTGATCTCAAGGCGATGGTTCTCGCAAGCCCGGGATGCGTAATGCTCAGACAGCTCGCGCTGGACCTCGTCGTCCATCCGTAGCTGGAACTGCGCACCCGTCTCTGCGTCGGTGACCTTCATATGCGCCCCCCGGCTAACGCCTCATGGCTGCCACGATATCGACGATATGCGGCCAATGCCGTTTGGATGTCAGCATCGGAAGCATCGATATCACCGCGACGCCTTTTGCCGCTTGGGCGCTTTGGACTGGGATATCGCACGGTAAATCGCGCTTTTCGTGCGAAATCAGTTCCCTACCGCTAGAAATTGGTCAATTCTCTTATTGATGCCCCAGGATACCGAATACCTTGTGAATTATCGGCCACAGACCCTTTACGTCCATCCGGGACGAGAGGGGTCTTACGCGACGCTGGTATCAGAGAGCGAGATGGTCCCGATCGCGGAAATCGAGGTGACTCCGCGCTCGAAGCTTGCTGTTTCAGCCTTTTACGTGCGCGAAAAGAAGGACTTCGGCACATTCAAGCTGACTAAGCTCCGGTTCCACAAGACTCACGGCTGGGTGGAGGACGGAACCCTGCAGATCAACAACTTTCATGTCGCGCATCTCCGGCAGTTTGTTGACCTTCTGGCCCAACTTGACCTGAGCGATGGGAAAAAGGCTCGTATTGGCCTTCAGAACATTCAGATTGATACTCTGAAGACGTTGCTGACCAGCAGCCAGGGACAGGAGATGTTGAAAAGCCTGTCCGATTCGCCGGAGTTCCATGAGGACATTTACGCGGTGGCCTCAAAGCGGGAGGCATTGCGGGAGTTCGAAGCTAACCTGACGGGCAAAGTCGATGAGCCCACATGGCAAGCGTTCTTCGAACGGAATACCTGGATATTCGGGCACGGCCTGAATTACGTATTCCTGGAAAAAGTGGCGCCCAAGCTCGAAGCGGCGACCACCGGCCGGACCTTCAACCAGCCTGGCAAGCGTGCTGATGGTCTGATGCACACGCGCGCAGAAATCAGCCAGTACGTCCTTATCGAAATCAAACGGAACGATACGGATCTGCTCCGCGCCGACCAATACCGACCTGGCTGCTGGGCGGTATCGCAGGAGCTGTCGAGCGCCGTGACGCAAGTGCAGAAGACTGCCCACGAATTCACCCGCAACCGTTTCCGCGACATGCGAAAAGATGCCCAGGGCAACGATATCGGGGAGCACCTCTATGCCGTCGATCCTCGGAGCTATTTGATCGTCGGTAATCTCTCGGAGCTGGTCGGAAATGATGACAAGGTAACGTGTTTCGAGCTGTATCGGCGTAACATACGGGCACCCGAGATCGTCACCTTCGACGAGCTTTTCCATCGCGCCAAATGCATCGTCGAAAACATCAGCAGCTCCGGGAAGCCCGACGAATCCGACGAAGATATCCCTTTCTGAGCCTTGGTCCGAAGGGTTGCCCTGCAACCCTGACTAGGCCGACGCCAATGAGTCAGGGGTGGCGGGTCAAGGGGTTGGTGCGGGCGCACAAGCGCAGCGCGGAGCCTCGGCCCCTTGATGCGCCGCGGGCGCAGCCCCTACACAGCCAGCGTGATCGTGGCCCGCAGGGCCTCCTGGAACGATTGGCGCATGTCGATCGTGATCCCGGCCGTGAGCGGTGCCACATACACCGCCCCGCCTTTCAGGCGCCGGGTCGTGCAATGCGCCAGCTCGGGCAACCGGAACCAGCTGGCCCGATCGCCTCCGGCGGGATCAAGACAGGCAAAAAACGTCGAGATGCGGAACAGGTCGTCGAACGCGGCCAGCTTCTCGACCTCGCCCACGTCGAACAGCAGGCAGTCGTCGTAAATCGTCTTGGATTTCACGTCGAAGGCCATGGTGCCAACGAACGGCAGCCCCACCAGGTAATCCGGCCGCTTCAGCTTGCCCCGGAAGCTCTCCGGCACGCTGGCGATGTCCTGGGTGGCGTAGACGTAGGGCACGCGCGAATGGTCCAGCCACCGCTGGAAATCCGCCTCGGCGGCGGCGCCTCGCCGGGCGAACTCGGGCTTGATGCGGACCATGGCGAAAGGCTGACAGCCGGAAAGGCCCCTGCCAACGGCAACGGCCGGATTCTGCTAAAAGGTGTGTGGCGACACTGTCAGATTTTCCGGCGTGACAAGCGTTCCTGCTCCTCAAGCTCCTGCTTTCGCTTGAAGGCTTTGGCGCGCTCCTCGGCTTCTTTCCCGTGTTTGACCTTCAACTCCGCGACCGTGGCCTGGGTCTGCTTGAAGTCAGCCGGAAGGCATTTTCCAGACAGGCGCGTGACGCCTTCCTCAAGAAAGCTCTGAAAAGTTGCAGTGATTTCGAGCGTAAGCCGGTCGATCTCGTAAACATACTCGGTCTTTTTGGTGACAAGAGAACTCATCATTCCCCACCAATACCGGTACTTGTCGTCAGCTTCGGAGCCGCGAAACTCCTTCGTGATTTTACCGCTGCTGTCATAAAATTCGAAATTATCGGCGATCAGGCCGGGCGGCTTGTGGTGACGAACAAAATAGACGGTCGAGCCATTCGACATGGCGCAGGTGAGCGCCGCGTCGCCCTCCTCGGCAAGCGCCGGACCGGCGGCGGCAACGATCGCGACGATGGCAAAAACAAGCGGACGCATGGCGCTGGATATCATGGATGCCCGCGCGCGCCCACAAAATCGCTTGAGAACCGCGCCGCCGTGGCCGGCGTCCACAGGCCGGGCACCGGCCCTTCTCCGGCGGAGCGAACGCGCCCCCACACAGCGCCGTAGAGAGCGGAGCCGGAGGCAGGCGCCAGCCTGCTCGGGAGGGTCGGGAGGGCATCCCTCCCGCTCGTCCGCTGGATGGCCGCAGGCCCTAAGCGGGCGAAGAGGCCGATGGGGTCGGGGAAGGCGGCCGGAGCCGTCCCCGTGGTCTCGCACCTGGTGCGGGACCATCACAGGCGAGGCCCCGCCCCGCCGTCACTACCGCCACCGGCAGGTAGTGACGGCGGCGTCTCGCAAGCTCGCCCCCGCGCCCGAATGGCGGAACCCAGCCACCCTGACCTCCGTCCCGGTCCTCGCGGACCTGTCAGACATGAGTGGCGGCGAGTGACAGAAGGGGGTGTACGCCGCTGCACGCGCGGCGTGCCGGACACAGACCGGGGCGAAGTTACGCTCGCCCGAACATGACACCTGCGGCCTGGCCGCCTGACGTTTAACCCGCCCGAAGGAGGCGAACCCATGACGCTGAACACCAGCATGAAGCGAGCACGGCGCGACCGTGCGATCCCGCGACCGCAGGCCCCCAACGGAAGAGCGCGGCGCGAACCCGATAGAGGTGAACGATGACGGTGAACCCGAGAAAGCTGCGACAACCCCGGAATGGAAGGCCGGAAACCCGCAGAGGGTGACGATTGTAGACTGGATGGAACGGAGAAAGGAGTAATTGCCCGAATACCCCGACCATTTGTGCCCTGGTGAGCGCGCGAGCGCTCGAACCCGGCACGGCTGACCGCATGCTAGAAGCTGCGGCGGCAGGTCATAACCACTAACCAACTGACTGATGCCATGAATGGATGCCCTCGCCTATGATCTGAAATCCCTGACCCTAACCACGGGGGAAGGGTCGCATGTGACGCACAACCAGCGCCACCGGGGGCTGCAGCTGATCGCCCGCGAGCTCGCGGGCCTGGGCTACAAGCTGCCCTCGTTGCGCTCGATCAAGCCGAAACACGTCTCTGCGCTGGTCGAAAGCTGGAAGGCGGCCGGTCTGTCCACCGGCACGATCAAGAACCGCATGTCGTGGGTGCGGTATTGGGCGACCAAGGCCCGCAAGACGAGCATTCTCCCGCGAAACAATTCTGATCTGGGGATTCCCCGGCGCCAGCTGGCCGGAATCGACAAGGCCCGCACGGCGTCGGCCGAGCAGCTGGCGAAGCTCCCGGCCGACTGGATGCGCCTGGCCGTGCGGATGCAGATGGCCTTCGGCCTGCGCCTCGAAGAGTCGCTGAAGTTCCGGCCCGGGGCGGCCGACCAAGGCGGATTCATCGCCCTGCAGGCGAGCTGGTGCAAGGGCGGCCGAGCGCGGGCCGTCCCGTTGATCCACCAGCGCCAGCGCGATCTCCTGCAAGAGATCCACGACGTCGCCGGTGACGGAGCCCTGATGCCCGCAGGCATGACCTACAAACAGGCCCGCGACGCGATCGAGAACGCCACCTGGGGTGCCGGAATCCGCAATATGCACGGTCACCGGCACTGGTACGCGCAGTGGCGATATCAGGCCCTGATGGGAGCCCCCTGCCCTGCTGCTGGCGGTCGCACCTCCGAGAACCTGACCTCGACCGAGCGCGCGGCTGATTACCGGGTCCGGCTGCAGATTTCCCGCGAGCTGGGGCATAACCGCGTCGGCGTCACCGACGCCTATCTCGGCGCCCGCACGGCCGCGAGAGGCAAGCGCCATGTCTAGGGAGAAAATCGCGCGGGAGAAGCTAGGGCTGTTCCTGGCTGCTGAAGCCAAGACCGCCCGGGAAACGATGGCGGAAACCTGTTTCTCCAAGGATACTGTATCCAAGGCCTGTACAGAAGCCGCGCTAGGCGGCTTCCCCGGCTGCGTGATCAAGCCGCCTGCCCCGGTCAATCTGCGCGACACCAATGCTGCTAAATCGCTTGAGACATGGTTGCGGGGCCAGGGCCTGCAGTCCACCTGGATCGAGGCACGGGATACGCCAGATGGTCCAGACTATCCGCGTCTAGAAATTACCTGGAATGCAATTTCTCTGTCCTTTAAATCTTAGCTTACATTACATCAAAATTGCAGAAGTATTTATATGTCACTCGACCAATTATATCCTTCCGTGACTGCTCGCTTGATCCCGTGAGTATGACTGTTTTGCCTGGATATTGCCCCTGAACGGCAGCTTGTCCGATTTTGCACTGATCACCTTGGTTATTACCGCCCCCGAGCCAGCCAGTTGAGAACGGGACCGTAATCCGAGGCTGCAGAGGCTGGGTCTGAACAGGCGGTTGATTTGGCGGGTTGGCGGGCCTCACACATTGCTGCTGCAGAAAGATCTCCATAGGCCCTATGAAGGCTCGGGCGTCCGTGAATTTGACATCGTATGCTGCTTTCATACGTCGGCATAACTCGCCATGATCAGGTGATTTCAAAACTTCAGAAAGCATAATTCTCACCGACTTGTCGGACTCTATTTGTTCTAGTCGTCGACTCTTAAAGCTCTCAAGCTCAGTCATGCCCGTAGTATTCATTAGGGCAACCGCGAAATTCAGAATTCCAGCAAGCCCAACGGTAAAAATTGAGATTACTAGAGGATTCGATAACGTTGAAAACTCACCCTTTTTACGTCGACTGGACATTTCCAGCTCGCGCAAATCGGCCTCTCTCTTTTTGAGAGCTAACTCCTCGCGTAAAACGGCGAGTTCATCCTGCCATTTTTGCTGCTCAAACGTCAGTTTTTCGGCTTTGGACACGGTCATAGGCAGCAGATCCATGTAACCTAGCGGCAGGCTAGCATAGTTACTCAATGGCTCGGCGCTCACAAGCCGAGCGCACCGTCAAAATCGATGGCGAGCTATCCCCGCCTGGAAATCACCTGGAACGCCCTCATCCCAACGTTCGCGTCATAATTGACGCGGCGTCACATCGCGGCTGATATGCACGAATTCAACCTGGGGGATGCCTATGTGGTGGTTCATCGCGCTCGTTGTGGCGGGCGGCATTTGGTACTCGTGGAGCCGGTCAAAGGCGCAAGCTGAAGCCAACCAGGCCGAACCTTATGAACTGCCTGATGAAAGGCCAGACTGGCTGAAGCAGTTGGGCAAACAGGCCGCCGCCGATTCCGATGCCCGGATCGGGCGCGAGCTTTCAGACATCCAGGCCACCGCAAAGCGCAATCAAACGAACAATCGGCAATAATGGAAACTGTGTGGTTTGCGCTGTGCCGCAAACCGCACGCATCAACGCTTCGGCTCGTCATCCGGCTCATACGGGATGGCTTTGGCCCTGTCCGGATCGCGATTATCGCGCTCCCATTCGTCGTGCAACTGGCGAAGGCCGCGTTCTTGCGCCTTCACTTCTGACAGCCTCGCCTCAAGCCTCCGCTCATTCGGATTCAGTTCGTCCAGCTCGGCCTTTAGGTTGTCTGGCATGAACCCGTAGGTCTCCGCACTGACCTTGCAGAAGTGGATGCGGGATTCCACCTGCCGATATTCAAACTCCATCTGCTCCCGCAGCTTCGCCGCTATGGCGTGATCCTTTTTGTAGGGGTTCGTGCCCATGACAGGTTCCTTGCGGTCTAGTTGTGCGGAGTTGGAAGGAAGCTGTCGCCGATGCCGAGCCGCAGCGCCTTCTTGTATCGGTTTTCCAGCAGCAGGCGCAGAATCCGGCGCGTGAATGTCAGGTGCTCGGCCTCCCACTCCCGTTCCACGGGTGGACAGGTTGCGAGTCGAGCCAAAGCGTTCCGCTCGGCGCGCTGCATGTTCTGGATGTGGGTGGTCATCAACTCGATGCCCCGCAGCGCCTCGGCTTCCTCGTCCGAGGTGAGCGGCGGCAGCTCCATCAATGTCATGCAGGGATTCTGGAACATCCCGGCCGGGCTGTCCAAGCAAATCCGGCCGGTGGACCCGCTTTTGAGTCTCGATATCGCGCTCCAGCCGGTCTTGGTCGAGGGTGGCCCACATGGTCCGCTCCAAGGCGCGAAGCCGCACCTGGCCGTTGTGGATGCGCCGGGGCGTGCCGCCGTCGATCGCCGGGTAGTCCACCACCCTCTCCCGGCTGCGAGCTTTCGCCGCGTTCGCCTGACTGCGCCGTCGCGAGCGCATCGGCTTGTCGTTGCGCGCCATTTGCCGGGCACGGACGCCCTCATGGATGGTCGGCTCCCGCTCGATCCCCTGGGCCTCCAGCGTCAGCCGGGAGACCCGCGCGGGCTGCCTCGCAAGCTCCAGCGCCTGGTTGCACTCCCGCTCCCACGCCTCGCGCAGGCGCTCTGTGGAACCAGCCTCGCTCATGCCGATGACGCGTTGGCCGGTTGTGGGGTGCCGATCGCGGATGATCAGGTGGCAATGCGGATTCTCGGCATCCTTGCCGAGATCGTGGAACGCCGCGAACCACGGCGCCTCCCCTTTCGTGACGCCCTCGGCGAACGCGCGGACCAGCTCGTGCCGCTGCGCGGCGTCAAGCTCGCGCGGGAGCGCCAGCATCACCTTGTCGCAGACACGGGCGTTCTTGCGATCCTGGGATTCTGCGGCATTGAACCAGGCCCGCAGCTGCTCGGGCCGTTCCGGCATCCGGGTGCCGATCGCACGAGCGCAAGCGCTCGGCCGGGTCACGTAATCCACGTGGGCGGCAGCCGTGAACGGCGCCTTCTGAGTGCTCTTTCCGATTGAACTATGGTGCAGGCTGAAGATGGCCATCGCAGCCCCAGAGCGGGTTTGCCGAAGCAAACCCATAAGTGCGCACTAAGAAGCCGTTTGTGATTAGCACATCCCGTCCAGGTTGCAAGATCGTCCGTTTCCGGGCTTGGGAAGCCTGGCGATTCCTTGCTATGGCTGACGTTCGGACATGGGGAACCGACGATGGGCTATCAGGAACTTCAGCAGCAAAAGCGGGCTATGCAGCAGCTCATCACGCAAGTCGAAGCCAAGCTGGCGGACGATCACACCCGGCTCACCTACCAAACGGTCGACGACGAAGAGGGCCGCTTCCTGACGATCACCTTCAACCCGATCGTAGGCACGCTGAGCGTCAAGGAAAAGTTCTTGATCAAGGCGATCATGATCGAGCACGGAACGAGGAAGATCATCGCTCCGGAGTCTGTGGCCGGCTATCCATACCGCGACTTCATGCTGGCGGCATTCTCGAAGCAACCGTACACCTACGAGTATCGGGGCACGTCTTCGCAGGCCGGGGAAATCACCAAAAAGGCCCTGGCTCTGTTCAAGAAATATATGGCAGCCTACCCCTTCGAAGAAGCGTATACGGGCGCCGTCAACCGCTACCAGAGTAACTTCCACGATTCCGACCTGCCGCCCGCTGTATGGTTTCGTGAGCAGTTCAGCGGGGGCGGTGGCTGGGCCACCTCCCGATGAGCGGCTTTCCGCTGACCCTCGGCAGGTTTGCCCGAACCGGAGACGAGTACGAATACGAGGGCGACGAGAGCCTCATCACGGTGGCTCGGCCCGGCCGGGGCAAATCGCAAGCCCTGGTGGTGCGCAATCTGCTCCGTCACCGAGGCCCGGCCGTCGTGCTCGATGTCAAGCCAGAGCTGTACAAGCTCACGGCTGGCTGGCGCAGCAAAGGCGGGCGCCCGGTCGTCTACTTCCGACCGACCGACGTGGTCCGGTCGGCGCACTTCAATCCGTTCGATCTGATTCCGACCAACAAGTTCGAGGCGCCGCGTATCATCAAGCAGCTGGTGCGGCTGCTCATGGTGCCTAAAGATCAGAAGTCGGCCGACAGCTTTTGGGAAAGCCGAGCGGCGCAGTACGTCGCAGCGGCGATGACCGACATCGCCCTGAACGCGAAACCCGAGCGGCGCAACATGACGTCGGTGGTCGAATGGCTCTCGCCCGGCTCGGACGAGGCCCTGAAGGAGCAGGCCGAACGCCTGCAGGATTCAGGGGTACTATCACTACGGGTCATCGGTGGTGAGCTGGCGCGGTCGAGCAAGGGCGGCACTCGCGACAGCCTTCTCGCCACCGCCCAGCAGCATATTCAAATTTGGGGCGAGCCGGAGGTCGAGGGCCTAACCGGGAAAACCACCTGGTCGTTCGCCGACATTCGAGAGCGCAATGGAACGGTGTATCTGTGCGTGACCCCCGAGGAGCTGAAAGAATACGCCTCGCTGATCCGGATCATCCTCGGCCGGGCGCTCCAGGAGTTTCGGGAAGGTTCCGGTCCACAGGTCACCTTCTTCGTCGATGAGTTTCCCCAGCTGGGCTATATGCCCGAGCTGATGCGCATGCTCGAGCTGGGTCGCGGCGCCGGATGCCGCCTGTGGCTCTTCACGCAAACCGTGGGTCAGATAGAAGAGCAGTACGGCTCGCACCTGCGCGGCGCGATTTTCGACATGTGCGCCATTCAGTCGTTTATCGAGCCCACCAACGACCTGGCTCGCCATATCGAGAAGCTGCTTCCCGCCGAGACCAACATCTACACCGGCGAGAAGAAGCCACTGGCCACGGCGCATGACCTGGCGGGGCCTGCCTATCAGGGGAAGGTCATCGTTATTGAGGGCGGACTTAAACCCGCGGTGCTCGATCGGGTGTTCGCCTTCGACGACCACGAGATTGTCGGCCGGATGAATCTGCCGGTGTGAGGGCATGGCGCGGGTCGGCGTCAAGGCACGCTGCGCTCTGCGGCCTTGACCCCTCGCCTTCGTCGCCATGCGGTGTGCTGGCCATGGCCTGCCCGGGGGCAGGTCTGGCCCTTATGAGCCATGGCTTCACCAGGAGCGCTTAAAACGGCTTTGTCCGGGCTCGATGTCCCTTGGCCCGTCAGGAGCGGTTAAAGCCTCTCCACGCCCTCCCCTGCCCTTTCTGTCAGCCTTCCGTATCGGACCTCTCCTGACCGGAGATACCCTTCGATCCCTCGGCAGCCCATCTTGCCGACTTGGCAGGCGGGGTCAGGGGGTGCGTAGCACCAATGGCTTGCCCCTTGACGCCGCCGATGGTCGGCGACGATCGCTTTAGGGGTCAGACGGCTGCTTGTCCGAAGGCACTTTTCCTTCCCTTCAAATTCAAAAAATCTCGCCCTTTCTGTAATTCTGATTGGCTTTCTGTAAGAGAGCTTTCTGTAGGGGCATTTCTGAGAACTTTCTGTTCCTTATATATAGGCGCCACCTAATCAGCGTGATCTGCGCCACCTAATCAGCGGGGGGGCGCCACCTAATCAGCGTGCCGGAACCCTACCCCCGCCACCTAATCAGCGTGGATGCGCCACCTAATCAGCGTAAGGGGGGTGGTAACCCCCTGATTTGCACAGGAAAAGTTATCCCCAGGGCGCCACCTAATCAGCGTGGCTATGTCGCTGCGATTGCAGCGTATTTTCTTGGGAGTGATTCGGAAAATCAGGCGCGGGGAACGCGCTTTGCGATCGAGAGCGCGGAAGCGTCGGCGGCTTCCATCTCCAGGCCGCGTTCGGTGAGCTTCACCGGCAGCTTCGGGAACAGCTCTTTCAGCGCCGCCAGGTCTTCAACCAGGGCCGCGCGGAATGCCCGCTCGCGCCCATACCCGTCGCCGAACTGCTGCTTAAGCGGCGTCCAGTCGAGGATCAGTTTCGTGTTCAGCCGGGTGATGCGGTAGGTCACCCACATCATCAGGTCGAGGCGGCGCGCGGAGTTGGACAGGGCGCGCAGCACTCGCACGTCGATCGGCAGAGCATGGTTCTGCAGCTGCTCGAAGAAGTCCTTCGAGAACTGGATGGTGTTGGGCCACAGGCTCTGCTGGTCGGGGTTGTCGGCGAACCAGAGCTGCATCTTGCTAAACGGCTTTACGTCCACGGTGGCGGACTGCTTGCCGTTCCAGGCCGCGATTTCCATGCGGCAGGCCGCGAGCGCCTGAAGCTGCTCCTTGAAGGCCTTGATGTTGCCGCGCTCCCCTCCCCGGCTGTCGAAGCCAAGGTCGCGCAGGAACGCGGTGAAGCTCGATGCGGTCTCGATAACCGGCGACTTGTTGCGCAGCGCCTCGGTCGACAGGTGCGCCATGATCAGGCGGGCCTTCGGGCCCCACGGAATCGGCTGCTGGACGCGCTTGCCGTTAGGGTCGGTCAGGCTGCCCGGTGTGACGACGATCCGCATCCTGCCCTGCTCGCGGATGAACTCCTTGCCGTCGAGTTCGGGGCGCTTGTACGGCAGGCCGCAAATGGCGAGCGGCGTCGGCATGTACCGGAGGTTTTCCGAGGCAGGCCCCTCGCTCTCGATGACCTCGCGGGCGATCGAGCGGCGGCGCTGCTCGCGGCTCATTCCGGCAAGCTCGGCGCGGCGGGCAGCCGCCCGTTCCGCATCCTGGTCGCGCGCCTTCTGCTTCGAGACCAGCGCCATCAGCTTGAACTCGTAACCCCCCGATCCGCGCAGGGCCTCAAGCTCCACCCGGAGGTCGGCATCGCGCACCAGGGCCTCGTCGGGCCGGGCGATCAGATGCGCGCGTGATTCGGGTGGGTTCATGGGGCACAGGGTATGTGATTATCGGGAAGGCAGCGAGCGCCCTGCCCCGTTCGTGGGCAGGAATCCAAAGCCGTAGCGCCATGACGCTGTAGCGTCGTAGCGCTATGACGCTATTTGCCTGCAAGCTCCTTGGCGGAAGGCTTGCCGTATTGCGCGAGCATCAGGTCGATGCCCTCCATGATCAGGTCATGCGGCTTGCGGCCGAAGTCGAGCCCGATCTGTTGGATGGCGCGCTTCACGTTCGGGTGCAGGTACAGGCTCGTGTGGGCCGGATATTTCGTCTGTGGCGCTGTAGCGCTATGGCGCTGTAGCGCTACGACGTTGCTTGCCTTGGCTTTCGCCTTAGGCGCCGGAGCCGCTGCCTGGACGGGAGTTTCCTCCGTCTCCGGCACGGTCATCAGCGCTTCAAGCGACACGGGTTTCTTGGCCATTCGTCTTCTTCTCCATTTGATTTTTGATCCAGCTCCACAGCTGGCGGATTTCGTCGGCGGCCTTGCCGCTCGGGTCACGCTCGGTGACCCCCTGCCCCACGGCGATCGCGTCCATGTGGTCGGCCCGCTGGCCGATGAACGGCAAGGCCAGACCGCCCATCATGGCCAAGGCGCGCGACGCGTCGTTGGGGCGCAAGGTGCGGCCTGGCGGGCATTGGTTGAGTACGAACGCGAACTTGCGCTTCATCCGAAGTAGTGATGAGACCGTGGGCTTGGCGGCCTCGATATCGAGCTGGCTGGGCCGCGACGGAACCAGACATAGGTCGGCGACCGCCATGGCAGCGGAGTTCGCCGCCACGTCCACACCAGCAGTGTCGATGATCGCCAGCGTGTATCCAGCCTTTTTGATCCCGGCGATGGCTGCCTGAAGCTTCTCGGCGGTGATCTTGTCCACGGCGGGCTCGTCGGCCTCGCGGCGCTGGCCCCATTTGTAGAGCGATTCCTGCGGGTCGAGGTCGATCACGAAGACCTTCTCGCCGCTCTCCTGGGCAGCGACGGCGACGGATGCGGCGAGGGTGGATTTCCCCGGCCCGCCCTTCGCGGTGATGAATGCGATGGTTTTCATGGTCGGAATCATACCTGACAAATGGTTAATAGCGTCATAACGCTATAGCGTTTTGGCGCTGTAGCGTTGTAGCGCTGCAACGCTTTGGCGCTAGAGCGTCTTAGCGCTATAGCGCTAAGGGCCGGGCGGGAGAGCGAGCGGCGAGTACGGGCCATCGAATCGGCCTGGAACACAAGAATAGCGTCATAGCGCTACAGCGCCATGACGCTACAACGCTATAGCGCTAACCGGCGGCGTGCCGTCCGGACGTGCCTGGCATCCAACTCGATGCCGATGAAGGCCCGGCCAAGCGATTGTGCCGCGACCAGGGTAGAGCCCGACCCGGCAAACGGGTCGAGCACCAGGTCGCCCGGCCGGGTGAGGGCGGCGATGATCGGCGCGAGCGCCTCGGTGGGCTTCTGGGTCGGGTGCAGCCTGTTGCCGGTGTAGGCCCACGGCAGCACGTCGGCGATCGGGGAGGGCACCGTGGGATGGCCTTTGGCCAGCACATAGGCCTGCTCGTGCCGGGCTTCGAACGTGCCGACTCGGGAGGCATAGCGCTTCGGGAACACCAGGTGCGCGACCGGCCGGAGGCCTGCGACCCGCCAGGCGGCCATGAACTGGTCCACAACGTGCCAGCCGTAGAAGCTGACACAAAGGCTGTCCGGCTTCATCAGCCGGGCGACCTCGGCGAACTCGGGCTCCAGCCAATCCGTGCGGTTGTCGTTCGCGACACGGCGCCCGGCGCGGTCGCGATAGTTGCACCCATAGGGTGGGTCAGTCAGCACCAAGTCGATGCTGGCGGCGGGAAGAGTGGCCATCACGGTCACGCAGTCGCCATGCAGGATGCCGGAGGGCAGGGTAGGGGCCTCGGCCAACGCGGGCACCGGGCCAAGATAGGCAGGGCGGATGAAGCTTTCGGCCTTGCCCGCGAAGCGGGGGGCCATTAGGCCCCCTCCTTCTCGGAATCCTCGCGCGGCTCGCGGAGGACAATGCGGCCATCGAGCGGCAAGGCCTTCAGGACTAGTGTGAACCCGTCGCCGCTGGCGTGGGGCCACATGGCGCCTACCTTGGTCCACCGGGTCTTCTTGCCCTCTCCCTCGGTCACGAACGCTTCGTGCGACGGACGGCGGTTGCTGGTTGTGGTCATTGTGGGGGTCTCCCGTTTTGGTTTTTCCGGCCTGCGCCAATCGCGACCGGTCGGGTGACAAAGGCGACGGAGCGCACAAGCCGACGCGCAAGGAGGCTCCGGCCGAGGATGTCCTTCAGGAAACGGCTGGATGCCTTGCGGGGCGGCGCGTCCGGCGCATCACTCCGACCGTGCTGGCCGCGCGGGGCAGGCCTCCGGGAAAACCGGGCTGACCCTCTGACCAGACCGCGACTGCCGGTCTTGCTCGATGTTGAACCGGGGAGGGCAGGGGAGACCGAGGGACGGCGGCGCACCAGCCCCGAATTGCAAGGGCGCCAGCCGCCTGTCAGGCTGTCCGCCGATGGGCCACTGTCAGCAGATCGCCGGAGAGAACCGGAAGGTGCGGGCGGAACACCCCGGCTGGCTGTGGTGGCGCCGTCATGGCCTCCTGCTCATCGCCGTGCCGGTCTCGGCCGTGCTCTGGCTGCTGATGCTCGCGCCGATCTGGACGCGCCTGTTGTAAGATTGCTGCCGTGGCTGATGTCAAACGGGGCATGGGGCGCTAACCTTCAGGCTGCAACTGGGCATGCCCCGGTAACAGCGCTGTAGCGCTATAGCGCTACGCAGCTCGGCTATTCGAATGTCTTATCCCGCAGCGCTTCGGCCATCTGGTCCGCTGGGAGACGGCTTACGTCCTGGCTAGGCACATAGTTTGCCAGGTCGATGTAGCGCATCCCCAGCAATCCCCGTGGCGTCTCTTTCCGCAGCGCGGTCTGGCTCCAGCGATCGACCAGATAGAACCGCATGGTCGCGGGCTTGAGATCGTAATAGTCGGTTTCTTCGAACGCGGCCTTGATAGGCGTCTTTGTCAGCCCGATCAGATAGGTTTCGCCACCCTGCTCGGCGGGATTGCCCGTGATGCTCGCAATGTGGCGCTCTATCTGGTCGCGCCAGAGGCCGTCCCCGAGCTTGGTCTCGATGAACATACGCAGCGGCTTCTGCGAGATTAGCGCGTCAGGAACGCTATGCGACCCCTTCACCTGCTGATCGAATATCAGCCCGATCGTGGGTGTCGTTTCGAGGATGCGGTCGACCACCACCACGTCGCCGTCGTGAATGCCGGTCTCCTTCATCGAATGCCCGGCAACCCGCCAGAGGAACGTCGCGGCCCGGTTCGGCGTCAGGATGCGCGCCAGGTCGATTTCGCCGTCCAGGAAGTCGTCGGCCGGGGAGGGGAATCCCGCGCAAATGCGGGTTCCAACAATAGGAAGCGGCAGCTGCCCAGCCGCTATCGGCCCGAGCAACAGCACGGCTGGTTGATTATCGTGACGCATATTGAGAACATAACACGAACACAATTCGCGTCGAGCGGAATCGACGCGCGCCCGGCTTCGCAACCCGGACCAGCTGCGCCCGGCGCCCGCCGATCGGCGCAAAGCCCTTCTCACGCTCCGCAGCGCTCCGGCCTTGACGGGCGCATTTCAAACGCCATTCTCAGCCAGGCATATTCCTAAGTTACATATAAGAACACTAAGCGGTTGATTTTGCTTGTTCTCACCTTGGCTCCTCCAGCATCGGATCGCGAGGCACGCCGCAGCGCTTGAGCGCATCGCGCTAGCGAAAGCACGCATTCTGTCCGTCCTCGACCGCGAGATCGTCGCGCACGAAAAGACGCTTGAGCAGAAGATTTCTGATCAGGGGCCAACGGATCAGCGGGTCGATCCGCACCTGGTCTCGCTGGCTATCGCCGACATGCAGCAGCTAAACCGCATCGCGGTCCACCACCATGCGGATACCGGCGATATTCCATGGTACTCCAACGTCGGCGCCGACAATGCGGCTGTCACCGAAAAGTTATCACGGCTCGCGCCGCTCTACATCAGGATTAGCCAAACGCTGAACGACAAGGTTGGTGATGCGCTCGAAGTCATCACCTTTCAGGCTTTGCGTGCGGCACGCACAGCAGCGCCCCGGTTTCATTTTGAAGGCGCGTTCGATCTCGATCAGCCGAAGAATGCCAGAGGTCGTTTCGTACCGCGACGAGCACCCCGGGAGCTTCACGGCCGCGCAACAAACATGCAACCTGACTTTTTGCAGCATGGGCACGATGCCGGAACGATGTGCATCGAGTGCAAGAACCGTCGCGAGTGGCTTTATCCGCAGAATGACCTTATCAAGCACCACATTCTAAGGTGCTCCGAGCTGGATACGACGCCAGTATTCGTATTCCGCCGTATCCACTACTCGACGATGACGAATCTCCTTTTCCCGGCGGGAA
>JAESGM010000549.1_pt1 | contig 24469 bp, 23 predicted proteins | sample 9269721 | NCBI WGS metagenome assembly JAESGM01 (sample SAMN15720920, study PRJNA650825) | algae metagenome | isolation source: Komarekiella atlantica HA4396-MV6 and co-occurring heterotrophs from... | place: USA: Theobald House, Kauai, HI | collected 2009-07-29 | reverse complement strand
ACGAAGATCATTGGATAAAGGGGCTGTCATCAGATGCTGGCCTCCATTCCAGCCAGCATCTTGAATCACAAAAGTATCAATCAGGGAATCCCAACGATTCAGTTAGGCAGTGAACCGCTCTAGAGCGTTGGAAGCGTTGGTCACTCTGAAGCCCAGGGATCCTGAGGAGGCGCGGGACAAACTCCTTTATCTGATGGCGCTCATGACCTCCAACGCCACGGTCTTGCCGGTGAGCGAGGTAGAACGCGCAATCCACACCCTGCGTCCCTTCAGACCTAACCTTGCGGAAGCTCTCGGCAGCAGGGCTCCGGGGGCCGGTGATGAAATGGAAGAGGGGTCGCCTCTGCTGCCTGAGGTTGCGCACCGGACGGCACAGTCGCGGAGGTGACTGGACGGGGTTCCTGGCGCGTCTATGGCTTCCGGCGCAGGTTGAACCAGTGCCGTTTAACGTTGCCGTCGTCGGCCCTTATATCGAAATAATATGGATCCTCTCGCATGGGGCGAGGGATCGTTACGGTTTGCTCGCAACCCTCGCGACCGCCAAAGCCCGACGGACAGCTATTGCGAACTTGCACGCAAAGGTCGTCCTGGCCGACACCATGGTCCTGGTTGCTAGACCCGACGCTCCAACCAGCTGGACACTCGTCGTAGGCCTCAAAACCGGGTTTGCCGGTTCCGGCCTCGGGGCAGCTCGGCCACGAGAACCCCCATCCTCGCATGGCCGAAATCAGCCGATACATCGGAGGGTGACAGGCGGGCACGCCTCGCCAGACCGGGTTCGAGGATGACGCACACAAGAGCACCTCGCATCCCCACTCACTCGCCTCAGCACGGTCTAGGAACGACATCCACGTCGCCGCGGCGAGGATTGTCGCTGTCGCGGTCAGCCTGACTCCATTCATGGGGACGTCTCCTTTCGATCAGTCTATCGATCTGTGCGCTTGGGGCGCCTGCGCGCATCTTCGGACGGCGGAGAGATCTCGCTTTCGCGTTCGGCAAGCAGGTTAAAATCCGCGATCGGTTGCCTTGCGAGTGTCCGGTCCACCGCCTTGCGTCGCCACTCCGGCATATCGAGCACATAGGTGGCCCACATCCCGTGCCGGGCAGACAAGGCGTAGGTCTGCCAGGTCAGATATTCGGCCGGCGCCGGCGAGGTCACTCGCGCCCAGCCGACGCGCAGCATTTCCAGCGCAAGATCGCGTCCGCGCACAGTGCAACGGCCGAGAAGCGCGCCGTCGGCATCATGAGTCCGAACGATGCAGGTCACTTTTTCACTGCCAACCGTACGTTTCAACCATGCTTTCGCCAGAGGCCCGCACGGCACCGGCTTCGGGATTGCGCCTTCTCCGTGCCGGCGAGGATCATAGGACCATTGCGGCAGTTCGCAGGTGTCGATCGAGGCCAGCCGTACCTTGTGCCGACCCATCGGGAACCAAAGCGTTCGGCCATCAATGACAGAGGCCCGGCCGGAGATTTTTGTCGTCGGGCCAGAGTAGGGAGCTGGCTCTGTCTGGACAGGAAAACGTGTCTGGTCACGCAGGACATCCGCCGCTTGGGCCCGGTAGGGCAGGGGTATCATCAGCAGTGCGATCACACTCGACTTGACTACAACCGACTTCATGGCGTGGTCCTTCCACCGGCTGCGTTCTGACCGAGCAGGATGGCCGGATGCTGGACATCGTCAAACTGCCAGAGACCGACCCTCCTTTCCCGCGCGGCCTGCTCCACCACGGCATAGGGAGCGTGGTAGGGCAAACCGCGCCCATCGAGGGAGGCGAAGGCAAAGCCTGAGGAAATCATTAAATTGGCGAGGTCCAGCCGGTCCGTTCCAATCGTCGCGTAGCAGGAGACGAAGACTATTCTGGCCGATTGCGCGACCTGCGCACAAACGGGATCTGTGTCGGCTATGTAGGCGGCCAGCACGGCCAAGGAGGCCTCGCCACAGTCGCGACGAGCGCCGAACCTATCGGTATAGGCCGTGCCGCGCAGACAGGCCTGCACGCCGAACAGTCGGAATTGTCGGCCGCTGTCCTGCCAGCTGTCCCCGCTTTCGAGCGTCACGCCTGGTTTCAGCTCGAAGTAGCCCTCCGGCGGTGCGGCCGTTGCCGGCGTCAAGCAGACGGTCACGGACAGGAAGAGGGCAGGGGACTTCATTGGCCCACAATCCTTGGATCCGCCCACATGCCGTAGCCGCGCCGACCGATGTCCTCGGCTTCCTTCAGATCGGCTCGTGTGGGTGTCCCGTCAGGTCGCTTTGCGATGCGGTGAGTACCGAGCGAGACCAGCTGCTCCTCGAACATGTCGATCGAGTCGAGGCTGCCCGGATAGTTGTAGTAGCCGTAGCAGGTTGCGTCCTGCATCTGCGCGCCGGTCTCGCTGACAAAGGCACGGCAGTAGATCACACGGGGCGATTGGAGCAGCGTTGCCAGACCCTGGCGAGCGTAGTCGTCACAGGACCCGGCAAACCCCTCCTTCCGATTGACCATGTCGCCCTGGCACGGCTCGATCCCGTAAAGATGAACCGTCAGATCGGCGTCGACCCGTAAGTCTGTCGCCGAGACCGCTTTGAACCCTGAGGCTGACGCATAGCCTTTGCGGTCCGAGACTTTCCCCTGGCCGTCGTAGTATTCTATGATCAGGACGGTCTTTCCGGGCGCCGCGAGAGAGCGGACATAGGCCTCGTCTACCGGCCCGGCAGCATAGGCCGGCAGGCATGCGTTGATCGCCGCCAGACACAGAGCCGCTTGCCTCATTTGCTGTCGCCTCCAGATTGTCACCGCGCTTGACATTGACCTGCCTCCTCTCCGTTTGCAAACAAAATCACAATCAAATTGACATTGGTTTTTCTGTCGCCTAACCATTCGAGCATCCTTCGTGTCAAGGCTTTGGATGCGGACCCATGGCAACGCAAGCAAAAGTACCATCGATAGCGCGGCTCCTGGCCGTGACAATCCTCACGAGCATGTGCGTTGTCCCGGGCCGGGCAGCCGTGGCGTCCGAACTGCCAGAGTCTGCACATCTCCAGCGCCATGAGGCTCGCGAAAATCGGAAACAGGATGACGATCCGTCCTCGGCCGACACGGTTGCCGGCGCCCGTTGGACGCGGCTTCCGGACGACTATGTGCTGGGGGAGGGGGGTGAAATCGTTCCCCGGCACCCGGCGCCCGAGCCGATCGGCGTGCCAGCATCCGAGACAGTCTGGCTTGAACCTGACGACAATCATTTTGATAGTGGCTCACTGTCCGGGCTGCCGGAGTGCGGTCCCTCGCCCGCGACACCCACCGAGATTACGCGCCTCGTCATCGAGGCAGCGCATCGGTACGAAGTCGACGCGGGGTTCGCCGTCGCGGTCGTGACCGCCGAAAGCCGGCTCGATCGACTGCGCAATTCGCCCAAAGGCGCGCGTGGGCCAATGCAGCTCATGCCGGCGACCGCCGAGCGATTCGGTGTGACCGATATCTGCGATCCGGAAGAGAACATCGATGGCGGGGTCCGCTACCTCCGCGAACTGACCGACGAATTCCAGAATCCGCTTCTCGTCGCTGCCGCCTACAACGCCGGCGAGGGACGCGTACGCGAGCATGGCGGCATTCCGCCGTTGAAGGAAACGATCGGGTACGTCGCCGAAGTCTTCAACATCCAGATGGGCCTTGAGGCAAGCGGTACGAGCGAACCGCGTGACGTTGCTGATGAGCATCAATCAGCCCCCGCCAGCGGAGTCATCACGACGCGCGAACGCCGCCAATGGGTCGGCGGTGTCATGCATTTTTAGCCGGAGGTTACCCATGAACCACGTTTCCTATTCGTCCACTGCTCGGCCAGTGCCAATGCCGATTGCGTTCGCCACGATGGTGGCCATCTGTCTGGTGTTTGCGGAGCCGGCATTCGCGCAATCCTCTGGCGCCTTTGCGCCGCTGGAAACCGCGGTCCAGATGATCGTCGATTTCATCACCGGCCCGTTCGGACGGCTGCTCGCCATCATCGCCGTGATCGCACTCGGCTTCCTGGCTTTCGCTGGACGCCTCTCCTGGTTCACCGCCGGCGCGGTGGTGCTTGGCATCGGTCTCGTCTTTGGCGCGCCGGCGATCGTCGACGAGATGATCGCGGCCGTGGGGAACTGAGCCATGGTCGAGTTCACCGGCGAAAAGCCGCATCTGACGCCACTGGTGATCGGCCTTACACGACCGCCCATGATGTGGGGCATCCCGCTCAATGCTTTTTACATCATCGTCGGCTTCACGCTGATCGCCTTCCTCGTCAGCACGAGCTTCTGGTCGGCGTTGATGGCGCCGCTGATCTATCTCGCCCTCTTCGCCTTCTGCAGCCGCGATATCCGGATCCTCGATCTCGCCCAGGTCGTCGGCCGCCGCACACCGCGCACGCCCAACCGGCTGTTCTGGCGCACCAACTCGTACGGGCCATGAGCATGTTGAACGTCATCGCCGAAGAGCTGGGATTTGGACGTGAGCGCCGGCGCGAACGGCTGATGTCGACTCACATCCCGTATCTGCGCCATGTCGCAGACACCGTCATCGGCCTCGAAAGCGGGGCGATCCTTTCGGTGATCAAGCTGGATGGACTGTTCTTCCAGACTGAGGACCAGGCCGAGCTCAATATGCGTGCGGCCGTCCAGAACACGCTGATCCGTGCTCTGGGCTCGAGCCGCTATTCGCTGTGGTCGACGGTAATCCGCAAGGAAATCAGGCCTTCAATCGGCGGCGCCTTTTCGGACCCGTTCTGCGACCACCTGAACACACGCTACATGGCGTCGCTGCACGACAAGCGCATGTTCACCAACGAACTCTATCTCACGATCGTGCGTTCCGGAATGCGTGGCGCGCTCGGCGCCGCCGAAGGATTTTCACGACTGCTCGACCGCTCCTCCGGCAAGGAGGTCCTCGAGCAGCGGTTGCACGAACGGGTCAACGAACTCGCAGAGATCGTGGGTAACGTCACGCGTGAGCTGCAAAAGTACGGCGCGCGTCCGCTTGGCGTCGTTTACCGCGATGGCGAGCCGTACTCGGAGCCCTGCGCCTTCATCAACACGCTGCTCACCTGCGGTGTCGCGCGCGACATGCGCCTGCCGCGAATGGGCATCCGCAGCTATGTCGGCACGTCGCGCCTGCATTTCTCCAAGCGCACGTTGCAGGCGCAGGGACCGACGGAGGCGGAGAACCGCTTCGGCGCCATGCTGTCAATCAAGGAATATCCCCCATTTTCCGGACCGGGGATGCTCGACAGTCTCCTGCAGATGAATCACGAATTCGTCTGCACGCAGTCGTTCACGCTTGCCGACAAGCCGATCGCGCAGGAACGTATTTCGCGGCTGCAGCGCCAGATCCACGCGTCGGACGAATCGGGAAGCACCGTCGAGACCGATATCGATTTCGCGCTGAACAGCCTCCTCAACCAGGAAGCCGTCTTCGGCTATCACCATTTCAGCCTGTTGTGCCTGTCGCGCGACCTCGCCGGCCTCGACAAGGCCGTCGCCGAGCTCGGCTCGTGCCTCACCGACATGAACATCAACTGGCTGCGCGAGGACCTCAACATGGAGGCCTCGTTCTGGGCGCAGCTGCCGGGCAACCACGCTTACATCGCGCGCTCCTGCATGCTGTCGAGCGCGAACTTTTCCGGGTTCTCGTCGCTGCACAATTTCGCCACCGGCTCGGTTCGGGGCAACCACTGGGGATTGCCGATTACGATCCTCGAAACGACGTCTCAGACGCCCTACTGGTTCAATTTCCATCAGCGCGACATCGGCCACTTTCTGGTGACCGGTCCGACCGGGTCGGGCAAGACGGTGGCGCTGACCTTCCTGCTTGCGCAAGCCTTCCGGATCTCGCCGGAACCCCGCGCCGTTTTCTTCGACAAGGATCGCGGCGCCGAGATTTTTATACGCGCCGTTGGCGGGGACTATGAGGTGCTTCAGCCGGGCGTGGCGACCGGCTTCAATCCGCTGCAGCTCGAGAACAATGCGACCAATCGCGAGTTCCTGCATCGCCTGCTCAAAGCCATGCTCGATCCGGCCGACGGCCACGGCTTTTCCCAGGAAGAAGAGGACACGCTGGAGCGGGCGATCGGGCGCATCTGCCAGGAGCCGGTCGAACAGCGCACGCTCGCCAATCTCTCCGGCCTATTGATGGGACGCGCGCGTTCCGACGCCAACGATCTTCAATCACGTCTGCGTCCGTGGTTCGAGGGCGAGAAGGCCTGGCTCTTCAATGCGCCGCAAGATGTCCTTTCCTTTTCCGGTCGTCGGATATTCGGCTTCGACATGACGCACATCCTCGACAATCAGGAGGTGCGTACGCCGGCGCTGATGTACCTCTACCATCGGCTGGACGAGCTGCTTACCGGCGAGCCGGTCCTCATTTTCATGGATGAAGGCTGGAAGCTCCTGCAGGATCCAGCCTTCTCCAACTACATCATCGACAAGATGAAGACGATCCGGAAGCTCAACGGGATCGTCGGCTTCGGCACCCAGTCGGCAGCCGACATTGCATGCTCGCCGCAATCGCACACGCTGATCGAGCAGTCCGCGACCAATCTGCACTTCCCCAATCCCCGTGCGGACGAGGAAAGCTACATCCGGCGCTTCGGCCTGACCGCCAAAGAATACGCCTTCATTCGCAACACCCCACCCGAGCGGCGGACGTTTCTGATCAAGCATGGCAACGACTCCGTCATCGCCAGGCTCGACCTCACTTCCATGCCGGATCTCGTTCGCGTGATGTCCGGCCGCAAGGAGACGATCGAGCAATGTGCAGCGCTGCGCGCGCAGCTCGGTGACGATCCGACGAAGTGGCTACCCGTCTTCTGCGGCTGGGAGATTCCAGCATGATCCGGCGTCTTTTCCTCCTTCTGGTCTTTGCTGCATCGCCTGCTTTTGCCGATATCCCGACCATCGACGGCACTGTACTCGACGAGCGCGAGGACCGCGACCAGAAAACCGGCAAGATCGAGACGGTCGACGAGGAGCGCTACGTCAACAATCAGAGCGTCACCTGCTCGATGTATCGGCCGGGCCGAAAGGATGATCCGGTCGCGGCCGCAAATGCCAATCCGGCGATAGCCGGCCTTGTGCGCCGGATTGCGCGCGAGGAGGGCGTCGACGAAAATCAAATTCTGGCGCTTGTCTACCAGGAAAGCCGTTTCAATCCGTGCGCTAAATCTCCAGCAGGCGCGATCGGGCTTGCCCAGCTGATGCCCGGTACGGCTGGCGACCTCGGGGTCGATCCCTCCAATATCGAGCAGAACCTGCGCGGCGGCGCGCGCTACTACAAGCAGCAGCTTCGAAAGTACGACGGCAATGTCTCGCTGGCGGTTGCCGCCTACAATGCCGGCGCGGGGAACGTGAATAAATACGGTGGCATCCCGCCGTTCAAGGAGACGCAGGGTTACGTCGCCAACATAACCCAAAAATGGCTTCCGGCCTTCGGCGGTTCCGACAAATCCGGCATTCCGCTCAACTATGGCGGTGGCGGCGCCTATGCGGGCGCCCGGACCAGCACCATGAACGCAATGGGCCTGACCGCGGCAATCGGGAAAGGGTCGGGCGATGTCACATCCTGGCTGACGCAACTCGGCGACATGGGCGCCGGCACGATCCAGGACAGTTGGGATCACAATTCGGGCGCGCGCAACGCGAACATCGAGCTCATCAACCGGCTGATCCTGCTCGGCACGGCTTTCGCCGATCTCACCAATTCCAGCAATGCCATGACGCTCGGCGACCTGTCCGGCACCAACCGATCGACACGTTACGAGACGGGCAACGAAGACATCGATCGGCCGGTGGCCGGTTTCTGCGACGACCGCGAGGGCTTCGTCTGGGATGCCGATGCAAAGGCATGTGTCCAGCGCGTCGATGCGCAGGCAGACCTGCTTCTCGAGACTCAGTGATGGAGACCGACATGAAACGTTCATTGGCAATCTTGGGCTCAGTCGGCGTGAGCATCGCGCCGGCGGCCGCCGATATCCCGGTCATCGACAAGACGAACTACGCCGTCGCTCGCGACACGGCCGAAAAGACAGGCAAGATCCTCGACACGAACAAGGAAATCCTCACAACGGTCGAGGAGACCCTGCAGGCCGTCACCGGCGACCGCGGCGGCGACGCTGGTCCCCTGAAGGATATCGCTATCGGCAACGGTTTTAGCGTCTCTTCCATGCCGTCCTTCGACAGCATTTTGAAGAGCGGCATCGCCGATTTCGGCTCGCTCGATCCCAAGGTGGTGGAAGCCGCCACGCTTTTCATCAACGGCCTCCAGCTCGTGCGCTCACTCTCCGGCAAGGACGACAGCTCGCTTGCCAGTGACAAATCCTACGAGGAACTCATGAAGACGGTGATGGGCGTCTCGGCGCTGATCACCGGTTCGCAACAGGCCGTCGAAACGCGCCGCTCCGCTCTTGAAAGCGCAGGCGGCGACATCGGCAGGGCCGAAGACATCAAGGGCTCGATCGACCAGAATACGCAGCTTCAGGTCCAGACGGGACTGACGCTCAACGAGATGATCGGCGTGCTGAACGCCGGCGTGCAGTCGTTGCACGCCGAGAACCAGCGCAAGCTGACCGACATGTCGAACACGAAAAAAGCGCTGCGGTACGAATGAGACGCCGTCGATCCGCCATGACCGTCGTGACGTTCGCCCTGGCCCTCCTCGCCAGCGGGTGCGGCACACCGCGCGAGAAGACGGCGCCGTGCAAACGGCCGGCCAATCTGTCGAGCTATGCCAGCACAGGCGACGAATGCGGGCCGATGATCTCAGTCAATGCGGACCGTGCCGCGGCGCTGGCGGCGATTCAGAACCTGGCGTCTGCAAAAGAAGAATAGGGCAGGGCGGTGCACGACTTCATTGGCGAACTCTTGGATCGGATCGATGCTTCGGGGCAGAATTTCTCCCAGAGCGCCTACGAGGCGCTGAGCCGGGATCTCGAGCCGCTGCTTCGCCTGCTCTTCGTTCTTGCCGTCCTGTTCTACGGTGTGCAGCTCTTCCTCGGAACCTCACGGCTCAGCGTCGCCGAGATCATTGGCCGGCTGGGGCGGGTCTTCGTCATCCTGGTCCTTGTCAGCACCTGGTCGAATTTCAACGATCTTGTCTATGACTGGCTGACGACGGTCCCGGAAGCGGCCGGCCGCGCCATCCTGGCGGCATCCGGCACGGGCGTGACCGAGCCCACCAATGGACTATCGCAGATCTGGAAGACCGCAAACACCGCCGCGGCGGCCTTCTCGGAGCAGGCCGGTTACCTGTCCGTCCTTCCAGCCTTGATCGGCATGATCATCATGGTTTTTGCCGGGCTGTTCGTTGCCATCGCGCTGGGCATTCTCGTGCTGGCCAAGGTCGTGCTGTGGGTGCTGCTGGGCACCGCACCGATCTTCATTGCCTGCTTCTTTTTCAATGCCACCCGCAGCTACGCCATGGGATGGCTGAACCAGACGTTGCTCTATGCGATCATTCCGCTCTTCGTCTACGTGATCGCCGCGTTCCTGATCGCGGCGATGGAGCCGGAACTCACTTCAATCGACAGCATCTCCGGCAATCGCGAACTGAAGCTCAGCGATTTCGCCGCTTTCATTATGCTTTGCCTGGCCGGCAGTTTCGTTCTCCTTCAGGTGCAATCCCTCGCGCAAGGCATAGCGGGCGGGTTGGCGACACCTATCGGGCCTCGGTCGTGGCAGATGACCACGCAAGGGATTTTTCTGGGTCGTGCCGCCATTGGAACATCTGCCGGCCAGACGCTGGCCGCCGTCCATCGGGTGCAAGCGCGACTTACTCCACCACGGCAGGATGGCGCGGGCGCCTCCATGCAGCGCGCGATCACATCCAACGGAACCCCGAGACAGCCCTGATCGGCATGGCGATGGGCGATCGAGAACGCAGGAAATGAGCAGGGATGGCCGAAAAATCCGAATCCGCGCTGCGGTCCTATTTCCAGCAAGGCGATATCTGGGAGCAGGAGATCATCAAGCGAGCGAAGCGTTCGGCGCGCGTCGCCTGGTTCTTCTCGATTGTCTTTGCCGGGATCGCCCTGCTCAGCCTGCTTGCCGTGGTGCTGATGCTGCCCCTGAAGAGCTTCGAGCCCTATGTCGTCACCGTCGACCAGACCACTGGCTATATCGAGGTCAAGTCGGGCCTGACGCGACCGGCCAACCTCACCGAGCAGCAGGCGATCACGCAAGCCAATGTCGTGCGCTATATCCGTGCCCGCGAAGGTTACGATCCCTATGCCATCACCGAGAATTTTGGCATCGCGGCGCTCCTGTCCGCGGACGAGGCGGCGCGGGAACTGCAGACCCTCTACAGTGCGGCCAACGCGCAGAACCCCACAAAGGTCTACGGCCGGTTGAAGCGCGTCCTCGTCGAGATCAAGTCCGTGACGTTCCCGAACGCCAGCACGGCGATCGTTCGCTTTTCCACCAACGAACGCAGCGACGCGGAATCGATCGTCCGTCATTGGATCTCGGTCGTGCGCTTCCGCTACACCGACACACCGACCCGCAACGAGTGGCGCTTCGAAAACCCTCTCGGGTTCCAAGTCTATTCCTACCGCCGGGATCAGGAAACGGTCACGCCCGGAGATGCGCAATGACGGGCCGCTCATGGACGGCGGTGCTCATCCTGTGCGGTTCGCTGTGGCCGGCTTTTGCCGTGCAGACGCCGAAGGGCGGTTCTCTCGATGCACGGGTGACCAGCGTCACCTATCAGGAGAACAACGTCGTTCAGGTTTTCGCGACCTACGGCATCTCGACCATGATCATCTTCGATGAGGACGAGAAGTTCGAAACGATCTCTCTCGGAGACACGGAAAGCTGGCAGGTCGTCCCGGCCGAAAAGGGCAATATCCTCTTCGTCAAGCCGATCGCCAAGGACGTCGTGACGAACATGAACGTCGTGACGACCAAGCGCATCTACTATCTCGAACTGCACGATTTCGCGCCGGAGGCCGGCCGCAAGGTCTTTGGAATCCGCTTCCACTACCCGGAGAAAAACCTGAACGCCGCCTTGCGGCAGGAGGCCGAACAGCGCGCCGCCTGGCCGAACATATCTGGCATCGACAAGGCGAACGTCAACATCGACTATTCGTTCTCCGGTGACGCACGTCTGAAGCCGCTCATGGTCTTCGATGACGGCAACAAGACCTTCTTCAAATTCGACGACGAAGTGCCGGCGATCTTCGCGGTCAACTCGGATTTCTCCGAAACGCTGCGGAACTTCCGCAGGTCAGGCGAGTACATCGTCGTCGATGGGACGGCGACGCAGTTCACGCTGCGGGACGGCGACCAGTGGATCTGCATCTTCAACCTGCGAAAGCCGGATTTCGCGGCGCCCGATCCGGCAATCCTCGGGCCAGTCGAAGATGACAAGGCAAAACGCCGGCGTCGGAGCGGAAACTGATGAAGCGCTCCCCCGAACTCGAAGCGCTGGCCGACAACGACGAACCCGTCGTCGCCGACAACACCGTTCGCCGCAAGCAACTCGTCGGTGGCGCCATTCTGGTCCTGCTCGGTCTCGTCGCCGGTTATCTGGTTCTCGCTGGCAGGCAGCCACCCGTCCGCGACATGCTCGACGGGGACGAGGAGTTCATCACGACGACGTTTCGTCCTCCATCCTTCGTGCGCGAGGGCGAGCCTGACCCGGAACCGCCGGCGCCGGAGATCGTCCAGATTCCGCCGCCACCTCCGCCACCTCCACCAGCCGAAGAGGTCGATACGACCGAGTTCGACGTTCCGCCACCGCCTGTTCCCGGCGCACTTCCGCCGCCAGCAGCGGTCGAAGCACCGGCTGAAGAATTTCCCGAGCGCTTCCGTTCGAAACTGGTTGTGGTCGACAATGCGAGCGCCGACGGACAGGGCAGCCTGACCGGAAACGCAGAGGAGGGGCTCACGGTCGCCGGCGAAGATCGCAGCAGCAAGTTCTTGGCCGCGGCATCCAGCATTGGCGATCGCAGCGCTAGAGCCCGGAAGATCGAGCGTATCGATGCGCTCGTTCCGGAGGGCACGCTGATCCCTGGAATTTTGGAGACGGCCATCGTCAGCGATCTGCCGGGCCAGGTGAGGGCGATCGTTTCGCAGGACGTCTATTCCTTCGACGGAAGACGCATTCTGATCCCCACCGGCACCCGGCTCATCGGTGAGTACCAGTCGGAGATCACGCGCGGCCAGACAAGGATCTTCGTAGTCTGGACCCGCATGTTGCGCGATGATGGCGTGTCGGTCCGGCTAAACTCGATCGGCGCCGACAGCCTGGGGCGTTCCGGTCTGACCGGGCGCGTCGACAAGAAGCTCCGCGAGCGGTTCGGCGCAGCCATATTACTGTCGATCGTCGGCGCCGGCGCCAGCTACCTGACCGGCTACGGCAGCGAGGCGGCGGCCGGAGAGAGCGACGACGCGCAAAACGCGGAGGAGTTGGCCCGCGAGACCCTGGCTCAGACCTTCTCCGACATGGCCAATCAGGCATTGGGAGATTCCCTGCGAATTCCACCGACGATCAGCGTCAGCCAGGGCGAGCGCATCTTCGTCTTTGTTCGTCAGGACCTCGATTTTTCCGCCATGTACGAGGATCCCGTCACCGAGGCGCTAAAGGAGATCCGTCGTGAACGCGGTCTCCCCTGAGCTGGCCTCCGACAATCGGCACTACTTTTTGTATCGGGCGCTCGCTCCGCTGAAGCCGTTTCTCAACGATCGCGACGTCGTCGAGATCTCGGTCAACCGACCGGGTCAGGTCTATGTCGAGCGTCTCGGCACCGCCGACATGGAACGCCACGAGATTCCGATGCTCACCACGGCCGAGATCATCAATATCGGTGAACGCGTCGCGGCGAGCACCAACCAGTTCGTCAGCTCGGCAAATCCGATCCTCAGCGCCGCACTGCCCACCGGCGAGCGCATCCAAATCGTCTTGCCACCTGCGGCGCCCGATGGCGGCACGCTATCGATCCGCAAGCAGGTCATCAGCGACTTCACGCTTGAGAACTATCGTGATCAGGGATCGCTTGATCAGGTGACCGTCGCCGTTGGCGGTCTCAGCGAGACCGATCATGCCTTGATCGACCAGCTGTCAGCCAAGGATATTTACGGGTTCATTCGAACGGCCATTCTCAATCGCGTGTCCATCCTGATCAGCGGCGGCACCTCGAGCGGCAAGACGACGTTCCTCAATGCTTGCCTCAAATCGGTGGACCCGCATGAGCGGATCATCACCTTGGAGGATACGCGGGAGCTCTTCCCTCCCCAGAACAACGCGGTGCATCTGCTCGCGTCCCGCGGCGACCAGGGAACGGCCAGCGTGACGATCCAGTCCCTCCTCGAGGCCTCGCTACGCATGCGGCCGGATCGGCTCTTCGTAGGGGAAGTCAGGGGATCGGAGGCATTCGCGTTCCTCCGCGCCATCAACACGGGTCATCCAGGTTCAATGTCGACCGTCCATGCCGACACGCCGCTGGGCGCCTATGAGCAGCTTGCCATGATGGTCATGCAGTCCGGATTGTCAGCTGCGTACCCAAAGGCGGACCTGATCTCCTATATCCAAAGTGTCATCCCGATCGTCATCCAGCTGCGCAGGGAAGGGGGCCGCCGCGGCGTCTCGGAGATCTTCTTCGCTCGCGGACGGACGGATGCGCCATGACCGGGTCGCTCCGCATCTTCTATTTCGGCTTTTGCCTGACCGTCGCCTTTGCCGTCTGGCTGTTGGCCTACGGCCTTGGTTTGCAGCTGCTCTATGGGGACGAGAGAATTCTGCAGGCAACCATCACCACAAATCCCTTTGCACCATTCCAGCAGCTTCTTACCTATGGCGATAGCGGCGTCCTGCGCGTCGTGGCGCTTGGCGCTCTGGTCCCTGCGGCTTTTGTCGCAGCGATCGTCGCTTATGTTGGCCTTCGACCGACCTCGAGCCCCCTCGGCGACGCCCGATTCCAAACCGCTATGACCCTCCGACGCGATGGATGGTTCAGGAGGAAGGGCAAAATCCTCGGTCGTTTCGGTGGCCAGGTTCTGCGCGTCGAGGACGATCGACATCATCTCATCATTGGGCCGACGCGCTCGGGGAAGGGGGCGTGTTACGTTGTCCCGAATGCGCTCTCGCATGAAGGCTCGATGGTCGTCACCGATTTGAAGGGCGAGATTTTTCGCAGCACCGCCGGCTATCGCAAATCGAAGGGTAGTCAGGTCTTCCTGTTCGCGCCGGGATCGGAACGGACGCACCGTTACAATCCACTCGACTTCATTCGGTCGGATCGCGGTGACCGCACCACCGACATCCAGAACATGGCCGCGATCCTCGTTCCGGAAGTCACCGAATCGGAGAATTCGATCTGGCAGGCCACCGCCCAGCAGGTCATCGCCGGCGCCATCAGCTACATCAACGAAAGCATCTACTACGAGGGACATCGCAATCTCGGTGAGGTCACGTCCTTCCTCAACAGCGGCAAAAACCTCCAGGCCATGATGACGCTGATCAAGGAGCGCGAACCCTATCTGTCCCGCTTCACGATGGAGAGTTTCAACGCCTACATTGCCCTGTCCGAGCGTGCGGCGGCATCGGCGCTTCTCGATATCCAGAAAGCGCTGCGGCCGTTCCGCAACGAGCGCGTCGTGGCAGCAACATCGGTAACCGACATGGACCTGCGTGCTTTGAAGCGCCGCCCGATTTCGATCTATCTCGCCCCCAACGTCACCGACATCACGCTGCTGCGGCCGTTGCTCGCACTGTTCGTGCAGCAGACTCTCGACACGTTGATGCTCGAGCAGACGCAGCGACCGCTGCCCGTCTATTTCCTTCTCGACGAGTTCCGTCAGCTGAAGAAGATGAGCGAGATCACAACCAAGCTGCCCTATGTGGCCGGCTACAACGTGAAGATGGCATTCGTGATCCAGGACCTGAAGAACCTGGACGAGATCTACGGCGAGACCTCCCGGCACTCGCTAATGGGCAACTGCGGCTACCAGCTCGTCCTGGGCGCCAACGACCAGGCAACGGCGGAGGCCATGTCGAAGGCCTTGGGCAAGCGCACTGTTCGCTACAAGACCGAATCCCGCACGATCGAGCTGATGGGCTTGCACCGTCGCACCAAAGTGGAGCAATTGCGGGAGCGCGACCTCATGATGCCGCAGGAAGTGCGGCAGATGCCGGGAGACAAGATGGTCATCCTGGCCGAGGGGCAGGGGCCGATCTTCGCCGACAAGCTGCGGTTCTTCCGGACAGCACCGTTCCGGGAGATGGAAAGGTTCTCTCAGACACATGTGCCGGACGTTCCGGCAACCGAGTTCCTGCCACAGCGACCGGTTCCGGCGACGACCGTCGCATATGTGGGCGAACACATCGACGCTTCCAAAGCGGAGGAACTGAAAGCCGGCCCCGAGGACGCGGCAAAACCTTCCCGCAGGAGGCGATCGTTAGCTTCAAACGTCCCCGCCGCCGGACTCGGAGGGCAGGCTTCGATGCCTGCCGTCAGGAAGGCCTCGGCGCGAGGCCGATCAGGCGGCGCCACGGCAAGCTCGCTCGACGCCGATTTCGTGAAGGCCGCAAGGCGATTGAAGACGCTCGCAAAAGGAACGATCAAACCCGGAAGCCCGTCAACCAAGTCAGGTAATTGGGGACGCATCTTCGACGCAACCATTCCTGACGAGATTGAGATCGCCGAGGCTCAAGCCGGCTAGCGGAATCAGGATACCTGAATCAATGATTATTCAATGATATCAACTAGTTAGTTCCAGTTAGTGCGGTTTCGGTGGCGTTGCTGGGTGAGTGAGTAGCGACCGACCCCACGCATTCCCTATCTTGGGTTCAGATCGACGAGCGCCGGGCTGTTGCACGACGGCATACTTTCATTCGTTGCGAGCTTCTGGCTGCAGACGCAACAGGCGTGATCGACTTTAGCGCGCCAATCACGATCAATGTTGCTCGAGATCGTCCGCGGTAGGAAAGCGCAACCGGGTTTCGCGAGCGAGGCTTCTTGGTGCGTTCGAGATCACATCGTCGATGAGCGCAGCGTCGCCGACGAGTACGGCCGTCGCGATGGCCCTCGTGACAGCGGTGTACAGCATTGTCCGGTCGAGCAGCTTCGACTTGGTAACCGGAATGATCACCCGCTTGAAGGCGGAGCCTTGTGCCTTGTGGACGCTGATGGCCCAGCCATATGTCAGTTTCTCGAGGTCGGCTGCCGTCACGACATCTGCGGCCCCATCGTCGAATGTGACCCACGCGCCTCTGGCATGCGGCTTTCGTAGCGTTCCCAACGAGCCGTTCATGAACCCGGAGAAGATCGGTTCGCCCGTTCGCTCGTCGATCACGGGCTTGCCCTCGAGATCAATCCGAGGCGCTTTGCTGTAGTCGTTTCTGAGCCACAGTACCTTCGAGCCGATCCCTAACCCCCAATCTTCGACTTTGGTCTGGCGCGCCATGTATTCTTCTTCGATCGCGCGGTTTAATTCCCTCGAACCCGCTGGACCGCTCCTAGTCTGCGTCAGGATCTGCACGTCGAGGTCGTGCAGGACATCCGTCTTCCCGTTCGCGGGAGCGGGGCCGCACATAGCTCGGAAGGCCGCGAGCGTTTTCGCCGCGATATCGTCGGCCGACGCTGCGAGCAGGAATACGCCCGTGGACATCGGCGCGTTGGGATCGAACACCCGAAGGCGAGGGGGCTTCCCGCTGGAGACTGACGCGGCCACGGCCGGGATGCCGGTGTCCGCCGACTGCCTATGGACAATGTCCAAAGTGACGGATGGTATCGTTTCCGAGTTGACCATGGCGTGGAATGGCAAACCTGCGCCGATCGGAGGTAGCTGGCTGGGATCGCCAATGAAGATGAGGTTCGTTTCCTCGGGTATCTGGGAGAGCACCCGGTAGATCGACGGCGTGTCCAGCATGGACGACTCGTCGAAGATCAAGATGCCGCCGCGAACGCGCCTTCCGGCGTTTTCGATCTCATGAATCAATCGTGAGAGGGTACTGGCGTTCCGGCCTGTCGCCTCCTCAATTTTCCGCACCGCCCGGCCTGCAAGGGCGACTTGCAGGTGTTCCTGAGCATCACGCTGCGCCGCGGGAAGTCCTTCGCGGAGCGCCTCCCAAGCCTCCAGGATCGCTCTTACAACCGTCGTCTTGCCCGTACCCGCGCCACCGCTGATCACGCAGGCTCGGCACGACGTCGCCATATGTACTGCTTCGACTTGCGCCGCAGATAGTCGGTGCCCAGTTTGCGACGCGACCCTTTCGATCGCATTCCCGACCAACCTTCCGTCCACTGTGGGCGCTGGCTTACATATGCGAACGCCGACCAGTCGAGCGACCTCGTCCTCCATGTACCGGCAGGCCAAGGACTGGAGTATCTCCCGTTCCACGGCGACGATCCGTCCAGCTTTCAGGGATGTTCGGACCGCCTCGTCGGGATCGCCGCTCCATGGGGACAGCAGGTTGCGCACCAATTGTCGGACGACATGTGAGGGGGATGCCATGTGCCCGCCGCGGAACCTGACGGCGAGCGCTTCGTCGACGGCGGCGACGAGCCGGCGAGTGTCGTCGAGCTTCAATCCGAGGCGTAGCGCCCTGGCATCGGTTTCCGACCAAGGCTCGAGAAGCGTCAGCGTATAAGGATCGGCTAGGATCCGGCCGACGGCGTCCATCCCCCACAGGCGGGCTGCGGTTCCTGCTACGCGAGGCGACACCCCGTACCGGTCCAGCCACTCGTAAATCTCCACCTCGTCGGCGAGCAATCCAAAGCCGTCGACGATCGCTACGGCTTGTCCGGGACCGACGACCGCCGCGAGAGATTTCAGGTCCCGGCTGCGGATCGCCGCATAAAGAGAGTCGCCGAACGCCGACCAGAGCCGTTCGGCTGTAGCCCATCCGACGCCCGAAAACCTCTTGTCAGTCGCCAGATGACGGACGATCGCGCGCCCGCTCGGCATCAAGGGCAGTGACACGAGAGCGTGGAGCTGTGGACCGTAGCCCGGGTCCGAAAGAACCGGGCCCGTGACGCGCCAGGTCTCCCCGACGCTTGGAGGCCGTGGCGATAGCCTCGACTGGACCAGCGCTCGCCGAAGGCACTGAAGCTCATCCCGTCCGATCACGACGTGGTCGCCAAAACGACTCGTGTGCACGGAAGTGATGCAGAGTTCCCAGCTCTCCGTCGGTTGCTCGGAACGCCCACCAGGGACCACGCACGTCTGGTCCCCAAAGCCACGACGTCGCGTTTCGCCCCCTGCCATGGTGCCCGGCTCTCCGTTCACTGCGGCCACCCACGCCGTGCCGGCGCGGGTCCCTGCGCCTCGTTCACTGCGTGCCGGTCACCATGGCGTTTCGGGGGCGCGACGGCGCGGCTCCGGGGACCAGACTTCAACGAACTGATCAAGGTAGCCTCCCGGTCTCCGCCATGATGGCGCTGAGCCTCTTCAACCGGTCGAGCTCGCGCCGGAGGGCCGCATTCTCGGCGAGAAGCTGCAGGTTCCGGTCTTCCAACGCAAGTTGACCCAAATCCGCCTTTGCCTTCTGCTCACGCGCGGCTTCCGCCTGCTCGAGTTTGGAGAGGTGGATATTGCGGTCGCGTCCATCGGCTTCCCTGAGAATCTCCGAGCATCTGGGATTGGTCCGGAACACTTGTCTGTCAAACCCGCATTCCTTGGCGATGAGGCTCTTGTTCAGGTCAACGCCATAACGGGGGAGGGGCTGGCCGTTGCGCCGCTCCAGATAGTCGATCAGCGCGTCGACATGGTCCTGCGCTATCTCGACACCACTCTTGCCTGTACCCCTGGCCATCAACGTCGCCTCGCCTTCGGATCGAACGGCAACGGTACGGCTTCGGGCAATGACCGCATGGCCTCGAGCGCGTCGACTGAGGTCTGATACCGATCGAAGAAGCGCTTCCAGACGGAGAACCCGCCCATTTCGGTGATGGACAGGATCATGGCCTTGTGGGAGGCGATCAACAGGTCTTTCTCGCCCTTCAAGCGTTCGATCTCGGCATTTTTCGTCGCGACGAGCTTTTCCAATTCGACGCGTGAGCGCTTGCCGGAACGCTCGACGGCCGAACGGATCGCCAATTGCCTGGCGCAGAATGCAGCGAGGACCGCCTTTCGGTTCTCGTTTCGAGTGATGTCCGTGGCGTGCTTCAAAGCGCCGTTGCTACGTCGGACGGCTGCGCGGGCGCTGATCGTGACGTCTTCCACCAACATGCCTTCGAGGGTTTCCTCGAGAACGGCGTCCTTGTCAGTCATCGAGTTCCCTCAGCGATTCCAATCTACCGAGCACGGAATCCTTCGCGGCCGCGCCGGCCAACTTCGAAAGGTCCTCGCCATCCGGGAACGGCTTCATGCCAGGACGGGCGGCGATCGCCTTGTCGATGTTGTCGAGGCGGGTCCGCGCATGCGCCAGTTGGTTCCGCCAGCCGACCGTCCGCCTGGCTTCCGGGACCTCGGTAATCTGCCCGACGACTCGCGCCATCCTGTCTCTCAAACGCTCGAGATGCACCAGTTCATCGCGGACGTCCGTGCGGGTCAGGTGAATGCATCCGTTGAAGCATTCCAGGTGCTTGGGGCAGGGGTCCACGGTAAAACTGTTCACGCAAAGTCCATAAGGCGTCACGTGCAGCCCGTCGGCCTCGGCGCTGAGATATTCGAACGCGACGGTGTCGCCATGTTCCGCCTGCACGCGCTTGAACTCGTCTACGATGGGTCCGCTGGCGCGGTTGGCGGCGATCAAACGGTAAATCTGGCGGGCGTTCTCGCCGAGCTCTTCGGCCGGTTCGAGAGGAGCGTCGACGTTGTCCAGATCCTCCGCCAGGCTACGATGGTCGTATTCATAGCTTTGCGCCACGCCTCGGCGGTTGAACCGTTTCGTGATGATGGTGTCGGCTACGCCGAGCCGGAACAGCTCCGTCGTCTGGAGGTGCCGCAACGCGTGGCTGTTCAGGACGAGATTTTCGGGGTTTTCGCTGCCGTAGCGCCGGAAGATAGACTCGCCGTTGCGGCCATCGAGGATATTGTCGATATCGGAAGAGGAGATCCGCCCGATAGCGGAATAGAGCGTCGGATCGAGCAGGCCGTCGTTTCTGCCCTCGATCAAGTTCCGTACGGGCATCAGGAACAGCAGCTCGTGCGGATGAAGCGCCGACCCGTCCAGCAAGGCGGCCGGGGATACGTCCGACAGCTTCGTGGCGCTGTTCGCGCGGATGTGGTCTTCGACTTCGCCGACGCGGAGGAGCGCTTGCCGCCATCTGATCTTCCCGACGACCGCGGCACCCTCCGCATCCCTGATGATCAGGCTCCTGTTGCTGCTGTTCAGCCAGTATTGTTTGACCGTGCGCCAGGGCCCACCGCTCGCGAGCTGGAATGCCCGTATTTCACCGAGCGCTATCGTTTCACCGCTGCTGCGGTATCGGGTGACAAGTTCAGGTGGTATTTGGACGTTCGAGAACATCGCGTTGCCAGTCACGCGAGTGTACATCTCCCACGCCGGGACGAGCGCGTCACGCGGGTACTCGGGAAAGATCCGCCCCGTTTCGGTTTGCCGCTTCAGACGCGAGCGCAAAGGCTCGGTGATCCGGTCGATATCGGTGAGGGTCTCCGTCAGCAGGTCCTGGAACATCGGCGGAACATGTTGCGCGCTCTCATAGAGAGACAAGCCTTCCGGGCGTTCGTCGTCGACCTGCTTTTCCGCGAAGTGGCGGATCATCAACGATCGCGACACACCGCCCGCTTCCCCGGCCGGGCGGCCGTCGCCGTCGACATATTCCCGCCATCGCTGCCAATCGGCGGGAAGAAGGACCGCCTCGCCGATCCTGAAGCCCGTCAGCAACAACGTCTTCAGCACGCCGAAGCGCACGGCGTCGGAGAAGCTGCGTGGAGTTTGCGTGAAGACGATCCGCACCAATTCCCAGAACGCCCGTTGTTCGGGCAGTTTGGACGCCGACTTGCGTTCGGACAGGTTGCCCCGGAGCCGGTCGGTTCGGTGGTGGGCGCTCTCCCGACGTCTTCGCGCCTGCACGTTGCGTTGCGCCGACCCGGCGACGGTCGACACGAAGGGAAGGCAGAATCGCGCTAGGGCAGGGGTGTCGGCGAGATGCTGCGCGTCGAACACGGCGCGAAGCGTCATTTCGAAGTTCATGGCGACCTTGCCGGACTGGCCGACCTGCAGGACGGCGTTGTAGGCATCGCGAACCTGTTCCGGGGTCACGTCCCATGGCATCGTCCAGCCCGCCACCGGCGCGAGCTGGCGGATGCCACGCGCGAGCTGCATGGCGGTGCCGGGTTTGTTCTTGTCGACGACGAGTTGATGGATGATTACGGCTTGGTAGAGATCGCACCACTCCCGCGGCATGACGCGAACCGTCAAGGGTTCTAAGCCATCGTTCGCGCGCATAGCGTTGAGGGCTTCGATGACAGCCCGGTCGCCACCCAATTGGCCGAGATAGGTGGTTGGCGGCGGCAACATCCCGACCAGCGCCGTCAGGTTCCAACGGTGTCGTGCGATCACATGACCCGCATCATCGCAGTCGACGTTCCACTTGAGGTCGCGTGCGGAAGCCAGAGATTTCGCAGATTCGATATAGGCGGCGAACGACGGATTCAATCGGCCTCACCGTCCCGACGGCTTTCATGATCGGTGACACGCAGTGACTCGACGACGTGCTTGACCGCGTTCATGGTCGATCGCAATTGGGCGTATGCTGGCGACATGTTGTTGCCGCGCGAGGCAGCGGCAAATTCGGTGACGACCGGGCGCAACTGCGTCAGGACGCTCTCGTGGATGTCGGCATCGGCGAGGGGCATGAACTGGCTGCAGCCGTAACAGGACAGAACGGGGTTTTTAACGCACAACGATTGCCCCATCTCGCACCCGCCTATGCCGCTGACGGGGATGCCGTGCGGCACGCCGCCGATCTGCTGGTCCGGATCGAGGCCCATCAACCGTTCGACATCGATGGTCCCGGTGCGCGCGATCCGCTCGACGGCGGAGTAGATCGGCGAGATCGCCAGCGCCTGGTTCACGCGCTCGGCCTGCGCCGGGGACGCGTCGAAGTAAACGTTGGCGGTGCGGATGCTGGAATGCATCATGAACTCGGACAGTTCGACATGGGCCACCCCGGCATCCGCGAGCCGCTGGGCCGCCGTGTGGCGCATATCCGTCGGGGTCCACGCTTCGCCGACGATGGCGCTCGATAGCGACTTGATGACATCGCTTACGCCGATCGGCGTCAACGCAAACAGCAGGCGTTGCGGCACCGCCGGGGTCTCCATCTCGCCCGCGCGGCGGCGCTTCAAAAGCTCCGCGAACAGCGGCGACCATTCGCGTTTGATCCTGCGCGTCACCCGCGTGCGCTTGCGCGCGTCGACCTGTTTGGAGGCTCGTACGGCAAGGTGGACCGCGCCGGTGTCGAACGCGCGCACATCCGCCAGTTCGATCCGCGCGATCTGGCCGGGCCGGAACGCGTACTGGAACGCGACGACCAATATGCAGACGTCACGCAAATCTTGGGAGGAGATGTCATCGGCCGACCGGCAGAGCAGGGCGCATTGGTCGTCGATATGATTGACGATGCGGGCCTGATCGTCGAGCGGCAAGAAGCAATCACCTGTTCGAACAATCCGGTATCGATCCTTTCGCGGTAGTCGGAAGGTGCGCAGGAACTGCTCTTGGTCTTTGCTCCAAGCGCCGATCGACAGATCGCAGAAAGATCGCAGCAGAGCCTTCAGGGCGGACGCATGGTGCTGTTCGGCATGTGCGCGTACGACGCTGTTCCAGTGGGCTTTGGCCTCCCACGGAGATCCCGCCGCAAGCGTCCAGAAAGCGTCGAAGCCGTAAACACGGATGTATCCAGTGAGGCTGCCAAGTCTGAGTAGTACGGTCGTTATGTCGGCGTGCTGGACCCAATCGACGATGGCATGCTTGACCAAAGGCTTTGCGATGCCGAAGACGGTCAAGTCAGCAACCAGCTTCTGGCCATCTGCGACTATCTCAAGCCGATGGGCCGTTGAGAGATCGCGGATTGAACGCATCGTATCGGTAAAGTCATCATGGTAGCGCAGCACCGTCGGCAGCGGCGGGAGCGAGATGTCCAGGTTTCGCGAACGACCAGTGTCGAGACTTTCGACGTGCGATCTAGTCGGCATGCAGATTCTCCGGTGACGTGCGTCGGAGCGCGTCGACGAACGTGTCGAAGCCCTCGTTCCAGACCTCCTCGAACCTCGTTTCGAAGAAGGCGCGGGCGTAGAGGCGCGGCATCTGCGATTCCGGCGTCCAGCCGAAGTACAGCCGCAGCTTCTCCTGGGCGCGGTCGACGTCATGCCCGGCATCCTGATAGCGCCGCATGCGGACGACGGCGCATGTGTGACGCAAGTCGTGACAGGACACCGACGCAATGCCCTGATCGGACAACGCATTATGGGCTTCGGATGACAGGTGTTTGGTGGCAATCTCAAAAATTTCGCTGATCGAGCGAAGGGAGAGCGGGAGCGCCTTTTGCGAGATCAGCATTTGCGGAAAGCCGGCAGCGCCGCGGTAATTGCGAATGTAGGTTCTGGCCAGATCTGCCAGTTCGCGCTGTATCGGAATTTGACGGCGCGACGATGGCGTCTTCAGGCCGGGTTGGACGTAACGGGGGTCGTCGTCTTGCGTTTGCTGGACGTCGATCCAGGTCACCGTCTCGGCTTTCACAGGATCGAACTCTTCCTTGATCGAATTCGTCAGCAAGAGCGCGAGTTCGCCCCGCCGGAGGCCGAGCCGCAGGAGAAGCATAAAAACGAGCAGGTTGCGCCAGCGCTGGGCTTCGGTCTTGAACGGGTTGCGCGGCGAGTGCGGATCGAAAAGCTCATAGAGATCTTCCAGGACCGTGGCTGGCAACGCGCGGATGGGCGGCGGCGGTCTCTTCGGGTTCGGCGTCAATTGCGCGTACAGCATCTCAAGGCGGTGCAACCGAGCATGCATGTCGGACGCGCGCCTGCCCGCCGGACCGATCAGCCGCAGAACGTCGAGGACGAACCGGACGGAATTCTTCCAAACCTTTGCACGGCCGACGGCGTCGATCGCCGCCTCGTTCCGCAGTTGGCCTAGAAATCCGGCCAGGCATTCCTCGATCGCGTCGAAGTCGGCGGCGGCGAGTAACCGGTCGAGAACGTCCGCGCCGCACTGCCGATGAACCGACGCGTAGAGGCGATCGAGGTTGGCTAGATGAACGCGGCGCGTGGAGGGTTTGACATCCGCGGCACACACTTCGCTCCAGATCGTCGCCCAGAACCGAGGAATTTGCATGTCGCTGACGCAAACAGGCCCGGCAAGCGCCAGGGGCGTCATTCGCGCTCGGAGTTCGCAAACAGGCATCGGTTGACCATCGCAGTGACACGCCGGGATGGTTCACGTAGATTGTGGAATGTGCAACGGTTCAAACCGCAGTTTCCACAGTTTCGCGCAACGCGTTTATCATGCGGCTTTGGAGCAAAACGCAACACTTCTGAAACCGCGCGTTCGTTCCATAA
>JAESGM010000547.1_pt1 | contig 24731 bp, 30 predicted proteins | sample 9269721 | NCBI WGS metagenome assembly JAESGM01 (sample SAMN15720920, study PRJNA650825) | algae metagenome | isolation source: Komarekiella atlantica HA4396-MV6 and co-occurring heterotrophs from... | place: USA: Theobald House, Kauai, HI | collected 2009-07-29 | reverse complement strand
CCTAGAGCTGAACTCCGGGCTGGCCGTCTGCGGGCCGGATTTGGCGCGGGATCGTGCCCATGTCCGCCGCTTGCGTGCAAGCGCTCCTCTGTCAGACTTTCAGCGCAACCGCATGGGCTGTGCTGCACAGCCGGTCCAGCCGGCAGCCGCGCGGAACGATGACCTTCGACCTCACCTTCTTCGCCGTCATGGTGCCGGCCGTCATCCTGATGGGGCTGTCCAAGGGCGGCTTCGCTGGCTTGAGCCTGCTCTCGCTGCCGCTGATGGCGCTGATCGTCTCGCCGGTGCAGGCGGCGGCGATCATGCTGCCGATCCTGATCATCCAGGACGTCGTCTCGGTCTGGTCCTATCGCCGCGACTTCGACCGGCGGAACCTCGCGACCCTGATCCCCGGCATGCTGCTCGGTGTGCTCGCCGGCTATCTGCTGGCGGCGAAGGTCTCCGATGCCGTCGTCGGACTCGCGGTCGGGGTGATCTCGATCGGCTTCGCGCTGCGCCGCCTCCTCGCCGGCAAGAAGATGACCCAGCCGGTGACCAAGGCGAACTATGCGGCTGGCACGCTCTGGGGCGCGATCTGCGGCTTCACCAGCATGATCGCCCATGCCGGCGGCCCGCCCTTCCAGATCTACACCATGCCGCAGCGCCTGCCGCCGGCGGTCTTCGTCGGCACCGGCGCGCTGTTCTTCGCGCTGATGAACTGGATCAAGGTGCTGCCTTATTTCATCCTCGGCCAATTCAGCCCGCAGAACCTGATGGCCTCGGCGGCGCTCGCCCCGGTCGCGATCCTCTCGACCATCGCCGGGGTCTGGCTGGTCCGGCGCGTTCCGGCCGAGCGCTTCTACACCATCATCTACTGGCTGCTGATCGCGGTCGGCGTGAAACTGGTCTTCGACGGCCTGCGTCCGCTCTTCGGCTGATTGCCGCGGGCGGGGCGCGCTTCTAGGCTTGTCGATAACGACAGCTGGGAACGCCGAACGCCATGCCGCTCTCTCCCTACGACACCGATCTCGATCGCAACCCGGCGAATTTCCAGCCGCTCTCGCCGCTGCCCTTCCTCGAGCGCGCGGCAAGCGTCTTCCCGAACCACATCGCCGTCATCCACGGCCCGCTGAGGCGCGATTACGCCGAGCTCTATGCCCGCACCCGCCGGCTCGCTTCGGCACTGAAGCAGCATGGCATCGGCAAGAACGACACGGTCGCGGCGATGCTGCCCAACACCCCGGCCATGCTCGAATGCCATTATGGGGTGCCGATGTGCGGGGCAGTGCTCAACACGCTCAACACCCGCCTCGACGCCGCGATCATCGCCTTCTCGCTCGACCATGGCGAGGCCAAGGTCCTGATCGCCGACCGCGAGTTCTCCAGGACGGTCAAGGAGGCTCTGGCGCTCTGCAAGGTCAAGCCGCTGGTCATCGATTATGACGACCCGGTCTATGACGGCCCGGGCGAGCGACTCGGCAGCATCGAATACGAGAACTTCCTCGCGCAGGGCGATCCCGAGTTCGACTGGGTCATGCCCTCGGACGAGTGGGATGCGATCGCGCTCAACTACACCTCGGGCACGACAGGCGATCCCAAAGGCGTGGTCTACCACCATCGCGGCGCAAACCTCTTGGCGACCTCGAACGTGCTCACCGGCGGGATGAGCCGGCACCCGGTCTATCTCTGGACCCTGCCGATGTTCCACTGCAATGGCTGGTGCTTCCCCTGGACGATCTCGCTGCTCGCCGGCACTCATGTCTGCCTGCGCCAGGTCCGGGCCAAGGCGATGTACGACGCCCTCGCCGACCATGGCGTCAGCCATATGTGCGGCGCGCCAATCGTGATGTCGACGCTGCTCAACGCGCCCGATGCCGAGCGCCGCAGCTTTCCCCAGAAGGTCAACTTCTTCACCGCCGCCGCCCCGCCACCCGAGGCCGTGCTCGCCGGCATGGCGCAGGCCGGCTTCAACGTCGTCCATCTCTACGGTTTGACCGAGGTCTACGGCCCCGCCGTGGTCAACGAGTGGAACGGCGCCTGGGACGCCTTGCCCGGCGGCGAGCAGGCGGCACTGAAGGCGCGCCAGGGCGTGCGCTATCCGGCGCTGGAAGGGCTCGACGTGCTCGATCCCGAGACGATGGAACGCGTGCCGCATGACGGCCAGACCCTTGGCGAGGTGATGTTCCGCGGCAATGTCGTGATGAAGGGCTATCTCAAGAACCCGAAATCGACGGCAGCTGCCTTCGCCGGCGGCTGGTTCCACTCCGGCGATCTCGGCGTGATGCATCCCGACGGCTACATCCAGCTCAAGGACCGCTCCAAGGACATCATCATCTCCGGCGGCGAGAACATTTCCTCGATCGAGGTCGAGGATGCGCTCTACAAGCACCCGGCCGTGCAGGCCGCCGCCGTCGTCGCCCGCCCCGACGAGAAATGGGGCGAGACGCCCTGCGCCTTCGTCGAGCTGAAGCCGGGGCAAACAGCTACGCAAGATGAGATCATCGCCTGGTGCAGGACGCTGCTCGCCTCGTTCAAATGCCCGCGCACGGTCGTGTTCGTCGAAGTCCCGAAGACTTCGACCGGCAAGATCCAGAAATTCAAGCTGCGCGAGATGGCGCGGGCGCTGTGATGGCGCGCTCGGTCACGGCTCTAGTGCTTGCCTTCATGGCGATGCTGGTGCCGCCGGTTCGGGCGCAGGACGCATCCACAGCTCTCATTGGCAACTGGCAAGGCACCTATGTCTGCGCACAGGGCAAGACCGGGCTGACGCTGACGATCGATCGGCAGGACGGCCACACGTTTTCCGGCGTCTTCCAGTTCTACCCGGTGCGCGAGAACATCACCGTGCCTGAAGGCTGCTTCACCGTCTCGGGCCGTATCGGAAGCGGCGGGGCCGTCGACATCATCGGCGCTACCTGGATCAAGCGGCCAGCCGGCTACATCACCGTCAACCTGCACGGGCGGGTCGGGCAAGGCGGCGCCAACATGTCGGGTACAGTGGCGACACCCGGCCACGGCAAGCTGTGCTCCAGATTTGACCTGACCAGAATCGCCACCAGGCCATCGACCTACGACGCCTGCCGCATCGAGGCCCCGGCGGTAAGTTCAGCTCCGCTAGATCACAGGCTCTCTCTCGCCATCACCCCCTGAACCGAGACCCGCTGGCACCAGCCTTGGTGTCGCCTTGTCATCTCGCCGCTGCCCCCGACTGCCGTATCAGCGCGGATGTCCGCGATGGCGGGATCGCTGCGGCGCTGTCTATAACGTGTCCGGAAGCAGGCTGGAGCGCCGCAGATGACCGGGAAGAACTGGGATCGGGTGCCGATCGAGGCACAGAGCATCGACGCGCCCCTATCGCGTGCCGCGATCTTTCTCGTCGTCACCGTCGGACGCGAGCAGACGGCTTTGGCCAAGGTCTGCTCGGCCCTCGATGGGCTCGACGATCTCGTCAAGACCGTCGGGTTCCGCGATCTCTCCGCCCGGCTCTCCTGCATCGTCGGCATCGGCCGCGACCTCTGGGACCGCCTCGACCTCGGCAGGCGGCCGCAGGAGCTGAAGCCGTTCGCACCGATCGCGGGGGCGGTCCACAACGCGCCGTCGACGCCGGGCGACCTGCTTCTCCACATCCGGGCGGAACGGCCTGACCTCTGCTTCGAATTCGAACGCCTTCTGCTCGACAGCCTCGGCGACAGCGTCGCTGTGGTCGATGAAGTCTCCGGCTTTCGCTATTTCGATGCGCGCGACCTCCTGGGTTTCGTCGACGGCACCGCCAATCCGACCGGCCTCGACCTGCCTGCCTCAGCCCTAGTCGGCGACGAGGATGCTGCCTTCGCCGGCGGCAGCTATGTCGTCATCCAGAAATACCTGCACGACCTCAAGACCTGGGCGGAAGTCCCCACGCCGGTTCAGGAAGCGATCATCGGGCGCACCAAGATCGACAACGTCGAGATCGACGACGATGACGCCCCGCGCAAATCGCACAAATCACTGGCCACGATCGTCGATGCCGACGGCAACGAGCACGACATCCTGCGCGACAACATGCCGTTCGGACGGCCTGGCCAGCGCGAGTTCGGCACCTATTTCATCGGCTATTCGCGCTATCTCTGGGTGATCGAGAGGATGCTGCAACGCATGTATGTCGGCGACCCTCCTGGCGCCTATGATCGGCTGCTGGACTTCTCGACGCCGCACACCGGCACGACCTTCTTTGCCCCGACCCGCCCGACGCTGGAGGCGTTGGTCCAGGCCGCGCAGGCGAGACTCCCCGACTGAGAAGGACAGGCCTCAGCCGTCGTATGCCGAAGCCTTGTCGACCAACTCGGCTTGATCCGCGACGAACCAGAGGCTGCTGCCCGCATTGGCCTCGCGAACATAGTCGCGAAAGGCGCGGCTTCTCGCCGTCCATTGCGTGAGGTCGCCAATGATCACGAGCGGCATCCGGTAGTTCGCGAATTTCTGGCCGACCTCGCCGGCAAGGCCAGTCCGCAGGTCGAAGAAATCCTCGCCGAGACGCGCCGCCGGAATGGCGAGCATATTGACCTCCCGCGCCCAGGCCTCCGCCAAGAAGTCATTGGCGTCGCCTGGCTTGGCCAGCGCCGCGCCGGCCGACGCACAAACCAGGATACGGCGTCCTGCGACCTCCAGCACCGTGCTATCCATGGCGGGTCTGCCCGTCGGCGAGGAAGCGCAGCACCGGCTCCGACTGCCCGGGAATGAAGTGCCGGGCGTCGGGCAGGAAGCTGATCTCGGCGTGGGGCGCGAATTCCTGCAGCCGGCGACGGGTGTGATCTGAATCAATCAGCACATCCTGCCCGCCCATGATCGCCAGAATGGGCATTTTGAGCCCCGCCAGCTCGGCATCGCTCAGGCGCGGTATCGTCCCCAGGCGAAGCCGGATCGAGCGCCCGATCGCCTCCATCAGGGCGACAAAGGGTTTCAGTGCCTCCGGCGGCTCGCCCGCCTCGGGGCCGAGCACGAGTTCGCGCATCCGTCGCTTGCCCCATGAGCCGAGCAGGAGGAAAGGTGCGGCGCGCAGCAGGAAGTTCTTCTGCCGCCCGATCCCTGCCGGGCAGATCAGGGCAAGGCGCTCGACGAAACCCGGCCGGCGGCTGGCATAATCCAATGCCAGCCAGCCACCGAGCGAGACGCCGACCACGGCCGCCTGCGACAGGCCGAGCCCCGACATGACATCGTCGAGCCAGAGCGCGTGCGCCTCCGAGGCGAGCGGCGGCCGGGAGGGCGCGCTGAAGCCCGCCTCCCCGATCATGTCGATGGCGTAGAGCCGGAACTGCTCGGCCCAGGGCATCGCATCGAGGACCCAGGCCGCGACGTTGGCCTGTGCGCCGTGAAGGAGGATAACAGGCGGTCCATCCTCCCGGCCGAACGCCAGCACGAAGGTCTCGCCCTGGCGCGTGGGCAGGCGCAATTCGGACGTCGGTACCGGCCAGTCGTCCAGAACCTTCCGGTAGAGACGCCCAACGGTCTCGGCTCCCTCGGCCGATCGGAAGGCTCCTCCGGTCATCGCAGGTTCTCCAGCTGAAACTGGACGAGCTGAAGCAGTTGGGTCGTGTCGGCGGGGGTGCCGATCACGACGATCTTCAGGAGCCTGGCTGCGCTGTCGAACGCGGTCGTCAGCTGGATCGGATTCGGCCTCGCCTCCGTGCTCATGATCGCCGCGCTCAGGAAGGTCGCGATCTTCTGCGCCCCCTCAAGATCGAGATCGCTCACCTCGAGAACGGAGGTGACGCGAACGGCCCGCTTGGTCGAGGCAGAGCCATCGACCCCGGCGAAAGCGTCCAGATCAGAGGCGACGATGCGATAGGACTTGCCGACCCGTGTCGCGCGAAGCCGGCCTTCGCGAATGAAGCGAAGCACGGTCTTCGGATGCAGCTTGAGGCGCTCTGCGACCTGCTCGACGGTATGGAATACGTTCATCTAAATATCCCTATCATTCCCAATCACTCTTATATGATTCTTTTTAGGGAACAATAGAGATAACATAAAACACTACCTTCTGCGACATGACCGGCCTCAAGGCCTGGTCGCCGCCCAGGCTCCGACACGCGCTAGGAAGCGATCGGCCGCCACGAGCTCGGAGGCCGCGATCCACTCATCCGGCTGATGCGCCTGTGCGATCGAGCCGGGGCCGCAGACCAGAGCAGGGATGCCGGCCTGCTGGAAGAAGCCGGCCTCGGTCCCGAACGGCATCGCTATAGGCGGCCACTGACCACCAAGCTCGCGTGCCACTTCGACAGCCTGACTACCCGCTGCGCAGTCGAGCGGCAGCACCCGCGCCAGCGGCATCGTCTCGACCGTCACATCGCGCGACAGTTCCGCCATGAGGCGCTCGACCTCAGTGAGCACAGTTTCGACGGCAGCTTCGTCAGGCGGCCTGAACTCCCAGACGACCTCGCAACGCTCGGGAACGATGTTGATGGCGCTGCCGCCGGCGATCTTGCCGATGTTGACGGTCATTGCCCCGCGTTCATCCCTTCCACCGAGGCCAGAGAGTGCTGCAACGAGTCCCGCCGCCGGCTCGATCGCGCTGGCCCCGAGGCGCGGATCGCTCGAATGGGCGGCGCGGCCATGAAAGACGCTGCGATAGCCATAGAAGCCGCGATGGCTGAGCCCGATGCGCATCTGCGTCGGCTCACCGATGATGGCGAGTGCCGGAACTGGGCAGTGGGCGAGCATGTCGGCGATCAATAGCGGGACACCGAGACAGCCGACCTCTTCATCATAGGACAGCGCCAGCTGGATCGGCCGTCGCAGCTCGCGAGCCCGCCAACCCGGGACAGCAGCAAGGCAGGCGGCGACGAACCCCTTCATGTCGACAGCGCCACGGCCATGCAGTCGCCCATCGCTACTGGCGAGCGCGAAGGGATCGCTCGCCCAGTCCTGGTCGTCGACCGGGACGACATCGGTATGCCCGGAGAGGACGATGCCTCCCGGCTCATCGGGGCCGATCGTCGCCAGGATATTGGCCTTTTCTCCCGAGGCGTCGCTGGTCAGACGGACCCGCGCGCCGGCCTGCTCGAGATAATCGGCGGCCCAATGGACCAGATCGAGATTGGAGCAGTGCGAGGTCGTGTCGAACGCCACGAGCCTGCGCAGAATCTCGACCGTATTCATGGCTGCCTAAGCGCCCGGTTGCCGTGCCGGCCGTAACCGAGCACCTGCCATCTCCCGGTCGCCAGGAAAAACCCGGCAAGGATCAGCGCCATGCCAACGAGGTGGAAGCCGCGCACCGGCTCGCCCAGGATCGCGACCGCGAGCAGCGCCGTGAACAGCGCCACCAGATGGAACGACACGCCGGTGACGCTCGGCCCGAGCGTCGTGACGCAATGCCCCCAGAGGATGAAGGCAAGGAGCGAGGCGAAGACACCGATATAGAGAACCGCCGCGATCGAGCCCGCATCGGTCGGAATGCGCGCGCCCTGCGCCAGCTCGTAAATCCAGAACGGGAGGAGCACCAGCAGGCCTGCCGCCATCGTGGCAGCCAGGAAGACGAGCGGGTTCAACGCTGCCGGCTTGCGCCGCAGCAGGACGGAATAGACCGCGTAGTTCGCGACGGCGATCAGCACGAGGAACTCGCCACCATCCACCCACAATCCGCTGAGCTGCTGCAGGTCGCCGCGCGCGACGATCCAGACCACGCCGGCGAAGGAGACCGCGATGCCAACGAGCGTCCGCCGGGAGACGCGCTCGACCCCGAGCGCGAAAGCCGCGAGCGGCACCATCAGCGGCAGCGTCGAGTTCAGGAAGGCGACGCTGGCGGCAGGGGTCGTCTGCAGCGCCAGGTATCCAAGTGCGTTGTAGCCGGCGATTCCAAAGGCGCCACAGGCGATGATCAGGGCGAGGTGCCGCCGCAGCAGCGCCCGCTCCCGCCAGACCTGCCGGCCTATGAAGGGAGCAAGGCAGGTCAGCGCCACGAGCCAGCGCCCGACGGCGAGCGAGACCGGCGGAAAGCTTGCGCCCAGCGCTCGGCCGAGGACGAGGTTTCCCGCCCAGAACAGCGGCGGCAGCCAGAGCAGCAGGAGCGGACGCGCCCAGAGCCCCTTCAGCAGAGCGGACATCTCGGCCTCAGACGCCGTCGAGGCCGATGCGCAGGCGCCGGTTGTGGCGGCCCTTATTGTCGATCTTCAGGATGCGCAGCGGCCGCGACGCGCCCGTCGACGCCAGATGCGTGCCGCCGCAGGCCTGGCGATCGAGCCCAGCGATCTCGACGACCCTGATCTTGCCATCGGCCGTCGGCGGCGGCGTGACGGAGCGCGAGCGGATCAGGCCAGGCTCGTCGAAGGCCTCATCCTCGCCGACATAGGTTTCGCGGACCGGCAGATCCTGCCTGATCACGTCGTTGATCGCGCCTTCGAGGCCACGCAGGCGCTCATTATCGGCTTCCGGCAGATCGAAATCGATCCGCGCCGTGCCATCCTCGTTCATCTGCACGCCGGTCACGAGCGCTCCGTCGAAGCCCTGGTAGACCAGGGCGTTGACGATGTGCAGGTCGGTATGGAGCTCGCGCATGAGCTGCCGGAACGGACGGTCGACCTGCGCAGCGACGGCGCCCGAAAGCGTCGCCGGCTCGGCGAGCAGATGCCAGATGCCGTCGGCTTGTGTCTCGAAACCGGCGATCGCGACCTCACCGCCCGACCAGAGCAATCTGCCCCTGTCGGCGAGCTGGCCGCCGCCGCCGGGGTAGAATGGCGAACAGTCGAGCAGGACCCGCCCCGGCTCGGCGGCCGTCACCACGGTTTCGAGGGCGAACAGCTCCGGCTCGTCCAGGCAGAAATAGCGCGTCACGCGAAGACTCCTTTTCAGGAGAGTCTGGCGATCGGGTCCGGCGCGGTATTGGCGGAAATTGAGAGATCAGCGGCCAGCGACGGCAGCGCCCGCCCGCTGATACTGCAAGGGCGTGATCCCGAAGGAGCGCTTGAAGTGCCTGTTCAGTGCGCTCTGGTCGTAGAAGCCGCTCGCCAGGGCCGCGTCTGCAATGGGTGCGCCTGCTTTCAACTGCCGGATAGCCGCCTTCAAGCGGAGCTGGGTCAGATAGGCGTGGGGCGTCAGCCCGAGCGTACGCTTGAACAGGTGGATGAGCTGGAACGGCGTCATGTCGACCCAAAGCCCCATCTCGTTCAGGCTCAACCCGCTTTGCGCATGCTGGACGGCCATTCGCCGCGTCACGGCGGCAACCGCCGTCTTGTCCCGCGGAACGATCGGGATCGATCGGGCACCGTCGCCATGGCGGGCGAAGAGCTGGCCGAAGCTGGCGACGAGGAGCTCGCGCTCTTCGAGTGGATCATGCCCGTCTTCCAGGCTGCGGTGCAGCCGGGCGAAGGCCGCGATCAGATCGGCGTCGCCAAGGACATTGCGCATGAAATAGGCCGGTCGGGCGATCCCGAGATCGGCCGTCACCGCGTCGATGGCGGGCTGCGTCAGATAGAGCGAGCGGTAGCGCCAGTTTTTGCTCCAGCCCATGCGGCCGGAATGCGGCTCGGCGGGATTGAAAACGAGCAGCACGCTCTCGCGAGCCTCATCGCTGCGGCCGCGGCTCTTGAATTCGGCGCCGCCGCTCTCGGTCACCGCGACGACGAAGGCGTCGTGCTGGTGGGGCGCATAGTCATGCGTGGTGAAGTCGGCGTGAAGGCAGCTGAGGCCGTCAACGCCGGTGGCGTTCCAATATCGGCTCCTGTTGCGCATATCGATGCGCGCCATCACGCAATTCCCTTGATCCGTCTGCTCATCATCATGCGGTCCGGCGGGCGGTTCGTCGACCACTTCCGCTCGCTCTCGAAGCGAGCAGCCTGCAAGGCGCGAGCCACAAAAAAGCCGGCCCCTTTCGGGGCCGGTGAAGCGCGCCTTGCGCGAATTCGTCGCGGACCGCCGCGGCCCGCCTATCCTCTCAGTGCAATGTCGGTGACGGCATGGTCAGCCGCACGCGCTCGATCTCATCCTTCAGCAGCAGCTTCTTCCGCTTGAGCTCGGCCACGCCAAGATCGCTCGACGAGGGGCTGGCGACCGCCTGGGCGATGGCTTCCTCGAGCTGGCGATGCTTGCGTTCGAGCTCGGCGAGATGTGTCTGCAGCGACATCTGGATCCTCCTGATGAGCATTCTAGCAGGTCAAGTCTGACACAGAGCCGGCTTCACGTCTGCGGGGCAGACGTGCACTGCACCATGAGTTTCTGTGATCCCTTCCGGGACCTTTCCCGAGGCGCATGAATGCGAGCGAGCCGGCCCGCATCGCGCCGGCGACACCCTTGCCGGGCCGCCCGCGCCTGCGCATAGTCGCGCCCGATCGCGGCGATGATGAGACGGCTTCATGGGATTCGAACTGAGCCAGGAGGAGATCGAGGTTCTTCAGGCGGAGCTGGCGCGATTGCGCGAGGAGCATCGCGATCTCGACAGCGCCATCGACGCGCTCGAACGCCTCGGCCCGGTCAACCAGGTCCAGATCCAGCGCCTGAAGAAGCGCAAGCTCTATCTGCGCGACCGCATCTCCTATCTCGAAGACCAGCTGACGCCGGATATCATCGCTTAGGCACGGAAATTCCGCAGGAATCCCGATTCTGCGCTTGCCTGTGACGCTGCGGCCGGTCTAGATCGCGCGCTTCCTCCCTCCTGCCGGGAAGCGCTGATTTCATGGCCGAGCCGACCCCACCCGTCGCCATCATCATGGGCAGCCAGTCCGACTGGGCGACGATGCGCCACGCGGCCGACACGCTCCGCGAGCTCGGCATCGCCTTCGATGCCCGCATCGTCTCGGCCCATCGCACGCCCGACCGGATGGTCGACTTCGCCAAGGGCGCCAAGGCGGCAGGCTTCAAGGTCATCATCGCCGGCGCCGGCGGGGCGGCGCATCTGCCGGGGATGACCGCTTCGCTCACCCCCCTCCCTGTCTTCGGCGTCCCGGTCGAATCCAAGGCGCTCTCCGGCCAGGACAGCCTGCTCTCGATCGTGCAGATGCCGGGCGGCATCCCGGTCGGCACGCTCGCCATCGGCAAGGCCGGCGCCATCAACGCCGCCTTGCTCGCAGCCGCCGTGCTCGCCCTGTCCGATGACGCCCTCGCCGAACGGCTCGACACCTGGCGCGCCAAGTTGAGTGGCGCCGTTGCCGAGCGCCCGAAGGACGACGCATGAGCCAGCCCGATCCGCGCGGCCTCGGTCCCGGCGCCGTCCTCGGCATCCTCGGCGGCGGCCAGCTCGCCCGCATGCTGGCGCTGGCCGCGGCCGATCTCGGCGTGCGCGCCCATATCTTCGCGCCCGAGCCCGACAGCCCGGCCTATGAGGTCGCCGCCCGCCACACCATCGGCGCCTATGAGGACGAGGCGGCGCTCGCCAGCTTCGCCGACGCGGTCGATGTCGTGACCTACGAGTTCGAGAACGTCCCGGCCGCAACCGCCGCCTTCCTGGCCGCCCGCACCCCGCTGCATCCCGGCGCACGCGCCCTCGCGGTGACGCAGGACCGCCTCACCGAGAAGCGCTTCGTCGCCGATCTCGGCCTCGCCGTGGCGCCGTTCGAGCCGGTCGACTCGCTCGCCGATCTGGAAAAGGCCGTCGCCAGGCTCGGCCGCCCGGCCGTGCTGAAGACGCGCCGCTTCGGCTATGACGGCAAGGGCCAGGTCAAGATCGCCGACGGCGTCGATCTCGCCCAGGCCTGGGACGAGATCGGCCATTTCCCGGCGATCCTCGAAGGCTTCGTCACCTTCGCGCGCGAGGTCTCGGTCGTCGCCGCCCGCGCCGTCGACGGCTCCTTCGCCGCCTTCGACGTCTGCGAGAACGAGCATCGCGACCATATCCTGGCGCTCACCCAGGTGCCCGCCCGCATCGACGCTGGAGCGGCCGACGCCGCCATCGAAGCTGCACGCCGGATCGGCGAGGCGCTCGGCTATGTCGGCGTCTTCGCCGTCGAGTTCTTCCTGGTCGAGGGCAAGAGCGGCGAGCAAGTCGTCGTCAACGAGATCGCCCCGCGCGTGCACAATTCCGGGCACTGGACCAGCGAAGGCGCCCAGACCTCGCAGTTCCACCAGCATGTCCGCGCCGTCTGCGGCTTCCCGCTCGGTGCAACCGCGCGGCGCGGCCGCGTCACCATGCAGAACCTGATCGGCGACCAGGCCAATGATTGGCGCGCCATCCTCGCCGAGCCGGGCACGCATCTGCACCTCTATGGCAAGCGCGAGGCGAGGCCGGGCCGGAAGATGGGTCACGTCACCCGCATCCTCCCCGAGGCCGGCTGACCGGTACAGCGCGAACACCACGGAAACCGCGCATTTCCGCGTGTTTTGCCGCGCCGCAGCGTGGACAGCCTGCTGGAATTCTGGTATCCGCACCACCTTCGCGGCGATCTTCCAGAACGGGAGGTCGCCGCCCGGATTCCAGGCCACCGACAACGACGGACTTAAGACGTGCAGGTTCTCGTTCGCGACAACAATGTCGACCAGGCGCTGCGGGCGCTGAAGAAGAAGATGCAGCGCGAGGGCATCTTCCGTGAGATGAAGCTCCGCGGCCATTACGAGAAGCCGTCTGTGAAGAAGGCACGCGAGAAGGCCGAGGCCGTCCGCCGCGCCCGCAAGCTGATCCGCAAGAAGCTGCAGCGCGAAGGCCTGCTGCCGGCGCCGGTCAAGCCGAAGCGCCCTGAGCGCCCCGCCCGGCCGGCGGTCTGACAACGGCAAGGGGCGGCCGCCCGCTCCTGTTCTGATATCTGCGCGCGCCTGGAGCTTCTCCGGGCGCTGCTGTTTTTGTAGGGTCGTTAACCAAACCTTGGCAGGGCTTGGGCGTTTTGGAGGATGGGCGGCGCACCGGAGCGGGCGTAGCGCATGGAAAGCGAGAGTTCGAGGCAATGGATAAGAGCATGCTCACGGGCCGGAACTGGCTGATCGCGACGGGCTTCGCGCTCGCGCTCGCAGGCTGCGACACGGTGAGCATGAGCTCCGGGGCCGGCGTCGCCGAGCTTCAGACCGAGAACGCCGAGGCCGCAAGCGTCAATATCGGCTCGCTCAGCGAGGTGATCAGCCGCAATCCAAACGATCCGCAGGCCTACAACACACGCGGCGCCGCCTATGCCCGCGTCGGCCGCTATTCGGACGCCATCTCGGATTTCAGCAAGGCGGTACAGATCGATTCCAACTTCGCGCCGGCCTACACCAATCGCGGCCTGGCGCTGCGCCAGAGCGGCCGCAACGACGCGGCGCTCCAGGACTTCAACCGCGCCACCGCGGCCAACCCGAACTATGCGCCCGCCTTCGTCGCCCGCGCCAACCTGCTGCGCCTGCAGGGCAACAGCCAGCAGGCGCTGGCCGACCTCAACACCGCGATCCGCCTCAACCCGGAATCGGCCGAAGCCTTCCATGCCCGCGGACTGGTCTACCAGAAGGAAGGCCAGCACCAGCAGGCCGTCACCGATTTCGACTCGGTGATCGATCGCAACCCCTATACCGCCCCGCCCTATATCGCCCGCGGCGAGAGCCTGAACGCGCTCGGCAGGTACGACTCGGCGCTAGAGGACTTCACCGCGGCGCTGAACGTCGACAACCGCAATGCTTCCGCCTGGGCCGGCCGCGGCCTGGCCTTCGAGAAGCAGGGCAAGAAGACCGAGGCAAGCGAGGCCTATCAGCGCGCCCTCGGCCTCGATGGCAACAACCAGATCGCTCGCGCCGGTTCCGCCCGGCTCGGTGGCGGCGGCGGCATGTTTCGCCTCTGAAGCATCTCGCCTATTGCCGCGCCGCGGTCATTGTCTCGCTGCCCATCAACCGATTCGCGGCCAGATCCGCGAGGAAACGCCGGACCTCTGCGACCGAGCCATGGAAGCGCAGATCATTGTGATCCCCCTGGGGAAAGCTGATGAAGCGCTTCGGCGGATTGGCCAGGGCGAACAGCGCCTCGCCCTGGCTGAACGGGATGACGCTGTCGCGCTGGCCATGCAGGACGAGCAGCGGCGCCTTGACCTTGCCGATCACCAGATCCGAGCGGAACTGGTCCTTCATCAACCCACCGACCGGCACATAGGGATAGCGTAGCTGCGCCACCGAGACAGTGGACATATAGGGCGCCTGGAGGATCACCGCTTTGAGCAGAACCTCGGCCGCCAGCTTTGCCACCACGCCGGTGCCGAGCGACTCGCCATAGCCGACCAGCCGTTCCGCGCCGAACCGTACGCTCGCAGCGGCATGGGCAGCGCGCGCATCCCTTGCCAATCCGTCCTCCGTCGGTGAGCCGGTCGAGCCGCCATAGCCCCGGTAGTTCACCGCAAACAGGCCGGTTCCGTCCTCGGTCAATTGCCGGAACAGCGACTGCCTGCCGGACCCTGCGAAATTGCCGGCATTGCCGTGGAAGAACAGCAGCACCGGCTTGCCCTCGCGCGGCGGCACGACCCAGGCGATCAGTTTCTCGCCATCGACGGTGGTCAGCGTGGTTTCCTCGACGCCCAGCAGATTGGCGCTGGCGATCTCGGCGCGCGCCGGATTGCGTGGGTAGAGCAGGTCGCGCTGCTTGAGATAGAGTAGCGCAAGCACCGCGACATAGCCGCAGAGCGCGCCGATGGCGAGAAGCTTCAGGATCCTGCGCATCACCCGCTACCTCAAGGCGCCGCCCAAAGCGAAAGGGCCGGCATCGAGCCGACCCTTTACAATGTTCCGATGACGGATGGCTCCGGTCCGGATGGGCCAGCGCCTTGACGTTTCCGTCAGTACTGGGCCTTCCGCGCTCAGTAGAGCAGCAGCGCCAGCAGCATCAGGGCGAAGGGAACGAACGTGGCGCGCCAGCCGATCGACGGGGCGGCGATGCCGACGCCGGTGCCGACCAGGGTCAGCAGCGTGCCGATGATGGCGGTGCCCCAGGCATGCTTGGTACCGCCGACGGCGAGCGCCGCGACGATGGCCAGGCAGGCGAGCGTGCCGACTTCGGCGAAGTGGACGAAGCCCACATAGGTGCGCTCGTGCTCCGGATAGTCCATCTGCGGAATGTCGGCGGCGTGCCCGTGATCGGCCATGAAGAAAGTCCCGAATTCAATCCTGTCCTGACGCCCTGTAGCGCACCTGAAAAGGCTCGGCAACGGAGCGCCAGCCCGGAGGCGGTCATTTTCCCGGCGGCTTCGGCGCGACTTATGGCAGCAGCTCCGGCGGAACACGATGCGGATCATAGCCGCGCGGTCGATTCTTCTGCATCCAGCCGTAAAGACCGGCGACGAAGATGCCGCCTATCGCGGTTGCGGCCAGCATCCCGATCTCGCCGGTGACCAGCAGAACCAGAAGCGGCAACACCATAAAGAGCAGCCCGGCGATGACCAGCATCACCCGCATCACCTTCAGGCGCGCCTCGCTCACTCCGGCCCAAAAGCGCACGGCACCTGTCGGCTTCTCTCCAAGAGTTTTGTGCAGGTCGCGAACGAAGCCGGCATAGACCGGATTTCGTTCCTCGTCCGGAAAGCCGAAGGCGCTGCTGCCAACCACCTGCAGCGGCGCAATTCCGCAAAAATGGATGATGCAGCTGCCGAAGTCGCCATGCCGCGCGGTGTGAGAGACCGAAAGATGCACGCCCCTGACATCGGAAAGTGGCCGAGAATCCTCCCCGGCCGCTGTCGTCCAGAGCACGCGATCACCCGCGATCGCCACGCCCTCATCCGACAGCTTGAGCACGAGCCTGCCGGGCTCGCGCCGCACGAACAGGCTGTAGTCGCGCCGCACTGCAACGTCCTTGCTCGTGTCCTGCATGGCATCCCTCCCGCGAGGGATTGTGCCGCGCAGGCGCGAAATTGACGATGCCGGCGATCAGTGAGTTGCGAGCCCGGCGACCGTGAGCGCCTTGTCCTGCTCGCTCGCCACCCTGGCGACGCTGAACGCCTCGATCTCCTGCTCGAACAGCTGGTGGAAATTGAGCTCGGCATCGAGATGCAGGAAGACGCCGCCGAGGCCGATCGCGGCCCGGTCCATGAAGACGAACTCGCGCGGCACCGTCACCGGCCCGCGCGCCTTCAGCGCCGAATGGACCTGGAACGCCTGCTTGCGGCCGTATTCGGCCGGACTGACGCCTTCGGCGATCCGGCGGGTGCGATCCTCCAGCAGCGGGCCGTAGATGAAGCGCGCCCAGATGTTGAGGATGTCGATCAGCTCCTTGGTCAGCCCCTTGAAGCCCCAGACCTCATAGGCATGGACTACGCGGGTGTCGTCGCCTTCGAGCAGGCCGCGATAGAGATCGACCACGCCACCGACGAAGCTTGGCGGGAAGATGCGGATGCAGCCATAGTCGAGCAGGTTGATACCCCGGGGCTCACCGCTGTCCTGGAAGACGGTGTAGTTCCCGAGATGCGGATCGCCATGGATCACGCCGTGATGGCTGAACGGGCGCCACCAGGCTCGAAACATCGCGGTCGAGATCCGGTCGCGGACCGCCTGGCTGGCCTGCTTGTGGTTGAGGATCTTGTCGCCCTCGAGCCAGCCCATGGTCAAAAGCCGCCGCGTCGACAGCTCCGGCACGACATCCGGCACGCGCACCTCGGGCGTCGCCGCCAGCATCTGCCGGTAGAGCGCGACATGCTTCGCCTCGCGGCGGTAGTCGAGCTCCTCGCGAACGCGGGCGCTGATTTCCTTCGCAATCTCGCTGGTGTCGATCACCGCGCCCATGCGCCGGTGCAAGCCGAACAGGATCTCGAGTTGGGAGATGTCAGCTTCGACGGCCGATTCCATATCCGGGTATTGCAGCTTGCAGGCCACTTGTGCGCCATCGAGCGTGGTCGCCCGGTGTACCTGCCCGAGCGAAGCCGCAGCGGCCGGCTTCAGGTCGAACTCGGCGAAGCGCTCACGCCAATTCACGCCGAGCTCCGCCTGCATGCGGCGCTTGACGAAGGCCGCGCCCATCGGCGGCGCCTCCGATTGCAGCTTCTGCAGTTCGGCGGCGTATTCCGGCGGCACCACGTCGGGGATGGTGGCGACGAGCTGCGCCACCTTCATCAGCGGGCCCTTCAAACCGCCGAGCGCCTTGGCCAGCGCCTCGGCATTGGTGGCGTTGCGGCCCTCCAGACCGAACAGCTTGGTGCCGGCAATCCGCGCCGCCACCCCGCCAACATTGGCGCCGACGCGGGCATAGCGTGCCGCGCGGGCGGAGAATCGATTGGCTTCGCTATCGCGTTCGGACATCGGGGCTCGCGAGGCTCATGACGGGCTCCCCCCGATGTAGGCGCTCCGCCAGGGAAAGCCAGCCGACACGCTGTCTCAGGAGTGTTCGGCCGCCGCCAAACTCGCCCTGACCTCCGCCACACTCGCAGGCCGCCCACCTGCCGCTTCGACCTGACGCACCATGTCGCCAATCAGCTCGGCATTGTTTCGGCTCTCGCCGAACGGCGCATCCTCCAGCCCGGCGCGGACATGAACGCCGCGAGCGACGGCGGGCGCGACGATCTCGCCGAGGTCGACGCCCAGCCCGGCGATCATCACCGGAGCCTGCGGCGCGCAGTCCGCCAGCAGCGCAAGATGGGCTTCCAACGCATAGAGCTTCGGCGGAAAGCCCCAGGCGAAGGTGTCGGAGAACATCAGCCGGTAGATCGGCGTCGGCATGCCGGGATAGGCCTTGGCCAGCGCCGCCCCCAACCGGGTGAAACCGGGCTCGTAGATCGCGTAGCTCGGATGAATCCTGTGGGCCTGAGCCACCGCCATCCCCTCGCGGATATGCTCGCCGGGGTTCTGGTAGATGAAGCCAGCCTCGCCTTCGGGGATGCCGGCGAAGGTCGTCCAGTTGCACGAGCCGGGATCGAGCACGCCCCATTCGACCAGGCCGCGCTTGGCCAGTTCCTCCAGATGCGTGTAGCGGCCAGAACCGATCATGTCGCCGGCATAGCCCGAGCCGAGGATCGGGATCGTCGGATAGACGATCGCATCGACCTTGGCCCGGATGCCTTCGATCGCCTGCGCATAGAGCTCCCAGTCGTCGCGCTGGCGACCGGTCTCGACATCGTAGACGTGCAGATGGACGATCGCAGCGCCGGCTTCAACCGCGGCGATCCCGTCGGCGACGATATCGGGGATCGCGATCGGAATGCCGGGCTGGCGCTCCTTGCCCCAGGGCCCGTTGATCGCAGCCTCGATCCAGATCGGGGGCTTCATGCCGGCGCATCCTTCGGGCAGTTGTCGCGGATCCAGCGCGTCAGGCCCTCCTCCTCGACCTCGCCGGCGGCGAGGGCGAGTATGGCGGCGGTTGCCTCGAGTTCAGGCACGAGAAAGTCGATGCCGTTGAGGCCGAGGAAGACGATCATCGAGGCGAAGGCAGCCCGCTTGTTGCCATCGACAAAGGGGTGGTTACGCGCAACGCCAAAGGCATAGGCCGCTGCGAGGGCGGCGAGATCGTCTTCACCGTAGGCATATTTGTTCGGCGCTCGTGCCAGCGCCGATTCAAGAAGACCATGATCGCGAATGCCGGCCGGCCCGCCGAACAGCGCAAGCTGCTCGGCGTGAATATCGACAACCAGCTCGACGCTGACCCAAACGGGCTCGGTCATTTCGCCAGGGCGCGATAGGTGTTGGCGTAGGTCTTGAACGAGCGCCGGGCGATTTCGAGCCCGCGCGCATGGGTATCGTCATAGCGGGTCAGTTTCAGGCCGAGCTCCGGCTGCTCGACCACCGTCAGCTTGTCGCCTTCCGCCAGCTTCAGCCGCGCCAGCAATTCTTTCGGCAGGATGATGCCGACCGAATTGCCGATCTTGCGGACCTGGAGGACCATGGCCTGCTCGCCAGCAGGCTTTTCGGGCTTGTTCATGGCGGGCTCCCTGAGCGGCGTTATACAGATCGTATAACATAAACTCCGCCAGCGCGCAGCCTGGCAAGCAGCCGAGGCTGACCAGATGAGCTTATGGAAAGCTCTCGATCCGCTCATAGATCAGGCCTGAGCCAGGGGCCCGTAGAGGCTCCGCCTGGATTGCATCTCGCATCCGCTCAGCCATGGCCCGCGCCGTCTCGGATGTGTCGGCGAAGACGAGAGCGACCGCCTCCTCCGACATGGAGGCTTGTCCCATGATCGGATGCCCGCCGGCATCGGGCGCGGTCCTGCCGAGCCTGACCGTCGTGGACTTTTCGGCCGCCAACCATTCGGCTGCTCGCGCGGCGCTCACATCGGCCATCCGGAGCATCACGAGAAACCCGCCATGCGTACAATCGGCGCCGACCAAAGCGCGGCAGGCGAGCCGCAACGGATTGCGCAGATTGGGCCGCATCGCCTGCGTGACCGCATCGGGCTGCTCGGCGAGCTGGCGATATTCAGGCGAGCCGAGCACTGCGATATCGGCGAGATCGTAGACCGTAAGATAGTCCGGCGAGCCGCCGCCGACAGCCCGATAGCGCGTCGCGCGCAGGATGCCCGGCACCGTAAACCGCTGCGGCACGTGATGGCCGCCATGCCAACGCTCATAGGCCCCGCGCTGCTCGGGCACGACATCATTGGCGAAGACGAGAAAGGCGTTGCTCATGGCTGCAGCATGACCTTGATCGCGGCCCGGCTCCGCATCAACGCGAAGCCGTCGAGCGCCTCGCCCAGCGGCAGGCAATGGCTGATCAGCTTGCGAAAACGCTCCGGCTCAGAGGCGATCGCCGCGACGACCTCGCTCCAGCGCGCCACCGGCGCGCGATACGAACCGACGACGCTCTGCTCCAGCCGCACCATCGCGGTCAGGTCGAAGCTGGCCGGCCTTGCATGGATACCGCAAATCACCAGCATGCCGCCGGGCGCCAGCAGGCACTGCGCCGCGCTCGCAACCTCCGGCACGCCGGTCGCCTCGAAGATCACGTCGAAACCAGCGGGCGTGAGCGGCTCGTCATCGGCAAGCGCATCCCGGGTGTCGGCGAAGCCGAGCGCGCAGGCGCAGGCCAGCCTCGCCGCATCGTCGCGTCCGGCAATCGTCAGCGTGGCCGCGCCAGCCCGTTCGGCGAAGAGCGCGACACCAAGCCCGATCGGCCCCGGACCGAGCACGAGCACGCGCTTGCCTGCGACTGTACCGGCGCGCGCCACGGCCTGGGCCGCGACCGTCATCGGCTCGGTCAAGGCGGCAAGCTCCGGATCGAGCCCTTCAGGCACGGCAACGCAATTGCGCGCAGGAACGCACGCCAGGCTGGCGAAGCCGCCATCGCGGCGGATGCCGATGCCGGTGCGGGTCGTACAACCATCCTCGCCGCGCTGCCGGCAACCTTCGCAACGCCCGCAGGTCACCGAGGGCCTGACCACCACCCGCCGTCCGAGCCAGTCGGATGGGCCGCGCTCGACCCTGCCGGCGAATTCGTGGCCGAGTGTCACGGGCATGGCGCTCGCCATCGCCTCATAACCCGCCGTCCAATCGGCGATGTGCAGATCGGTACCGCAGATGCCGGCGGCCTCGACCCGGATCAGCACCTCGTCATCGCAGTCGATGCCCGGGGTCTCGACCTCATGACAGAGGAGCCCCGGCTCCGGAGCGGCCTTGCGGATAGCGAGCATGGCAGCGTCCCGCCTAGTCGACCTTGACGCCGGCTTCCTTGACGACCTTGCTCCAGATCTCGCTCTCGCGCTTGAGGAAGCCGTCGAAGTCGAAGCCCACTGCCGCCGGGATCGAGCCGCTGGCCTCGAGCTTGCGCCTGAGCTCGGCATCGCCGAGCGCCGTCGCCAGCGCGGCACGCAGTTTCTCCGTCACCGCGGGCGGCGTGCCCTTCGGCGCCATCAGCCCGACCCAGGCCGAGACGTCGAAATCGGCATAGCCCTGCTCGGCGACGGTCGGCACCTTCGGCAGCAGCCCGGCGCGCTCGCTGGTGGTAACGCCGAGCGCCTTCAGCGAGCCGCCTTCGACCTGGCCCGCGACGGCCGCCAGCGTCGCGAAGGTCACGTCGAGTGCCCCGCCCGCGACATCGGCGAGCGAGGGGCCTTCGCCGCGATAGGGCACATGCTGCATCTTGCTGCCGGTACGCATGGCGAAGAGCTCGCCGGCGAGATGGGCGACGGTGCCGGTGCCGCCCGAGGCGAACAGGATGGGCTCTGGCCGCTTCTTCGCCAGCGCCTCCAGATCCTTCATCGTGTTCACAGGCGAATTCGGCCGCGTCACCACCACGAAGGGCAATTTCGCCATCAGCCCGACCGGGACGAGGTCGCTGCGCCAGTCGAACGGCATGCTCGCCCGCAGCGCCGGGTTGATCACCATCGTCGTCGGCGCTGCCAGCAGCGTGTAGCCGTCGGGATCGGCCTTGGTCACGGCCTGCGTGCCGGTCATCGTCGCGCCGCCGCCGCGATTGTCGATGATGACGCGCTGCCCGAGGATGTTGCTGAGCGATTCAGCGATCAGGCGCGAGGTGACGTCGACGCCGCCGCCGGCTGCAAAGGTGACGATCAGGGTGACGGGCTTGCCCGGATAGGATTGCGCCAGCGCCGGGCAGGCCAGCGTGGCCGCCATGCCGGACAGGACGAAACGCCGGCTCACCGCCGGTTGACGCTTCTGCATGCTGCAATCCTCCCTGGATTTTTCTGCGCGCACTCAAACGGAGCCAACCCGCTCGTTCAAGTGACGTTGTATGCGGTAGCTATAGCCTTAAGGCATAGATCCTTCTTTCAACTCATCCTTCAGGCACTGTTCGAATTTCTCTGTCAGTTCGCGAGGCGCGGCGAGCGGATGGTGCAGATAGGCCTCGTAAAGCCGGCTCGTCGGCACCGGCAGGCAGCGCAAGCGCGACATGTCGGCGGCCCGGGCCGAGAACTCGTCGACGATGCAGACGCCGATGCCGGCCTCGACCAGCGCGACCGCCGTCTCGGCGAAGCGCACCATATGCGTCCGCGCGGGCCGCAAGCCATGGTCCGAGAGGATACCAGCCGCCATGTCGCCATGGACGGAACGCGGCTGGAACACGATCCAGGCCTGGTTGGCGAGGCTCGCGAGGTTCGGCTCGCCAGCGGGCGCTTCCACGCTGGTTGGAAGAAGCAACACCGGCCGGCCGCTGCCGACCGGCGTGCTGACCACCTCGTGGTGCAGAACCGGGAACAACGTCACCGCCGCATCGGCCGAGCCGTCGAGCAGATAGGGCAGCACCTGGCTGACGGTCAGGATGTCGAGCTGCAGCGAGACCGCTGGCATGCGCGCGACCAGGCGCGCCAGCGCCGAAGGAACCAATCCGCGGCCGATACTGGGCGAAGCGCCGCAGCGGAAGACCGCATGCTCCGGCAGCGCCGCCTGCGCCGCCCGCTCCACCGCCGAGCGCATCTGCTCGAAGGCGCGGTCGATCTCGGCGAGGAAGCGCGACGCTTCCTGGGTGGGCGTCAGCCGTCCGCGAACCCGGTTGAACAGCTTCGCGCCGAGCTGATCCTCCATGCGCAGGATCATCCGCGTCACCGTCGGCTGCGCGATGCGCAGTTCGCGCGCGGCGCCGGCGAGACTGCCGGCCGCCATCACCGCCTTGAACACCTCGATCTGGCGGAAGGTCAGCACGCTATCCCCGCTGGCAGCCCGGCGAGGAGCCCGCCAGCATCGACGGCAGCGAAGCCGCCGAGGCCGGCAGGGTCAAGCGGTCACTCGCCCTTGTTGACCGAGATCGGCTTCAGCACGTTGCTCGGCTGGACGTACTTCGCGATCAGCGCGTCATAGGTGCCGTTCGCCTGCAGCCGCTCCAGCGCGCCCTTGACCGCGTCGCGCAGCTGGCCACCCTCGGCCGTCTTCGGGAACGGGATGCCGGTGAGCGAGCGGGTGAAGGGCTCGCCGAGCGGGATATAGGTGTTCGGTTCGAGCTTCTGGAAATGGCTCATCGTCTCGCTGCCCTGGACGCCGCCCTGCAGGCGCTGCGTCTTGAGCTGGGTGCGGGCGTCGACCGAGCCCTCGGTGCCGACCACGGTGATCGCCGGCTTGCCCTTGGCGACGCAATTGGCATCGCTCCACTCGCCGATCTGCTTCGGCCAGTTGGTCGAGCGGCTGGCGCCGACGCTCTTGCCGCAGAGGTCCTCGACCGACTTGATCGTCGAGGCGAAGGCGGTGACGGTGTAGAACTGCGCGCCCGAGACCATGTAGTCGACGAAATCGACCGTCTCGCGCCGGGCCGGCAGATCGCTCATCCCGGCCATCACCATGTCGACGCGGCCGGTGGTCAGCGAGGGCAGCATCTGGGCGAAGGCGGTGTCCTGCCATTCGGCCTTGACGCCGAGTTCCTTCGCGATCGCCTCGCCGAGCTCGTAGTCGAAGCCGACCATCTGGTTGGTCGCCGGATCCTTGTAAACGATCGGCGCATAGTTCGGCTGGGTCGCGATGACGATCTTGCCGGCCGTCTTGATCCGGTCCGGCAGGGCCTGGGCCTGGGCGGCGAGCGCGGTGCCGGCGAGCAGCGCGGCGGCGAGCGAAAGGCGAAGCATGGTGGTCTCCCTGTTTTGTTGGCTTGGATTCACTTGAGGACGGCGGCGATGAAGTCGCGGGTGCGGGCCTGGCTCGGCGCGACCAGCACCTGTCGCGGCGGGCCCTGCTCGACGATCTCGCCCTTGTCCATGAAGACGACGTCGCTCGCGACCTCGCGGGCGAAGCCGAGTTCATGGGTAACGACGATCATGGTCATGCCGGAGGCGGCAAGGTCGCGCATCACGTTCAAGACTTCGCCGACCAGCTCGGGGTCCAGCGCCGAGGTCGGCTCGTCGAAGAGCATGACCTGCGGCTTCATCGCCAGCGCGCGGGCGATCGCGATGCGCTGCTGCTGGCCGCCGGAAAGCTCGATCGGATAGGAATCGCGCTTCTCGGCGAGGCCAACGCGATCGAGCAGCGCCATCGCTTCGGCGATGATCTCACGCCGCGGCCGCTTCAGCACCGTGAGCGGACCCTCGATGATGTTCTGCAGCACCGTCATGTGGTTGAACAGGTTGAAGCGCTGGAAGACCATGCCGGTCTTCAGGCGCTGGCGCGCGATCTCGGCGTCGCTGAGTTCGTGCAATTCGTTGCCGACACGGCGATAGCCGATCAATTCGCCGGCGACGGTGATCGCGCCGGCATCGATCTTTTCGAGCTGGTTGATGCAGCGCAGCAGGGTCGACTTGCCGGAGCCGGACGGGCCGATGATGCATTGCACCGCGCCCGGGCTGACCGAGAGCGAGACCTTGTTCAGCGCCTTCAGCGGGCCGAACTGCTTGGTGACGCTGGCGGCGACGACGATCGGGGACAGGGAAGTCACGCGGCGGCCTCCTCGGCGACCTGAGGCTTGGCGCGGCGCTCGCCCCGGCCCTTCGAGAAGGCGCGTTCGAGGAAGAACTGACCGATCTGGAGCAGAGTGACGACGAGCAGGTACCAACCGGCCGCAACGATCAGCAATTCGATGACGCGGGCATTGGCGTAGTAGACGTTCTGCGCATTGCGCAGGATCTCGGAGAACTGGATCACGCTGGCGACCGAGGTCAGCTTGACCATGCTGATCACCTCGTTGCCGACCGGCGGGATGATCACCCGCATCGCCTGTGGCAGCACGATCCGGCGCAGCGTCGTCAATCGCGTCATGCCGACGGCCTTGGCCGCCTCGGTCTGCCCGACATCGACCGAGAGGATGCCGGAGCGCACGACCTCGGCGGTGTAGGCGCCTTGGTTCATGCCCAAGCCTAGCAGCGTCGCCATGAACGGGCCGATGATGTCGATGGTGCGCCACTCGATCACGCCGGGGATGCCGATCGTCGGGAAGACCAGCGCCAGGTTGAACCAGAGCAGCAATTGCAGCAGCAGCGGCGTGCCGCGGAAGAACCAGATGTAGAACAGCGCGACGCCGCGCAGCACCGGGTTCGGCGACATGTACATGATCGCGAA